>Ga0209227_1000620_pt1 | contig 30179 bp, 27 predicted proteins | sample YNPBryantNP2012_FD_185815 | JGI IMG/M metagenome (GOLD analysis project Ga0209227, IMG submission 185815) | Anoxygenic and chlorotrophic microbial mat microbial communities from Yellowstone National Park, USA - YNP Bryant NP 2012 (SPAdes)... ...
AACGAGTACGGCTGGAGCCACCTCAAGTACGGCACCCTCGCGAACTTCTGCCCTCGCGACCTCGACGAGCTCGAAGCCGGTGTCTTCGTGGCCGCCGTCGGGGCGCAGAGCCAACAGACGCTGCTTCGCTCCTTCGTGCATGCCACCCAACTGCCGATCAGACTGTAAAGGCGGGCATAACATTACTTATACAGGAATCAGTAGTGAGCGGTGGCTTGGTGGCGCTCGAGCAGTGGTCTGATCAGTCGAGTGAGCCGTGCGTTCTGCTGGCTCACGTACGGGGCTTGCATCGGTTGGGTCCAAGCGCCTGGCGGAGCATCAGGGCGGCGCCGGCTGTCATCAGGACCACCGCAGTACCGAAGGCGGCAGCCGGGCCGACGATCGCCCAGAGCCACCCGACGGCAGCGCTGCTGATCATGTCTCCGAGGCCGGTGATGATGGCCAGCGTGCCGAAACCGCGGCCCCGCGCCTCGCACGGGAGGAGCTCCGCCGCGACGGCGTCCTCGACAGCCTCGTACAGGCCGACGCCTGCGCCGCCGAGGATGAACATCAGGGCCAAGCCAAGATAGCTCTGGACGCCCGCCATCATGCACCCGGCTGCCAGTGCCGCTGCCAGGTAACCGGCGACGAGAAGTATCCGCTTGTTCGTGCGATCCGCCGCCCATCCGCCGAAGTATGAGCAGGAGGCGTAGAGCACGTTGTGGAGCGTGTAACCGGCCACGGAGAGAGTTGCTGCCCGGGCCGGGCTGACTAGCGGTGAAAGGGCGGTGGCCGCGTAAAGAATGTAAAAGGTGTCGGCGAAGTCTCCCAGGCCGAAGAGCCCTGCCGCTGCAAGGAACCTCCGGAAGGGCGGATTGAAGCCGCCGAAGCTTCTGTAGAACGGGGTGCGGAGCGGAGTACGGTCGGTCCGCTCGCGGACGAGCAGCGCTATAGCCAGCGCCGCGACGATCGCCGGGAGGACCGACAGGAGGATCACGCTCCGCTCGGTCAGACCCGCGTGGAGCAGCAGCAGCACCGCAGCCGGAGCGAGGATAGCGCCGGCGGTATCCATCGCCCGTTCGAAGCCGAAGGCCCGACCGTAAGCATCCGGCGTGACGGCGTCCGCGAGCAGGGCCTTTCGGGCCGGGGTGCGAAGGCCGCGCGAGATCCAGGCCAGGCCCCGACCGGCGAGGACGACGTACCAATGTCCTGCGGCAGCGATGACGACCGGGGAGAGGGCCATGAAGCCGTAGCCGCCGACGCAGAGCGGCTTGCGTCGGCGCAGCCGGTCCGCGAGCCACCCGCCGTAGAGCTTGGCGAGGCTGGAGAGCCCGTCGGCAAGGCCTTCGATCGTGCCCAAGGCCCCGGGAGCGGCCCCCAGTGAGGTCAGAAGCGCCGGGAGCGTGGCCGTCACGGTCTCATGGCTGATGTCGCTGAAGAGGGACGCCACGCCGATACCGAGGACGGTGCCCGTCAGCCACGTGCGGCGCGCGGCCTCAAGGCCGTTCCCAGGGCGGGTCTCGGCGCGCCCCGCACCGGGCCCGCGCCTGAAGGGTCTACGGAGTCGGCGCATTGGCCGGCATTATACGGGGGCAGGGCCGATCCGGCGTGCCCGCATGCGCGGGGTACGGCGCCGCCCAAGCTCGCTGCCGGCAGTTGGATGGTAGCCGCCGGCGGGTCCGGTGACGGGGCCGCGCGGCTGATCAGCCTGAACTGCGCGTGCGTCGGACCCGCAGGCCACAACGTGCCTTCCACGTCCGCTGGATGAGACATTCGACCGGGCTCCACGTGCGTTTCTTCACCGTGCCGCAGGCCCTGCAAGGCCTTTCCGGTGAACGAGCGTCTGCGCCGGGATCACGTCTTGTCGTCCGTGCGATCCGCCGCAGCGGAGGCCGTCTGTTCCTCGACGACCTTGGCGATCACCGATTCGATCGTCGCCGGGTCGATCTCCTGTCCGCTGACCTTCCGAAACGCCGTGGCGAGGGTGCGGCCCAGACCGTCGCCCAGCCGGGCCAAGACGCCGGCCACATCGGGGGAGAGGGACGACCGCAACCCGTTGAACATCTGTCCGTATCCGGCCGCCGACATGAATCGACTGGTCATGGTTGCCAGCATTGTCGGATCGCCGAAGATCTGCATCTGGGCCTTGCCGAGCATTTCTCCCATCGCCTGGGCGAAGGCCTTCTGGACCTCCGCGCCCGCCTGGATCTCGAGCTTGGCGACCTCGAACTTGAGGGCTGCCTCGCTGAAGGTCTGCTTGTTCTCGAGCTCCTGTCGCTCGACGTTGACGCGGGCCTGCTCGACGGCGACACGTTCGCGGTCCACGTTGACGTCGACCATCTTGATGGCCTGCTCGCCTTCAGCCCGCATTCGTGCGGCCTTTGCATCCGCCTCGGCGAGCACCAGCCTGGCCTGCCGCTGCTTCTCGGCGGCCTGGAGCTCGCCCTCGGCGCGCTTCACCGCTTCGTAGGCCGCCACGTCGGCCTGCGTCTGCTCACGATACCTACTGATATCCACGACCTGCTTTTCTTCGATTGTCTTTTTCTGGGCGAGCCGATCCGCCTCGGCGGTGACCGCCACGGTGAGCACCCGCTGTGCCTCCGCCTCCCGCTCGGCTTCGGCGGCCTTGGCCTTGGCCTCGGCGGCCGCGCGGGCGGCTTCCTGCTGCGCGACGGCGATTTCGGCCTGGCGGCGGGCGACCTCGACGGCCCGCTGCTTGGCGATCTCGGCTTCCTGAACGGCCTGGTCGCGGGCGACGGCCGCCGTCTGTACGGCCCGCTCGCGTTCGACGTCGGCCATCTGGATCGCCTGCATCCGAGCGATATCCGCCTTCTTTACGGTTTCCTCCTTCATGACAGCGGCCAGTTCGACCTGCTTGCGTTGTTCGATTTCGTACTGCTCCTTTTCCCGGAGCTTGGCGGCCCGGATGTTGGCGACCTCCGTAGCCTGCTGGGCCTCGGCCTCGGCCTGGTTGCGCTCGAGTGCAAGCACTTCCTTGCGGGTATTGACATCCTTCTCCTTGATGGCGCGCTGGGCGTCGCGCTCGATCCGGTTCCGCTCGACGTTCTGGGCCTGAGTGATCTCCGTGATCTTCCGCAGTCCCTGAGCGTCGAAGACGTTGTTCGCGTTGAGGTTCTCCGGCGGGGTCTGATCGAGCTGGCTGATGGTCACGGTCTCGAGGGTCAGACCGTTCTGCCGCAGATCGTTGGCGAGGTTCTCCTGGACGGCCGCCGCGAACTCGTCCCGTTTGATGTGCAGCTCCAGAAGCTCTTTCGTGGCCGCAACGCTCCGCAGCGCTGAGACGAGCTTTTCGTAGACGAGTTCGCTGACGGCCTGCGCGCTGACGCTCTTGTCTCCGAGCGAGCGTGCGGCCGCCAGAATGTCCTCTTCCGTCGGGGCCACACGGATGTAGAACTCGCTGGCGATGTCCACCCGGAGGTTGTCCTTCGTGATGAGGGCGTCGGGGCCGGCCCGCTTGACGTCGAGGCGCATCGTCTCAAGGCTCACCTCGATCAGACGATGCATGATCGGGATCACGAACATGCCCCCGTCGAGGATGACTCTGGCACGCCCGGCGCCCGTCCGGACGAAGGCCTGGTTGGCGGTAGGTTTGCGATACAGGCGGGCGTAGGCCAGCGCAAGCGACACAACGATGACTACGAATCCGCCGATTGCCGCCATGGCCGCGCCCCAGGCGCTTCCCACGTACTCGCCGCCGGCCAGGCCGCCGAGGATCAACACCAACCCGATCAGGATGGAGAGAATGGCCGTCCCCATAGGATTGCTCCTTCTCGTCAGCCCGCCCGGCTGACGTAGTACATGTCTTCCTTGTCCAGGTATTTGGTCAGGACCACCCGTGTGCCCTTGGCGATTGGGCTGGCACCGGGCGGGACCTTGCAGTTGAGCTGGTGCAGTGTGCCGTAGCGGTCCCGGATCGCCGCGCGACCGAAACGATCGTTGATCGGCAGGGTCGCTTCCCCCGTCAGCCCCACCATCTGCGATCGCCGCTGCGCGCTGGTCAGCACGGCCGGCATGTACCGACCGAGCAGGCTGCTGACGGTTCGAACGGCCACCAGGCCGACGATCAGGGCGCCGGCAAGGCTTGTGGTAAACAAGGCGCGATCGGAGGCGTAGCGCGGCGCCAGGATCGAGTTCAGAATCCACCCCGTCAGACCCACCACGTAGAAGAGTGTCATCAGGATGGCAGACATCGGCACCCGGCCGACGCCCAGGAACTGGGCTACGGCGGCGACGGGCCCGGGATGAGCTGCGTGCAGGTCGTGATCGTGTCCGCCGACGTGGCCATCCGCAGCCGTTTGGGCGTCGTGCCCACCCATATCGGCATGGGCATCAGTGCCGCCGTGCATATCCACATGGCCGTCAATGTCGCCATGCACATCCACGTCTGCGTGGGGCCCAACCTCCGCGTGAGTGTCGAGATCCGATTGCCCGAAACCCAGAAGCTGCAACAAAGTGAAGAACAGACCGATGCCGAAGCACGCCGCGAAGACGGCATTATACCACGTCAGGAATCCGCTGGCGTCAGCCAGAACCCGGAAGGGCATGAGGGAGCTCCTTGACGCTGCCGGCACAGGGTTCGAGGAGACGCGCCGAAAACGATCGCATTATCTGCCCGCCCTCATCCCGCGACAAGCACCCGGCGTCCTTCGCAATGTACTACACCGGCGCCGAGCCCAATGTTACGCGAAGACCGGGCAGATGTAATTATAAGCGTCGGAGAAGTTTATGAGCGTCGGCCCGGTGGGAGACTGGCCGGGGCGCAGACACTGCTCAGGGCTTGAGCAGGTCGGACAACGCCACCGCGCCGCTGCCGGGCTTGCCGGCGTAGATGTGGAGGGGCAGCTTGTCAGCCAGTTCCGCCAGTCGGCGATCCTGTTCCGTTCGGGCGCGGGCCCCCAGTCGCCGGAGGGTTTCGCGCGAGAGATTGCTCTCGTAGCGGGCGGCCACGCACAGGTCCTTTTCCGGCACTTCCGGCAGCTCGCGACGGGCCGCTGCCAGAACATCGTCGACTGCGATCCGCGCGAACTCGATCGTCTGAGCGGGGGCCAGCGATCGCAGGCGAGCGGGGTCCCAACGGGCCTCCTGGATCGGGGAAGCCGTCGTCTCGATCCAGACGGCCTTTTCGCCCGAAGCCAGACCCACGGTCCACCGGACCTGCGCTGAGAGCTCGTCGGCACCGAGGTTGAGATTGACGATCTGGGCCCGGTCCCAGGTATTCAGCAACGAGGCGATCAGATGGCCACCCGTGCGCCGGATGACGACTCGCATGGGTGCCGTCGCCGTTCGTACGGCGTCCGGGGCTCCCGCGATGACCTGAATCTCGATCGGCTCGCTGAGCACCCGACCGATGCCCTCCTGGATCCACTCCGGGCGGCTCCATGCCGGCTGGTAGACGAACCGGATGCGGTACCGCCCGGCGGTCAGCAGGGGAAACCGGGCCCACCCCCGGTTGAACTCCGGCACATCGAGCACGCCTTCGCGCCCCGGCGGCAGCGTCGAGACTTCTCCGCCGAGGTCCGCGCGCTTCAGGACGACACGCTCGACGGCCGGGTCCTCTCCGATGGACTCGGACCGGACTTCGACCGGGCGACCGGATGGGCCTGTCACCTCCAGGAAATCCGCCACGTCGAAGAAGGTGGCGACGCGATCGGCCGGCGCACTCGTCGTCGGCCTCTCGCTCCAGGGCAGCAGGGCATCATAGGGACCGCGATTCTGAACCCGGATGCGCAGCCGGACGGGCTCGTCCCAGCGAATGGTTGTGGGCTGGGCCTCCAGCCGTATCTGCGTTCCACAGAAGAAGACGGCGCTCAGCTCGCGGATCAGCTCGCCGGCCGCCAGCGCGACCTCCGCCCGAGGGTTATCGGTCCGCTCCGCAAGATAGGGGATGGCGGCCGGCCCGATTCGGGCCAGGCGCCGCATCGCGTTCTCGCGCTGCCGATACGATCCGCGGCCCAGGCTGCGGAGTATCTCCGCGATCTCTTCGGGCGGTGCCGGGCGACTCGCCGGGGTCCTCTCGGCGGGGCGGGTTGTCTGAGCCGCGAGGGCGCCCGCAAAGGCCGCCGAGAGTACCATCCCGATGGGCCGCAGCCCGCGCTGGCTCCGGCCGATCTGGCGGCGTGGTTTCATCCCTGCATTGTATCGGGCAATCCCGGGCTTTCCTGTGGCTTCGAAACCGGAATCGACGCGGCCCGCTCCTACAGCGGAGAAGCGGCGATCGGAGACCCTGCCGGCGCCCCCGTTGTACGCGTGGTCGGACGGCTGGCGGGGCGGTTCCAGCGATCGTCGAATGCAACGGCACGCCGCCGGGCGTACGCGTCGTCACGGGAGGTCTCGAACTCGCCCCAGGCGATCAGCAACGGCCCGCTCGACCACCCGCCCAGAACGGAGAACTGCTGCTGCGTGACGGCGACCTGAAACCGGCCGCGAAACCGGTCCGCCGAAACCCGGTTGAGCACGACCACTCCCCATCGCGAGGACAGCCTGCGGTGATCGATGCCGCCTGAATACAGGGCGCGCACCTGATCGCGGTTGACGGTGTATCGCGCGGATCGGCCGGCCGGTGGTTGATCGAGCCGCATATGCATGGCCCAGCTGGTCCTGGTGAACCTGCCGAACAGGGGGATGTTCTCGTACTCGAGAACGATGTTCATCCGGCCCTCTTCGTCCAGGAACCAGGCACAACGGTCGGCGTTCGGAAAACGGCCAACGACCGGCTCGTCGTCCCCCAAGTCATTCCGGACGAATGGAATGATGTGGACGCTTCCGGTTCCGGTGCACCCCGCCCCACCCGCGGCCACGACCGCTGCCGAGGTCATTCGAGCCGCAAGAACAAGCCGGCAAACGCCCGCGGGGCGCGCCGCATCGCGCCTTGGGGTGCTGCGCCGCCCGCAAACGGCGCCGGGCCGGTGGGGGGGTCCGACGGCGTGCGAGGCTGCGCTGGCCGCCTGCCCCGAGAAGCGGCCGGTCCCAGGGCGAGCGGGCCGCATCAGTGTGGCAACGGAAACTGCTCGCACAGCTCGCGCACCTGCCCGCGGATTCGTTCGAGCGTTGCCGGATCGCCCTGGGAACGGATGGCCTCGTCGATGTACCCTCCGATTGTTTCCATTTCCGGCTCGCGCATTCCGCGCGTGGTGACGGCCGGGGTACCGATCCGCAACCCGCTGGTCTCGACGGGCTTGCGGGTGTCGAAGGGGATCATGTTTTTGTTCACGATGATGCCCGCCTTCTGGAGCCATGCCTCGGCGGCCTTTCCGGTTACGTGCTCGTAGTTGTGCCGCAGATCGACCAGCATCAGATGCGTGTCGGTGCCGCCCGAGACGAGCCGGAAGCCGCGCCGTCGGAGCGCCTCGGCAAGGACCTTCGCATTGCGGAGGACCTGTTCCTGATAGGTGCGGAACTCGGGGCGAAGGGCTTCGCCGAACGCCACGGCCTTCCCGGCGATCACGTGCATCAGCGGACCGCCCTGGAGCCCGGGAAACACGCGGGCGTCCAGTGTGGCGGCATGTTCGGCCTTGCACATCACCATTCCGCCCCGGGGCCCGCGGAGCGTCTTGTGCGTCGTTGTGGTCACGAAATCGCAGACGGGCACGGGCGAGGGGTGGAGACCAACGGCCACCAGCCCGGCGATGTGCGCGATGTCGGCCATCAGGGTGGCATGCGTCTCTTCCGCGATCTCGGCGAAGGCCGTGAAGTCGATCGTGCGCGGGTAGGCCGACGCCCCGACGATGATCATGGCCGGACTATGCTCATGAGCGAGCTTCTGAACCCGCCCCATGTCGAAGGTCTCGGTCCTGGGATCCACCGTGTAATGGACGATCCGGTAGAACAGGCCCGTAAAGTTCGTGCGCATCCCGTGAGACAGATGGCCCCCGTGCGAGAGGTCCAGCGAGAGGATCGTGTCACCCGGCCGCAACGCCGTCAGGTACACGGCCGCGTTGGCCTGGCTGCCCGAGTGGGGCTGCACGTTGACGTGTTCACAGCCGAAGAGCTGCCGGGCGCGATCGCGCGCTAGGTCTTCGATCGCGTCCATCTGGTCGCAGCCGCCGTAGTATCGCTTGCCCGGATACCCCTCGGCGTACTTGTTCGTGAAGATCGAGCCGACGGCCTCCATGACGGCCCGGGACACGTGGTTCTCCGAGGCGATCAGCTCGAGATTGTACTGCTGGCGCTCCCACTCGGCCTGGAAGATCTGCCAGGCCGCCGGATCGGCATGGGCCAGCACGGATTCCCCGGCGGAGTCGTACGCGTTCATCGGTGCCTCGTCCCAGGAGCGGGCTTTGGGCGAACCATCTACTTTACGCCCAGCGACCCGCAAAGGCAAAGCCCGCTCTCCCCTTTGCCCGGCGGCAGCGCCTGGCCGATAATGACACTGCGGCCCGGGACGTCCGATGGGCGCGCGGGCTGCGGAGGCTTCCCGAGATGGAGAAGGCGACCTTCGCCACGGCGATCAACTGCATGGACGGTCGGGCCCAGGACCCCGTCGCCCGGTGGATGCGGCAGCATCTCGGCGTCGAGTACGTGGACACGATCACCGAACCGGGGCCCGATCGGGTCATGACCCTCGGCTCGCCGGAAGGTCTGGAGTCCATCCGCACGCGCGTGCTGGTCTCGGTCGAAAAGCATCGAAGCCGGGCGGTCGCCATCTGCGCCCACCACGACTGTGCGGGCAACCCGGTCTCGCGCGAGTCCCATCGCGACCAGCTCCGCGAGTGCGTGCGAATCATCCAATCATGGAAGCTCCCAGTCCGCGTCCTCGCACTGTGGGTCAACGAGCACTGGACCGTGGAGGTAGTGAGCGATACGCCGGGGGGCGCGTCCGCCTGAGCCCTCCACGGCAGCGACGGCACCGTGAGCCTGGCGGACCGGCCCTGTGGCCCGTCCTTCTGGCTCATCCACCGCGGACTGGAGGACCGGGCCGCGGGACATATCGGGGCGGATCTCGAACGACTGGCGGAGGCCGTGCACGCGGCTTTTGCTGCGCGCGGTCCCGATCGGGCCTCTGCTGTATATCCTTCAGGCGGTCAGGGCGGCGTCCGTCACGGTTTCCAGCGGCGGCCGACCGGCCAGCAGGTTCTCGTAGACCGTGCGGTACTGACGGACCATCCGCCACACGCTGAACACCTCGTAGGCCTGCCCGCGGGCGGCTTCCGCCAGCACGGCTGCGAGCTGGCGATCCCGCAATGCGATCCGGATTCGACCGGCCAGCAGGGTCGGCTCGCCGGCCCGGCACAGCAGGCCGTTCCGGTGGTCGCCGATGTACTCCGTGACGGCCGGCACCGCCGAGCCGACGATCGGTACTCCCGCAGCCATAGCCCAGGCCAGTGGAGTCGTCGCAATATCGCGGAGGGCAGGCGCGACGACCACGTCGGCCACGGCCAGCAGGCGCTCAAACGGGTGTTCGTCGCCCGGCGCTATCACCAGCTGTGGCAGGCGGAAGCTTCGGCAGAATCGGACCAGCCGCCCGGCTTCGGGAGACCGCCCCGGAACAACAATCCGGATGTCCGGCAGGAGCTGCTGGAGAATGGCGGCAGCCCAGACCGCGTAGTATTGCCCGCCGTGCCGGTCCGCAGGCGGCAGCGTCAGCAGGACGGTGGAGCCCGCGGGAATCCCGAGTGCGTCGCGATCCGTGGCCCGCTTCGCCCGGCCGATGCGCCCGAAGTCCACGCCCGGGCGGATCACCCCGCAGAGGTCGGCGGGGAAGCCCGCTTCTATGACGCGGCGATAGAGCAGCCGAGATTCGCAGGCGATCGCCAGCCTCATCGGCCGGCCGGGCCGCGATATCGCTCGCCACCATCTGGACCAGCGGCCTCTGTCCGGCGGATTGGAGGCGGTCACGACCAGGCAGGTGTCCCGCAGGCCCGCCAGTTGGGCGAGCAGGGCGGCCTTGCTGCCCCAGGCATGGAGGATGCGTATTCCGTGTCGGGCCACGCAGCGGCGAAGGGCTGGAACGCAGGCCAGCGGACCGCCGAGGCGCCGCCCGAGATGCAAGAGGGGCGCAAAGGCTTGAAGCTCCCCGGTCTGCCGGGCTGCGCCGATGAGGCCGAGCCGGTGCTCGCAATCGGGAGGTCCGAACCGCGTCGCAATCTCCGCCAGCGCGAACCGGGAGAATTCGGTCAGCGATTCATCGACGAGATGCAGGACCGTGAACATCTCCGGCTCGGCCCGGGCACATCAGGAGGCTCCCGCAAACGAGCCCCTTTCTCATGCTCATCCGCCCGGTGCCGGGTGTCCATCTTTGGTCCTTTGCGTTGCCCGTCAAGATGCCGGGAGGACCTGCCGAACGGCGCGGGGTTCGTGGCGCGGCGCGGGAATCTTCATGGCCTTGCCATGGTCCCTTTCCGCGGGCAGTGAGCAGGGGCCCCCGATACCCTGGCCGCGGGGCGGGAGGCGCGCCTCCTGAAGAGTGCCTACTTCAGATGAGAGCGCAGAGACTTCAGGAAGCCCTGATACACGGCCGAAGGTATCCCGGCCAGGGCCTGCGGGGGCACGGCATCTGCCGCCAGCCGGTCCACGACGGCTCGCGCGGCCGCCCGATTCCTCTGGAGGTTGGCCAGGACCGACTCGGCCTGAACGAGCTGGGCGTCGCGCATCAGCAGGAGATAGTCGATGACCGCCTCCTCGATGTCCTCATCGCCCGCGCTGATGGAAGCGGGCATGGCGGATTCCGGGGGACCGTGGGGCACGGCCTTGTCGGCAGGGGGGCGACGGTCCTTCATGAGTTCGCGGTCTGCGCGCCTCGACTCCTCCTCGAGACGGCGGCGTTCTTCTTCTTCCGAATCGTCGACCGGCGCGAGGGGGATCTCCTCGATGTCGTCGGCGGGCGTGGGGACGTACACGCTCTGACCGCAGGAGGGGCACTTGCCCCGACGCCCCGCGGCATTGGCGGGAGCGCGAATCAGCTTGTGACAGTGGTCGCAATGGAACTCAATGCTCATGCCCCGCCTCCCGGGGAGTATTCCTCATCCTCGCTGGAACGGCCCGCGGCCCGGGCCTCGACGCCCGCCGCGCCGCGGCGCGGCCGCAACAGCAATCGTATCGGCACTTCTTCGAACGGCAAGCGCTCACGCAGGCGCGCCACCAGGAATCGCTGGTACTCCGGCCGGACCAGTGCGGGGTCGTTGCAGAACAGCACGATGGTCGGGGGGCTGGTCCCGATCTGGGTCGCGTAGTAGATCTTCACCCTCCTCACGCCGCGTCTGGGCGACGGACCGCGGAGAGACATGACCTCCTGAATGACCTCGTTGAGCTGCGCGGTGGGCACGCGAGCGGCCGCCTGCTTCTGGAGCGCGCGGGCCAGGTCCAGCGTGGAGGCTACGTTGCGGCCCTCGGATGCCGTCGTGAACGCGACGGGGGCATAGTCCACGTAGGGCATCACGCGGGCCAGGTACTCCCCGTAGTCGCCCGTGGCCGCCCGGTCGCGGGCCAGGTCCCACTTGTTGACCACCAGGATGCACGGCTTGTACTGCTCCGCGATGTACGCCGCCAGGCGCTTGTCTACCTCGCCCACGGGCACTGTCGCGTCGATCAGGAACAGGACCACGTCAGCGCGTCGGATGGATCGGGTCGCCCGCGAGAAACCGTAGTACTCAATGTCATCGGCGAACCTGGCCCTCTTGCGCAAGCCGGCCGTGTCGATCGCGACGTAAGTCTGGCCATCCTTCACGAACCGCACGTCCACCGCGTCGCGGGTCGTGCCCGGAACCTCGCTGACGATCATCCGCGGCTCGCCCAGGATGGCGTTGATGAACGTGCTCTTGCCGACGTTGCGCCGGCCCACGACGGCCAGCTGGAGCACCGGTTCGGACGGGCGCTCCCGGCTCAGGTGTCGCACCTGCGACAGAATGCACTGGACCAGTTCGCGTCGGCCGCGCCCATGCCGTGCGGAGACCATCAACGGTTCACCGAAGCCCAGCGCCGCGAATTCGCCCGCCAGGCCGCCGGCACGCGGGTCGTCGATCTTGTTGGCCACGATCACGACCGGCCGTTCCTGCCGCCGCAGGAGCTCGGCCACCTGCCGGTCGAGGGGCGTGACGCCCTCACGGGCGTCCACCACGAAAACGATCAGGCTGGCCGCCGCCACGGCGTATTGGATCTGGGACTCGACGTGTTCGGTCAGACCGTCGCGATCCTCGATGCCGTAGCCGCCCGTGTCGACCAGCTCGAAGTACACGTCGTCCACGCAGAGGATCACGCTGACCCGATCGCGCGTGACGCCCGGTGTGGGATCCACGATGCTGATCCGCCGCTGGGCCAGGCAGTTGAGCAGCGAGCTCTTGCCGACGTTGGGACGGCCGACGATCGCAACCAGCGGGATGGACATACCGAGTGATTCTACGAACGTTTCGGAGCGGCTTCTATGGACCGGGTTTTCCGGCACGATTCGGCGCGGTGCAGCAGGTGGATCAGCTTGTGCGAGTGGGCAGCCGGATGCGGCAGGCCGGTTGTCCCACATGCCTCCGCCTTCCGTCGCCCCACGTCCCCAACTGGCACCCCGGCGAAGGCAGGGATCCGTGACGCCACAGGGCCTTGGATTTCTGCGGGCGCGTGCGCGAAGAGGGCGTGCGGATGACCGAGGATGGGTCGCACTCCGGCAGGGCGCCCGAGCGGTGGCCGAAGGCGCCCGGTTCTCCCGTTCGGCCGGCCGGGCGCGGTAACGGGGTCGCGATGCCGGCAGCCACAGGGCCTATGCCGGATACCCCGCAAAGTGAGCGTTCCGGGCGTCAAAGGTGCTCTGGAACCTTGTACGGGGGCCACGCGACCGGCTGCTAGCGGCGGTCCATCCGTACGCGAACACTGTTGGCGTGGGCCGTCAAGCCTTCGGCCTCCGCAATGGCGATGATCGCCTCGGCGTCCGGCGCAAGCCCGCCCTCGTCGTACTGAATGATGCTCGTCCGACGGAGGAAGTCGTTGGACGACAGGCCGCTCCAGAAACGAGCCCCGCCCCCCGTGGGCAGGACGTGCGAGGGACCGGCAACGTAGTCTCCGGCAGCCTCGGTCGCCGAGCCTCCCACGAAGATCGCCCCGGCATTCTCGACGCGATCGGCCAGATCTGCAGCATTGCGGGTTTCGATCTGCACGTGCTCGGGAGCCAGATCGTTCGTCAGTTCGACCGCCTCGTCGAGGTTTCGCACCAGGATCAGCGCGCTGTATCGTTCGAGGGCCCGGGCCGTGCCATCACGGCGCGGCAGACCGTCAAGTTGCCGCTGCACTTCTTGCCGGACTCGGCCCAGGAGCGACTCGCTGGTCGTGAGCAGAATGGCCGCACCCGGATCGTGTTCGGCCTGAGCGAGCAGATCGGCCGCGACGTGCACGGGGTTCGCGGTGTCATCCGCGATCACCACCACCTCGCTGGGGCCCGCGAACATGTCGATATCCACCATGCCGTAGCAGAGCCGCTTGGCGAGCTGCGTGTAGATGCTCCCCGGCCCGACGACCTTGTCGGCACGGGGGATGGCCTTTGTGCCGATCGCCAGGGCCGCCACCGCCTGCGGCCCGCCCACGCGATAGACCTCTGTTACGCCCAGTTCCGCCGCCACGCCCGCGATCGTCGGGTGAATGGTGCCCTTGTGCCGCGGCGGTGCGACGATGACGATCTCACGCACACCCGCTACCTGGGCCGGAACCACGCAATGGATCGCGGAAGAGGGCAGGGGGGCCGCCGCCCCGGGCACGCATACCCCCACGCGACGCAGCGGCCGGAGCCTGGCATGAAGAGTGCACCCGTCCCGTCGAAGCGGCTCGGCCGACTCCCGGAGGATGTGCCGCTGGAAATCCCGCACCTGCTGAATGGACCGGCGGACGGCTTCGCGCAGCCTGGGGTCCAGTGCTTGCCGGGCCGCATCGAGTTCATCCGGCGGGACGCGGAAGGCAGCCGGGTCCAGCTCGACGCCGTCGAGGCGCCGCGTGGCCTCGACGACCGCCAAGTCCCCGCGCGCCTGTACGTCCTCGATGATGTCGCGCACGCTCTCCAGCTCGGGGGAGTCCTGGAGCAGCGCTTCCAGCAGCAGAGGCTTTCGAAGGTCCGCGAGCTGACGGCGCGCGGTGGGGTCCTCCATTCGAATCGTGCGGATCATCGGCGTTCCTCGCGTGTGCGGCCCCGGATTGTAGCAGGGGAGGGGACCTACTCAAAAGCCAGAGCTGTCGAAGGATCGAGCCGGGCCGCACGATACCCGGGATAGATCGCGCTGGCGACGCCGCCCACGATGCCGATTCCCAGCGCCAGCAGCAGCCACCGCCATTCCAGATCGACGCTTTGGAGGGGCAGAGTGCGGGCAAGGACCTGCTTGACGGCGAAGGCCAGCGCGAGCCCCAGCAGAGTGCCGCCCGTGCAGAGGATCAGCGACTCCTGGATGGACAGCCACACGATGTGCCACCGTGTCGCGCCCAGGGAACGGAGAATGCCGATCTCCCGGGTTCGCTCGAGCACGAGCGTATACATCGTGAGCAGGATGATGAGGAAACACACCACCAGGGCGACACCCGAGGCGATGTTGATGTACGTATAAACCTGAGCGAAACTCTCGAACAGCACGCGGGCGTAGTCGTCCTTCGCGATCACCTGCGCTCCGATCTCCTCCTCGATGGCTGCGGCCACCCGCTGGGTCTGGTTCGGGTCGCGCAGCCGGACGAAGAACATCGTCGACTTGCGAAGGCCCGATTGCGAAATGTGGCGGAGCGTTTCAATCGGGGCAAATACCCGGCCGACGACGCCCGCCTCTACAACGCCGACGATCGTGAACGTCCGGCCGGCCAACGGGATACGATCGCCGACCCGGTAGCCGCCGATGGCCTGAAGTCGCTGGTCGATTACGATCTCCAGCCCCCACTCCAGGACCTGAGGCGGAATCGACTCGGTGTCATAGGCCCCATTCGGGCCCGCCCGCTCGGCCACCGCTTGCTCGAACCGGCCGTCGGCGTCGAAGAGGCGGCCTTCCACCAGGCGATGCCGGCCGAAGATGTCCGGCACGTCCCTGCGGTGAACGCCGTAGATCCGCTGCTTCTGACCGCCCATTGAGACCGTTTCCCAGTACACCGGGATGACCCGCTCCACCGCGGGTCGGTCGTCAAGCTGAACCGCTGCGATCAGCTTTTCGTGGCCTTCGCTGAACGCGCCGCCGCCCGAATAGATCACGCTGTCGCCCGAGGGCAGAACCAGGAGCTGAGCCGGTACCGACTGCATGCGCTGAGCTACCTCGTTGAGCGTCCCGTGGGAAAGCCCCAGCATCACGACCATCATGGCAATGCCGATGGCCACGGCCAGCATGCAGAGGGCGCTGCGCAGCTTGCGGTGCAGAACGTTGGCCAGCGGCAGCCACGCCATTACGAAGCCTCCCGCGAGAGCCGGCCGTCGACGATCTCCAGGATCTGATCGAGCCGCCGGATCACGTAATCCGCTTGGTGGGCGAAGGGAGGCGGCGTCCCCCGGCCGACCATCAGCGCAGTTCGCGTGCCGGCCGCCGCTCCGGACTGGATATCGAAGAGGTAGTCGCCGACGGTGAGCGTCTCCCCGGGTTCGACGCCCAGGGCACGGCAGACGGCCAGCACGGGCTCGGGGGCGGGCTTGACGGCTCCGTCTTCGCGAGTGCGAACGAAGTCGAAACGCAATCCGTGGCGGCGGAGGACCGTATGCACCGATTGCCGACTGTTGCGGGTGAGCAGGCCGATCCGGATGCCGCGGTGGCGCAGCCCGGCAAGAACGTCTTGTGCCCCTTCGTGCAGTATGCTCGAGGCCGCCGCGGCCGATTCATGCCGCTCCAGCACTCGGGCGGCCTCGGCCCTCCTCGCCGGATCCATGGCCGCCATGGCCTCCAGGACGGGGGTACCGGGGGCGATGCCCAGTTCCGAGCGAATCGCGTCGAAGTCCAGACAGGGTTGCGTGATCGTTCCGTCCAGATCGAAGATTACGGCCCGTACCGGCATGGATTCTCAGTGTTCAGCCCCACCACCTTTTGCAGCGGAGGGATGGACCGCTCCCGGAGCGTGCCCGGGCGGCCGGCCGCTTCTGAGACCGCCCATCGATCCCTCCCGCCCCCGGGCGGGTCAGGGTCCGCGAGTCAGGATAACCCGGACGGCGGGTCCGGACAATGAAGCAGCAGGGGGGTCACAACGGCTCGTCGGGTTCGGCCAGCCGCGTGATCCGGATGGCGCGGGCACCCTTGAACTGGCCGATCCGGCCGGCGTACTTGTTGCGGCCCTCGACCTGGATGATCACTTCGGCGTTCGCGGGCTTCTCCGTCCGGATGAGGTCTCCGGGTTGGAGCTGCATGAGTTCCTGGACCGTGATCGTGGTCTCCGCGAGGAAGGCCCGGAGCCCTACGGCGGCCGAGCGAAGCTGCGCGGTCATGCGCTGGATCTGATCCTGACTGGACGCCTTGCGCTGATAGGCCAGCCAGCTCTGGGTTGCGAGCTTGCCGATCACGGGCTCGATCACGTTGAATGGGATGCACAGGCTCATCGTGCCGGCCCGCTGGCCCATCTTGATTTCCAGACCCATCACCACCACGACCTCGTTGGGGGCGACGATCTGGACCAGGTGGGGATTCGACTCGGTCTCGGCCAGCTCGAACTGGACCTCGATCAGGCTTGACCAGACCTCCGTCAGGTGCTCCAGGGCGCGATCCGTGATGTGCTTGACGAGCCGCCACTCGATGGAGGTCAGCGGCCGCTGGGGGATGAACATTTCGGCGTTGGACCCGCCCAGCAGCCGGTCGATGATCGGGTAGATGATCAGGGGACTGATTTCGAGGCACATCTGGCCCTCGAGTGGGGGGGCCGACAACAGGTTGAAACAGGTCGGGTTCGGCAGGGAATGGATGAACTCGCTGTACGTAAGCTGCTCGGCCGTGGCAACCCGGACTTCGATGATCGTCCGCAGGAAGCTCGACAGCGAGGCACCGAAATTCCGCGCAAACCCCTCGTGGATGGCTTCGAGGGCCCGCATCTGGTCCTTGCTGACGCGCTCGGGGCGCTTGAAGTCGTAGGTCCGCACCTCATGGCTGCGCGGACGCGCGCGGGCGAACGAATCGGGCTCCTGTACATGCCCGGCGTCCACGGCGGCCAGCAGGGCATCGACCTCGGCCTGATCCAGTACATCCGCCATACGCGATTCTCAGCACGTACCACCGGCCTTGCGGGGCCAGCCGGCCTCCGCCCCGTGTGCACGGTTGGCTTATCGGACATGCCGGCAGCGGGACTTGAGTCGGGCGACGGGATAGGGCCGCGAGACCGTCGCCGCGCCCTGACGACCGGCTTGCCAAGAAGGCGGATCGCGTTTACCCTTCGCCGCCGGCGCCTGCCTGGAGAAGGGCGTCAGGCACCTGTGAAGAAGGAGTGGCTTCGATGCGCGTGATCGTGTGTAAGGACCCGGCGGAGATGGCCGTCCGGGCGGCAGACTTGATCGTGGCGGAGATCAAAATGCACTGCAACCCCGTCCTGGGGCTGGCCACGGGCAGTACGCCGATCCCGCTGTACAAGGAGCTGATCCGGCGGCACAGGGAAGAGGGGCTCGACTTTTCCACCTGCATCACGTTCAACCTCGACGAGTACGTGGGCCTTCCGCCGGATCATCCGGAGAGTTACCGCCGGTTCATGAACGAGAATCTCTTCAACCACATCAACATCAACATCCGCAACACGCACGTCCCGGACGGCACCCTCACGGACTTCGACGAAATCGACCGGTTCTGCGAGGAGTATGAGCAGCGCATCGCGGATGTGGGCGGCATCGACATCCAGGTCCTGGGGATCGGGGCCAACGGTCACATCGGATTCAACGAACCCGGGAGTTCTCTGGGCTCGATGACGCGGATCAAAACGCTTACCAGCAAGACCCGTCAGGACAACGCTCGCTTCTTCAAGAGCATCGACGAAGTGCCCAAGTACGCGATCACGATGGGCATCGGCACGATCATGAAGGCCCGCAAGGTCATCCTGCTGGCCAACGGGGAGAACAAAGCAGACGCCACCGCAGCCGCCCTTGAGGGACCGGTCACGTCAATGTGCCCGGCCAGCGCCCTCCAGCTGCACCAGTACGCCACCTTCGTGATCGACCGGGCGGCGGCTCGGAAGCTCACGCTCGAAACCTACGAGCGCGGATAATCCGGCGCGGCAGACGGGGCAGCCCCGGGTCTCCTGCGGATTCGCCCTGCCGATCGAGGGGGCTCACCGGTGGGGAGGTGATTCTTTGCCCAGTGACGAGCCGCGGCCCCGCGAAGGTGGGGTCCGCGCGGGTTCCGGACCTCGGCGGAGGAACTTCGCGGAATCACTGCAACTTGACGCACGCTGATACCGATATAACATAAAAACGTAAGAACAGTAACCTGGTACCCCATATCAATAGGCTTCACACGGGCCGGCCAGGGCCTGCATGGATCGCAAAAAGACGTGGGCGCACGGAAGGACGAGACCGTCGGACGGATGCCCGGGCGCAGAAGCCGGCCGCTCCGGCGGCGCGTCCGGCCAATCGGGCGCAGGAAGACCCCGCCGGCATGGCTCGGCGGGGTCTTCCCGGCCGTAGCTCGCCGCCGGGGCGACATGGTGGGGCTGGGGGCCGTCCTGGCCGTCGTGGAGCGCACCGACCGTCGCCTCACGGATATGCAGCTCGCCACCGCAAGCTGCTTTGTGCCGGTGGCCGCTTGCGCGGGGCCTGCGCACGCAATGCAGCAGGCCGCTCGCCGCCTCGCGGGCCGGACCGGGCCGGCCTTGGCGGTGGTCCTGGCCGCGCTGGGCCATCCGCACCGGATCACACTCCTCAGCACGCTGCTTGAGGGGCCGGCAACGTACCGCCTCCTCCAGCGACGGACCGGTCTGAAGGCCGGCCCGCTGTATCACCACGTCAATCAGCTCCGGCTCGCGGGTCTGCTGGCCCCGAAAACCAGAGACCTCTACGACCTGACCCGCAGCGGCCGGAACGTCCTCTTGGCAGCCTTGGTCATGCAAGGCCTGCTGAAGGACACCCGGCCCAGGGCGGCCGCAGCGATGACCGTCGAGGTGGGAAGTCCGCGCGGGGCGCGGGGACGGTGAGCAGCACCGGGGCCGAGCGGGCGGGTGCCGATTGGCGGACTAGGTAAGGGCGCGCAGAGCAGGCGGCCGGCGCTGGCGGGCGAACAACCCCCCTGCTTAACGTCCGATAACGTATGTTCTGTTGCATTCCCGGCAGGGGGCTTGAACGCCCCCCTCATCCTGTGTGCCCGGACACCTCGGCAGGAACTGCACGGCCATCGACCGCATGAGAGCGGCACCTGCGTCAGTTGCCCGATGTGGCCGGACAGTCGCGCCGTAGAGGTGTCGCTTAGGCTTTGCCATGCGCGAGCTCCCGTTCGACCGTCACTTCGGAGTTAGTCCTAGGAGGAAAAAGCGGCGATGCTGGCCGCTGGTCCGGGCAGGACCTGTGTCGGGGAGCGCCGGTGAGCTCGGGGCCGTGCGGCAGCAACGGGCGGGCTGCGAGGCGCCAGGCCGCAGGCCGACTCGCTAAGCCCTTGAGACGACTAAGGCTGCGATGTGTCCTCCGAACCCCAGCGAGACCTTCAGGATGTGGTCGAGTCGCCGCTCAACCGGCCGTCGCACGATCTGGAACCCGTCGGTATCTGCACCTGGTCGATCGTGGTTGGCTGTCGGCAGGATCAGCTGCCTGCGCAGCATCTCGACACACAAGGCCAGCTCAGCGCTTCCACTGGCGCCTAGCAGATGGCCGATGGCCCCCTTGAAGCCGGTTACAGGGCAAGGACGCCCGTGGCTGCCGGAGGCCACGGCGCGGATGGCGACGGCCTCGGCTGCGTCATTCGCGGCTGTAGCCGTCCCGTGCGCATGGATCAGTGAGAGATCGTCGCCTGCGAGGCCCGCCCGCCCCAACGCCGTTGCCATTACTTGAATCAGACTTTCGGCAGCAGGATCCATCGCAGCCAGGCCGGCAGGATCGCAGCCCAGGGCGGCACCCGTAATGGCCGCGCGGGCCGCTGCGCCCCGGCGGGCCAGGGATTCTGCGGATTCCAGGACGAGTATTCCGGCGCCCTCGCCCAAGGCGAACCCTGCGCGCTCGGCGTCGAAGGGCCGGCACGCACGCGCAGGATCGCCCCGGTACGGAGGCGCCAGCACGCCCATCTGTTCGAAGGCCCCCACCCACAGCGGGTGGATCGATGCGTCCGCCGCCCCGCAGATGACGAGTTCCGCTCGGCCGTCGGCGATGAGGTGGGCTGCCTGGACGACGGCCACCGCGCCTGTCGCACAGGCAGCCACCGGTGCGATTCGCGGCCCGGACACGCGGAACCGATGCGCAATGGCCAGCGCGGCAGCATGTGCCGGAACCGTCTGCCAGAAGTCCGGCGGCAGACCCGACGGGCGGCGGCCCTCGGAAAGCCAGTGCTCGTGGATCTGCGCAAACCGAAGCACCGACCCCTTGCTGCTGCCCACGACGACGGCCGCATCATGACCGAGCGTTGACAGGTAGGAGGGTTCAAGGCCCGCGTCCGCCAGTGCCTCGCGCGTCGCGGCCAGGGCGAACTCGACGGCCCTGTCGCCGACGTGTTTCCGCTGGGTGTCCCACGGGGCCCGCACTTGTCCCGCAAAGGTCGTGTGACAGCCGCGCAGGGCCTCTCCCGTGACGTATCTTATCCCCGTCGCACCGCGCCGGATGCCTTCCCATGTGGAGCGGAGGTCGTTCCCAAGGCACGTGACCGCCCCCGCGCCGCTGACGAACACTTCACGCATGAGCCGCGACCGCCGGTTGCGGCGGGACATGCTGGCCGTCGAGTTCGAGGCCCAGGTCGCGGACCATCTGGAGGTCCTGCTCGGGCGCCCGTCCGCACGTTGTCAGATAGTTGCCGATGAGGAAGCTGTTGGCGCCCGCCAGGAAGATCCAGCTCTGGAGATCGCGGAGGTTTACCTCCCGTCCGCCGGCGATCTTGATCTCCGATCGTGGAAGGAGGAACCGGTAGACCGCGATCACGTGAAGGCAGGTCATCGGAGGCAACGGCGCGGCGTCCTGGAGGGGGGTTCCCGGAATGGGGTGGAGGAAGTTGATCGGCACGACGTCCACGTCCAAACGACGGAGTTCCAGGGCCAGGTCGATCCGGTCCTCCCACGTCTCGCCCATGCCGAACAGCGCTCCGCTGCAGAGGCTCAGGCCGGCCATCTTCGCGGCCCGGATCGTCGCCAGCCTTTCGTCGTAGCCGTGCGTGGTGATGATGTTCGGGAAAAAACGGCGAGATGTCTGGAGGTTGTGGTTGTAGCGCTGCACGCCCAGCTCAGCAAGCCGTCGGGCCTGTTCTTCCGTCAGGACGCCCAGGGACGCGCAAGCCCGGACCCGCCCTTCCCGACGGATCTGGCCGAACGTGCCGGCAAGCCGCTCGATCTCGGAATCCCTGGGACCGTACCCGCTGTTGACGATGCAGAATGAGTCCGCGCCGTTCTCCGCAGCGCTGCGGGACGCGGCGAGCACCCGGTCGGTCTCGACAATCGTGATGCCGCGCGTGGGCGTCCGGAAGTGCGCCGACTGGCTGCAGAAGGCGCAGTCCTCACTACAGCCGCCGACCTTCGCGGCGATGATGCTGCAACAGCGGACCTTCGATCCGCAGTATCGCACGCGGATCCGGCTGGCCCAGGCGAAAAGGTACGGCAGGTCCTCCGGCCCCAGGCCGGCAAGCTCCGCCCCTTCCTCGCGAGAGAGCTCCTCTCCGGCAAGCACTCTGCGCGCCAGCACCGCAATCCGTTCTTCCGACATGGAATCGCCTTCCTTTCGTCGCTGGAAGCCATCGGGGCAGGGTCGGGTCTGCCGTCAACGCCTCGGGACCGGGCCGGGCGGGCCCTGCGGCGCCACGAGCAGGGGCGGCCGGAGGAGTTCGATCCGACCGGTCGTCACGTTGAATCCGTACACGTTCATGCGGTCCACTGCGGCATTGAGGATGAACAGGAGTTCCGTCGTGTCATCCACCTGGCAGGTGGTAACGAGATAGTCGCCCCCGCTGCCGTTCTGTCCGTACGCGTACGCGGCGTGGGGCGAGCCCCCGTTGGTCAGCACCAGCCCCACGAAGAGGATCACGGCCGTTATGCTGAGGACGCCGATGGCAAAGTCTTTTGCGGTCATGGTGTTCTCCGGTCGGCCCGCGTGGATCGCCTCAGCGGGGCCCGAAATCGCGGGTCAGGTCCCGCGTGTCCATGTGGGCCACATTGACCGGGCGGCCGGGCACCGCCGCAAACACGTGCAATAGCCGATTCCGCAGGTCAAACAGATACACTACGTCGCGGGAGGCCTGCGCGCGGCCGCTGACCAGGATGTAATCCCCGGAGCGGCCGGTCCCCTGGGCCCAGGCGGCGGGCGGCGAGTATGCACTGAGCACGATGGCCGTCAGGAGCACGAGGTTGGCCGCGACCAGCAGCAGAAGAATGGTCTGCCTGCTCATAGGCTCCTCCACGTTCGATGGTCATGCCCGGGGATGGTCGGGCTGGACAAGTCCGGCCCCCCTACTGCACGTGGGAGCGCTTGGAATTCTTGAACGCCACGACGAGCACACCAATGATGAAGATCGACCCGATGACCCACTCCGTGGTCGGCTTGGCGGGGTCCAGCCTGCGTGGACCACCTTCCTCCTGAGCCAGCGTCCAAGCCGTCGTCCAGAGATTCGCCCCCGCCAGAGCGAGGCCCGTGATCCACGGAACCAGGCCGCGGCGCCGTCTCGAACCCGGCTGCTCCGACATCTCTTGCCCTGTCCGAATGCCCGGCCTCGATCGCCCCGCCGACCGCCGGCGAAAGCCTCTGTGAGGCCGTTTTCACAACGTTAGCCGCCCCTCTTGGACGTTTCAAGCCTGATCGAGTCGCTCCGTGACGGGCCAGGCCAGTTGGCGGAAGACCTTCACGGGCAGCCAGACGGTCTTCCACCTGCCGCTCCGCGGGCGACAATGACGCCGGTACGCCGCCAAGGGAACCGCGTAGAACGCATAATGACCGCCGGCAAACGGATGCACCGCCAGCGTCGGCCACCGCACGGGGTCGCCGCCCAGGAGGTACGCGAACACGAACATCGCCTCGAATCCGTCGGCAAAGACGGCCTGCCACTGTTCGAGGCCGTCCAGATCCGCCTGTGTGACCCAGTTCTCCCAGTACCGCCGGCGGGCGCCGCTGCCGTAAGGGAAACGTCGGCCCTTGACATCCACCAGCCATGACCGTCCGCCGGGCGGATACACGATGAAGTCGAACGACTTGATCCGGGCCCCTGCGAAGATGGAGCGGCGTGCATCGTCGACCGCCACATACGGAACGCCCCGCGATCTCAGGTAGTCCGCCAGCGCCGTCTCGTAGTGGACCGTGCCACGATTCATGCGTCGTCCGGAACGGGTGCCAGCGGCTCTGCGAGGAACTGGTCCCAGGCCCGCCGGACCTGGCGGCCGCTGACCAGGTCCTTGACGGTCACCAGCCCGTTCTCGCGGGTCTCCTGTCCGAGAATGACCGCCCGGGCGGCGCCGCGCTCCGAAGCGGCTCGAAGCAGCTTGCCGAGGGGCTGCGGGCGATAGGAGAAGTCGGCCGCCACCCCCCTGCCGCGCAAGGCGGCGACCAGTTGCATCGCCCTGGGCTCGAGGGCCGCCTCGGCGGCGATCACGTATACGTCCAGGGTGCGCTGGGGCGCGGGAATCCTCCCGCGTTCACGGAGCACGTCGAGGATGACGACATCCCCCATTCCGAAGCCCACGCCCGGCATGGGCGGCCCGCCCAGATCGGCCAGCAGGTTGTCGTAGCGCCCGCCGCCCCCGGCGGCCCGGTGCTGCCGGCCGGCATCGAAGATCTCGTAGACGATTCCCGTGTAGTAGGCCAGTCCGCGGACCACGGACATATCGAAAACACAGTATTCTGTAATTCCAAACTGACCGAGCCGCTCGAACAGCGTCCGCACGGCGGCCATTGCAGGCGCCGCCCCGGGCCACTGTGCCGCGTCGCCCTCGATCATCGCTTCCGCCCGGTCCAGCCCCTCGACCCCCAGCAGCGGCTCGATGCGCCCGAACGGAGGGGTGTTGTCGAATGCCTCGGTCCACATCGCCGCGAGGGCTTCCCGCGGAACTTTGTCGGACTTGTCCAGCAGAGCGTACGCCTTCGGCAGCCGGTCGGGCGGAACGTGCAGATCCGCCAGGATGGCTGCCACGAGCGGCCGGCTGTTGATCCGCACGCGACAGTCGGCCGGCGAAAGCCCCACCTCACGCAGGAAATCCACCGCGACCAGGATGGTCTCCGCATCCGCCCGCACATCGTCCGTGCCCACGATGTCCACGTTCCACTGGAAGAACTCGCGGAGCCGCCCTTTCTGCGGACGCTCGGCCCGGCACAGCCGCGGGATCGAGAACCACTTGATCGGCCGCGGCAGCGACTGTGCCCGGGCGCTGATCATCCGGGCCAGCGTGGGTGTCATCTCCGGCCGGATGGCGAGCCGACGTCCGCCCCGGTCGGTGAGGTGAAAGAGCTGCTGGACGATCTCCTCCCCGCTCTTGGCCGTGTACAGCTCGAGAGGCTCGAAGATGGGCCCGTCATACTCCTCGAAGCCGTTCCGGACCGAGACCCGGCGCCACGTCTCCGTGAGCCAGTTGCGCAGCGCCATATCCTCCGGATAGAAATCGCGAGTGCCTTTGACGCCCTGAAATCTCATATGGCCTCGATCAGACCGCCACGCCCGACGGCAGGCGAAGCGCCACGAATCCGGGCGTGACGACGCGCGGCCGCGCGGCCCGCCGGACCTTCGGACGACGCCGGGAGCGGGCCGACCGCGCCCTTCGACGCCTCAGGTACTCCCGCGCGAACGCTTCGAGCTGTTCGGGTTCGGTGAACAGGTGGTCGTATTCGTATTCGCCCGGGTGGTAGTCGCAGCCCTCCGTCGAATACTCGCGGCAGATCTTCGGACGCGTCGCGTAGATCCCGCACCGATTGTCGGGCCCCAGATACCGGCATCGGGTGTTGAACTGGATGTACCACTCCCCCTCCTCCACGAAGATCACTACGTCCCCGTGTAGCAGGTACCACCGCATGTCGTCGAAGTCCCGGGCGGTTTTCGGCTTGTCGATCGGCAGCGCGACGTAACGACAACAATGCCCGGTACAGTGTTCGCAGAGAACCGATCCCATCCGCTTGCCTCCCGGACGCTCCGCGGTTGCGTGTCCGGCCATTCTATCGCAGCTCGATTCGGCCGGTAATACCTGCGGCCACCGGCGCACGCATCGCAGGGCTCCGCAAAACCACGTGAAAGTCCTGCTGCCGGATGCCGATATATCCTACGTGGATACCCTCACTCTCGGCTCCGCGATCGTCGCCTTCAAGGACGCGCAGACGGCCACGCAGATCCAGTACGCCGTCGCCGCCCGTCTGATGAGCGCCGCCAGAGCTCAGGGCCAAGCGGTCGTCGAGATGCTTGACGAAGCCGCCGAAGGCTTCGAACGGGCCACGGCCGAGATGATCGCCGCCTCCGGGACCCCCGGCACGCTCGATATCTACGCCTGAACCCCCTGCCCCGGAAGACCCCCGGCTGCTCACGGCGATTCTGAATCTCCGGCAACGGCTGGCCCGCGGCCGTGCGTGCGCTTCGCGCCCGTCCTGGCCGAGACCCGCAGAACATCATCGGACGGAGCCTTTTCCGGGCGGCTGCCGTCCTTCGGGGCCTTCCTACGGCCCCGCCTTGGCCGTGCCCGCCAAGGGCGGCTCCGGGCCGGCATCGGCCGGGACGTTGTAGCCGATGAAGTGCAGAAACTCCGTCCGCGTCAGGATCGGCAGCGAAAGCGCCTGAGCCTCCGCCCTGATCCGCTCGTAGCTCTCCACGCGCTTAGCCTGTTCCTGGTTGCGTACCCGGGCGGCCTCTTCGGCCTCAGGGCTTCCGCCCGCCGGGGCTACGACCGTCGCGGGCGGTGTCCCCAGCACGACGAAGTCCGTCTCGGTATCCACGCGGTCGACCACCCGCCCGCCCCAGCTCTCGATGAGCTGCTTGACCTTGAGCCCGCCGGGGTCGTCCGTCGTGCGGTCGTAGTCGAGGTCGAAGTCGCCCGCTACCACGAACGTGTATGTCCGGTTCCGGTCGTACACCGGATTGGCGATCAGATCTCCCTCGACCACGACGTCATTGGGCCGCGTTCCGGTGATCCGCGCCTCGGACGTGTCGGCCATCACGTTGATCACTTCGAGCGTCGCCTTGCCCTTGCCCTCCGGACTGACTCCCCCCAGCGGCGAGTACACGGCGAACGTCATCCCCGGAGTCACGCGGTCCTTGCGGCCGAGGTTGATGTACGCCACCGACTGGTCCGCCATAACGCGGATCACCTTCCCGTCGGCTTCACGGAGAATGGCCCGCGGATCCTGCGACGGGCGGAACTTCTCCAGGGCCGACAGCAGACCCTCGATCCGCTTGTCGCGGCTGGCCAGCTCCGGCTGCAACCGCGCCAGCTCGGCCTGAGCCTCCTTGAGCTGCTGGTCGCTCTGCACGAGCCGGCCCGCTTCCTCGATCGCCTTGGGAAGGTCTTCGGCAACCTGCACGTCGCGGGCGTCCTTCTTCAGCAATCGCGAGATCAGCGGCGCGAACTGAGCCACCGTCTGGGCGGCCGTCGCCTCGGCCTGCCGCTTGAGCTGCTCGTAGTCCTTCTTGTACTCCTCCGAACGGGCGGCGAACTCGGCCTCCCGCGTCTGAAGCTGCTTTTCCAGGGCCGCGTACTTTTCGCCCAACTCCTTGGCCGACGCCCGCGCCGTATCCAGCTCGGTCCGGACCTGACCATATCGCCGGGCCAGATCCGCCAACGTGGGCACCAGCGGCGTATCCGTGTTGGACTGGCCCAGCTTGCGAAGCTGATCGCGCAGCGCTTTGACCTGCTGGTTCACGACCGCCGGCTCGGCGCTCGTACTGCCCACCACCAGGTTTGCCAGCGCTTCGTATCGCTCCCGATCCGCCTGGGCCTTCTGGTTGGCGGCGGCGGCGTTCTGCTCGGCGGCGGCCTGGGCCTGCACGAGGTCGGCCTGTTGCGTGTACAGATACACCAGTGCACCGAGCGAGATCACGGCCACGCCGACGAACGCGAACAGTGCATAATGAACCCCCGTCAAACCCGGACCCGGCTGAGGTCTGGCCACCGCCATCGACTACGTCTCCTGGGACAACGGCTCGGTTCGGGGCAACGGTGCTGGTTGGCTCGTTCGGTTGCCCGGGCGGAGCGCGTCACTCGGGTCCCGTGCGCATACGCACGGCCGCAGCGCCACCCGCCGCGGACTCCCGCAGCCGGCGGCGTCTCCCAATCCACCATGGGCATTCTGCCCGGCGCGTAGGGGGCTGTCAACACTGAGCCCCGTTTCCCGCAGAGGCTCGCAACCGCCGCTCCGCTTCAACCCGCTGCCCTGCAAGGTCCGCCGTGGACCCGGCCCCTGCGACTCGGAACATGTTTATTCCGTGACCGCTCGACCGCCCGAAGTCCATCGCGGATTCGGCATCCTTGCCGCCGGGCCGGCAAGGGCGCCGCCCGCCATACCCCATGCCCCCGGGCCGCACTATCTGCCTGCCACCTCCTCGTACAGCTCCGTGTAACGTGCCACGGCCTTCGTCCAGGAGCACCGGTCGCGGGCGAAGGCCGCCGCCGCCGCCCCCAACCGTTCACGCAGTGCCCGATCCGCCAGCAACCGCCGGATTGCCGCCGCCAAGGCCGGCGTATCGCCCACACGTACGACCAGGCCCGTCTGCTCATTGCGTACGAGATCACGACATCCGGCCGCATCCGTGGTCACGATCGCCGCTCCCGCCGCCATCGCCTCCATGAGGGCGTTGGGCAGTCCCTCCGTGCGCGACGGAAACGCAAACACATCGGCCGCCTTCAGCAGCGAAGCCACATCGTCTCGGCGCCCGAGCAACCCCACATACTCCTCGGCGCCGGTCGAAGTGATTCGCCGGCGAAGGGCCGGCTCGTACCCCCCTGCCCCGGCCAAGAGGAATACCGCCCGGCCGCCCCCCTGCCGCACGAGCTTGGCCGCGTCCACCAGCTCGTCAAGCCCCTTGACCGGATCAAGCCGTCCGACCCACAAGACCAGCGACGTGTCCGGCGAGACCCCCAAGGCGGCCCGATCCGCCGGCCCGGCCGCGGCGATCGCCCCCACGTCCACGCCTCCCTCGATCAGGCGAAGCCGCCGGTGCGGAATGTGGGCACGGCGATGCAGGTGCCGGATAACCGACGGCGAATTGCCGATTTCCAGACGGCACAGCCGCACCGTCGCCCCGTCCAGACTCAGGTGCCACGGCCTTTCGTACTCCGCGGTCTGGATCTCGCAGAGGATGCGCCGGATCGGTATACCGGCCGCCGGGCCGACCAGCCGGCATGCCACGTTCGCGTGAAACAGCAGCGAATGCAGGATGTCTGGCCGCCGGGCCCGGATGTACGCATACAGCCGGCCGAGGGCCCGCGCATCCCACGGCCCAGCAGCCTCGCACGCCCCCACCGGAATCCCTGCGCGAAGCAGCCGCTCGCCTACAGGTCCGATATCCGCCAGCGAGACCACTGCCACGGAAAACCGCCGCCGGTCGAGGGCGGTTGCCAGCCGCAGCAGGTGCAGCGGCACGCCGCCGACCTTGAGGTCTGTAATCACGAAGAGGATTCGCACCGCTTCCATCGGGACGCTTCGCGAGTATCGAACGGGTACGATAACTCTCCACGCAGGAGCCGTCATGTCATGGGCCTTGGACCCGCCCGTGATCTCCCGCGGCCGGGCCATGGGACCTCGCGCGCAGCACAGGATACTGCTGCCGCGGCCGGCCCTGGGCCGTCGCCGCCATTGGGGTAAAGCGTGTTTTCCGCGGTACCGGGACCGTCGGGTGCGACCAACCGGATCCAGGTTTGATACTTCATAAACACACAAACGTGCCTGGGGCCGGCGGAAGGCCGATCGGTCCGTCCGGACAGGCCGCGCTCGCTGGCAGCTCCCGGGCAGACCCGCCTGCTTGGCAGGTTGGCTGGCGCATGTCCATCGGCCCGTAGCCGCGCTTCTGTGGACCCGTGCGCGTGGCTGCGCCTTCCTGTTCGACGAGCGGCCTCGTCGGCCGACGGGTTGAGGGCTTCTACCGGGGTCCTGCGCGAGGCGGCGGTGGCTGGAGCGACGTTTCGCGCGCCGCAGGCCGGCCAATCGCCTCGCTCAGGGCTGCGCGCGAGGCGGCGAACGTGGGGGTCCGCCCCGCCAGCCGCTCAGGCCGGACGGCCCCCGGGTTGACCTGTACGGCACCGGCGGCTAGAGTGTCAGCAGTCGTCGGTGCGGGCCGCCGACCCGGTCCCCGACGATTCCCCGATAGCTCAATCGGTAGAGCGAGCGGCTGTTAACCGCTAGGTTCCAGGTTCGAGCCCTGGTCGGGGAGCCATAAAAGCAACGGGGCATTTCCGTGCCCCTGGAGTTAACGGGAAGCCCCGGAAGCGAGAGCGACCGGGGCTTTTCCGTAACGTGCGGCGGGCAAAGGGTTAGGCGCAAGGAGACCGGACGGGTGCAATCCTCCGGTTCGAGTACGAGAGTTTGGGGCGCGAAGGCAACCATCACGGTTGCGACCACACCCCAAAAACCCGCGCCTGAACTCTCGAATTCTCTGGTTTACAACCCTCTCCGGGTTAACGCCCCGGTCCCGCCCGCACCCCGAAGGCAAAGCTATCGAATCGCCCGTGCGTTTGCGGGCGTTTTAGCCGGCACTTCAAACCGTGTTTGCAGCTCTGGGCGGATCTCGGTCTAAACGTTTTTCGACCAGCAAAAGGAGCCGAGAATGACCGCCGACACGTACGTCTGTCCGCAATGCAAGCATGCGGTCACAATGACAGCGAAGCCAAAACGCAATTTAATGGGGTTCGCACGAATTTCATGTCCTGAGGTAGTGTCAAGTCCTGTGTAAACTCGCCAAGGGCATCCACCGTTTCGCCTTACGCCGCGTTCGTCTTCGACTGCGCCTTCGTGTTCTCCGGGAGCTGAACTTGGCCGCACAGGGGGACCGACCTCAGCCGGCGCCAGTTGCGCTCCTGTCGCTGCAGCACCTGATGCACCAGGTATACGCCACTCTTGGTCCTCTTGAACCGCTTCCCCGCGTTCGTGCGCAGCCGCACCCCCGCGAACGGCGACTCCACCACATTCGTCGTCCGCAGATGCGACCAATGCGTCTCCGGGAACCGGAAGAACGTCAAGCAGCGATCCAGATCGGCTTCCAGACCATCCGCCGCCC
>Ga0209227_1000623_pt1 | contig 30133 bp, 20 predicted proteins | sample YNPBryantNP2012_FD_185815 | JGI IMG/M metagenome (GOLD analysis project Ga0209227, IMG submission 185815) | Anoxygenic and chlorotrophic microbial mat microbial communities from Yellowstone National Park, USA - YNP Bryant NP 2012 (SPAdes)... ...
TGGGGGGAGGGGGTCCGGCTCCTCCCCCAGCGGGAGGAGGTTAGGAGGGGGGGTCAGTGCCGCATGCGCGTAGGTGAGCAGCCTATGTTCACGGTAGCCGTCCATGCGGCTCTGCCGCACCACGCCGCAATGAACATACGGTTGTTCCTGGGAGGGCGAAGCCCTCCCAAACCCTCCCGCGGGTGGGGGCATGGGGAAACCCGGTTTCCCCATGCCCCTCTTCGAGAGCCTATTTTCACCTTAGGTGAAAAGTATTGCCTTTAACGTGGGATCACGGCTCAAAGGTGCGCAACACGGCCTTCTTCCAGCCCTGGCACAGGCGCTCGCGCCGGGCCGCGTCCATCTGCGGATGCCAGGTGCGGTCCAGGCTCCAGTTGGCGCGCAGTTCGTCGAGATGCCGCCAGAACCCCACTGCTAGCCCGGCGGCGTAGGCTGCGCCCAGGACGGTGGTTTCGATGACCTGCGGGCGCACGACCGGCACGTTCAGGATGTCGGACTGGAACTGCATGAGCAGGTTGTTCACCGCCATGCCGCCATCTACCTTCAACGCCGACAGGCGCACCCCCGCGTCCAGTTCCATCGCCTCCACCACGTCGCGCACCTGGTAGGCGGCGGCCTCGAGCGCGGCGCGGGCCAGGTGGCTCCTGGTCACGTAGCGGGTCAGGCCGACGATCACCCCGCGGGCGTCGGAGCGCCAGTAGGGCGCGAACAGGCCCGAGAAGGCCGGCACGAAGTAGATGCCGCCGGTGTCCTCCACCAGGCTCGCCAGAGCCTCCACCTCGGCGGCGGAGGTGATCAGGCCCAGATTGTCGCGGAGCCATTGCACCAGGGCGCCGGTGATGGCAATCGAGCCTTCCAGGGCGTACACCGCCGGCGCGTCGCCGAATTGATAGCCGACCGTGGTGAGCAGGCCGTGCCGCGAGGCGACCGCTTTCGCGCCGGTGTTGAGCAGCAGGAACGAGCCGGTGCCGTAGGTGTTCTTGGCCTCGCCGGGAGCGAAGCAGGTCTGGCCGACCAGGGCCGCCTGCTGATCGCCGAGCAGACCGGCCACGGGCACGCCCTCCAGGAGATCGGTCGCCTCAGCGTAGACCGTGCTGCTGGGCATGATCCGGGGCAGCATGGCCCGGGGGATGCCCAGGACGCGCAGGATCTCCTCGTCCCAGTCCAGAGTGGCCAGGTCCATCAGCATGGTGCGGGAGGCGTTGGTCACATCGGTGACGTGGACGCCGCCACGGGGGCCGCCGGTGAGCCACCAGGTCAGGAAAGTGTCTATCGTGCCGAAGATCAGGTCGCCCGCCTCGGCGGCGGCGCGGGCGCCGGGGATATGGTCGAGGATCCAGGCGATCTTGGGGCCGGAAAAATAGGTCGCCAGGGGCAACCCGGTTCTGGCGCGGAAGCGGTCCTGGCCGCCGGCGCGGGCCAGTTCCTCGACCAGGGGCGCGGTGCGGGTGTCCTGCCACACCAGCGCATAATGGACCGCCTGGCCAGTATGGCGGTTCCAGACCACGGTGGTTTCGCGCTGGTTGGTCACGCCAACCGCGACGAGATCGCGGGCGCTCAACCCGCCGTTCTCCAGCGCGGCACGCACCACCACGCGGGTAAGGTGCCAGATCTCCTCGGGGTCGTGCTCGACCCACCCCGGCAGCGGGTAGATCTGCCGGTGCTCGCGCTGGTCAGAGGCGATCACCTGCCCACCGCGGTCGAAGATCATGCAGCGGGTGCTGGTGGTGCCCTGGTCAATCGCGGCGATATATCTGGACATAGGTCCTCGTTTCTGCGTACGGCACGGATCTTGCCTGACCGGCGCATCCAGCGCCTTCGGTTCCTCGCATGACGGGGAAAGAGGGGTGCTGTAAGAGGGCGAAGCCCTCCCAGAAGGCTCTTTTATATTATGTCAAGTTCACACTCGCCCCGTATCGCGGCGCTCAACCACATCGAGCAAGGCGCGCGCCATCAGGTAGGCCGAGGTGGCTCCAGGGTCCTGGTGGCCGATGGAGCGTTCGCCCAGGTAGGAGGCGCGGCCCCTGGTGGCGAGCATGGGAATGGTGTCGCGCATGCCCTCCTCGCAGGCCGCCACAGCCCTGCGTAGCACGACCAGGAGCTCCTCGTCCGCCTCGACGCCGGCCTTCAGCGTCTCCACAAAGGGGGCGATGGCGTCAATCATTGTCTTCTCGCCCCGCGTGGCCTTGCCCCGCGTCTCGACACCCTGCAGCGCCGCTTCCAGGACGCACGCGAGTTCGCAGGGACTGAGCTGGAAACGGTCGGCGGCAACCGCGCTGGCGCGGATGAACGCCGTGCCATACAGCGGCCCGCTCGCGCCGCCCACCGTCGAGACCAGGGTCATGCCCGCGGTACGGAGGATCGAACCGATGTCGCGGCCGCTCAGGGCGGGGAGCTTGCCCATCACCGCGCTGAAGCCCCGGTCGAGGTTCACGCCGTGGTCGGCATCGCCAATCGCCGCGTCCAGCTCGGTGAGATAGTCACGCTGCTCCTTGATGCGGGCGGCAACTACTTCGAGAAACTTGAGCACACAATCGGACTCGATCTGCATGGAAGCCACTCCTCTGTGGAACCATCAGCTATCCTGCGCGTCGCGCGCACTCGCGGTATGAAGAAAAGGGGGGTGTTTTTTCGCGGGGAGGGCTGCGCCCGCCCACACCCCCGCCCGCCGCATCCACCGCAATCGCCGGGTACGTTGTTTGCGAGGAAGGGGGCTGCGCCCGCCCACGCCCCGTCTCGCCGCATCCACCGCAATCGCCGGGTACGTTGTTTGCGAGGAAGGGGGCTGCGCCCGCCCACGCCCCATCTCGCCGCATCCACCGCAATCGCCGGGTACGTTGTTTGCGAGGAAGGGGGCTGCGCCTCCTCCCACGCTCCCTCCCGCCGCTCCCTAGAGGCCCCAGCGGAGCGCGGGGGTCAGCACCGGCGCGTCCCACAGCCTGGTCAACTCATCATCGAGCTTGAGCAGGGTAAACGAGCAGCCGGCCATCTCCAGCGAGGTGATGTAGTTGCCCACCAGGCTGCGGCGTATGGTAAGACCCTCACCGGCGAGGAGCTTGCTCAGCTCATGGTACATCACGTACAGTTCGATCAGCGGCGTGCCACCCATGCCGTTGACAAAGGCCAGGACCTGATCGCCGCGCCGGAAGGGCAGATCCTCCAGAATGGGCCGCGCCAGCAGTTCGGCGATCGCGGCGGCGGAGGCGAGTTGCCGGCGGGTGCGACCCGGTTCGCCGTGGATACCGATGCCGATCTCTATCTGGTCATCGGGCAGATCGAAGGTGGGCCGGCCCAGGTGGGGCACGGTGCAACTGGTCAGGGCCACGCCCATCGAGCGCCCCTGGAGATTGACCTTCTCGGCGATGCGCTGGCAGGTTGCCAGATCGGCGCCGGCTTCGGCGGCCGCGCCGGCGATCTTCTCCACCAGCACCGTCACCCCCACCCCGCGCCGGCCGGCAGTGTAGAGACTATCGCGCACCGCCACGTCGTCGTTGGTTACCACGGACGCAACCGGCATGCCCTCGGCGGCGGCCAGTTCGGCGGCCAGTTCAAAGTTCATCACGTCGCCGGTATAGTTCTTCACAACAAAGAGGATGCCGGCATCGCCATGGACGGCGCGGGCCGCGGCGAGCATCTGGTCGGGCACCGGCGAGGTGAAGATCGCGCCAGGGCAGGCCGCGTCGAGCATCCCCTTGCCGACGAAGCCGCCATGCAGCGGCTCGTGGCCCGAGCCGCCACCGGAGACGAGCGCCACCTTGCCCCGCACCGGCGCATCGGCGCGCGCGATGTAGTCGGGGTCAACATGCACCCGCAGCAGGTCCGGATGCGCCGCGGCTATGCCCGCCAGCGCCTCCCGCACGACGTTCTCGGGAGCGTTGATCAACTTTTTCACTGCGGCTACCTCCCCCTCAAACGATGGAAAGACGGTTCGGAGGAAGGTGGGGAAAGCGGGTTTCCCCACACCCCTGCCGCCGGTGGGCAGCAGGCGCGGCCCACGCCCCCGCCGCCGCTCATCCCAGGGCCACATCGAGCACCATCATGACCGCGAAGCCGACGATGGTAGCGACGGTCACCATATCGGTGCGCCCGCCGCGCTGAGACTCGGGGATGAGTTCTTCGACGACGACGTAGATCATGGCCCCGGCGGCGAAGGCCAGGGCGTAGGGCAGCAGCGGCGCCACGACCTGCACCGCCCAGGCGCCCAGCACGGCGGCCACCGGCTCGACCGCGGCCGAGAGTTGCCCCGCTTTGAAGCTGCGCGTCGTCGAAACCCCGGCCCGGCGCAGGGGCAGGGCCACCGCCACCCCCTCGGGAAAGTTCTGCAACCCGATGCCGATGGTGAGCGCCAGGGCCGCGCTGAGGAGGCCCGGGCTTTCCGTGGCGGCGGCGGCGCCGAAGGCCACCCCCACGGCCAACCCCTCGGGGATGTTGTGCAGGGTGATCGCCAGCACCAGCAGGGTTGACTGCCGCCAGACGGTGGGCGGCCCCTCAGCGGCGCTGAGGGGCAGGCCGGGGTGCAGGTGCGGCAGAAGCCGGTCGGCGGCGCGCAGAAAGGCCGTCCCGCTCAGGATGCCAACAGTGGCGGGCAGCCAGGGCGGCACCCCCTGCGCCTCGGCCAGTTCGATCGCCGGCTGCAACAGCGACCAGAAACTGGCCGCCAGCATCACCCCGGCGGCGAAGCCGAGCATGGCATCGAGAAACGCCGCCGGCGGATCGCGCCGCAGAAAGACCATCGCCGCCCCGAGCGCCGTGACGTCCCAGGTGAAGCATCCGCCGAGCAAGGCTTGCAGCGTCGGGTTCAGGTTGATGAACCAGTCTACCATGCCTGGGCCGCCTGCTGGCGGGGAGCTTGCCCGCCGCAAGCCCGGTACGGAACAGCGACATCCTACTCCACCGCCGGCACCTGCTGGGTCAGACAGTGCCAGGCGCCCAGGCCCCAGACCACGGCGGTGCAATCGAGGCCCACAATCTCGCGATCGGGGAAGCAGCGCTGGAGCGTCTCGGCGGCGCGGGCGTCGCTGGCCCCGCCGAAGGTGGGCAGCAGCACCACCCGGTTGGCAATGTAGAAGTTGGCGTGCGAGGCCGGCAGCCGCTGGCCCTCATACACCAGCGGCGGCGGCATGGGAATGGTCAGCACCGTCAGCGGGCGCCCATGCAGATCGGTCATGGCCCGCAGCCGGCGCAGGTTCTCCTGGAGGGGATGGTAGTTCTCGTCCAGCGGATCTTCCTCGACGGCGGCCAGCACCGTGCCGGGGGCGACGAAGCGCGCGATGTCGTCAATGTGCCCGTCGGTGTCGTCGCCAGCGATGCCCTCGCCCAGCCAGAGGATCTTCTCCACTCCCAGGTTCTCGCGCAGGCGCGTTTCGATCTCGTCGCGGCTGAGGTGCGGGTTGCGGTTGGGGTTGAGCAGACACTGCTCGGTGGTCAAGAGGAGACCAGTTCCGTCCACATCAATTGATCCGCCTTCGAGGACCATGCCGCCGGGGAAGCAGATCGCATCGAGGTAGGCCGCCATCTGCCGCGGAATCTCGTCGTCGAGATCGTAGGGCGGATACTTATTGCCCCAGGCGTTAAAATCCCAGTCCACCGCGGCGAGTTGCGGATCCTCCTCGCGCACCACAAAGATCGCCCCATGATCGCGGCACCAGGCATCGTTGGTCGGGAAGCGGTGAAAGTGGAGGTCGCCTGTGGCGCCGGCCTCGGCGAGCAGCGCGCGCGCCACTGTCTCCATCGCCGCGTCGTTCACGTTGATATGCACCGGCTCGGAGCGGCTCAGGGCGGCCACCGCCCGCGCGTAGACCGGCAGCACGTCGCGGAGCCGGCCCGGCCAGCTCGCCTCCTTGTGCGGCCAGGAGAGCCAGGTCGCCTGATGGGGGGCCCACTCGGGGGGCATGCGATAGCCAAGCTGCCGTGGTGTCTTCATTCGTCAATGTAACGCCGGGTGAGATCCCCATAGGCGTCAATACGGCGGTCCCGCAGGAAGGGCCAGTGGGTCCGCTGCACGTCGAGCATGCCCAGATCGAGCGACTGCACGAGCACCGCCGGCTCGTCCGCCGGGGCGCGGACGAGCACTGTGCCGCGCGGGTCGCTGACGAAGCTCTGCCCCCAGAACTCGATCCCGCCGGCGGGATCGCCCTCGTGGCCCACGCGATTGACGCTGACCACGAAGCACCCATTGGCGACGGCGTGGGAGCGTTGGATCACCTCCCAACTCTCGTGCTGGACGGCGCCGTGCGCGGCTTTTTCGGCGGGGTGCCAGCCGATCGCCGTGGGATAGAAGAGCATATCGGCCCCGCGCAGGGCGGTCAGCCGGGCGCCCTCGGGGTACCACTGGTCCCAGCAGATCAGCACCCCCAGGCGGGCGAAACGGGTCGGAAAGACCTTGAAGCCCAGGTCGCCGGGGGTGAAGTAGAACTTCTCGTAGTAGAGCGGATCGTCGGGAATGTGCATCTTGCGGTACTTGCCGAGGTAGCTCCCATCGGCGTCGAGCACCGCGGCGGTATTGTGGTAGAGGCCCTCGGCGCGCTTCTCGAAGAGGCTGGCGATGATCGCCACGCCCAGTTCGCGCGCCAGGGCGCCGAAGGTCGCGGTACTGGGGCCGGGAACCGGTTCGGCCAGGGCGAAGGGCGCGTACGCTTCGCTCTGGCAGAAGTACAGCGAGCGAAACAACTCCGGCAGGCAGACCACCTGGGCGCCACGGGCAGCGGCCTCGCGCACCCCGGCGATCGCCCGCGCCATGTTCTCATCGGGATCGTCGGTGCAGCGCATCTGCACCAGGCCCACCGTCACTGTCGATCGCCTGCCCATACCCCTCTGCTTTCCACGACCATTACCGTGCGGCTGTATCATACCATACGTCGCCGGGACAAGAGGTGAGGGAGGGGGCGGTGTCATTGGGAGGGCTGCGCCCTCCCAGACCTCCCACCGGGTGGGGGAATGGGGAAACCCGGTTTCCCCATAGCCCTGCGCGAGGGCGTAGCCCTCACCTTCCCGTGGGTGGGGGGATGGGGGAACCGGGTTCCCCCATGGTCACGCGAGACGGTCATGCGCATGGCGCACAACGCCCAATGACCATGACCTGGGAGCGCGGGCGTCCCGCCCGCATCGCGGCTCCGCGGGCACGGTGACCGCCCCCTCCCGGACCCTCCCCCGCTGGGGGCGGAAACCCGGCGCCTCCCCCCGGCGGGGGGAGGCTGGGAGGGGGGCTGAACCCGGCGAACGATGGTCACCTCAGAACGCAGAAAACCGGAACTACAATGTTCCGCGATGCTCCAGCCAGTCGCCATTGGGGATGCGGCGCATGCGGCCCTGGCGTATGAGGCGCAGCGCCCGTTCCGCGGCAAGGTACACCCAGGCCCGCTGCGCGCCGCTCGCCGTCTCAACCTCCAGGGCCACCCGTTCGTACAGATTGGAGGCCCGCCCGGCGACAAACCCCTCCAGCCGGTCAAGCGCGGCCAGGATCTCTGGGTAGAACGCAGGGTGGACGGCGATCAGGTCGCCGCGCACCACGTCGGCGGGGGTCGCCAGTTCGGGCGCCGTGGTGAGAAACGGAAACGGGCCGGGGCTAAACAACGTCGCCCCGCGCAAGACGGCCCGGGTTTCGGCGCTGGTGCGCCCGACGAGATACTGCTGGTAGCTTACCCCGCCGGGCCGCAAGGTGCCGTAGACAAAGAAGGGCAACTGCATCGCCATCAGGAACTGTTCACACCCGGGGTAACACGTGAGTCTGGAAGCGCGGGCGTCTCGCCCTCGTCACGTCTCCGCGGGCAAGCTGCCCGCGCTCCCAGGCGAGACGCCCGTGTCGCGGCTGCGCGGGCAAGCTGGTCTTTGAGAAATTAATCCGCTATCCCCGGCTAGCCGTGGGGCTGAAGCCCTCGGCTAGGGGATGCGAAGGCCGCCTGCGCGGCCTAGAGCGGATGATGTATTCAAAGACCATCAGCCCTCGGCTACGGAATGCGAAGCCCGCCGGCGCGGGCTAGAGCGGATGATGTATTCAAAGACCATGATGCCCGCGCTCCCAGGCGAGAGGTGAACACGTACCACGATCAACGCTGCCGGGCAGGGGCGTGGGGAACGCCAGCGTTCCCCGCGGCGCAACCCGCCAGGTTGCCACCGCGTGCCTCCCCCGGGCAGGGAGACGGGGAAACCGGGTTTCCCATCTTCACGGCAGACGCCCCTACAACCCGAAACGTCCCACATTCAGACAATGGTCGCTCCCGCGGAAGGTACAGTCGGTGTGAAAGGCCAGCGGGCGCACCTGGTCGTTCGTGAACATGTAATCGATGCGGATCAGCGCGAACGGCAAGGTGATGGCCCGCGGGCGCCAGCTAAAGCCGAAGCCGACGCCCGCGGCGCGATGCGCGTCGCGCAGACCGGCGGAGAGGTCGAAGTAGGCCTGTTCACGTTCGGTCACGTTCATATCTCCGGCAACGATCAGCGGATCGCCGCTGCGGGCCTGCAGGTCGTCAATAAAGGCGCGGATGGCGCTGATTTGCTGATCGCGTATACCCGTATTGTAACAAAAAATCAGATGGCACCCCTCGACCCGGATCAGGGGCGGCACAGGATGGGCATTGACCACCATCACCGGACGCCCTTCGATGTCCAGCCGCGCCCAGGCCAGCCGCAGGGCGAACTCAGGGGCCTGTGGGCCTTCAAACACGCCTGATTCGAGAACCGGGTAACGACTGAGGATGGCCGTGCCCAGCGAATCGCGTTCGGGACGAATGACCTGGTAGGGGTAGCGCGCCGCCAGGTCGCCATTCGCGCCCAGGGCCTGCGCGTTCACTTCCTGGAAGGCTACCACATCAGGCTGGCGCGCGTCGAGCACGGCCAGCATTTCCTCGGCAGGGACGCGGTAGAAGTAGAGGTTCCAGGCGAGCACCGTCACATCGCGATCGCTCGCGGGAGGCGGGGCAAAGTTCAGCGCCGGGGGGTAGAGTAGCAGAAAGATCATGCTGGTTGCCGCCAGGGCCATACGCAACGTGACCATGTTCCGCAGCAGCGCCAGGGGCACGAGAAACAGGGTTGCGGCAAACAAGTAATGGGCAAACACCTGGGCCAGCGCCAGGACGCCCTGCCGTTGCGGGGCGATCAGCGTCACCAGCACGAACAGCACCAGCGCCAGAGGATAGAGGGCCAGCGTGAGATCGCAGATCAGGCGCCACAGGGGCAGGCGCGAATCTCCTATGCGCATGGAGCGTCTCCGTGAAGAAAGGCAGGTAATGGTTCCTGTGCCTCACCCGGCTCACACTATAGCAGACTGCTGTGAACAGAGGGCAACCAGGCGAGTCGGGGCCGAGGTGAACATATCCCCGGCGAGAGGGGGGGCGGGCGCCGCCCTCGAACAGGGGAGGGGGAAACCCGGTTTCACTATCCGCTCATCCTGCGGGAGGGTGGGGGCGGGCGCCGCCCTCGAACAGGGGGAGGGGGAAACCCGGTTTCCCCATGCCCCCACCCGGTGGGCGGGTGGGGGCGGGCGCCGCCCTCGAACAGGGGGAGGAGGAAACCTGGTTTCCCCAACGCTCTACAGGACCGGCAGGTACGCCCTCAACCAGGCCGTGAGAGCCGTGACCTCGCCTGGCAGAAGCGGCAGCGCAGCGACGTCGGTGGGGTAGCATTCGAGCGCGCCAGCGCCCGGATAGAGCAGCGCCACCCCCAGAGCGGCTCGCGCGCCGTCGGGCGTGCCGAGACTGCCCAGGTAACTGTAGGCCTCGGCCAGTGCCTCGGCGGGAACCCCGCCAGCGGCATCGAGGCGGTATTTGGCATCGAGCACCAGCAACTGCGGCGCCATGCCGGGGCGCCAGATCTCCAGCCCCAGGTCGGGAACACGGGTGTGCCGGTCGAGTGAGCCGATGGGCAGCGAGGGCGGGGCATGCTTCTCCGGCGCCGTCGTCGGCTGCCCCGCCGCGATCAGGGGCCGGTAACGGGGATGGTAGCGCAGGCGCACTTCGCTCCCATCTGGATGTGCCAGCACCACCAGTGGCTTGCTTTCGGGCAGGTGCAGCCGCACCTCATCATCGGCTGGCCCCAGCAGCGCCTGGCTGACCAGAGTAAAGCCGGGCGCTTCGAGCAGGCCCAGAGCGACACGCAACGCGCACCAGCGCTCGTACAGCCGGGGCATATCGGCAATGGGAACGGCCAGGGGCGTCTCGTCCCGGCGCACCTCGCCCTGCCGGCGCGCCAGACGCCAGAAGCGGTGCACCAGGCGGTACTCAGGATCGCGCAGCAGACGGGGGGTCGGGCCACGATAGACATCGAGGGGCGGCACGTCGGCCAGAAAGGGCCGATTGCGCAGAAGGCGCAAACGGGCGCGCACCGCGGCGGCGCGCTCCGCCTGCGCGACCGGCAGGGCGAGTGTGGCCGTCAACACCTCCATTCGTCGCGCCAGATCATCGAGCAGCCGGCGCAACAGGCGCGCCTCATAGCTCTCATAGCCCGGCACGGACGTGGCGACCAGCGCCGTGTCGCGCTCGGGACGCAGCGCGCGCACCCTTGCGGCAGAACGCAGTGCTCCCAGGCGCACCTGGCGCAGCGCGGGGCGCAGCCGGTCAGGCGGGCGGGCAGCCAGACGCTCGACCGCGGCGGCGAAGCGCTCGAACTCAGGGCCAAACAGGCGGTGAAACTCCTCGACCGGGTCGGCGGGCCACGGGGATATGTCAGACCGCGGCACGAGCGGCTCGGTCCCGCCGCTCAGGGCAACCACCAGGGCGCGCCCGAGGCGCTGCAGATCGGCGCACAAGGCTTCGTAGCGCTCCTGGTCGATTTTGCGCGGCAGCACGCGCAGACCGTAGCAGCGCTCCTCACGCCGACCATCGGGCCAGGCAAGCCGCAGCCGGATCGAGTACGCGCCCGGGCCCTGAGGCGCCACCCAACGCCAGCGCCAGGTCGTCTCGCCGGGGCGCAGGAACGGCTCCAGCAGCGCGGCGCCGGCCCACAGCGCCAGGGTTGCGCCGGGCGGGGGTGTTGCGCTGAACTCGACCGTCTGGCCCTCAGCGAGTTCCGGCGTCGCGGCGCAAGGTTCTCCGTTGAGCAGCAGATCCACGGAAGTTATGTCCACCTCAACTAACGTGAACATAGGCTGCTGGAGCAGGGGTGTGGGGAAACCTGGTTTCCCCACACCCCTCCTTGCGGGCAGCGCCCACCCACCTACCCCGCGGGCGGGGGAGGTGGGGAACCCCGGTTTCCCCACCCCAGATTACCACCAGTGCCGGCTACGGAAAAAGAGCCCCAGCCCGACCCCAACGCCCAACATCATTCCCAGAGCCATCGGGTAGCCCCAGGGCCAGGCCAGTTCGGGCATGTGCTCGAAGTTCATGCCGTAGATGCCAGCGATAAGCGAGGCGCTCATCAAGATAATCGAAGCCAGGGTCAATACCTTGACCAGTTGATTGAGTTGATTGGACTGGATCGACAGGTAACTGTCGAACGCGCTGGAGAGCAGTTCGCGGTACAGGTCAATGCTATCAGTGACCCGCACCAGATGATCGTAGACATCCTGGAGATAGACCAGCTCCCCGGGCTGCACGATCGGCACTTCCTGGCGCAGCAGCACGTTCAGCACATCGCGCTCGGGCGCCACCACGCGGCGGAACAGCAACAGATCCTTCTTTAAGCCAAAAATCTCCTCGATAGCATCCTCACGCTCACGGCTAAAGATCAGATCTTCGAGATCCTCGACCCATTCGGCGACCTGATCCATCAAGGTGAAATAATCATCAACAATCGTATCGAGCAGGCCATGGAGAATACCGCTTACCGTATTGCCCAGCGGCATCGTCGGCATCCGCCAGCGCGCCATCGTCTCGGCAACCTGGGGGATCGGCTGGCGCCGGATGGTCACGATGAAGTTCTTTCCGACGAAAATACTCAATTGTCGCAAGTCAATCTGCGGCTCACGCTCGGCATCGTCAGCGCCACGCGCGCCGGCGGTTCCGGCCAATGCCCCATTCACGCCATTGTACGACGCGGTGTAGAAGATCAGCAGGTAGTAATCGGCGTGGCGCTCGATCTTGGGGCGTTCGTGGTCGCGCACCGCGTCTTCGATCGCCAGGGGGTGAAAGTTGAACTCGCGTTGCAGGAGCGCAATCTCCGCCTCGCCGGGCGACTCCAGATCCAGCCAGACCACCGTCTCCGGCGTTTCGAGATGCCGGCTGATGACATCAAGGTCGGTGACGGCGCAGACATCGCCGCCCTGGCAGACGTGCAGTTGATTCATACTCTTCAGCCATCGTTGCGCCGCGCGACCGTTCCCGGTCACTGTTGGAGGGGAGATGCCAGGCGCGGGGATGCTCCGGTGATGGTGACGGTATGCGACCGTTCCTGGTCACCGTTGGGGGGAGGGAGCGATCAGGCTTCCCAGACGAGCAACGTCGCATCTTCCACCAGGTCGCCGCCCCCCAGGTACCCCCGCAGGATGCCCCGCACCTGAAAGCCATTGCGTAACTGGGTCGTCAACGTCGGATCAACCAGCCTTCCGGCGACCACCTCGGCGACATACGCCTCGACGCTCATGCGCCCGGCATAGTGATGGTAGCCGGGCAACGCGCCCCCGGCGACCATGCCGCGCAGCCCCAGCCGGCGGATCAGCGCTTTGCGCGCGTCGTAGAGCATCGAAGAGATACGCCGGCCCCGATAGTCGGGATGGACGCTCATATCGGCCCCATAGAGCCACGCACCCGCCGGATCGTGTGTCGTGAAGAAGTTCGCGCCGGTGATCTCGCGATAGGTGTGGGGCGCAAAAGCGCGTTCGGCGCCGACGCGCAGGGTGGAACTCTGGCCGACCACTCGTTCTCCGTCGAGAGCCACATGCTGACCTTCGGGAAAGACCTGCACGTGAGCCGCGAAGTGCTCGATGCCCATCCAATCTTCGGATGGAATGGTCGGAAAGCAGATCCGCTGGTGCGCCTCCAGTTGCGCGAAGTGTTCGGGCCGGGTATTGACTATCACAATCGACATAGGTTAGCGTTGCGGCGCCGCAGTGGCGCGAGGCCTATGTTCACGGTAGATCCTCATGCGACTCGCGCCGCACCCCGACGGGATGAACATACTTCCTGGGAGGGTTGCGCCCGCCCAAACCCTCCCGCGGGCGGGGGTATGGGGAAACCCGGTTTCCCCATACCCCCGCGCAAGGGCGGCGCCCGCCCAAACCCTCTTGCGGGCGGGGCGGGGGGAAACCCGGTTTCCCCATACCCCCGCGCAAGGGCGGCGCCCGCCCAAACCCTCCCGCGGGCGGGGCGGGGGGAAACCCGGTTTCCCCATTCCCCTGCGCAAGGGGGGCGCCCTTACCTTCCCGCGGGTAGGGGGTGGGGAAACCCGGTTTCCCCAGCCCCCTGCTTGAGAGCGAGGCCCTCCTGCGGGCGGGGGTCTGGGGGAATCTGGTTCCCCCATAGTCACGTCAGGCCCCATGCGCGGGGCGCACAATGCCCGATGCAAACGGACTGGGAGCGCGAGCGTCCCGCCCGCGTCGCGGCTCCGCGGGCACGGTGACGGCCTCCTCCCTCACCCTCCCCCGCTGGGGGAGGAGGGAACCCGGCTCCTCCCCCCAGCGGGGGGAGGCTGGGAGGGGGGCTGAACCCTGCGCACGATGGTCACCTCAGCCCTCCATGCGGCTCGCGCCGCACACCGACGGGATGAACATACGATTGTTCCTGGGAGGGCTACGCCCTCCCAGACCCTCCCACCGGGTGGGGGTCTGGGGAAACCCGGTTTCCCCAGACCTATGCGGGGCGGGGGCGTGGGGAAACCCGGTTTCCCCACGCCCCCGCGCAAGGGCGGCGCCCTTACCTTCCCGCGGGTGGGGGAGTGGGGAAACCGGGTTTCCCCACCCCTCTGGGGCCTATTTTCACGTTAGGGAATGATACGTCCTTCCGCCCACAGCGTCAAACGGCACGATTAAGTAAGTGTTCACAGTTCTCCTGGGAGCGCGGGCATCTTACCCGCGGAGCCGCGACGCGGGCGGGACGCCCGCGCTCCCAGGCGCGTGGGTTACCCCAGGTGTGAACACTTACGCGATTAACCGGTTGGCTGTGGTGATCAGCGTTCCTCCTCGCGCGCAAAGGCGTTCACCGGGCCGCATATCTCAACCTGGGCGCTCATCCCAACCGTAACATACGTGTGGCCGAGGCACCGGACCCGCAACCGCGGGCCACTATCTGCCGCCAGGGTGACCAGCATGTTATGCCCAAAGAAGCGCACCTCCTGCACTCGCCATGCGGCCCCCTTTTCCGGCATGAGGCGCACCTGTTCGGGCCGGATCAGCACCTCAACCGGACCCTGGATCGGGGCCACCAGGGGCAGATCGCCCAACGCGCAGCGGACACACCCGTCTTCGGCATGGCCGGGCAACCAGTTGCTCGCGCCAACGAAGTCGGCGACGGCGCGCGTCGCCGGACGGTTGTAGAGGTCGAAAGGAGTGGCGTGTTGAACCACCTGGCCGCCCAGCATCAGCGCCACCTGATCCGCCAGGCTGAAGGCCTCTTCCTGGTCATGGGTGACGAGGATCGTGGTGGTTGCCGTGGCGCGGAGGATGCGCATGACCTCCTCACGCAACTCAACCCGCAGGGTCGCATCGAGATTGGCGAATGGTTCATCGAGCAGGACCACTGTCGGTTCAGGCGCCAGGGCGCGGGCCAGGGCCACACGCTGTTGCTGGCCCCCAGAGAGCTGGTGGGGATAGCGCCGTTCCATCGCTTCGAGGCCCACCAGGGCAAGCAATTCGGCGACCCGCCGCTCGCGCAGCGGGCGCGGGCGCCCATTCAGGGCAAAGCTGATATTCTCGGCAACGGTAAGATGGGGAAACAGCGCGCCATCCTGGAAGACGAGCCCGACCCGGCGCTGTTCTGGCGCGATCCAGACCCCCTCACCGGCAACCGCGCGCCCTCCGACCCGAATGACCCCCTGATCGGGTCGCTCCAACCCGGCGATCAGACGCAGGGTGGTCGTTTTGCCACATCCACTGGGGCCAAGCAGAGCCAGAACCGTTCCGGCAGCCACGTCCAGATCCACACCGGCAACGGCCTGCACCCCGTTGGGATAGATCTTCCATGCATTCCTGAACACAATTGCTGGAGTCATCGTATGACCCAATCACCGGCGCGCACCAGCAACGCCACCGGCACGACGCCCGCCAGCACAATCAGGAGGGCCGGAATGGCCGCCGCCTGCCAGTATGACTCGGCGGCGAGCATGTAGGTCCAGATCGCCAGCGTATCCATACCAAATGGGCGCAACATCAGCGTCACCGGCAATTCCTTCATCACATCAACAAAGACCAGGATCGCGCCGGCGAGCAACCCGGCGCGCACCAGGGGGGTATAGATAGACCAGAGGACGCGGCCTTGACCGGCGCCCATACAGCGCGCCACCTCAACCATGCGCGGGGTCACTTTCTCGACACTGGCCTCAGCGCTGTTGTAGGCGACCGCAAGGAAGCGCACGAGATAGGCGTACAACAGGCCCATAACCGAACCGGTCAGCAGCAGGGCGCCGGCCAGACCACCGGCAATCAGCGTCCGGTCAAGGGCGGCCAGCAGCGCCAGGGTGCCGACACCCACGACTGCGCCGGGCATGGCATAGCCCGAGGTTGCCAGACGCACCGCGATACGCTGCAAACGGCCGCTTTCCAGGCGCCCGATTCCGGCCAGTAACAGCGCGATCAGCGTGGTCAGAAGCGCCGCGCCGCCAGCCAGCGCCAGCGTTATGGCAATATAGCGCCAGGCGACGCCATCGGCGGTGGGAAGGGTTGCCTGGCGCGCCTCGGCCACGCTCCAGACGATCAGTTGAACCACTGGAAGGCCAAAGGCCAGCGCCAGGATCAGCAAACAGCCCCCTAGAGCCGCGGCAGCCCGCCATCCACGAAGCGGCACGGGTTGCATACGCTGCACCGTGACACCAGTCTGAGTGTAACGCGCCTGCCCACGCAGGCTGCGCTCAAGCGCAATCAACCCGAGGGCGATCAGCAGCAGCAAGCTCGCCAGTTCCATAGCGGCGGCGCGATCCATCATACCTTCCCAGATGCGGAAGATCCCTTCGCTCAACGTCAGAACGTTAAAGTAGCGCACGGTCGCAAAGTCGGTCAGGGTCTCCAGGACGACCAGGGTGACACCTGCGACAAGCGAGGGCCGGGCCAGCGGGAGCACCAGTCGCGCGAACGCCTGGCTGTGGCTCAACCCCATCGCTCGCGCCGCATCGAGGGTCGCCGACGACTGCTCGGCGAAGGCCGCCCGCGCCAGCACGTACACGTAGGGGTACCAGACCAGCGTGAGCACCAGCGCCGCTCCACCGATGGAACGCACTTCGGGGAACCATACCCCGGGGCCAAACCACGCGCGAAGGGCCGTCTGGACCGGACCGGCGTAGTCGAAGGTGGCCATGAAGACAAACCCCATCACGTAGCCCGGCATCGCCAGGGGCAGCACCAGGAGCCAGGTCAGCGCCTTCCGACCCGGAAACTGGTAAGCGCTGACGAGCCATGCCAGCGCGGTGCCGAGCACCAGGGTGCCGACACCAACCGCCACGATCAGCAACGTGGTCTGGACCACCATCTCCAGCAGGCGGGTTTGCCAGAGATGCAGCCAGGTGGCGCCACTGGGCCGCGCCAGGTTGGCTGCAACCAGGAGCGATGGCGCTGCAAGCGCCAGGGCCAGCCCGATAAAAAGCAGACGACTCACGTACCCCATGGCGCAGTTCTCATAGCTAACGTGAACTTAGGCCCTCGGAGCGGGGTCCGAGGAAACCGGGTTTCCCCACACCCCCACCCGGTGGGAGGGTTTGGGAGGGCGCAGCCCTCGAGCAGGGGTCCGGGGAAACCGGGTTTCCCTGGACCCTCACCCCGTGGGAGGGTTTGGGAGGGCTGCGCCCTCACGCAGGGGTATGGGGAAACCTGGTTTCCCCATACCCCGCCCCGCAGGGGCATGGGGGAACCGGGTTCCCCCATACCCCCACCCGGTGGGAGCGTGTGGTAGGGCTGCGCCCTCACGCAGGAGGAATGGGGAAACCAGGTTTCCCCACGCCCCTGCCCGCGGGAAGGCCTGGCCCTCACGCAGGGGCATGGGGGAACCCGGTTCCCCCATACCTCCACCCGGTGGGAGGGTTTGGGAGGGCGAAGCCCTCCCAAGAACACCCTATGGTCATCCCGTCGGGGTGCGGCGCAGCCGCATGGAGCACTAGCGATACCCCGCGCGTTCCATCAGGCGGATGGCGGCAGTCTGGAAGCGCCCGTACTCGAATTTGCCGATCGGGTCAACCTTGAACGTCCCGAAGCCGGCGATAATCGGATGCACCGGAGCATTCGGATTGGCCGGAAACTCAAAGTTGCCGCCAGAGAGGGTGTCCGCCGTGGCGCCCTGCCCCTTGCCTTCCGTTGCGAGCCACTCGATCAGCCGGATGGCATTGTCACGGTTGCGCGCTGCGGTCGTCACCCCCATGCCTGAAACGTTCACATGGGCGCCAGCCTCGTTCTGGTTAGGCCAGAAGACCCGCACGGGGAAGTTGGGGTTACGAGAGAGTTGCTGGGCCACGTAGTAGTGATTGGTGATCCCGACATCACATCCGCCAGCGGCAATGGTTTCGAGGATGCGGGTATCGCTGTCGATGTAACGCGGATTGTTGCGCACCCACGGGCGAATGATCTGCTCTTCGGTCACGCGCTCGCCATGCAGGGCGATAAAATGCGCCACCAGGGCCTGGGTATAGATATGAGAACTGGGACGCAAACAGAGCCGGTCGCGCCATCTGGGATCCCCCAGGGCAGCATAGGTTGAGAGTTGTGAAGGACTGACTTTGTTAGGATTGTAGACGATCACCCGCGCCCGCTGGGTCAACCCGAACCAGCGATCCTGCGGATCACGCAGCGCATTAGGGATATTCTGGCGCAGAAGGGCTGAGTCGACCGCTTGAAGCAACCCCTCCTCGGCGGCAATCCACAACCCGCCGGCGTCAATGAACAACACGGCATCGGCGGGGGTCTGGCGCCCTTCGTTACGCAGTCGTTCAAGCAACGACTGCACCGAACCCTGCGAGAGCCGCACCTCGATCCCGGTTTCCTGGGTAAAGCGCTGGAATACTCGCTCCAGCGCCCCGTAGTGGCGCGCCGAGTATACGTTGACCACCTGCGACCCTGACTGAGCTGCGGCCATGCCGCTACCCCCGATGATCAGCAGCGTAACGATCAGTAAGGCGAACAGGCGAATGAGCATGGGCCGGAACAGGTGAACCATCGTGCCTCTCCTATCTAGATAGGGAATGACGTATCGTCCTGATACGCATGCGCCTGCGCCAGGACATCAACCGGGGTGCGGAACGACCAGAGAGCAGTTATATGGCGAAACCCGCTTTCCCCAGCCCCCCGCGTGCGGGCTATGCCCGCCCACCCCCTCCCACCGGGTGGGGCTAGGGGGAAACCCGCTTTCCCCACGCCCCTGCGCAAGGGCTGCGTCCTCACCTTCCCGGGGGCGGGGGGATGGGGGAACCTGGTTCCCCCATGTTCACCTCAGCCGTCCATACGGCTCCGCCGTACCACGCCGCGATGAACATCGCCTGGGAGCGCGGGCGGCCCGCCCGCGTCGCGGCTCCGCGGGCAAGGTGACCGCCCCCCTCCCCAGCCCTCCCCCCGCTGGGGGGAGGGAGTCCGGCTCCTCCCCCCAGCGGGGGGAGGTCAGGAGGGGGGGTCAGCGCCGCATGCGCGTAGGTGAGCAGCCTATGTTCACGTCAGGAGCATCCGTATGACCGTACAATCTCTCTTCGCGGCCGTGGCCGCCGCGTTGCTCTTCCTGGCGACGCTGAGCTTCGTCGCGTCGCCCCCCGCCGGGGCGCAAACCACCGCCGGGCCTGCCGTGTCCCGCGACATGATCGGCATCGTGGTCCGCGATCCGTGGTATGAGTTTGGCACCCATCCCGCCTACCCCAACCGGCCCAACTACATTGCCCAGGAGCGCATGGGGCAGATCCTGGCCGAGGCGGGGGTGCGCCGGGTGCGCGTGGAGTTTCTGGTGCGCGACCGCGGCGCGGGCTCGTTTGCCGAGCAAATCGCCCGCTATGACTACTTCATCAACGAGGTGGCCCCGCGTCACGGCCTCTCGGTGATGGGCCTGCTCGGCTTTGGCCTGGTGGACATCGATCCGCGCGATCGCGCCTACGGGTTGATTGCCAGGACCGACATTGATCCGGTCTACGGCGGAGGCGTCAACCCCTACATGCGCCTGTGGCTCGACCGGGCGCTGCAGATTATGAACCGCTACCAGGGGCGCGTGGCCGCCTACGAGATCCTGAACGAGCAGAACCGTCTACCGGCCGAACAGGGTTTCGCCGGGGGCGAAGGGATCGACCCGGTGTTGACGGGACGGCTCCACACCAAGCTGTACCGCTGCTTCAAGCGCAACGAGTGCGATCACCGTTCCGAGGACCCCGCCTGGCGCGCTGGCATCACCCTGGTCATCGGCGGCCTGCATCCCAGAGGGAGCGACATTCTCCTGCCGAGCGGGCGTCGCTTGATGACCGACCGTGACTACCTGGTCGAACTGTACACCTCGGAGCCATTCAACAGTTACTTCGGCGCCTATGGCGCCTACCCCGCCGACGCCCTGGGCTACCATCCCTACCCCGCCGAGATCCGTCTCGCCGCTCCGGTGGAAGAGGAAGTCGGGCGCATTGATCAACGCCTGGAACTGCTCCGGCTACGGCTGCGTCAGGCCCTCCAGGCCACCAGCCCCGCAGCCGCCGAAGTTCCCCTCTGGATCACCGAAATCGGCTACAACGCCGCCTATCTGCAGCAGAACAGCGCCGGGCAGGCCGCCTTTCTGCGCGCCGTCTATCGTCAGATGGCCGCTCGCAGCGATGTCGCGGTAGTGTTCTGGTTCAAGTACGAGGATTTTCCGCCCCTCAGCGGCCCGAACGCCCAGCACTGGGGCATCGTGCGCATTCCCTTCGTCGAAGATCCGCGCTGCCCGGGCGGCGCCTGCTACGATCCTGCCGGCGAGCCCGCCTTTCGCCGCGAGGCCTACTTTACCCTGCGTGAAGTGGCCGGCCTTCCGGTCGAGCGGCGCTTCCTGCCCCTGGTGGGACGCTGAGACATGGCTCAAACGTACGTGACAATCCAGCCTTCAGCTCCACTCTGTGGAGGTGTGGAGCTGTGGAGGTGTGGAGCAACGGTCAGACTGGCATAGCCCTTCTGAAGCCATGTCTGAGCCCAATACCTTGCACATAAGCCGCTGCGCCCGGCACAGCCCCCCTCCCAACCCCCCTCCGCTGGGGGGAGGCGCTGCGGCCCTCCTCCCTGGAAGTTTTCAATGCCCAACTTCTGCACAGCAGATCTCAAATATATGCAACACACAGACGTAATCAGGGGATGCTATACTCTGAGCAGGTTGCAGGCGCCACGTGAAAGGGGAAGGCCAGATGGACACACTTGCCGCTACCCGGCTGGTCAATCAACTCACGGCCCAACAGAAGCAGATCTGCCAGAACGTCGCGGGACGCCTGCTGCGCGCCTATCCTGAGCTGTCGCGCATGCTGCGTCTGGAAGAGAACTACACTGCCTCGGAGCGACTCGCAGCCGTCTCGGTAGAGCGTTTGAGCGAATTGGTGCGCTCGGTGCTGCTCTTCGAGGCGCCCACGCTCGCCGACAAGGAGATCACCTGGGCCCACGGCGTCCTGCCGCGCCACGGGGTCACCTACCAGCACCAGTCGGCGATGGTGCGCTGGTTCTTCGAAGAGGTGCGCAGGCTGCCCCTTACCCCCGAAGAAGTGGCCCTGACAGCGGAGATCGAGCAGTATTTCCTCAATCTGGTGAGTAGCGTCTACCGGGTGAACTGAGAGAAAGCCGGGGAAAGCGGGTTTCTCCAGCGTCCGGCCTCGCCAGGAGCGGGGGCAACCGGGTTGCCCTAAACCTAATACTTTTCAAATGTGGAGGGGTATGCGGGGAGGCTTCGCCTCCCCGCACCCGTTTGCCCGCCCGCGGCGGCCAGGCGGCCTGGCGCAACCCCCACACCCTCCCGCAGGCGGGGGGATGGGGGAACCAGGTTCCCCCATGTTCATCTCAGGCCAGAAACAGCGGTTCGCCCTCGGAGCGCTGGCCGAGATAGGGCGCATCGCCGACGACCTGGCGCAGCGCCAGCGCGGCGCCGCCTGGCGCGACCAGGCCGAACAGCCCGGCGGCGACCACTGTCTGGGGGGCCAGTTCCGGGTCGGCGATCCAGATGATCTGGGGCAGACTGGTGGGCAGGTTGACGGCGTAGGCCGAGCCGTGGGTGCTGAGGTAGTCAAGCAGAAAGAGGTGGAACATCCGCTGCGGGGTTGACGAGGCCAGCGAGGCGATTAGCAGCGAGGTGCCCGCATCATCGTTGAGCTGGTGTACCGCGAAGAGCAGATTGTTCTCCAGCCGCAGCAACCCCAGATCGAGCGTGTGGTACGTTGTGTAGCAACGCCAGCTCAGGCTCAACGCCAGGCGGTACTGCCGCGTCTCCAGCAGATGCTCAAAGGCGCTGAGGGTGGGATCGTCGTCAATCTCACCACTGGCGTCAACCACGAAACAGTGCTCGAGATCCACGGGCTGGGGAGGGATAAAAATCGCGCCGTCAGAGGTGGAGAGCCGTTGCTGCGTGAACTGCGTTGCCAGGCGCTGGCAGTTGCTGGTTCGCCCCATCGCTTCGCTCCTTTGCTCGCGCGGCACCTCGCAGACGAGTTCGTCCGCGAACGTGCCCTGTTGCCCTGGCCGCGAGGCTGGCACCGTCACAAGCCGCTGCGTGCTCGCCGGGTTGAGCGCCACGGCGCCGCCATGCCAGATAGTTCCATATGCCGACAAAACCCATCGGCTACCGAAGCGTGCGTGACAACGGCAGTGTACGTCGTATGTGCGCGAAGTTTATCCTCTTTCCATAGATGCTGTCGCAGTATAGCACAGATTACGCGCCCTGTCATCGTGTGCAAGGTGGCCCCAGTTGCACAAATGATGCACAAGTATAATCCTTCAAAGGCGTTCATAAGATCTGGCTGCAAACCGCTCGGATGAAACCGGGTTTTCCTGGGAGGGTGAAACCCTCCCAGACCCTGCCGTGCCAGGGCTGATGCAAGCTCCACCTCCCGTGGCGGGGGCTGGAGCTTGCCCCGGAGACGTTGCCCGGCCCTGCCTGCCTCCGGCCAGGATGGACGCATCCGCCGCCCGGCTGGTACAATGATGGGCATGGATGCGCTCCCCCGCGGAGCCGTGAGCGGTCCAGACAATGACGTGCAATGGACGCGCAGAAGCTAACCTACTTTCTGGCCGCCGCGCATACGCAGAACTTCCGCAAGGCGGCCGAACTGTGTTACGTGGCCCAGCCGGTTCTCAGCCGGCAGATCGCCGCGCTTGAGCAAGAACTGGGAGTGGAACTCTTTACCCGCCAGAGCCGCCGGGTGAGCCTCACCCCCGCCGGGACGGCCTTTATCGCCCATGCCCGCGACATTCTCGAACGCATGCAGACCGCCCGTCAGAGCATGGCCTCGCGGCGCGACCAGGCCGGCGGCGTGTTGAACGTCGGCTGCATTGAGCCGCTTTCCGACACCTTGCTGCCCCCGGCTTTTGCTCTCTTCCAACAGCGCTTCCCCGCCGCGCGCGTCAACGTGACGGTCAGCGGCACCGAGGAGTTGTTCGGGCTGGTGGAGGAGGGCAAGCTTGAACTGGGCCTCTTCGGGCTGGCCCCCGAGCGCTTACGCTCCCAGCCCTTCCTGGTGGTCCACGAGTTATACCGCGATCGCCTGGCGCTCCTGGTAGCCGCGGATCACCCCCTGGCGCGCGCGGAGCGCCCGGTCGGCGTTGAGCAACTCTTCGTCGAACGCCTGGCCCTGCTCAACCAGCGCTTCGCTATGCGCCGCATCCTCGAGCGCATCTTCGCCCAGCACTCCCGCGAACTCAATCCCGTGCTGAACATTGACAACGTCGCCACGCTCAAGCTGATTGTCCAGCACGGCGGCGTCAGCACCGTGCTGCCCCAGTCGCTCCTCTCCCCCGCCGAGCGCCAGAGCGGCATGGCCGCCCTCCCCATCCACGACCTGCCCGACATCTTCACCTTCGCCCTGGTGTACCGGCGCGAGGCCACTCTGTCGGCGGTGGCCGAGGGCTTCATCACCGCCGTGACCGAGAGCGTCGCTGCCGCGCGCCCGGGATAGGGGCGAACGAACTTTTCCTGGGAGGACGCAGCCCTCCCAAACCCTCCCTCGGGCCGGGGTCTGGGTACGCGGGCCAGAGGCCCGCGTCCGCAAGGGGAAAGGTTGTCCTGGGAGGGCGTTGCCCTCCCCAACCCTCCCACCGGGTGAGCGGCTGAGGAAACCTAGTCTCCCCAGAACCCTACGGGCGGGCGGCCCCCGCCCACTCCCGCCCACGGGCGGAGGCGTGGGGAGACGCGGTTGCCCGACACCCCTCTCCAATAGGCTGCCACTCGGCTTAGCGTATCACCCTGGAACCAAAGAGGTACTGGACAGGGTCCTCCCCCGGATCTATGCTACCAGGGTAGAAACATTTCACTCGTGACTGTTTTGCCCCCGACGGGCGGGGGCGTGGGGAAACCCGGTTGCTCCAGACCGCTCCAACCGCCATGGCCTTGCCAGGCGGCCGTGCACGGAACCGCGGAGGGCCTGCGGCGCTCCACCCCTCGCCGCCGGAAAGCGACCGCGCAACTCTCACGTGAACATGGGCTGCTGGAGCAGGGGTGTGGGGAAACCCGGTTTCCCCACGCCCCCGCCCGCGGCAGGGCCTGGCCCTCGGCGAGAGGTGTGGGGAAACCTGGTTCCCCCATACCCCCACCCGGTGGAAGGGTTTGGAAGGGCCTGGCCCTCCCAGGAAGAACCTATGTTCATCCCGTCGGTGTGCGGCGCGAGCCGCATGGACGGCTGGTTGCAAGCTGAAAGACTCGGACCAATGACGCTCCGGAGGAAAAAACCTATGCTTGAAGCATTCGAGTTTGACATTCGTGAACGACCGGCTCTCACCTTCGCCCAGGCCGAGGTGCTCTCGGATTACCGCCTGGGCTGGCTCAGCCGCCATGTCAGCCTGATCGGCCGGCGCGAGGTGATGAGCGGTAACGCCAAGTTCGGCATCTTTGGCGATGGCAAGGAGGTGGCCCAACTGGCCCTGGCCCGGGTAATGCGCCCCGGCGATACCCGCGCTGGCTATTACCGCGATCAGACCCTGCTCTTCGCCCTGGGCCTCCTGACTCCGCAGCAATTTTTCGCCCAACTCTTCGGCCATGCCGACGTCACAGCCGACCCCTCCACCGCCGGGCGGGCGATGAACGCCCACTTCGCCACCCGGCAACTCGACGCCCAGGGCCGCTGGTTGCCCCAGACCGCCACTCCGCAGAGTTCTGCCGACATTTCCCCCACCGCGGGCCAGATGCCCCGTCTGGTGGGCCTGGCCTACGCCTCGCGCCTCTACCGCGAACTCGACGCCTTGCGCCACCTGACCGACTTCTCCCAGCACGGCGATGAGGTGGCCTTCGGCACCATCGGCAACGCCAGTTGCGCCGAGGGCTTTTTCTGGGAGGCGATCAACGCCATCGGCGTGCTGCAAGCCCCGGCGGTGATCTCGATCTGGGACGACGGCTACGGCATCTCCGTGCCCAATGAATACCAGATCAGCGGCGGCGATCTCTCGGCGCTGCTGGCCGGCTTCCGGCGGCGCCCCGGCTCACCTCAGGGCTTCGATCTCTACACCGTCCGCGGCTGGGACTACCCGACCCTGCGCGAGGTGTACCTGCGCGCCGCCGAGCGGGCGCGCGCCGGGCACATCCCCGCCCTCATCCACGTCATCGAGATGACCCAGCCCCAGGGCCATTCGAGTTCGGGCAGCCATGAGCGCTACAAGTCGCCCGAGCGCCTGGAGTGGGAGCGCGCCTACGATCCGCTGCAACGGATGCGCGCCTGGATCATCGAAACGGGCCTGGCCGACCCGGAGGAACTTGACGCGATCGAGGCAGAGACCCGCGCCGAGGCCGAGGCGGCCCGCGAGCGGGCCTGGGAGGCCTATCTGGCCGGGCCGCGCGCCGAGGCCCGCGATCTGGCCGGCCTGCTGGCGGCCGTCGCCCCCTCGGCGGAGGACCCCGCCGCGCTGCGCGCCCTGGCCGCGGACCTGCAGGCCGCTCCGAAGCCCCTGCGCCGCGAACTAATGGCCGCGGCCCACGCGGCGCTCGTGCAAACCCGCGCGCGCCCGACCCCGGCGCGCGCCGCTCTGGCCGCCTGGCGCGCCGGGCAACTCGCCCGCGGGCATGAACGCTACGGCTCGCACCTCTATCGGGGGGACGCCAGCGCTGCCACCCGCGTGCCGGCGGTGCCCGTGCGCTACGCTGCCGACGCGCCGGAAGTGCGCGGCTTCGAGATCCTGCGCGCCACCTTCGACGCCTGGCTGGCCCGCGACCCGCGCGTGTGCATCTTCGGCGAGGACGTAGGGGCGCTAGGCGACGTCAACCAGGGCACCAGCGGCCTGCAACAGAAGTACGGCAACCTGCGGGTCAGCGACACCGGCATCCGCGAGGCGACCATCATCGGCCAGGCCATTGGCATGGCCATGCGCGGCCTGCGCCCGATTGCCGAAATCCAGTACCTCGACTACATCCTCTATGCCCTCAGCCCGCTGAGTGACGACCTGGCCAGCCTGCACTGGCGCACCCGCGGCGGCCAGGCCGCCCCGGTCATCGTGCGCACCCGCGGCCACCGCCTGGAGGGTATCTGGCACTCCGGCTCGCCGATGGGCGCCCTGGTGCACCTGCTGCGCGGCATGCACATCTGCGTACCCCGCGACATGACCCGCGCCGCCGGGTTCTACACCACCCTGCTGCAGGCCGAGGAGCCGGCCCTGGTGGTCGAACCGCTCAACGGCTACCGCCGCCGCGAACGCCTGCCCGCCAACCTGGGCGAGTACGGCCTCCCCCTCGGCGTCCCCGAGATCCTGCGCCCCGGCGCGGACGTGACCGTGGTGACCTACGGCGCCTGCTGCGCCATCGCGCTGGAGGCCGCCGAGGCCCTGGAACAGGCGGGGATCGCTGTCGAGGTGATTGACGTGCAGACCCTGCTACCCTTCGACCTGCACGGAGTCATCGGCGAGTCGCTCAAGAAGACCAGCCGGGTGATCTTCTTCGACGAGGACGTGCCGGGCGGCGCGTCGGCCTACATGCTCCAGCAGGTGCTCGAGGTCCAGGGCGGCTACTGGCATCTGGACGCCCCGCCGGTGACGCTCACCGCCCGGCCCCACCGCCCCGCCTACGGCAGCGACGGTGACTACTTCTCCAAGCCCAACGCTGAGGATCTCTTCGATGCGGTGGTGGGTTTGATGGAGGTTTAAGACCGATCAAATACCAGGAGGTACGCGGTCGCCTTCCGGCGGGGAGGGGTCAACCAACCGGTTGTTGCTCGCCCGCGGCGGGAGGGCCGCGGGGGTTGCGCCGGGCCGCCTGGCCGCCGCAGGCGGGAACAGGGGTATGCGGGGTGACTGTTTACCCTTGAGGTAACCCACGCGCCTGGGAGCGAGGGCGTCCCGCCCGCGTCGCATCTCCGCGGGCAAGCTGCCCGCGCTCCCGGGAGACATGTGAACCCTTCCTATGCGGGGAGGCTGCGCCTCGCCGCACCCCTCCACCGCGTACGTCCTGTCAACGAAGGTGACTGCCCCCTCCCCAGCCCTCCCCCGCTGGGGGAGGGAGTCCGGCTCCGCCTACGCTGCCTCTTCGAGCACGCCCGCGGCGGCCACTTCCCAGGGTGTTGCGCGGCCGCGCCGTTCGGCCTGTGCCGCCGTCGCCGGGTCGAGCGCGGCGCGGGTCGCCGCCAGCACGGCTCGCGCCGCGTCCACCGTTTCGCGCCAGGTGGCCGGATGGGCCATGGCCAGGGTGGCCAGTTCGTGGGCCTGCTCCGGCGCGCCGGTTTCGCTCAGCACCGTCGCCAGCCCCACCAGGGCGTCCATCACATAGGGCGCCACCCCCACCTCGCGGGCCAGCCGCAACGAGGCCAGCCAGTGCTGGCGCGCCGCGGCCAGGTCGCGCGCCGCGTAGGCGCCCTCGGCCAGATTGGCGTGGGCCGCGGCGGCCCCGTGACGGTCGTCCAGGCTCTCGAAGATGTTCAGGCTCTCGTTGAGCAATTGACGCGCGGCGGCGTGGTCGCCCATCAGCCCCAGCACCCGCCCCAGGCTGCACAGGCTCCAGGCCGCGCTCACCTGGTCACCCATGGCGCTGAAGAGGGTGCTGCTTTCGGTCAGCAGATCCCTGGCCCGGGCGTAATCGCCCTCGCTGCCCGCCAGGTCGCCCAGGGCGTCAAGGGCCCAGGCGATGCCGGGCTGGTGGCCGAGGGCCTGGTAGGCGGCCAGACCCTCCTCCAGCAACCAGCGCGCGCGTTGCGCTTCATCGCGCTCGTTGGCGACGATCCCTAACCCGGTGAGGGTGTAGGCCACGTCGAGGGCATGGTCGTGGGCGCGCAGCACCGGCAGCGCCGCCTCCAGGTGTTGCTCGGCGGCGGCGAATTCGCCGATCCAGCAGTACAACGCGCCGGCGCGCGCCCTGGCCCGCGCCAGCAGCACCGCGCGGGCCGCGGCGGGGGCATCCTCGGGCGGCGCATGCTCCAGCCGCTCGACCAGGGCCTCCAGGGCCTCGATGCCGTCGCTGTACCAGCCGCGCACCTCGTGCAAGCGGTAGAAGCCGTCGAGCGCCAGGGCCAGTTCCTCCAGACACCCCTCCGCGACGGCCCAGGTCCAGGCTTTCCAGAGATTGTCGTACTCGCTGTCAAGCTCGGCGAGCGCCTGCCGCTGATGGACGCCCTGCAAGTCCTGGTTGCGCCGCTCCAGCAGCCGGGCGTAGAAGCGGACGAGGCGCAGCATCGTGGCCCGTTCCTCGGCGGGATCGGCGGCCAGTTTGCGCGCCGCGAACTGCCGCAGCAACTCGTGGATGGCGTAGCGCCCGGCGCGGTCGCGCCGGATAAGGGCCTTGTCGGTGAGCGCGGCCAGGATCAACGGCGAGGCCCCCGCAACCTCCGTTGCCGCCACGCGGGTAAAGCCATCCTCGAAGACGGCGAGCTGCCGCAGGGCCTGCTGCTCGGTGGCGCTGAGCCGCTCCCAGGTCTGCGTGAACACGCCCTCCACACTACGATGACGCTCCGGCACATCGAGCAAGGTGGTGGTGAGCAGGGTCATGCTCTGGGTCAACTCGCGGGCGATCTCCGCCGGGGTGAGCACGCGCACCCAGGCCGCGGCCAGTTCAATCGCCAGGGGCATACCCTCCACCAGCCGGCAGATCTCCACCACTGCCGGCAGATCCTCCGGCGTGAGTTCAAAATCGGCGCGCACCTGCCGCGCCCGCAGGGCAAAGAGTTGCACCGCGGGGTAGGTGGCCGGGTCGCGCGTCACGTCATCCTCCTCGGGAACCGCCAGGCCGGCCAGGTCGATCACCCACTCCTCCTGGAGTTTCAAGCGCTCGCGCGAGGTGACCAGCAGTTTCAAGCGCCGGGTGCGGTGCACCAGGGTCCGCAGCAACGCGGCGCCCTCCAGGGCTTGATCGAGGTTGTCGAGCACCAGCAGCACCGCGCGGTCGTAGAGCGCGGCGCAGAGCCGCTCCAGCGCGTCACCCTGGCCGGTGAGGCCGAGGGTCGCGCCGATGGCAGTGATCAACCGCTCGCCGCTGCTCACGCCGACCAGGGAGATCTGGTACACGCCATCGGGGAAGCGGGACGCGTGCTGCTGCGCCGCCTGGACCGCCAGGCGCGTTTTGCCCATCCCGCCGGGGCCGATCAAGGTGAGAATGCGGCAGGCCGGATCGTCCAGGGCCTCGGCGATGCGCTGCAGTTCCTCCTCGCGCCCGAGGAAGGGCAGGGCGGGCGTTTCAATCGCCGCTACCAGGCCCGGCGCGGCGGGGAGCCGCGGGGGCGCGCTGCTCCAGCGGCTGGCCTGCGGCCCGCGGTCGCCCTGGCGGATCGCCTCGTGGAGGGCCTGCGTCGCGGGATCGGGCGTGGCCCCCAGTTCGCGTTCGAGGGTATCGGCAAGCAGGCGGTACTGACGCAGGGCCGCCGTGCGCTGGCCCGCCGCGGCGTAGAGTTGCATCAGGCGGCGATGGGCCGGCTCGTGCAGCGGGTCGAGCGCCAGCCAGCGCCGGGCGTAGCCGATGGCGGCCTCGAGGTCGCCGGCGGCGTCGGGCAGCGCGCTCAGGCGGTCGAGGGCCTCGGCCAGTTCCTGGCGCAGCCGTTCGGTCTCGAAGAGTTGCCATTCCTCGAAGGGGGCGCTGCCGGGCAAACTGAAACCGGCCAGAAAATCGCCGCGGTAGAGCGCCACGGCCGCGCGCAGATCGGCGCGGCTGCCCGCGGCCAGGTGCCCGCGGAAGCGCTCCACATCGAAGGTAAAGGCCGCGTCGCGCGCGAGGGCCAGCCGGTCGCCATTGAGGTGGAGCCACGGGCGAAACGTGGGCATCAGCACCGCCAGGGCGCGACGCAGCCCCGCCCGCGCCGCGGCCGGCTCGTCGTCGGGGGCCAGCAGCGCCGCCAGGGCGTCGCGGGCATGCTCGCCCGGAGCCATCGCCAGATAGGCCAGCAGCGCCAGGGCCTTGCGCCGCTCGATCGCCACCGGCGCGCCATCGGCCAGCACTTCCGGCGGGCCGAGCAGTCGCAGTTCGATGGTCGAAGGTTTGTGTTCTTCCATAGCGACGCCTTACCCCCGATGGAAGCGTAGAGCTATTGTACCCGCCCTCCCGTCACATGCAACGCCATCCGCAACGCCAGGCGGCACAGGCGCGCAACGGCCACGGTGTAGAGTGAGGATGCAAGGGGCCAGACGCGGCCTGGGGCAACCAGCCCCTGACACCTGGTTTCTGGTCAGTGCTGGCAGCGTAACCGCCAGCACCCGCAGCCCGTGCGCAGGGGGATGGGGAAACCGGGTTTCTCCACGCCCCCGCCCGCGGGAGGGTGTGGGAGGGCGAAGCCCTCAAGCAGGGGTCTGGGGGAACCGGGTTCGCCCAGACCCCACCCGCGGGAAGGTGAGGGCGCAGCCCGCGGGCAGGGGGATGGGGAAACCGGGTTTCCCCATCCCCCTGCCCGCGGGAGGGTGTGGGAGGGCGAAGCCCTCAAGCAGGGGTCTGGGGGAACCGGGTTCGCCCAGACCCCACCCGCGGGGGGCTGGGAGGGCGCAGCCCGTGCGCAGGGG
>Ga0209227_1000624_pt1 | contig 30107 bp, 23 predicted proteins | sample YNPBryantNP2012_FD_185815 | JGI IMG/M metagenome (GOLD analysis project Ga0209227, IMG submission 185815) | Anoxygenic and chlorotrophic microbial mat microbial communities from Yellowstone National Park, USA - YNP Bryant NP 2012 (SPAdes)... ...
GGCTCAAAAATGCGGTGGGCATCCCGTTCGGGGATGCCGGGGCCGCAGTCCGTCACAGAAACCCTCACCACGCGCTCCGAAGTGACCTCCGTCGTCACCGCGATCCTTCGCAAAGGCCTCGGCATCTCTTTCATGGCGGCGGCGGCGTTCATGAGTAAGTTGAACAACACCTGCTGCAGCTGCACGCGATCGGCCTTCACGATAATGGGATCCGTGAGGGTCGATAAAGTAATGGCCAGTTCGTTCAGCGGTGCGGCGCTGCTGGCCAGGGTGACGGCTTCCAGGACAGCCTCGTTGAGGTTAAAGGACTCATAAGAAGGGGTCTGTTTTCGAAGAAGCTCACGCATGCGGCGAACGACTTCGCCGACCCTTTTGACATCGCTGACGATGTCGCCGAGAATCTGCTCCACCTCATGAAGATCCGGATTCGGCGCGGCAAGGAACCGCTGGGCTGCCTGAGCGTTGGCAAGGATGGCCGTAAGCGGCTGGTTGATCTCATGCGCCAGCGACGATGCCAGCTCCCCGAGGCTGGCAACCCGCGTCACGTGGGCCAGCTCCGTGAGACGCCGGTGCGCTTCGGCTTGCGCCTGTTTTTGCTCGGTCACATCCCGAGCCAGGTAGAGAAACCCGGTGGTGCGTCCCTGCGTGTCCGTAATCGGAGAGGCCGAAGCCAGGAACCAACGATCCCGTGCCGCGTCGTGGATTTCTTCCTCTTCATGGTCCTTGGACTGGGCGCATCTTTCAAGAAGCCCTGTGTCGTAGACCTTGTTCGTCTCCGAAATCAAAGCGTCACAGGGTTTGCCGATAATCTGCTCGTGGGAAAGTCCGAAAAGAGAAGCGGTCGCCTGATTGACCCGAACGATTCGAAACTGATCATCGAAAACCACCATGGGATCGGGAACACTGTCAAAAGTCGTTTTCCACTCGTCAATGGCTTTCCGCACCATCTCTTGGCTTTTGAGCAGTGCCTGCTTCGTGCGCCTGTGCTTGAGGAGGGCAGCAAGGAGTGCCACGACAAGAAGCAGTTGCAGAATCCAGAAAACTAGGAAGCCCAAAGCCTTCAGGGCGGGGTTTTGTGTTGAAAGGGGTTTTTGCGGCGGCGCGGTGTTTCCGGGCGGGAAATTGCCTTCTTCGACGCGGCACAGCTGAGCCCGACGCACGGCAAGAAAGGACCGAAAAGTCTCTCCCCCTTCAATAGACGGGTCCTGAGAAACCCCGGTGAATTCACGAGAGCTAAGGCCCACATGCTCCCAAAAGGCTTCCTGGAAAAACGCCTGCGGAGCCATGCGTTTCGAGAACGGATGGAACCCGAACCCCGGCGACGTGTTCCAGGGGGAGCGACCAGGGATATAAAAGGGCGGAGGACAAAGGATGTCGAGACCGTGGCGCATGGAGACGCTTTGCGGCGGCGTCCAAGCCCACACCGTCCCCGCTCCTTCAGCGTCTTTGGTTTCAAGAGCAGGCACCAAAGAAAGCCAGAAAACAAGACATACGAATGGCTTGAAAAGAGAACCCGAAAAGGAGATGGACAGCCGGGGGGGCCATTCCCTTTTGGGATATGACGACGTTGTTCGCATTCCGTTTCAGCCCCATGAACAATTATTGTTCTTCGCTCACCTGAAGGGCGACAATGCGCGCCAAAAGGACGGCCGGAAAGAGCTGCCCCGAAAGGGCTTCCATCACGGCGAGGCTTCTGGCGAACGGTTCCACGGCCACCACATCGCCGTAGCCCACGGTGGTGAGGGTCACGAAGCTGAAGTAGATCAAAGCGCTCTGCTGTGCGGTGTCCGGCAAAGGTGTTCCATCGGGGTTGTCGGGAAATTGAAAAGCACCCGGCGAAAGGATTTCCACCAACTGATAGAGAGAAACCCATAAAAGGCCCAGCATGAGGTAAACGGCGACGGCTCCCCGCACGCGATGGGCCGTCTTCGGCCCGCGTTGGAAGACTCGAGCGAGCAACTGGATGACACTCAAACCAAAAAACAAGCTGCTACACCCGTAGCCAAGCCCAAACCATAAGGGAACAGCCTTTTCTTGCGAAATCCATCGAAACAGAACGGCGCTCACAGCAGCCATAATCATCCACGGTCTTAAGCGGGCGCTGGGGGCGATGCCGAGCAACCCCGAAAGGAGGACCGCCGCGAAAAAGACGTTCACGACCTTTCCCACGTGGTAATGTCGAGACAGCGGACTCAAGACAAAGATGTAGAGCGTCAAAGAAACCAAAAGGACGCTCAGGCCTTTGTCGGTGGACCAAAGCCGGGCCGAACCCCGAATGAGACGCTGATAGGCTTCCATGAACAAAAGGGTTTATCTCCCCCAGGTCAGTTGTACGCGGGCACGGCGGCTAAGGACGGGCTGAAGGCTCGCCCGAGGGTGCCTCCGAAGGCCGTTGGACCTTGCCTTCCGGCGTGTTTTTTTCGGCCGCTTCCACCCAGCCTCCACCCATGGATTTGTAGATATTGACAAAAGCGTTTAAACGGCTGCCCTGCACCGCGGCGTAGGTGAGTTCCGCATTGAACAAACTGCGCTCCGCATCCAGCACCTCCACATAGCTGGCGTACCCTTCATCATAGCGCAACAGGGCAAGGCGGGCATAATCGCGCAGGGCCCGGACTTGCTCCCCCAAAGCCTGCAGCCGTTCTTCAAATTTGACGCGGTCCACCAGGGCGTCTTCCACTTCTCGGAACCCGTTCTGAATGGCCGCTTGGTATCGATACAGGGCCTGCCTTTGGGCGGCCTCCGCCGCCTGCACCTGGCCCTTGATGCGTCCCGCCGTGAAGATGGGCATGGTGAGCGGCGCGGTGAAGCTCCAGATTTTCATCGGCCCCGAGAATAGGTCGGACAGTTCCGGACTGGAACTGCCGAAAAGACCCGTCAGCACGATGGTCGGAAAATACAAGGACTTGGCGACGCCAATCCGAGCGTTGGCCGCCACCAAGGCCTGCTCGGCCTGGCGAATGTCCGGACGCCGTTCCAGTAAATCGGACGGCAATCCACTGGGGACGCCGGGTGCGACCAAAGCGTCGAGCCGGCGCCCTCGCACAATGGGGCCGGGGTTTCTACCAAGGAGCAGACTCAGCGCGTTTTCCGTCTGGAGGACGGACCGTTCCAAATCGGGGATTTTGGCCAGCGCATCGTGGTATTCCGCCGCCGATTGACTAAGGACCACTTCGGAAACAACCCCACCTTCGAAGCGCTTTTGGAAGATGTCTAAACTGTGCTTGCGGCCCTCGGCGGTCTTGCGCGCGATGTCCAATTGTTTGTCCAGGGTCAACAGGTCAATGTAGGTGGCCGCCACGGAGGAGACCAACGTGAGGATCACCGCGCGTCGAGCTTCCTCGGTGGCCAGAAGTTCCGCCCGGGCGGCTTCGGTGGCTCGGGTGAGTCTTCCAAAAAAGTCGATTTCCCAGCTGCCGTTAAGAAAGACATCGTAGGTGTCGTAGGTAGCCCGAGACGAAGGGATGGAACTGACGCCTTCCTGGCTGACGCGCTGGCGTGTGTATCCGGCGCCGGCTTCCAGCTGAGGGAACAGATTGCCGCGTGTCGTGACATAACGGCCCATGAACTCTTCAAGGCGCGCGGAAGCCACACGTAGGTCTTTGTTTTCATCAAGGGCGATCTCGATTAGCTGGTTTAAAACGGGATCCTGAAATTGCTCCCACCACCGCGTGTTGGCCAGGTCTTGGGCTTCCGTGGAATCAAAACGCCATCGCGTCGGTGCATCCACCGGCGGCCTTTTATAATCCGGGCCGACGGCGCACCCCAAAAACATGACGCCCAAAAGACAGACCAGGATATGGTTACGCATGTTCGCCTCCCTCGCTCTTTTCCTCAACCCCTTGATGCGCAGCCAGAGCCGGCTTGTCCTCGAAGGGTTTGGCTCGGTGCGCGATGCGTTCCACCACGTAAAACGTCACGGGAACGAGAAAGATGGCGATAAAAGAAGCCGCCAGCATGCCGCCAATAACCCCCGTCCCCATGACCTGGCGGGAGATGGCTCCCGCCCCGGAGGCCAAGGCGAGAGGGACGCAGCCGAGGATAAAAGCGAAGCTGGTCATCAAAATGGGACGCAAACGCAGTCGAGCTCCTTCAAGCGCCGCTTCCACGAGACCCTTTCCTTTCTCATATTCGACCTTGGCGAACTCGATGATCAGAATGGCGTTTTTCGCCGAAAGTCCGATGAGCATAATCAGGCCGATCTGGGCATAAAGGTTGAACTCCAGCTTGCGGACAAAGATGCCCGCAAAAGCGCCGAAAATGGCCACAGGCGTTCCCAAAAGCACGCCGAAAGGAAGCGACCAGCTTTCGTATTGCGCGGCAAGGATCAAGAAAACGAAGATGAGAGAAAGGGCAAAGATCACCGACACCGGCACCCCTTCCATGGCCTTTTTCTCCTGAAAGGACATGCCCAGATAGTCGTAGCCCATCTCCAGCGGCATGGTCTGCTGAAACACCTCTTCCAAGGCCCGCATGGCCTGTCCCGAGCTGTAGCCCGGAGCCGGCGTGGCGTTGATCTGGGCCGACCGGTACAGGTTGTATCGCATGGTGAATTCGGGGCCCGTTCGGTTTTCAAAGCGCACAAGAGTCGACAGAGGAACCGATCCGCCGGCATCGTTCCTCACGTAAAACTGCCCCAACTGCTCCGCTTCCGTGCGAAATTCCCCCTCGGCTTGAAGATAGACCTGCCACTGACGACCGAATCGATTGAAATAATTTATGAAATAACCTCCCATGAAGGCCTGGAGCGTCCCGTAGACCTGACTGAGATCCACGCCTTGCTTCAAGACCTTGTCCCGGTCCACATCCACGTAAATCTGCGGGACCGTAGGTAAAAAGGTGGTCATGGCCCGGGCGATTTCGGGGCGCTTGGATGCGGCGGAGAGAAACTTTTGGGTATTGTCCCAAAGAAAGGCGATATCCTTTCCCGCGCGATCTTCGAGCAGAAAAGTTACCCCTCCAGATGTTCCAATGCCCGGAATAGCCGGGGGCGAAAAGGCAAAGGCCGCTCCCTCCGCAGTCTGACCCAGCCGCTTGTTCAGGCTCGCCAGGATGGCTCCGTATTGCTCTTCAGGTTTTTTCCTCTCATGCCACGGTTTCAACGTGATGAAAAAGAAGCCGCTGTAGGTGTTGGAGACTCCCGAAAGCATGCTGTAGCCCACCACGGTCGTGCAGTATTCCACGCCGGGGGTTTCCATGATGATCTTCTCCAGAGACCGGCAAGCCTCGCCCGTTCGCTGCAAGGAAGCCGCGTTGGGCAGTTGCACGCCGGCATACAGAAACCCTTGGTCCTCTTCCGGAAGAAAGCCTCCGGGCACGCGTTTGCCGAGCACTCCGGTGGCGCCCGTAAAAAGCAGAAGAAGAATCAGGCTGACGACGAATTTGCGAATGAACCAGCCGCTGAGCTTGACATAGCCGTTGGTGGCCTTGCCGAACACGTTGTTGAAGGCGCGATAAAAGGCGCCGAGGGGCCCTCGGGCTTTTTTCTTGGGCCTGAGGATCAAAGCGGACAGAGCCGGGCTTAAGGTCAAAGCGTTGAAGGCGGAGATGAGCACGGAAATGGCGATGGTGATGGCAAACTGTTGATAAAGTTTTCCCGTGATACCCGGAATGAAGACCGTGGGAAGAAAGACGGCGGAAAGGACCAAGGCGATGGCCACCACCGGCCCTGAAACCTCTTTCATGGCCTGAAGCGTCGCCTCCTTGGGCGACAGACCGTGTTCGATATGATGTTCGACGGCTTCCACCACCACGATGGCGTCGTCCACCACGAGGCCGATGGCGAGAACAAGCCCCATAAGGGCGATGGTGTTCACCGAAAAGCCGATGATCGGAAAAAACATGAAGGTGCCGATGAGGGAGACCGGAACGGCCAGGGCGGGAATGAGGGTGGCGCGCCAGCCCTGAAGGAAGACGAACACGACGATGATGACCAATACCAAGGCTTCCGCGAGGGTGTGAAGGATTTCCTTGATGCCTTCGCGTACGGACTGAGTTGTGTCCAAGGACACCGCGTAGTCCAGATCGGCGGGAAAGGAGGTCTTTTTGACCTCTTCCATGAGTTTCTTGACCCCGTCCACGGCTTGAATGGCGTTGGTTCCCGGAAGCTGATACAGGGCCAGCACGGCGGAGGGCTTTCCGTTGAAACGTCCGGCCGTGTTGTAGTTTTGAGAGCCGAGTTCGATTCGGGCCACATCGCTCAAGCGGACGAAGGATCCGTCCGGGTTGGCGCGAACGACGATACGGCTGAACTCCTCAGGGGTTTCCAGTCGCCCTTGGGCGCGTATGGCGTACGTGAATTCCTGGCCCGGCGGGGCGGGTTCTCCGCCCACCTGCCCGGCAGGGTTCACCGTATTTTGCTTTTTCACCGCATTGACAATGTCGGGAATGGTGATGCCCAGCTTGGCCAGCACATCCGGTCTCACCCACAGGCGCATGGCGTATTGGCCGGCTCCGAAAACCGTCACACTGGCAATGCCGGGGACGCGGGTCAGCTGGTCGTTCAAATTGATGTAGGCATAGTTGGCCAGGAATGTGGCGTCGTAGGAGCCGTTGGGAGAAAAGAGGGAGATGAGCATGAGGGGGGAGGAGGTGGACTTTTTCACCGTCACGCCGTAATCGCGGACTTCCGAGGGCAGCTTGGAGTCCGCCTGACTTTTGCGCATCTGAGCCAAGACCTGATCGATACTTGGATCCGTCGACACATCGAAGTTGACATAGAGCCTGAGTTCGCCGTTGTTGGCCTGAGCGAATACATATAGTTCATGTTGTCGACGCCGCTCATCTCTTGCTCTATGGGAGTGGCCACGGACTGTTCGACGGTTTGAGCGTCGGCGCCCGTGTAAAAAGTGTTGATGAAAATTTCGGGGGGCACGATGTCCGGGTATTGGGCTATCGGAAGGCCCAAGAGGGCCACCAAGCCCACGATGACCGTGATGATTGCGATCACGAAGGCCACGATGGGCCGGTTGATGAAAAACTTTCCCATGGAAGGACCGCCTTTTCTGTCGATGGGCTTTGAGCGTGGGGTTCTTCGGGAAACCCCGGGGCTGCCTATTTTGTTCGAGGGATCACCTTCATGCCGTCTTTGACCTTTTGAAGACCTTCCGAGACGACCCGCTCGCCGGGCTTGAGGCCTTCGGTGATGACCCACAAGGTTCCCGATCGTTCCCCGACTGTGACGGTGCGCATTCGCACCACATTGTCGGCGTCGACCACGGCGACTTGATACTGTCCCTGGAGTTCGGAAACCGCCCGTTGCGGCACAAGAAGCGCGCCCACGCCCTCCTTGAGGACGGCCCGGACTTTGGCGTACTGACCGGGACGGAGGAAGTTGTCCGGATTGGGAAACACCGCGGCCACTTTGATGGTGCCCGTCTGCGGGTCCACTTGGCGGTCTGCGTACGCGAAGCGCCCCGGGTGCTTCCAGACGGAGCCGTCCGCCAAGATCAGCTCGAGATGGATGCGGCCCGGAGTGGTGGACTGCCTTTCTTTGGCTTCCGTTCCCAAGGCCAGGTATTCTGTTTCACTCAAAGACACATAAACTTTGATGGGATCCACGGTGGAGACGGTTGTCAAGGGCTTGCTTTGCGGCGGCCCCACCAGGTCGCCGATCTGGGCGTTGGCGCTTCCGGCGATGCCGTCGATGGGGGAGACGATCTTGGTGAATTCCAAAGCGAGGGCCGCCTTGGCGTAAGCCGCTTTGGCCTGCAACACATCGGCTTCCGCCACTTGAACAGCCCCTACGGCATCGTCCTTGTCCTTTTGACTCACCGCGTTGGCCGCCGCCAGAGGAAGGATGCGTTTGAGCGTGGCTTGGCGGGTTTTCAGCACCGCTTCGTATTTGGCCAAAGCGCCCTTAGCCTCATCCAAGCCGGCTTGAAAGGGGCGTGGGTCGATTTCGAAAAGGGGCGTGCCTTTTTTGACAAAATCCCCTTCGCGGTAGAGCTGCTTGATGAGATAGCCTTGAACTTGGGCTTGAATGGTGGCGTTTACCAACCCGTCCATGACCGCCACCCATTCCTTGGTGACTGGCAGATCCTTTTGGATGACGGCAACCACTTCCACTTCCGGTGGAGGCGGCGCCCCCGGCTTTTCCTGCGCCCAGGCGCTCTGCACGGCCATGACCACACCCAACACGAGAATTCCCTGCCATTTCGTCTTCACCTCAACCCCCTTTTGTGTACGGCGTAACACCTGCTTACGTCTTTGCGTCCTTGTTCTGAAGTCCAAGCCGTTCGTTGGAGAAGGGAACCTGTGGGAGCGGCTTTCGCCGCGAGCCCACACCGCGCCTTGCCCCGCTTGCACGGCGTGAAGTCATGAGAGTATTTTCAGAGACGCTCCCGTAAGGCTTCCCGCGCGCTTTTTGCCTACGCCGCCGTCGGACTTTGATCGACCATTCATGTCATGGACCTGCCGAAGCGATGCGTCTTTTGATCTCGTCGGCGATTTCTCGGCTCAAGGCGGCAAGGGCCCGGCTATGGGCGGCCGCTAGCCCCTCGTAACCGGGAGCGTCGCATTTTTCCGTGATCAGGGACTCCTTGAGAACCGTTTCCGACCGGCTCTCTTGGGCCTTGAGGCTCCACGTGGCATGGAGCACAACGCTGTCTTGCGGACGCCCGTCGAACCGGGTGAGATAAACGGCCACCACCCAGTGCGGCTCCGGAACGACGACGTCCAAGGCTGCCGCCGCCCCCACATCCTGAAGCAGCCCATGGAGATTCTGGACGAGGACCCGGGTCACATCCTGATCAAAGGAACCCGCCCAGCGTCGAAAGTCGCTGACGGTGACCGTGTTTTCCCCCGTGCGGACCAGGATTTGCGGGCGTTTCAAAATGTCGGGCACGGACACCGGCCGCACGGCCACGACCCATTTGGCGGGGCCTGCCCCCGACGGGCCCGAACCCGATACGGGGGCCAAAGTGTAATACTGCACGCGTGGACTCGTGGTGCCGCAGGCCATGGCCAGAAAGGCGAGTGCGCAGGCGGCCCCCAGGATGATGGGTTTTTTCGGGTTCGTGTTCATTGTCCTTGTCCTTTGCCGAACAGTACGGATTCGGGATGCCGTTCCAGGGAATCGGCTAGCACTTTGAGCGCCCGGGCCGCCGCGGCGAATTCTTCGACCGCCGCACTCAAGCGGCTCTGAAGCGGAGAGTCCGCCCGCAACGCCGATTCCATGGCCGCAAGCGAACTTTGGGCCTGCACGAGGGCGGTATTGAGTTCGGGGCTGGTCTGTGTTCGCCACTGGGCCAAAAGCCCGCGCATTTCATTGACGGCTTCCTCCAGTGACTTCAGCGTCCGCAGCAGTTCCGGGGACGTGGTGATCCGCTTGGCCCCCTTAACGGTGTCGCGCAGGTCGGTGCCGATTTCTTCCAAGGGAATCTTGTCCAGCTTGTCCAGAATATTGGACAGCTTCGAGCCGACCTCTTCAAAGGTGCTCCCCACCGTGGGAAACTCCGGATAGCCATAGCGCCCGTTGTGCACGATTTGGGCGGGTGCGGCCTTGGGGAAAATGTCCAACGCCACGTAAAGCTGCCCCGTGATGAAATTGCCCGAACGCAGTTGGGCCCGCATGCCCTGAGAGACGAGATAATCGATGAGATCTTTTCGAGTGCGTCCGCCCGGCAAGGCGCCCACAAAGGTGATGCGTTCCGGTTCCGTGGCGATGATCACGGGGATTTTGACCTTGTTGGTCGTAAGGTCGAATTCGGTTTTGATATCGATCACCTGCCCGATCTGAATGCCTCGAAATTCCACGGGGGCTCCCACCGAAAGGCCTCGAACGGACTCGTCAAAGAGCAGAACAAAATAATTTTTCGTGCTGTAGACCTTTTCCTTGGCCTTCTCAAGGCTTGGAAACAGAAGGAAAACCGTATCCTCCGGGGCGGGCTCCTCAGCATTCAGGCCGCCATCAAAGGTATCGAAGGCAATGCCGCCTACCAGAACGGAAACGAGAGACTCGGTGTAGAGATGCACGCCGGAGGCATCCATTTTGAGGTCGATGCCGCCGGCGTCCCAAAACCGTGTGTTTTGTCGTACGAATTTGTCGTAGGGGGCGTGGACGAAAATTTTGGCCACAATTTTTTGGCCGTCCTCCTGAAGCCGATACGAGACCACTTCCCCGACCCGAATCTGCCGGTAATAGACGGGAGCTCCTACCTCGAGGGATTCGCGGCGCGGCGATTCGAGGACGAAATGCCGTCCCGGCAAACCCGTGGTCACAATGGGCGGCTCTTCAAGCCCGGTGAAATGCCGCATGGGTTTGCCTGGCTTTCCGGGGTCCATGTCGATGTAGGCGCCGGAAAACACGGTTCCCAAGCCGTACACGGCCGTGGCCGACACGCGGGCCCGCGCCACCCAAAAGCGAGTGTTTTCGGAAATGAGGCGTTCGGCCGCCTTGACCAAATCCGCCTTGACCACAACCCTTTGGAGATCCTCGCCCAGTTCCACCGTGGACACCGTGCCGATTTCCACATCCTTGTACTTGACCTTGGTTTTACCGGCTTCCAGTCCTTCAGCCGACCTGAAGGTGATGGTGATCCGTGGGCCTTTTTCCCTGAGGGCTTTGACCACCAACCAACCGCCGATGAGAGCGGCCACCAGCGGCACAAGCCACACCAGGGAAAACCGTGAAGGCTTTTCTTTTAAGGGCGCGACGGGCACTTTGGGCAGATCGCCCTGGGATAGGTTCGAATCGGACATGCTATTCCTCCAGGACATCCCAGATGAGCCGTGGATCAAAGCTCATGGCGGCAAACATGGTCAGAACAACCACGGCGGCGAAATAAAGGGCCGCCGGGCCGGCCTGAATGGTGGCCAAGGCCCCCAAATTGACCATGGCCACAAGGATCGTGACTACAAAAACATCCAACATGGACCAACGACCGACGGCTTCGGTCAAAAGATACAGCCGCGTGCGATCTATGGGCCGCAAACGGGAGCGACGCTGCACCGAAATCAAAAGAAAGGCCAGGATCAGCAATTTCAAAAGAGGGACAAAAACGCTCGCCACAAAGATGATCAGCGCGATGGGCCACGAGCCGCTTTGAATGAAGTAAATCACTCCGCTCATGATGGTGTCCGATTGGACCTTGCCCAGGGCCACCACCGTGGTCATGGGAAGGACGTTGGCCGGAATGTAGAAAATACACGCGGCAAGGACCAAAGCCCACGTGCGGGCGACGCTGTCGGGCTTTCGACTGTACAGCCGAGCGCCGCATCGTGGACATCTGAAAACCTCGACCCGATCCTCGTGGGGTGCCGCTGAGGACAGCAGATGGCACACCGAGCAGCTCACCCACCCCATTCGGCGCGCTGTGAAAACCTGGGTGCTCATGATGGTTCCTTCCACCTGGACCATACCTCGTGGGGATCCATGCTGGCCCCGGCCGCCGCCATGACGAAAATGAAACCCGTCAGCGAGTAGACCGCCGTTCCGGGTAGGATTTGCGCCATCTTGGCCAGCTTAACCAGACTCACCAAGACCCCCAGCATGAAAATTTCCACCATGTGCCATGGCTGCATGAGGCGAACATAGCGGAAGACGGCAAACATGCCGGGAACCCGACGATTGAGGCTCACCGGCACCAAGACGTACAAGGACCCCAACAGATGCAGCCCGGGAATGACCAGAAGGTTGAGGGCCACAAGTGCGGCCAAAAGAGGCATGCCCTGCTTTGCCAGCAGATAAATGCCGCTGATGATGTAGGTTTGATGGACAAGGGAACCTTTTTTGAACGTCAAAAAAGGGAACGAGTTAAACATGACAAACAAAAGCGCCGCCGTGCACAGAAGGGCCAGGGGACGCTGAAAGTTTTTGGGCTTGTGGCGAACCAGCTCGCACCCGCACCGAAGACAGACAGCCACAGCCCCTGGCGGTCCCGTAGGAACTTCGTGGACGAGATCGCAGTGATGGCAGGCCATCAGATGATGCGCAGAGTGTTCGGGCATTATGGGCATGGAAACACGAGCCTCTTCTAGAGCTTAGCGTTGTGCGCCTGGTCCAGGAAAAGCCGAATCCGCTCGGCCCAGAACGCGAACGCCTCTTCAGCCGAACCCCACTTGCTGAACCTTTCGGTAAAACCCGCCGACCGCTTGTCCTTGGCCACCGCCAGGACTTCGTCGGTCATGGAATCCAGGACCATCATTTCCGCGCCGGTGGCCCCCGATCCGGTCCAGGACCCTCCGGCCCCCTTTTTCAGAATGCTCACGCCTAGGCCCACGGGCACCACGGACGTGACGGCACTCAGCCCCGGTCGGCTTTGTTCGAGCTCGGTAATGGCCACACGAATGCGCAGGACGTCCGGGCCGGGATCGGCCACAAGGGGATATTTGTCCTTGAGCGCACGGACCAGTTGCAGATTGGCCGCATCGGCGATCTCTTTCAACTCTTGGGGATCGATCCCGCGGTATTTTGCATCGTCGGCGAAAAAGAACACGACGCTTTCCAGCATCACTTTGTTATACTTGGAGAAATCGACGCCGGGTTTGACCCAGCGCCACCGGACTCCGCCCTCAGGCCCCGGAACGAGTTTTTCCTCATACGGGCCGAGGAACCCGGCCTTTGCGGCGGTCGTCGTCGTTGTCGTCGGCGTCGTGGCGCAGCCTGCAAAAATCACCAGACACGTAAGCAATCCCATAATCGTTTTCACATTCCATCTCCTCATACGAGTTTTCAAAAAATCGCTTGCTCTGCCAAGCCCGGTCCATCGAGAATCCTTGCGCAGGGGGCCGTGTGCCCGCGCGAAGGCCGTTAGCCTCTCGCTTTTTCGATGGCCTCAAGACCCCATGAGCGCCCGATGACATCGAAGCGCACTTCGGGGGCCTCCGCCGCCATCTCCATCACAAGGAGCACATCCAAAAATTTGGCGGAACGCACGTGAAACCAGAGATCCTCTTCCCTCGACCACAAGGAATCCAACATCAGCGCGCGTTCCTCCTGAAGATCCTGATAGAGCCGGCACCCGATGCAGCCCGGTTCCAGCTTGGTTTGTTCGATGGTCGGTTTAAGAATCGTCAAGGCTTCCTTGAGCTTCTTAGGCGGAAAGGTGAGCCTGATGGTGCTGCGCACCAAGCTTTGGGACGCTTCTTGATGATCCCGAGAGAACAACCCCACGTTTTTTTCTTGCAAGAGATCACCTCCCCACCCAAAAGGTCCCAAGGCACCGCGGTATCCTTTCAGGCTCTGTTCGGCCCCCCCCGATGGCTTGACCCACCGGCAAAGTGGCCGTTAACCGCTCAGGGGAGGCTCTTTGCGCCATGTGTGCCAAGCCGAACGGCTCGGTGCCAACGGGATGAAATCCATGGGAATTTTTCGGCTTAAGGGGGGAGGCATCAGAGAAGGTGGGCCGCCGAAGTTCGCCGATATTTCGGCGCGGCGGCGAAATGTCGGCACTAGGCGCCGGGCCGCTTGATGCCCAGTTTTTTCATTTTGGACTGCAGGGTGGTGCGCTTCATGTTGAGCGTTTCGGCGGCGCCGCCTTTGCCGCCGATGCGCCAGCCGGTTTTTTCCAAAACACTGAGAATATGCTGGCGTTCCAACTCTTCCAGGGAACCCATCGAGGTCGTGAGCTCGGGGACCGTACCCGGCGGACGCACGCGCAGGGTGCTTCCTTTGCTCACGATCATGGCCCGTTCGATGGTGTTTTTCAGTTCCCGGGCGTTTCCCGGCCAAGGGTAACGCTGCAGCGCTTCCATGTCGCGCCGGGGAATGTGGTCGATGCGCCGGCCCAGTTTTTTTTCCAGCTGCTTGACGAAGGTCCAGACTAAGGGCGGAATGTCTTCGGGACGTTCCCGAAGAGGCGGTATCCATATGGGGAAGACGTTCAACCGATAGTAGAGGTCTCGCCGAAATCTTCCCGCGGCCACTTCTTGGGCCAAGTCGCGATTGGTGGCAGCGATGATGCGCACGTCCACGTTGATGGTTTTATGGGAACCGAGCCGTTCAAAACGACCCTCTTCAAGGACGTGCAGCAGTTTCGCTTGAAGGTCCAGCGGCAGTTCCCCGATTTCATCCAAAAACAGCGTCCCTTTATCGGCCAGTTCAAAGCGCCCCACCATACGGGTCAGAGCGCCCGTGTAAGCGCCTTTTTCCCGCCCGAAAAGTTCATTTTCGATGAGGGTGGGGGGCAGAGCGGCGCAGTTGATGGCCACCAGTGGTCGATCCCGCCGTGGACTCAGTCGATGGATGGCGTGGGCCAGGAGTTCCTTGCCGGTGCCGGTCTCGCCTTGAAGCAAAACGGTGACGTCCTTTTCAGCCACCTGCTCAATCTCGGCCAGAATGCGCCGCATGGCCGAACTGGGTCCCACGATTTCTTCATGATTGGCGCGAAGGCGCACTTCATCGCGAAGATATTCGTTTTCACGTTCCAATTGAACCTTCAACGAGGCGATCTCGTTCAGGCGCAGCCGCAGCTGCTCCTCCATGTTCTTCTGATCGGTGATGTCGACGGTGGCCCCGAGAATGCGTTGGGCGGCACCGGGCGGGCCTTGAAAAGATCGGCCGCGGATGAGAACCCATCGAACGGTTCCATCGGGACGGACGATGCGGCATTCCAGGCTTTGACGCTCTTTCGCCTTTTCCGCCGTGTGCGTGAAAGCCTCCTGGATTTTCAATCGATCTTCGGGATGAATCCGTGAGAGGAGTTCATCGAAATGGAAGGCCTCACCGGGCGGGAGGTGGAAAATCTCCTGCATCTTCGCCGAAGCCCAGACATCAAGAGTCTCAGGCGAAATGCTCCACAAACCCACATCGGCCGCATCCGTTGCCAGCTTCAGGAACTCCTCGCTTTGGCGCAGGGCCGACTCCGCGGTGCACCGCTCAATGGCACTCACAAGGATTTCCCCAAGCAGTTTGAACTGCTGAATGACTTCTTCGGTCCAGCGGCGTTGGCGGCGGGTTTGGTTGGCACTGATCACCCAATCGCTCGATTCCGACAGGATAATGGGAACGGCGAGGCTGGATCGAATGCTCCAATTGAGCCTCGTTTGCCGGTCGGCGGACGCCTCCGGCGGCAGATCATCCAATTGATGGATAGCGATCACTTCCCGCCGGCGTGTGAGTTTGTCATAGCCCCAGGGGAACAACGACCGAGGCAGTTCGGGCCCGTAGGGAATGGCAGGGACGTCGTCGGCCGTGGCCAGATAAGCGATCTGAAAAGCTTTTTTGCCCGGCAGAGTTCGAAGCAGAGCGCATCGGTCGACCTGGAAAAAATCGAGCATCTGCCGCAAACTGGCTTCGATTTCTTCAGTGAGCCGATGGGGCGGAATCATGATGAAACGGGCGGAAATCTCCGACAGCAAACGATGGAAGCTATCGAAGCTATCCCGATCGGAAAGGCTCTGCGGAGCCGACCTTTGGTGGTCCATGTCCACGGGCAGATTTCCCCCTTCACCCATGACGTCCTGCACGAGCCGCCTCGGGGCTCCATGCCGCGCCTCAGCGCCCTCGAAGCTCACGTTGGCCCCGCGGCCGTTAAAAACTATACAAAAATTGGGCTCACGAAGGAAGCGCGGTCATGGTGTTTCGTCGTCAAAACCGTGGGTGCGGAGGCGATCCGTCCGTTCCTTTGTTGAGGTCGGGAATCTAATCGGATTTTTTCGTCTCTTTGGCTTTCGCGAGGGCTTCCGCCTCAGCCTGAGCGATGGCCGCAGCGGCGGCGCCTCCCGCGGCCCCCACAACGGCGTTTTCTCCAGCAGATCCGAATGCAGCGCCACCCGGCTGCGGCGGCATGTAGACGGTCACGTTTCGGTGGGCGAATTCGATGCCTTTTTTCTTAAAGGCCTTTTGCAGCCGCTGGTAAACTTGGCGTCGAATGAGGAACTGTTCGCCGGGAATGCACTTGAATTTCACCCGCATGATCATGGCGGAATCGTCCATGGCGCGCACGCCGGCCGACTTGATATCGCTCAGCAGAGCGCGGGCCAGCTGTTCGTCCGCCTTGATTTCGCTGTTAATTTTCTTGACGATCTTGCGAATTTCATCGGGGTCCGTGTCGAAGCGCACACGGATGTCGAGTTTTTCGATGATGTAGTCCCGGGTGAAGTTTTGGACCATTTTGAGATCCCCAAAGGGAACGACAAAGACCTGCCCGCGGGGATGGCGAAGCCGAAGGGAACGCAGGGAGATGGCCTCCACCGTGCCTTTGGCGGTTCCGGCTTCCACATAGTCCCCCACGCGAAAAGCGTCGTCGATGAGGAAAAAGATTCCGGCGATGATGTCCTTGACGAGTGTTTGGGATCCAAAGCCGATAGCCAGACCGATCACGCCGGCACCGGCGAGCAGCGGCGCGATGTTGACGCCGAGAGTGGCTAGAATGGTGAAAGTGATGACCACCAGAAGAAACACCATGATGGCCTTGCGGAGCAATAAAAGCAGCGTGCCCAGGCGGGAACCCCCGGAGCCGCCCTCTTCGGCTTCCTCGCTTTGAAACGGCGCTTCCTCCCGGATTTTTTTGTCGATCTTCGCCTTGGCCACTTCCCAGACGATCAAACCGAAAACCACCGCGATGATCACACCCAGAACGCTTCGGCCGAAAATCCAGGCAAAGCCGAAGTCAATCCCCCATAGATCCAGCGCCGCCAAAAAGAGAAATAGCAGGAGCCCTAGGCGAAACGCTTTGCGGATCAATGGAAAGTAGGGGGTCAGGGGCTTCGCCTTTTGTTTTTCACGATCCAAGGGTGCCGAAATGGGTTTCCCCGGCGTCGTGCTGTTGTTTTCCTGTAGCCCTGTGAAATCAACGACGTCCTGCGGCTTGGCTTCCAATCGGGAAAGGGTTTGTTGAAGCCAGTGATCCATGGCGATGCACAGGGGCACCAAAAAAAGACTGAAAATGAGCTTAATGATGGTGACGTCGCCGTGGGTGACGAGCCTGAACCACCAATAGATCCCGACCATCAGGGCGAACACCATGGCCGGGTAATGCCAAAGCTCGGCGCACCTGTGCCGCAGCAGTCCTCCGGAAACAGAACGCGGGTGTTCAAAAGGACAGATCGCTGCAGCCACGCGCGTGCGGATCCGCCAAATCAAAACGGCGACGAGGATGCTGATGACGGGACCGGCACTGGCATAGACGAGCAAAACCAATTCTCGGCCAGCCCCGGCCTTTTGCAGCGCCAAGGTCAAAGCGGCGATCGGCAGGACGGCCAGAGTGGCCGAAAGGATCCAGCGATACAGGAATCGCGCATCGCCGTCCGGCATGGGGACCAGCCGAAGTTCGGGGATCTGGGGGGAAAGAATCACCCGGGTGATGGTTTCGATCAGGCGGAAATAGTAAGTCGTGAGGAGGGCGGCGGAAACCAGAGAGGCGTTCAGCCCCCGCCTGAAGAGCATGAAATGGGCAAGAAAAGTGACCAACACGTAGACACTGATACCCAGGCCGGACACGATCAGTTTAAAAAAGATGAGGCCGGCTCTTTCCCATCCGAAGCGCGGGATTTCCTGGGTCAGACGGCTTCGGAATTTTTCCGTCTTGTGTACCAGCAGTTTCTCTACGCTCCAGCCCAAGCCGACGATCAAGACAAGCCATGCCATGGCCCGAAGAAATCGGCCGACTCCGGGCCCCCCCACCAGGTTCGCCCAGACCTGGCTCTGCGCCGAGGTCTCGGCTTGAGTGAACGTTTGGCCCAATTCGTCAAAGAGAGCCGACAGGGCCCTTTGGGCTGCATAAAAGGCGAGAACTAATCCCCTGTCCTTCTCGAGAACCTTGGGATGGGTTTCGTTCTCGGCTTGTGCCGCAGCCTTGCTTTTCAGTTCCGCAGCCAAAAGCTGCCGTGCCTGCGCGTCGGTAAGTCCCGCCATATGGGCGTCGACCTGGGCCGGAGAGAGGTCGGCGGGAATTTTGTCTTCCTTGGGCGAATCTTTGTGTTTGATCTTGCCGAGGCTCTGAGCCCATCCCGCTTCGGGAATATGCCACAGCAGGCAGGCGAAAATCACGATGCCCAAAACTTTTAGGGACGGTGTGCGGTTCATGGTCTTTTCTCTCAAACGGGACGCTGCATCGATGGACTTTTTGCCGGGATAACTCTCCCGAGCGTCTTTGCACATTCACCCGTTTTTCAAAAGGAATCCATTGGACCAAAGTCTCATGGCGTCCTTGCGGAGAAAAAGGGCCCTGGGCCGGGCCTCGAAGTGTTCCCGGTGCTGAGGCGCCACCGCCCCTATTGGACCAAGGTCCAATAGGGGCGGTGGCTCCGATGCCTTAATGTGAACGCACCGGGCAGCGGTCACAAGAATTGGCTGGCATGCGGGCCGTGCGCCACATGCCCCTTGGCATGGACGATCCCACACGACGGAAAGGAGACGTGCAATGCGAAAGGCCACAAAAACCACCATGGCCCTGGCGTTGGGGCTGGTTTTCTGTCTTTTGGCGCTCATGCCGGCCACGGCTGAGGACAAGCCGGCCGACAGCATGGAGCTTGTGCGCGACAAGATCCGCGCCGACAAGAAGCTCTTTGTCAGTGAAAACATGCAACTGACCGAATCGGAGGCCAAGGCCTTTTGGCCGGTTTATGAAAAATATCAGGATGAGCTCTTCCTGCTGCGTTCCCGCACCGCCGCATTGATTCGAGACTACGCCGCCGCCTCTAAGGACATGAGCAACGCCACGGCACGAAAAATCCTCGATGAAGCGTTAACTATTGAATCCCTTGGGCTGAAATTACGGAAAACCTATCTTCCCAAGTTTCGTCAGGTTCTTCCCGAAAAGAAAGTCCTTCGATACTACCAGATCGAATACAAGATTCAGGCCGCACTGTATTACGAACTGGCACAAGAAATACCTATTGTGCAGTGATAAACCACAAAGAATTCTTAGAAAGGTGAATAAATCCATGAATAGGATTTTTTTGCGGTGGATGGGAGGCCTTATGAGTAAACGAACGTGCGTTGTGTTTGTTATTCTGGCGTTGGTCTGCGGCGCGGCAAGCTTCACCGGGGCACGGGGTGCCGTCGCGGCCGACAGGGCCGAAATCGAAGCCACGGCCGACTCGGCCTTGAGAGCCCTCTATCAAAAATACCCGACGGCCAAGCTGCTCGCGCAAAACGCCAAGGGCATTCTCATTTTCCCCAAAATTGTCAAAGGCGGTTTCATTGTCGGAGGGCTTTACGGAGAAGGGGTGCTTCGCATGGGATCCAAGACCGTGGGGTACTACAACACAGTGGCCGCCTCCTACGGTTTACAGGCGGGCCTGCAGAAGTACGGCTACGTGCTGTTTTTCATGACGGATTCCGCCCTGCGCTATCTCGAGCGCAGCGACGGGTGGGAAATCGGCATCGGCCCTTCCATTGTGGTCGTGGATGAGGGCTTGGCCAAGTCCCTGACCACCACCACGGCACGAGACGACGTCTACGCCTTTATCTTCGGCCAAAAAGGGCTCATGGCCGGAATCGGCCTTCAGGGAAGCAAGATCACGCGAATTCAAAAATAACTCGAGCCGTCGGGGTCTTGGCCAGGCTGGTCGAACCCTTTGAAGGCCGTATGGGAAAAGAGGCCAAAGGATGCTGCACATCGTTCAGGAACGAGACACCGATCGGCTGTTGCGAAGTGCGGCGGGATATCTTTGCGACACGATTCGAGCGATGCAGGCCGAGCGTGACAAAGTGATTGTGGGGGTACCGGGCGGAAGAAGTGTCGCCACGATCTTTGAAGCGATGCGCCAAGAGGACGTGGATTGGCAAGGCGTGCATTTTTTTATGATCGATGAACGATTGGTGCCGCTCGATCACCCCGAGAGCAATTATGCGTTGCTTCGGGAGCATTTCATCGATCCGCTGACCCGGGAGGGTAGAATCACACCGGACTGTGCGCATCCCTTTCTCTTTGATCCGGCCGCTGAGGATCGCGGCGCCAGGCGCTACGAAGAAGTTCTCGCGGAACACGGATCGCGCTACGACATCATCCTTTTAAGCTCCGGAGAAGACGGCCACGTGGGAGCTCTCTATCCCAACCATCCATCCGTTTTTGACCGACGCTGCGGTTTCATCGTCATGGACGATTCCCCCAAACCGCCTCCGGAGCGCATGAGTTCATCCCTTTCGCTGATGCAGACAGCGGCGGTGGCCGTGGTGCTCTTTGTGGGTGAAGCCAAGCGGGAGGCGTGGGTGAAATTCCATGATGCCGCCTGCCCGGTTTCGGCGTGCCCGGCAAAACTGGTGCTGGCGTTGGATAAGGCCGCGGTGTTTACCGATCTGAGCTGATTGGCCGTGGCGGCGGCCAACCGCCCCCCCATGGCCCCCAAAAATTCGGAGAAGACGATGAAACCATGCGATTTTGTGATGTTCGGCGCCTCCGGCGATCTGGCCAAAAGGAAACTGATCCCGTCGCTCTACCAGTTGGAAAAGGCCGAGCGATCTGGCCAAAAGGAAACTGATCCCGTCGCTCTACCAGTTGGAAAAGGCCGAACTCACGGCTTCCGACACCACCGTCGTCGCCGTTTCGCGCCGGGAAATCAGCACGGAGGACTATGTGGCTTTCGTTCGCGAAAGTATGGAACGGTTCGTGGAAGAACCCATCGACGGCGCGGTGTGGGAACGGTTCGCCAAGCGACTGCGCTATGTGCGCATCGATCTGCGGGAAGCCGATCAGTACAACCGCCTGCAAGGGTTTGTGGACCCGAAAAGGCGTGAAACAGTCCATTACCTGGCCGTGGCGCCGGACTTGTTCGGGCCCGTTTGCGAGGGACTGGCGGCGGCGGGGCTGGCCGCGAATGGGGCTCGAGTGGTCCTGGAGAAGCCCATCGGCACGGACCTGCTGTCCTCCCGGGCGATCAACGACGCCGTGGGAGCCTTTTTCCGGGAAGAACAGGTGTACCGCATCGATCACTATCTCGCCAAGGAAACGGTTTTGAACCTTCTGGCGCTGCGTTTCGCCAATTCCATTTTGACGACCAACTGGGACCACAACACCATCGATCATGTGCAGATTACGGTGGCCGAGGAAGTCGGAATCGAGGGCCGGTGGGGCTATTTCGACCAATCCGGGCAGCTTCGGGACATGGTGCAGAATCATCTGCTGCAAATCCTCACCTTGATTGCCATGGAACCGCCCACGGCCTTGGACGCCGACAGCATTCGCAGTGAAAAACTCAAAGTGCTGAAGGCGCTTCGCCCAATCACTCGGGAGAATGTGGAGGAAAAATCGGTGCGAGGGCAGTACAGCGCCGGTTTTCTCAAGGGCGGCCCCGTCCCGGGGTATCTCGAAGAGGCGGGGGGCAACCCCGCAAGCCAGACCGAAACCTTTGTGGCCTTGCGGGTGGATATCGACAATTGGCGATGGGCCGATGTGCCCTTCTATTTGCGGACCGGCAAGCGCATGACCACAAAGCGCACGGAGGTGGCCATCCATTTCAAACGATTGCCTCACAACATCTTCAAAGGGAGCTATCGCAAGCTGCCGGCCAACCGCTTGATCATTCAACTCCAGCCCAATGAAGGGGTGGAAATCGAGGTGCTCAACAAGGTCCCCGGACTCGGCCAAGGCTTGCACCTGCAACGGACCATGTTGGACCTCAGTTTTTCCGAAACGTTCAAAAACAACAGGATTCCAGACGCCTACGAACGGTTGCTCCTGGAGGCCATGCGGGGCAACCAGGCCTTGTTCATTCGGCGCGATGAAGTGGAACAGGCCTGGACCTGGATCGATTCCATTCAGGAGGCCTGGCGCGCGCAGAACGAACCGCCCAAGCCCTACGCCGCCGGGACGTGGGGTCCGGTGGCCGCGGTGGCTCTGCTGGCTCGAGACGGTCGGGAATGGGATGAATAAAGCCTTTCCGGTTTTTTTCCCCATGGCACGGGATGTGAGGCTCGCAGCCCGCTCTGTGACCCATGGGAAAAAGGGTCCGGGAAGACAAGACGACGGGAGACACGATGAATCAGACAGTCCGGGAAATCACTGAGCGGATCGTGGATCGCAGCCACAAGCATCGCAGGAGATACCTGCAGAACATGGCGGAAGCCGTGGTGAAAGGACCCTTTCGGCATCGGCTTCAGAGCAGCAACCTGGCCCACGCCATGGCGGTCTGCGGGGACCAGGAAAAAAAGCGCATGCGGGATCGGCACTCTCCTCACATCGCCATCATCACCGGATACAACGACGTGCTTTCCGCCCATCACACTTATGAGACCTATCCCGCCTTGCTCAAAGAGGCCGTGGCCGCATCGGGCGGTGTGGCCCAGGTGGCGGCCGGCGTGCCCGCCATGTGCGACGGGGTGACGCAAGGGGAGCCGGGCATGGACCTGAGCCTGGTGAGCCGCGATGTGATCGCCATGGCCACGGTGATCGGCCTTTCCCACAATGTTTTTGACGGCGTCCTGCTGCTGGGGATCTGCGATAAGATTCTGCCCGGGTTGCTCATGGGCGCCCTGCAATACGGCCATCTTCCCATGATTCTGGTGCCGGGAGGCCCCATGAAAAGCGGGCTTTCCAACAAAGAAAAAGCCCGCGCTCGGCAACTTTTCGCCGAAGGCGAGATCGGCCCGGACGAAATGCTGGACGTGGAGTGCCGATGCTATCACGGCACCGGAACCTGCACGTTCTACGGCACCGCCAACAGCAATCAGCTCATGGCGGAACTTCTGGGCCTGCACTTGCCCGGCGCCTCCTTTGTCAATCCCGACGACCCATTGCGGAGGGCCTTGACCATGGCCGCCGCCACCCGAGTGACCGGGATGACCCATTTGGAAGGGGCCTATACGCCCTTGGCGCAGATTGTTTCGGAAAAATCCGTGGTCAACGCCATGGTGGGGCTTCTGGCCACGGGGGGATCCACCAACGAAACCCTGCATCTGGTGGCCGTGGCCAGAGCCGCCGGGATTCGCATCAACTGGGACGATTTTTCCGACCTTTCGCGGGTGGTGCCTCTGCTGGCGCGGATCTACCCCAACGGTCCTGAAGATATCAACGCCTTTCAGCAGGCCGGCGGCATGGCCGCCCTCGTGGCCGAACTGTTGGACGGGGAGTTGCTCCACGACGACGTGCCGACGGTGGCGGGCCGCGGCCTGAAAGCCTATACCCACAGGCCCATGCTGGACGGGGGCGCCTTGGTCTGGAAGGCGCCCCCGAAACGATCCGCAAACCCGTCGGTGATCGCCTCCATCGGCAAACCCTTTGCGCCGTCGGGAGGGCTCAAGGTGCTTTCGGGCAATTTGGGCCGGGCCGTCATCAAGGTGTCCGCCCTGGCGGAAGGGGCGGAAACGTTCATCGAAGCGCCCGCCCTGGTTTTCCACACCCAGGAAGACCTGCTCACGGCTTTCCAGGAAGGGCGGCTCAATCGCAGCTTCATTGCCGTGGTGCGCTTTCAGGGACCCCAAGCCACCGGCATGCCCGAACTCCACAAACTCATCACCCCGCTATCGGTTCTCATGGATCGAGGATACCCCGTGGCCCTGGTGACCGACGGCCGTCTTTCGGGCGCTTCCGGCAAGGTTCCCGCCGCCATTCATCTGACCCCCGAGGCGTTTTGCGGGGGCATGGCGGCCAAGGTGCGGGACGGCGACCCGATTCGCCTGGACGTTGGAAACGGCCGGCTCGACCTTTTGGTCGATCAAGCAGTTCTCGCGGCCAGGGAATATGCCGAGCCGGATTTGAAAAAGGCCCGTTACGGCAGCGGGCGTCAAATCTTTGCGCCTCTTCGAAGCCGGCTTTTAAGCGCCGAGGAAGGGGCCAGTTCTCTTTTCACCTATGTCCACGAGAGGTGCCGTGTGAACCTTCCTTTTCAGGAGACGTGATGGACGGGAACAAACAGTGGCGAATCCAGCCGGAAGCGGTTCTGCGTCAGGGGCCGGTGGTGCCGGTCTTGGTCATTCACAACCTGGAGCAGGCGGTCCCTCTGGCATGGGCTCTCCTGGCCGGCGGCATCCGCGTTTTGGAAATCACCCTGCGCACGCCCGTGGCTTTGGAGGCCATCCGCATCATCCGCCGCGAAGTCCCCGCCGCCCTCGTTGGAGCCGGCACGGTGACACGGGCGGACGAACTCACGGCGTCGGCTGAGGCCGGGGCGGCTTTTGCCATCAGTCCCGGGTTGACCCCGGAACTGCTGGAGGCCGCCCATCGGGGGCCCATCGCCCTCATTCCCGGTATCGCAACGGTTTCGGAAGTGATGACTGGCATGGCGCGGGGCTACGACCATTTCAAATTTTTTCCGGCCGAGGCGGCCGGCGGCGTAAAAATGCTCAAAGCCATCGCCGGGCCTTTTCCCCGCATCACCTTCTGCCCCACGGGCGGCATTGGCCCCGCCAACTACCGGGATTATCTCGCGCTCGACAACGTCGCCTGCATCGGCGGGTCCTGGGTGGCGCCGCAAGACGCCCTGGATGCGGGAAACTGGGAGCGCATCACCGCCCTCGCCCGGGAAGCCGTGGAGAATGCAGGGCGCTGAACGGATTTCTTTCGACAACAGGTCCTGGCTTAGCCGGGACATTCCCTTCACGGAGAGACAACATGGCTGAACAGATTCCCCCGAAGGAAACGGCAAGGGATGCCTGCCCCGGCGGGCGCTCAGATTTAAGCCTCGACGGACTGAGACGCACCTTTCAGGAGCACGTCTTTTACACCCAGGGGCGTTTTTTTAACGTCGCCACCAAAAACGATCTCACCATGGCGCTGGCCTACACGGTGAGGGACCTGCTTTTGCACCGGTGGATCAAGACCGTGGAGCAGATCACTCGAGAGGAGCTGAAGATCGTCAGTTATCTCTCGGCGGAATTTCTTCTCGGCCCGCATCTGGAAAACAACCTCATCAACCTGGGAATTGAGGGGGAGGTGCGCCGGATTGTGGAGGAGATGGGTTTGAATCTTGAGGAGTTGCTCGACCAGGAGGAAGAGCCGGGGCTGGGCAATGGAGGGCTGGGGCGGCTGGCGGCCTGTTATCTGGATTCACTGGCAACCCTCGAGATTCCCGCCATCGGGTACGGCATCCGCTACGAATTCGGCATTTTCGATCAGGAGATTCGAGACGGCTGGCAGGTGGAACGCACCGACCAGTGGCTTCATCTGGGCAACCCATGGGAACTGGCACGACCGGAAATCACCTATTCGGTGCATTTTGGGGGCCGCACCGAACCCTATGCAGACGAGCAAGGCTGTTATCGAGTCCGCTGGATTCCGCATAGGACGGTTAAAGGCGTCGCCTACGACACCCCCATTTTGGGATACCGGGTCAACACGTGCAACCTCTTGCGGCTCTGGAAGGCGGAAGCCGTCGAATCCTTTGAGTTCGAAGCCTTCAATGTGGGAGACTATTACGGCGCGGTGGAACAGAAAATCGCCTCGGAAAACATTACCAAGGTGCTTTACCCCAACGATGAACCGATCCAAGGAAAACGATTGCGCCTCGAACAGCAGTATTTCTTCGTCTCGTGCTCTCTGCAGGACATGCTGCGGCTGCACAAGGTGCTCGGAGGACAACTGAATCGGTTTGCCAAGCATTTCGCCGTCCAGCTCAACGACACCCATCCCGCCGTCGCTGTGGCCGAGCTCATGCGGCTGCTGGTGGATGAAAACCACATGGGCTGGGATGCTGCCTGGGAGACCACGTGTCAGACATTCGGCTACACCAACCACACCTTGCTTCCGGAAGCCCTCGAGAAATGGCCCGTCGGCCTGTTTGCCGAGCTTTTGCCACGGCACATGGAAATCCTTTACGAAATCAACCGGCGGTTTCTCGAGCAGGTGCGGGCGCGGTTTCCCGGCGATGAGGCGCGGGTGGCCCGAATGTCCCTCATCGATGAACAGGGGGAACGCTCTGTGCGCATGGCCCATTTGGCCGCCGTGGGCAGCCACGCCGTCAACGGGGTCGCCGCCCTGCACACGGAGTTGCTCAAGCAGACCGTCATGCGCGATTTTTACGAGATGATGCCGGAAAAATTCAGCAACAAGACCAACGGCGTCACCCCGCGCCGCTTTATGGTTCTGGCCAATCCCGGGCTGGCGCGGCTCATCACGGAAAAAATCGGCGACACCTGGGTCCGCCGCCTGGAAGAACTTCGAAAACTTGAGCCGTTGGCGGATGACCCTGATTTTCGCTGGCGGTGGCGTCAAGTCAAACTGGACAACAAACAGCGCCTCGCTCGCGTGATCCTCGAACGCACCGGAGTCGCCGTGGACCCGTCTTCCATGTTCGATATTCAGGTGAAACGGATTCACGAGTACAAGCGCCAGCATCTGAACGTGCTCCACATTATCGCCTTGTACAACCGCATCAAACAGGATCCCGGGTACAGCCTCTCACCCCGGAGTTTTATTTTCGGCGGCAAGGCCGCCCCCGGGTATTTCATGGCAAAGCGCATCATCAAATTGATTCATTCCGTCGCCGACGTGGTCAACCACGATCCCGATATCGCCGGACGGTTGAGGGTGGTCTTTTTCCCGGACTTCAACGTCAAGAACGCGAAATACATCTATCCGGCCGCCGATGTGTCGGAACAGATTTCCACCGCCGGCAAGGAAGCCTCGGGGACAGGAAATATGAAGTTTTCCATGAACGGGGCTCTGACCATCGGCACGCTGGACGGCGCCAACGTGGAAATCCGCGAGGAAGTGGGCGCCGAGAACTTCTTCCTGTTCGGCCTGACTGCCGACGAGGTCGCCGCGCTCCAGCACAACGGGTACCGCCCCATGGATTTCTATCATGCCGACCCGGAACTCCGGGGCGTGGTGGAACGCATCCGTTCCGGATATTTTTCCAAGGGCGATGGAGAATTGTTCAAACCTCTCGTGGACTCTTTGCTGTTCCACGACCCCTTTATGGTGCTCGCCGATTTCGGCTCCTACGCGGCGGCTCAAAGCAAAGTCGATGAGGCCTACCGGGACCCGGAGCGCTGGACCCGCATGTCCATCCTCAACACGGCTCGCATGGGCACCTTCTCCTCCGATCGCGCCATCCACGAATACTGCCGCGACATCTGGGGGGTGACACCGGTGCCCATCACCCTGGATTGAAGGGGCCGTGGCTCATCGGACGAAAGCCACGGAACAGCGGCACCCGACAATTCAGCGCACGGCATACTGGAATAATTCAATTAAGAATTCATGTCCCTGGGAAAAACGGCCGATGTTATAGGTCGGACCTTGAGGCACACGATTGGGCGAAAATCCAAGGGGCAGAGGAACACGACCGCGGCCAATCATTTTGCGGATGCACCTTCCCCAGGCAGCCCACTGCCTGGGGAAGGGCTTTGGAAACACCGCCGTGGAAACTTCGCGTAGAGGAACCGTCGCTCGCATGTTGAGGCTTGCCAAAGCAGAGATCTTGGTGGAAAAAAGTTCCGACATTCTGACAAGATATCCAGACAAAAAGAGTGGAATAAACAACTGATTGGCTCATGTGACCATGCGCCGATGAAACAGTTGAGATATCCTTGGCAACAGCGCAAGTGCGCGAGGGGGCATGAAGCGCATTTTTGAAGGGATGCTATGCGGGGGGCCGGCCCGGCCCGGACTGCTGCACGGTGGAGGCTTCTTGAGACTGAGCGATGAGGACTGAGATTCGAGAAGGACAGCAATATTTCTCGGCGCTTCATCCGGCGGGCGGGAAAGAGACGGCATCGAGCACGCTCCAGGACCAAGCCACGGTTGACCTACGGATCCCAGACATGGATTCCACAGAGTGTCTTCCCGTGTCCTGCCCATCCTCACCAAGGTTCCCGGCACTCCTAGGTAGCCAGCACGGCAAGGGTCAGCCCGCTGAGCTTCTTAATCACCCTTTGGATTTCCCAGGCTTTTTTCTTCAGGGAGAGACGAGGGACGATGTTCTATTGAGGCGCGCGTCGTGCCCGGGGCGGTTTGCTCGACGTGGGCGGGCGTGGCGTGGGCCGGGGGGAGGGGTGAGCTGTCCCTCAGGGGGTCAAAGGCCAGGGCGACGATCTTCCGCCCTGAAAGGGTCGGTCAGGGGAAATTGAGACACGGGAGGTGCACACACATGTTGACCGAACATGAGAACCAAACCCCGCCGCCTCTCCTTGTTTTCCGCTTGCGCGCTTTGGTCCTGGCCCTCGGGGAATCGACGGACCCTGCATGGTGGAAAACCGGGTTTATGAACGAAACCGGGTTAAGATTCCTGGAGCGGCTGTACCCGCGCACATCATTTCAAGCCGCGGTGCACGCCGCCGGAAAGGCCGCGTGCGGCGTCCATGACCGGGCCGTCGGACGCGTGCGCGTTTACCATCTCTTCAGGCTGCCCGAATCCCTGGAAACGGAACTCCATCGAATGTTCCCGGACCCAGCCGATGACTTCCTTCGGCGTTTGCGCAGCGCCCTAGGGCGGCCGGAAGAACTGATGAAATTGCTCGCACGGATGTGCGGCGGTGAGCGAGCCGAGGTCTCTCCTGGAGCAAAAAAAATTGGTACCGAGAAGGACTTGATGACGCCGGCGGGTTTAAGCAAAACCGCCGCCGTTTACTTTACGGCGTTTGCGAGGAAGAAACCTGCCTTCCCTTATTTTACCGTGGAATCGGACGGAAAAGGAGGTTGGTGATCGCTTCGCATCGCCTTCTACTTTCACGGCTTTTGAAAAGACGACGGATTCCTCCCCGACGTCGTCCGGGGCCGCCGGGAAATGGTTGATTACCGCATGGAGGAACTGATCGATGTGCTCGCTCGATAAGGCCTTCAACGAACTGCTCGACAAAATCCGAGAGCCCGACGCGCTCAATCCGGCCAAGAGCGCGCCGGTGTTTTACTTCCGTTACCCGCCGGAATTGATGCTCACCGTCAAAAAGCACCTTCCGCGGTTGATGTCAAAAGTCAAACAGGAAACCGGGCTCCAAGTCCGCCGCGTTTCTCTTGCCGATGTGATCTGGGACATCGTCGATCAATCGGGCAGATGGGCGGACTGGCTTGTTTTGGAAGGCGATGCGGACCCGGATCAGATCAATGAGGCGGTCCGTGATGTGCTGCGACAGGGGGACGCCCTGATTCATCGCGTGACGGAAGCGATTACATCCGCGCCGGAAGACACGATTGTCTTTTTGACGGAGGCCGAGCTTTTGCACCCTTATCTGAGAACCCGCGTCATTGAGGAGTCCCTGCATAACAAAGCCACGGTCTGCACGATCATATTTTACCCCGGTGAACGAAGCGGGCAGTTCGGCTTGAAGTTCCTCGGGTTTTACAAAGAAGACAGCGGGTACCGCTCCACGATAATCGGAGGCCTCTAACGATGCCGAAAATCCACGAGTACTTCAGGCGTGACATCAACAGGACCATTGAGAAAGTCATCGACTATTACGCCCAGGAGGAAGACCGCCTGGCGCGCGAGATCGCCGAGTATGAAATCACTGACAATATCGAGTCCTGTTTCCGCAAGTTTCTCGACGCCTTCGGCGAAGGGGTCAGGAGCGGCCGGGTGACGGAGGTCGGCATCTGGGTGTCCGGCTTTTACGGCAGCGGCAAGAGCTCTTTCACCAAATACCTCGGCGCGGCCTTGGACTCGTCGCGCACGGTTGACGGCAAGCGCTTCCTCGATCTGCTGTGCGAGCGTTTCCCCCGCAGCGAGATCCCGGCCACACTGCGCACTGTGGCCAAGAAACATCCCACGGCGGTGGTGCTGCTCGATCTCGGCGCCGAACAGCTCGCCGAAAGCGCCGCCGCCCCGGTCTCCACCGTGCTCTATTGGAAGGTTCTGCAATGGGCGGGTTTTTCCAAGGAGAAGAAGACCGCTCAGCTTGAGTTCACGCTCGACCGCCGTGGAAAGTACGATGAGTTTAAGGACAAATACCGGCAGCGGTACAAAGGCGAATGGGAGGAAATCCACAACGACCCGCTCATCGGCGTGGCCCGGGCGGCGGAGATCGTGCCGGAGGTTCTGCCCGATGATTTCCCCACGCCGGAGACTTTTCGCGGCCTGCGGTTTGAGGAAGCAAGGGACGTCCGGGATCTGGCCCGTGAGATCATCGACATCTGCAGGCGCAAGACCGGCCACGAGAACATTCTCATCCTTGTGGACGAGGCCGGGCAGTATGTCGCCCCCCGAGGCGAGTTGATCCTCAACCTCGACGGTCTGGCCCGCAGCCTCAAGGAGCTCGGAAAAGGCAAGGTCTGGATCGCCGCCACCGGACAGCAGACTTTGAGCGAAATCGTCGAAAAGGCCGCACATAACTCCGCGGAGCTCAACAA
>Ga0209227_1000625_pt1 | contig 30022 bp, 21 predicted proteins | sample YNPBryantNP2012_FD_185815 | JGI IMG/M metagenome (GOLD analysis project Ga0209227, IMG submission 185815) | Anoxygenic and chlorotrophic microbial mat microbial communities from Yellowstone National Park, USA - YNP Bryant NP 2012 (SPAdes)... ...
AGACGGTCATGCGCATGGCGCACCACGCCGCGATGACCATGCCCTGGGAGCGCGGGCGTCCCGCCCGCATCGCGGCTCCGCGGGCACGGCGCCGGCCCCCTCCCTGACCCGCCCCCACTGGGGGCGGGAACCCGGCGCCTCCCCCCAGCGGGGGGAGGCTGGGAGGGGGGCTGAACCCGGCGCACGATGGTCACCTCAGCCGTCCATGCGGCTCCGCCGCACAACGCCGCAATGAACATACGGTGGTTGTTCCTGGGAGGGCTGCGCCCTCCCAGACCCTCCCGCGGGTGCGGGATTGGGGAAACCGGGTTTCCCCACACCCCTCGCCGAGGGCTTATTTTGACGTTAGGGCGAGGCGTGATCGAGGCTCAATTGTACCATGAGACAAGGAGGGCGTATGTCCATTGATCCCGACAGCATCGCCGCCGAGGTCCTCGGAAACGCTCCCCAGGGCCTGTTGATCGGCGGGGCCTGGCAATCCACGGCCAGAACCCTTCCGGTAACCAACCCCGCGACGGGCGCGCGGCTGGCCGAAGTGGCCGATGGAGGCGCCGAGGAGACCCGCGCGGCCATCGAGGCCGCGGCGGCGGCCTTGCCGGCCTGGGCGGCGACGCCGGCCCCGGCCCGCGCGGCGATGCTGCGCCGGGCCGCCACGCTCATGGTGGAGCAGCAGGAGCGCCTGGCGACGATCATGACCCTGGAGCAGGGCAAGCCCCTGGCCGAGGCTCGCGGCGAGATCGCCTACGCCGCCAGTTTCCTCACCTGGTTCGCCGGCGAAGCCGAGCGTATCTATGGCATGACCATCCCCGCCAGCACGCCCAACAAGCGCCTCCTGCTGTTGCGGCAGCCGGTAGGCATCGCCGCGCTGATCACCCCCTGGAACTTCCCCAGCGCCATGATCACCCGCAAGCTCGGCCCGGCCCTGGCCGCGGGATGCACCGCGATTGTCAAACCCGCCGAACAGACGCCCCTCTCGGCCCTGGAACTGGGGCGGATCTTCCTCGACGCCGGGCTGCCCGCCGGGGCGCTGAACATCGTCACCTGCCAGGACCCGCTGCCGTTCGCGGAGACGATCTTCGCCGACGAGCGCGTGCGCAAGGTGAGCTTCACCGGCTCGACCGAGGTCGGCAAGCTGTTGATCCGCCAGTCGGCGGAGACGGTGAAGCGCCTCTCGCTTGAACTGGGGGGCAACGCGCCCTTCATTGTCTTTGCCGATGCCGATCTGGACAGCGCGGTGCGCGGGGCGATCGCCTCCAAGTTCCGCAACGCGGGGCAGACCTGCGTGTGCGCCAACCGGATCTTCGTGGAGCGCCCGATCTACGAGCGCTTCGCCGCCGCCTTCGCCGAGCAGGTGGCTGCGCTGCGCGTGGGCAACGGGCTGGACCCGGCCACGGTGATCGGCCCGCTGATTGACGCGCAGGCCCGCGCCAAGGTGGAGCGCCACGTCGCCGACGCCCTGGCCGGCGGCGCCGCCCTGCTCACCGGCGGCGGCCCCTACGCCGAGGGGCGCGCGGGCAACTTCTGGATGCCCACGGTGCTCGCCAATGCCAGCGCCGGGATGCTGGTGGCCCGCGAGGAGACCTTCGGCCCGGTGGCTCCGCTGATCCCCTTCGACGGCGAGGAGGAAGTACTGCAGCAGGCTAACGCCACGCCCTTCGGCCTGGCTGCGTATTGCTTCACCCGCGACCTGGGGCGGGCCTGGCGCATGGCCGAGGGCCTGGAGTACGGCATCGTGGGCATCAACGACCCCATCCCCTCGACGGCTCAGGCGCCCTTCGGCGGCTACAAGCAGAGCGGCTTCGGGCGCGAAGGCGGCCCGACGGGGATCAACGAGTACCTGGAAGAGAAGTACGTTTCGATGGTGATCTGAGTGACACCTCGGAGGAGGGGCGTGGGGCAACCCGGTTGCCCCAGCCCCTCACCCGGCGGGAGGGGCTGGGCGGGCGCCGCCTTCCCAGCACGTCATCGGAACCGGGGGTGTCGGGACAGGCGCTTACTCGTAGCGCAGGGCCTCGATGGGCTGCAGCATCGCGGCGCGGCGGGCGGGGTAGAAGCCAAAGCCGATGCCGATCAGCGAGGCGAAGGCCAGGGCGATGGCCACGGCGCTCCAGGAGATCTGCGCGCCGATGCCCGCCGCCGCGCCGATCAGCAGCACGATGCCGATGGCGCCAGTGATGCCGATCAGGCTGCCGACCAGGCTGAGGGCCAGGGCCTCGAGCACGAACTGGCCGAGCACGTCGCCGTCGGAGGCCCCGAGGGCCTTGCGCACGCCGATCTCGCGGGTGCGCTCGGTGACGGCCACCAGCATAATGTTCATGATGCCGATGCCGCCTACGACCAGGCTGATGCCGGCCACGATGGCGATAAACCCGGTGATGGCCCCGTTAATGCCCCGCAGCACGCTGAGGGCCTGGGTCGGCGTGCGCACCTCGAAATCGTTGATCGCCCCCTCGGGCACGCCGCGCGTGGCCCGCAGCGTAGATACGATCGCCTCCTCGGCGGGGACAGCCAGTTTCTCACTGGTAATGCCCAGCAAGACGCTGCTCATCCGCAACCCGCGCCCTGGCAGGTCGAGATCGCCAACCAGACGCAGTCGCACCGTGCTCACCGGGGCGAATACCCGCCCGTCGGTGGAGAAGGGGCCGCCATTGTCGTCGATCACGCCGATGATCGTCAAGGGCTGGCCGTTGATCTCCACCGTGCGGCCCACGGCGGCCCGCAGCGCCTCCGGCTCAGCGCCGAAGAGGTCGCGCGCCACCAGGTAGCCCAGCACCCCCACGCGGGCGCCATCGGTCTCGTCGGCGGCGGTGAGGAAGCGCCCGGCCAGCATCGGCACGGTCTGGACCTGCGGGTATGCCTCGGTCGTGCCCACCAGCAGGGCCTGGACGGCCACGGTCCCGGCGCGCACCTGGGTGCTTACGGCCACTTCAGGCACCACCGCGCGGAAGAGGTCGGGACGCGAGGCGGCGAGATCCGCCAGCGCCCGGTAATCTTGAACCGAGAGCAGGCCGTAGCCAGGCACGTCGCGGGCGCCTTTGGCCCTGGGGTCGCCCGGCTCCACGGCGATGCGCCGCGTGCCCAGGTCCACGAATTGCTCGAAGACGCTGCTCTGGAGAGCGTTGCCCAGCGAGAGCACGGCGACCAGGGTGCCGGCGCCGATGATGATGCCGAGCATGGTGAGCAGCGAGCGAAACTTGTTGGCCCTGAGGCTATCCAGGGCCATACCGATCTGTTCTTTGATCATCTCTCGATCTACTCCTGACCGGCATCACGGGGGCGCACGGGAACGGGCACCGGCTCCAGGCCGTGCTCGCGCTCGACGCGCTCGAAGACCTCGACGCCGTAGTATTCGCTCAGAATGTTCTCGGCCAGGCGTCCGTCACGCAGGCCGATCACCCGGTCCATGTGCCGTCCAATCTCCGGGTCGTGGGTCACAATGATGATCGTCCGGCCCTGTTCGCGGTTCAACTCGCGGAAGAGGGCCATAATCTCGGCCCCGGTGCGGGTGTCGAGGGCGCCGGTGGGTTCGTCGGCCAGAATGATGGCTGGATTGTGGACCAGGGCGCGAGCGATGGCGACGCGCTGCTTCTGGCCGCCTGAGAGGGTGTTAGGCAGATTGTCAACTTTGGCGCCCAGGCCCACCGCCTCCAGGGCCGCGCGGGCCAGCTCGCGCCGTCGCCGCCCGTCCACGCGCCCGTAGACCAGGGGCAGTTCCACGTTTTGCAGCGCGGTCAGGCGGGGCAGCAGGTTGAAGTTCTGGAAGACGAAGCCGAGCTTGCGGTTGCGCACGCGGGCCTGTTCGAGCCGGGTGAGGCCGCCGACATCCTCGCCATCGAGCACATAGCGCCCGCTGGTGGGCGTGTCGAGCAGGCCGATCAGGGTCATCAGCGTGCTCTTGCCCGAGCCTGACGGCCCCATGATGGCGACCATTTCGCCCTGATCAACCTGGAGCGAAACATCGTCGAGGGCGCGGAAGACGCCGTCGCCGGTGGGAAATTCTTTGACCATGTTTTCGATCTCGACGATCGGTCTGGTTCTATAGTCGGTGTGCATGGAACGGTGCTCCGTTGTATAGGGGGAACGCGGGTTGCCCCGCGCCCCGGCCTGCCAGGGTGTCAGGCTGCGTATCCCTGAGGGAGGGGAACGTGGGTTGCCCCACGCCCCCACCCGCGAGGCACTGTCCGGGGAACGCGGGTTGCTCCGCGCTCCCCGCAAGGGTCGTAGGGAAACAAGGTTTCCCCGTAGCCTGCCTGCGGACGACGCCGGCCAGCGCCGGGCGTATCCTAGCGAATGACGATCTGCTCGCCTTCGGCCAGGCCGGCGCGGATCTCGATGCGATCGCCGGCGCGCAGACCGGTCTCCACAACCCGCTCCTCTAACCGGCGCTCATTGCCTTCACCCACGACCACGCTCACCACGCTCTTGCCGTCAACGCTGCGCACGGCGGCCAGAGGCACACTGAGGGCGTCGTCGCGGCGGTCGGCCACGATGGTGGCGCTGGCGGTCATACCGGGCTTGACTGCCACGCCGGCCGGGTCAACCTCGACGGTGACCTGGTAGGCGGTCACGCTGCTGTCGTTGCTGGGCAGCGGCTCCAGGCGCAGCACCGTGCCGGTCAGGGTCTGGCCCAGGGCGTCTACCAGCACCTCAACCGGCTGGCCAGGCTGAACGCGGACGACATCCACCTCATCAACCTTCACCTTGACCAGGAAGCGGCTGATGTCAATCAGGACGACAGGAGCGGCGGCGCCGACGTTCTCGCCGGGGGCGACGTTGACGCTAGCCACCACGCCATCGAAGGGCGCGCGCAGGGTAAGGTCGTCGAGGGCCACCTGGGCCTGGTTGAGCTGGGCCTGGGCCTGAGCCACACGGGCCTCGGCGCGGGCCAGATCGCTGGCGGTCGGATCGGCGGTGAGTTGTTCCAGGCGGGCGCGGGCGGCCTCAAGGTTGGCCTGCTGGGCGGCGAGGGCGCCGGCGCGCTGCGCTCCGGTCAGACGGGCAAGCTCGGCCTGGGCGCGGGCGAGTTGCGCGCGGGCCGCGGCCAGATCGTCGGCATCGGCGCCGGCAATCAGCGTATCCAGGTCGGTCTGGGCGGCGCGCACGCGAGCCTCGGCGGTTTGCAGACCGCTGATTTCGTTCTGGACGGCCGTCTCATACGCGGTCCGGGCCTGTTGCAGGGCGGCCTCGGCATCGGCCAGATTGCGGGCGGCCTGATCAAAGGCGACCTGGAAATCCTGCTTCTGGAAATCGTTCAGCGAGCGACCGGTGCGCGGGTCGGTTCCGTTCTGCCGCACGTGCTCGAGATCCCAGTAGGCGCTGCTGTAGGCGCTCTGGGCGTTGCGCACCGTATTGGCGGCGGCCTCGACATTGAGGCGGGCCTGCTCCTTGGCGCTGGCGAGCGCCGCGCGCTGGCGATCAAGCTCGGCGCGGGCCTCGGCGAGAGCCGTCTCGGCGCGGGTGCGGGCATCGCTCTTCGCCCCGGCCTCCAGTTCGGCCAGGCGCGCGCGCGCCTCTTCCACGCTGGCGCGGGCGGCGGCGATGTCGGCGTCGGTAACGCTGCCCTGGGTCTGAGCCAGGTTGCCCTGGGCGGCGCGCACCTGGGCGCGGGCCTCGGCGATCTGTTCGGGGGTGGCACCCTCACGCAGGGCCTGCAGGTCGGCCTGGGCCGCGGCAAGGTTGGCCGCGGCGGCGTCGCGGGCCGCGGCTTGCTGGCGGCTATCGAGCACGATCAGCGCGTCGCCGGCCCTGACCGTATCGCCTTCGACGACCAGCACCTCGGCGACCCGCCCGGACACGGCGGGGAAGGACAGTTCGGCCTGGATGCGCGGCTCAACCCGCCCGGTGGCACTCACCCCCAGCACCAGGTCACCCCGGCTCACGGGAACGAAGGTGGCGTCGGCCAGAGGATTGGCCCGCGCGCCGGTGAACGCGCGGAAGGCGAAGGTGCCGGCGACGGCCAGCAACAGGATCAGGGCGATAATCACGGCGAAGGTCGGGCGGCGCAGGCCGCCCGGTCGAGACTGTGGAAGTGTGGTCATAGTAGCAATCATCCTCTCAGTACGTGTCGGTCGGCAATGCGCTGCGTGCGCGCCGCCAGATACGAGCCTGTCTGGAGAACTCCGTGGCGAGGGTCCGGGAGGGTTGCGCTCCGCGGAACGCTCTTGCTCTGGCTGTCTGGAGGAAGGTGGGGGAACCAGGTTCCCCCACGCCCCTGCCTGAAAGAGAAGGTCCGGGTGCGCGGGCCGGAGACGCGCATCCGCAACGGGATAGCATGAGGTTGTTGCTGGGAGAGGATAGCCCTCCCAAACCCTCCCGCGTTCGGGTTATGTTCACCTCAGCCGTCCATGCGGCTCCGCCGCACACCAACGGGATGAAAATAATTTCTTGGGAGGGCGCAGCCCTCCCAAAGCCTCCCAGGGGCCAGGGCCTGGGTGCGCGGGCCTCCGGCCCGCCCGCGTCGCGTCTCCGCGGGCAAGGTGACGGCTCCCCTCCCCAGCCCTCCCCCCGCTGGGGGGAGGGAGTCCGGCGCCTCCCCCCAGCGGGGGGAGGTTAGGAGGGGGGGTTCAGCGCCGCATGCGCGTAGGTGAGCAGCCTATTTTCACGTTAGCCGCATTCATGTTTATCGGTAGCGTCCGGGACGCCACGGCTTCCCGAGGCCGCAACGCCGTAAAGAAACAGATCTACCATCTCCTGCGTGGAGATCGAGCCGATCTGCACAGGAATGCCACTCTCGGCGGCCCAGGTGGCCATCCGGCTCTCGCCAGCGAACTCCTGGCAAGCCTCGGACATGCTCAGGAACAGATTGGCCAGGGTCACGGGCGGATAGTGCCCGAGCGCCCCTTCAGCCACGCCCTCCTCCATCACGCCCAGAATCGGGCGGAAGAGGTGGGCAAAAAAGGCCCGCGCCAGCCGGTTACGATTGGCCGGCCCCAGATGCTCGGCCATCTCGTGGCGCATCATGCGCATATCCCGGTCGTGGTCGTCCATCAACACGGTGGCAAGGGCGCGCAGGCGGGCGACCGTCCCACCGGGAGCGCTGGCAGCGGCGGCGAGGCGGGCGCCCAGGTTTTGCAGCACCCGCAGTCCCATCTGGACGAACAGTTCCTCTTTGTCGGCGAAGTAGTAGTACAGGGTTGGCTTGGTCACATCCGCGGCACGGATGATGTCGTTGATTGAGACGGCCTTATAGCCCCGCTGCATAAACAGGTGACCGGCGGCGTCAACGATTTTGACCGCCGTGGGGCTGCTGATGGGTTCGAGATCCCGCACCATATGATCCTATCTGACCGGTCAGTAAATAAAAGAAGCCAAAATATTTCGCAACTTTACCGACCGGTCAGGAAGAGTATACCCTACCTGTCACATCTTGTCAAGCCTTTGCACAGATATCTCCAGGGCTAACGTGAACCTGGGGGGAACCCGGTTCCCCCATCCCCCCACCCGCAGGAGGGTTTGGGAGGGCGCAGCCCTCCCAGGAAGAACCGTATGTTCATCGCGGTGTTGTGCGGCGGAGCCGCTAACGTGAACATACACCCTCGGCGAGGGGTGTGGGGAAACCGGGTTTCCCCATGCCCCCGCCCGCGGGAAGGTGCGGGAGGGCTGCGCCCGCAGGGGTGCGGAGCAAGGGGGTTGCCCCGCGCCCCCTGCGCACGGGCTGCGCCCTCACCTTCCCGGGGGCGGGGGCGTTGGGGAACCTGGTTCCCCCAACGTTAGTGTGCGGCGCAGCCGCATAGGGGGCCTTGCAAGCATCCTGTCATCTGGATAGATGCTAAACGCGCCCGATGGGCGCGTTGAATCCGGCACAGGCGCCACGTAGCGCAGCGGTTGCCGCCGCCGCGCCGCCAGGGCAGCCGGCTCCATCGCAGGCGCGTGGGTTACCCCAGGTGTGAACAGTTACCGGTCAAACTGGCATGGCCGCTTCTGGACCATTCCTAGGAGTTGGAATGAAATCCATGCTCTCTCGCCGACGCCTCTTGCGCCTGCTGGGCGCCACGGTTGCCACGGTCGCCGGCGCGCGCTCCGCTCGCGCTCAGGAGCCCCCGTTCCGGATCTACCTCCCCCTGGTCAATGGCGCCGAGCCGCCACCCGAGCCTGTCCCTGAGCCGTCACCCACGCCTGCCCCTGAGCCGTGGCCCGCGCCCGTGCCCGATCCAGGCATCTGGCCCAACGAGAACGGCTATCTGCTGGCGCCGCCCTCGGGCACAGCCGAGCAGGCCATCGCCTGGTTCACCGCCCGCTCCACGCTCTATACCTCCTACGACATCACGTCAATCGTGGGGGCCTACGCCCGCATCGGGACCGCGGCGGGCCTGGACTGGTTCCTGGCCCTGGCGCAGTGCGCCCACGAAACCGGCAGCCTGACCTCCTGGTGGTGCGCCCGGCCCCGCCGCAATCCCGCCGGCATCGCCGTGACCGGCGCGACCCTCCCCGGCTCACCCGAGTATCCGCCCGGGCGCAACTGGGCCTGGGACGGACTGCTCTGGCGCGAGGGGGCCAGTTTTGCCGCCTGGGACAGCGACGCGGTGCGGGCGCACCTGGGGCGCCTGCTGGCCTACGCTCTGCCTGCCGGCCTTGGCACGCCCTACCAGCAGGAGCTCATCGCCTACGCCCTGGAGGTGCGCGGCCTCTCTCCCGCCAACCGCGGCGTCGCGCTGACCGTGACCGACCTGAATGGACGCTGGGCCGTGCCAGGCACCGAGTATGGGCAGCGCATCCTGAGCCTGGCGGCGCGGATGCGCGCCGGGTGAACACTACTCTGGCTTAAGAAATCTCCACTCTTGCCGCGGGGCGCGCCATGGGCCTCGCAGCGCGTAGTGGCGCGCTGAAACGCCTCTCCGAAGCAGCGCAGGATTTCCCTTGACTCGCCCCTGTCGCGGTTCTATAATGGGCCTATGTTAAGCACCCCTTAACCTCTGATGCAGGAGGCTTCTGCTATGGGGGCAAAAACGAACATCGCAATCAGCACTTCCCTCAGGGGCGCGTAGGCTTACGCCTGCGGCGCCCCTGATGTTTTTTCTCGTTGATGAGCGGAGCGTTCTGAACATAGCAGTTCAGAGATAACAGGAGGCACACAATGCATTCCGACCTGATTGGCAAGATTGAGAAGGCCCGCCGCTACGCCGAGGAGCCGGAGCGGATCAAGTTTAATGAACTCAACGTCACCTTCCACGGCGGAAATAGCAACCATACCATCTCCTTCAAAGATGGTCACTGGCACTGCGATTGCGCGTTTTTCCAGATCTGGAACACCTGCGCCCATGTGATGGCGTTGCAGCGCATTCTCCAGCCCATGCTCACCGCGGAGGCCCTGACCGTCGATCTGCCGATCCCGGAGCATAAGTTGACCGAAGAGAGCGTCGCCGTTTGAGGTGAGGCCCCACCCCACAGGCGCGAAGATCACAATGATGGGGAGGGTCTGGGAGAGCGCGGATCTCCCAGACCCTCCCCTTTGCTGCGCACAGCCTGGCGAAGTGAGAGGTGTATGCCCCTGATCATCGCCCACCGGGGCGCTTCGGCCTATGCCCCGGAGAACACCATGGCCGCCTTCGAACTGGCTCGACGGCAGGCCGCAGATATGATCGAACTCGACGTGCGGCTTACCGCCGATGGGCGGCTGGTGGTGTTCCACGATGAGACGACCGAACGCTGGAACGGTCAAACCCGCCCGGTTGCCACCTGCACGCTGGCCGAGCTTCAGGCCCTGGACATCGGCGGCGAACGCGCCCCGGCGCTGGAGGAGGTGCTGGATTTCGCCCGCGTCAGCGGTATGCGGCTCAATATCGAGTTGAAAACCACCGGTATGGCTGCCCGTTGCGCCGAACTGCTGTCAGCCTTCAATCTGGTTGAGCAGGTGATCGTCTCATCCTTCAGCGAGGCCGCCCTGCGCGAACTGCGCGCCGTGGCGCCGGCGACGCCCCGCGGCTACCTGATGGGCGTTCGCACCATTGACCCCGCCGTGCGCGCCCGGGAACTCTGGCCCTTCTTTGCCCTCCGCGCCGTCGAGGCGGTCGCCTGGCATCCCCACTACGACCTCCCCCAGCTCGACCGGCTGATCCCCCTGGTGCGCCGCGCCGGCTACCAGGTCAATGTCTGGACGGTGGACGAGCCGGAGCGCATGCGCGCCCTCGCCGCCCTTGGCGCAACCGGCATCATCACTAATCGGCCTGACCTGGCCCGCCAGGTGTTATCCCATTTGGATGGATAATGTTAGTGTCAGGCATGGGGGTTCGCTGCGCCCCTAACGTGAACATAGGCTGCTGGAGCAGGGATGTGGGGAAACCGGGTTGCCCCACGCCCCTGCCCCCGGGAGGGCCTCGCCCTCACGCAGGGGGATGGGGAAACCGGGTTGCCCCATCCCCCCACCCGGTGGGAGGGTCTGGGAGGGCTATGCCCTCCCAGGAAAAATCAGATGTTCATCCCGTTGATGTGCGGCGGAGCCGCATGGAGGGCTGAGGTGACCATCGTGCGCCGCGTTCTGCCCCCCTCCCACCCTCCCCCCGCTGGGGGGAGGCGCCGGGTTCCCGCCCGCGGCAGGGGAGGGTCCGGGAGGGAGCCGTCACCGTGCCCGCGGCGCCGTGGCGCGGGCGGGACGCCCGCGCTCCCGGGCCGGTTGCATCGGGCGGTGTGCGCCCCGCGCATAGGGCCTAAGGTGAAAATAGGCCGCTGGAGCAGGGGTCTGGGGAAACCCGGTTTCCCCAGACCGTCGCCCGCGGGAGGGCGCAGCCCCACGCCCCCGCTAGGCGGCCCGGCGCGAGCCTTCGATGTAGCTCAGCGACTGGTGGCGGAAGTAGGTGTTGTACAGTTCGGCGTAGTGCCCGCCACGCGCCAGCAGGTCATCGTGGGACCCTTCCTCGATGATGGCCCCCTTGCGCAGCACGATGATGCGGTCGGCGTGGCGCACCGTCGAGAGGCGATGGGCGATGACGAGCGAGGTGCGCCCCGCCAGCACCGTGTCCAGCCCCTCCTGGATGAGCGCCTCGGTCAGCGGGTCAATGCTGGCCGTGGCCTCATCGAGGATGCAGATCGCCGGATCTTGCAGCAGCACCCGCGCCAGGGCCACCAGCTGGCGCTGGCCCATCGAGAGGCTGCCGCCCCGTTCGCCCACCTGGGTGTCGAGGCCATGGGGCAGGCTGTCGAGCCAGTCGCCCCCGCCGACGTGCCGCGCCGCGGCCAGCACCTCGGCGTCGCTGGCCTCGGGGCGCCCGTAGCGGATGTTCTCGCGCACCGTGCCGTCGAAGAGAAAGGGCGTCTGGGTGACGATGCCCAGCCGTGACCGGTAGGCGGCCAGGTCGAGTTCGCGAATGTCCACCCCGTCAATGGTGATGCGGCCCGCCTGGAACTCATAGAAGCGCGCCACCAGCTTCGCGATGCTGCTCTTGCCCGAGCCGGTATGGCCCACCAGGGCCACCGTCTCACCGGGCCGGATGCGCAGATCGAATCCGGTCAGCACCGGCTCGCCCTCGCGGTAGGCGAAGTCCACCTGCTCGAAGCTGATCGCCCCTGCGAAGTTCGGCAGGCGGCGGTTGCCGGTCTGCACCACCCGCGGTTCGCTGTCGATCAGCGCGAAGACGCGCTCGCCCGCGGCCAGGCCGAGCTGGAACTGGCTCCAGAAGGAGGCGATGCTGGTCAAGGGGAACCAGAAGCTCTGCAACCCCTGAATGAACAGGAACCACAGTCCCGCCGTCAGGATGCCCGCGCGCACCTCCAGGCCGCCAACGTAGACCAGCGTAGCCGTGCCGATCGCCGCCATCAGGTTGAGCACCGGGAAGATGCCGCTGAAGACGAAACGCATGTGACGGTTGACCTGCCGTGAACGCCGGTTCACCTCCAGGAACTCGGCATAGATGGCCGGCTCCTGGCGGAAGGTCTTGGCGACACCGATACCGTTGACCGTCTCGCCGATATGGGCGCTGACCTCGGCGTTCATGCGTCGCGAGGCGGTGATGGTGCGGCGGGCGATGGCGCGGAACGCCAGCGCCGTGCCGATAATGAAGGGCGTCAGCACAAGCAGCACGGTGGTGAGCTTGAGACTGATCGTCGCCAGGTAGCCAACGATGAAGATCACCAGCAGCAGCCGGCTCATCAGGTCCATCGTCAGAGTTATGACCTGGGCGAAGGCTGCCGTATCGGAGTTGACCCGGCTGACGATCTTGCCGGTGGGGAACTGGTCGTAGAACGACATATCCCGGCGCAGCACGGCCTCGACGGCGTCCTCGCGCATGGCCAGCACCACATCGCCCACCGCCTGCGCCGAGTAGGTCTGCCGCACCAGGTTGAAGAGCCAGGATGCGGACCCGAGGAGCGCCAGGCCGGCGGCCAGGGCGCCGATGAGCCGGGGCTCGGGGTTGGCGCTGATCCAGTCGAGGCTGCGGGCGATGAAGATCGGCACGCCGGCATCGAGCGCCGCCGTGGCGGCGATCATCAGCGCGGCAAGGATCATCTTGCCCGCCTGGGGCCGGAAATAGCTCACAATGCGGCGCACCAGCGCGCCGTCGCTGTAGGCGCGATCGTAGGCTTCGGCGTCAAGCCCATCGAGAATGAAACCCATACTGGCTCCCTGGTTGCGGTGGGGGCAACCTTCAAGACGCCACCCACAGCGTTTTCTCCACGGGCCGGGAAAGAGGGAAACGTATTTATTCACACCAGCCGGTCATACGGCTCCGCCGCACCCCGACGGGATGAACATACTTTTTGGGAGGGCTACGCCCTCCCAAACCCTCCCACCGGGTGGGGGATATGGGGAAACCGGGTTTCCCCACGCCCCCACCGGGGGAGGGAGTTCGGCTCCTCCCCCCAGCAGGGGGAGGCTGGAGGGGGGCAGAACGCCGTGAACAGTAAATCTCCTACGAATTACAGGGAAACCAACCTTCCCCCCTACTCGGCCTCATGCCGCTTGCAGGGTTGCGCCCGCTTCGTCCTCCAGCGGTGGCAGGTCCACGTCATAGCGGGCGAAGATCCGCCGGTAGTGCGGCGAGCGGCGCAGGAGTTCGTCGTGCGTGCCGGCGGCGGCCAGACGCCCCTTGTCAAGGACCAGGATCATGTCGGCCCAGCGGATCTGCGAAAGGCGGTGGGTGATCAGCAGCACAGTGCGCCCCTCCTGGGCCTTGCGAATAGCCTGCTGGATCTGGTCCTCGGTGGCGCTGTCAATCGCGCTGGTCGAGTCATCGAGGATCAGGATGCGCGGGTCGCTCAAGAAGGCGCGGGCCAGGGCGATGCGCTGCCGCTGCCCGCCCGACAGGGTCACGCCGCGTTCGCCCACCACGGTGTCGTAGCCCTCGGGAAAGCTGGTAATGAAGGCGTGGGCCTGCGCCGCCCGCGCAGCTTCCTCGATCTGCGCCCGGGTGGCCCCCGGCGCGCCAAAGGCGATGTTCTCGGCGATGCTGCGGGTAAACAGGAAGATGTCCTGCTCGATCTTGCCGATCTGGGCCCGCAGCGCGTCCAGGCTCCAGTCGCGCACGTCCACCCCGTCAATCAGCACCCGCCCGGCGGTAGCATCATACGTCCGGTTCACCAGTTGCGTCAGGGCGCTCTTGCCGCTGCCGGTCTGCCCGACGATGGCCACGGTCTTGCCGGCGGGGATGTGAAACGAGATGTCCTCGAGCACGCTGATACGCTGCGCGGGGGCACCGTCGTCGCCTGCTTCGCCCTGGTAGTGGAAGGAGACGCGCTCAAAGGTGATCTCCCCGCGCAACTCGGCGCGATAACCGTCGCCGTTCTCATCGAGGTCGCTCTCGGCGTTGATAATCCGCAGGATGCGCCGGGCGCCGGCCATGCCGGCCTGGATGACCGAGAAGGCGAAGATCGAGATGAAGGTCGGGAAGCGCAGCAGGTTGACCAACCCCATCACGCTCACCACCTGGCCGACGCTGATCGTCCCCTGCGCGTAGAGCCACATGGCGTGGAGGAAGGTGCCGCCCACGGCGACCCCGTAGATCAGCAGGGGCAGGTAGCGCGCCTCGATGTAGCCCTGCCGCACGTAAAAGTCGCGGAACAGCCGCGCGTTGCGGCGGTACTTCTCGCGCTCGAACGGTTCGCGGGCCGAGGCTTTGACCACCTCGATGCCCGAGAGCGTCTCCTCCAGGCCGGCGTTCATGGTTCCGTACTGTTCGCGCTGGGCGTCGATCACCGGCTGGAGCCGGCGCAGGTACCGTCGCGCGGCGATCGCGTAGAGCGCCACGAAGGCGACGGGCGCCAGGAGCAACTCGACGCGGGTCAGGGCGATGAAGCTCAACGGCACGACGAGCCCCAGCACCGTCTCGGTGGCAAGCAACCCGCCGGGGACGATCAGGTCGGCCAGGGCGCGGGTATCATCAGTGGCGCGGGCCATAATGTCGCCGGCGCGTTGCCGGTCGTGAAAGGCCTTGCTCTTGCCCAGCAGGCTCTCGTACAACTCCTGCCGGGCGTCGGCCTCGACGTGTGAGGCCAGGCTCTCGGCCGCCAGCAGGCCGATCAGCGCGCTCACGGCGTCGCCCAGTAACACCGCCAGCACCACCAGGGCGGCGATCAGCAGGCCGTTGGGCATGCTCGGGTTCAGGATCTCGTCGGCGGCGCGGCCAATCAAGACCTGGGCGAAGGAATAACACGTCCAGGCGCTCAAAAAGAAGATGAAAAAGCCCAGCGCGAAGTACCAGTAGCGCCGGATGTGCGACATCATCCAGCGCCCGGCGCTGCGCGTGTCATACCGGTGGGCATTCGCGATGCTGAACTCGCTGCGGAGAGCCATGGCAATGCTCCTCTCTGGCCGTCACATTCGTTCTAGCGTAGCATACCCGCGCAACCGCGAGCATCGGCCCAGAGACGGAGCCGCGATCCTCGTCCATTTTAGATTGGTAGATTGCGGATGGTAGATTAGCGCTCAATGCAACAGGAAGTGCTCATGGTCTTTGAGCAATTCCTCCGCTCTCGCCCGCGCCGTCCACGCGGCTCCGCCGCACCCCGACAGGATGAACTTCCTTCCTGGGAGGGCTGCGCCCTCCCACACCCTCCCGCGAGTGGGGGCATAGGGAAACCCGGTTTCCCCATGCCCCTGCGGGGCGGGGGCGTGGGGCAACCCGGTTTCCCCACCCCGCTCGCCGAGGGCGTAGGTTCACGTGAGACGGTCATGCGCATGGCGCACCACGCCGCGATGCCCATGCCCTGGGAGCGCGGGCGTCCCGCCCGCATCGCGGCTCCGCGGGCACGGCGCCGGCCCCCGCCCTGACCCTCTCCCACTGGAGGCGGGAATCCGGCTCCTCCCCCCAGCGGGGGGAGGCTGGGAGGGGGGCTGAACCCTGCGAACAATGGTCACCTCAGTCGTCCATGCGGCTCCGCCGCACAACGCCGTAATGAACATAAGGTTATTCTTGGGAGGGCTACGCCCTCCCAAACCCTCCCAGGGGGCGGGGCCTGGGTGCGCGGGCCTCCGGCCCGCATCCGCAGGGGATGGGGAAACCCGGTTTCCCACCCCCCTCGCCGAGGGCGTAGGTTCACGTTAGCCGTCCATGCGGCTGCGCCGCACAACGCCGTAATGAACATAAGGTTATTCTTGGGAGGGCTACGCCCTCCCAAACCCTCCCGCGGGCAGGGGCGTGGGGAAACCTGGTTTCCCCACATCCCTGCTCCAGCAGCCTATTTTCACGTTAGGCGACCCGGCGGCGCTCTGTGCTATGATAGGCCGCAATGGCGCCGGGAACGATCTCCGGCGACGTATGCGTACGCACAACCATGACTATGTTCGGGCGGAGGGTGGTGGTGATCGGGGCCGGGGTTGCCGGCCTGGCCGCAGCGCGGCGCCTGCGATTGGCCGGGGCGGAGGTGACGGTGCTGGAACGCGCGTCAGCGCCTGGTGGCCGCGTGCAGACGCGGCTGGTTGAGGGCTGTCGCGTCGAGCTGGGGGCCGAGTTCCTGGCCGACTTTTATACACGCACGTTTGAACTGGTGCGCGAACTGGGTCTGGCGGGGGAGTTGCGACGCATTCCGCGCAGCGCCGCCACGCTCCGCGCGGGCCGCCTCTACCCGCTCTGGCCCAATCTCGCCGCCGCGCTCACACCCCTGGTCGGCCCGCGCCACAAGGTCGCGCTCTCATACCTGGTCGGAGCGCTGGCGCGCCACCGCTCGCGGCTCGACACCCATGCCTTCCATAAGGCCTACACGCTGGATGACGTTTCCGTGGCCGAGTATGCCCGCGCGCATCTCTCCGAAGAGATCCTGGAGTATGTGCTCCAACCGCCGCTCTCGGGGATCTTCTACTGGACGCCCGAGCGCACCTCGCGGGCCTTGCTGTTTCTGGCGCTGCGCGCCGGCCTCAGCCGTCCCGCCGGAATGCGCCTCTACACGCTGCGCGAGGGCCTGGGGCAACTGGCGGCGGCCCTGGCCACCGGCCACGACCTGCGCCTCGGCGCCGAAGTCGAGACGGTTATGCCCGGCCCCGGCGCGGGCTATACCATCAACGGACGCGCCGGCAACGCCTCGTTCACCCTTGCCGCCGACGCGGTCGTCATCGCCACGACCGCCAGCGCCGTGCCGCGGTTGCTCCCCTGGCTCGACGACCGCCGGCGCGCGTTCTTCTCCGCGGTCACCTACTCTATGACCACCCTGCTGGCCGTGGTCGTTCACGGCCACTTCCCGCGCGTCACCTACGGCGCGTTCTTTCCCCGCCGCGAGACGCCCTTTCTCGCCGCAGCCACGCTCCCCACGGTCAAAGATCCGCGCTTCGCCCCCCCCGACCGCGATGTGATCTGCCTGCGCCTGAGCGGCCGCGCCGCCGCCGCGCTGCGCGAGTGCGCCGACGATACCCTGGCATGCCTGATGCTCGCCGAATTGCGGCGTCTCGCGCCTGACTTCGATCCGGCGGCCCGGCGCGTGTTCCAGCGCCTCTACCGCTGCGCCGAGGCTTTGCCCGAGTTCAACGTAGGGCATTTCCACCGCTTGCAGGCGTTCGCCTCCGGCGCGATCGAACAGCCCGCCCTGGCCTTCGCCGGCGATTATCTGGGGGGGCCATTCATCGAAGGGGCCATCGTCAGCGGTGAACGCGCCGCCGAACGGCTGCTGGACCACTTCCGGGGCGGTCACGTCTAAGGCATGCACAGGGAGGGTCCGGGAGCGTATCACCCTCCTGGACCCTCCCTGTGTTCGCGATCCGTGGCGCCCTCGTGACGGAGAACGCCCTCAACCGGCCTGCGATCCCTTCACGGCCTCTTTGAGCGTGCTGCTCGCGCTGAAGCCAGGCGTCCGGGTGGCGGGGATCTGGATCTTGTCCCGCGTCTGCGGATTGACGCCCTCCCGCGCCTGTCGCGAGCGCACCTCGAATGTTCCGAAGCCGGTCAGGGTTACCTTTTCACCCCTGGCCAGCGCCTCGGTGATCACCTCGAGCGCCGAGTCAACCACGAGCTTGGTCTCTTTCTGCGACACGCCAGCTCGTTCGGCCACGGCCTTGATAAAGTCGGTCTTCTGCATCGGTGCAGACCTCCTCCGAGCAAGGATCAGCATATGCGCTATATGCCTTTGTGAAGCAGTATACCGCGCTTGTCAATACCTTTGACGCATTCCAACGCGGTATTTGCCGCTTCAGATTTTCCAACTCGGTTTTGGCGCATCAGAAAGCCATAAAATATCGAAACATGTGTGTTTATCTCATGTGAAGATAAGCCCTCGGAGCGGGGGGGTGGGGAAACCGGGTTTCCCCATCCCTCAGCGGACGCGGGCCAGAGGCCCGTGCACCCAGGCCCCGGCCCCTGGGAGGGTCTGGGAGGGCTGCGCCCTCCCAAGAAGGATGTTCATCCCGTCGGTGCGCGGCGGGGCCGCATGGACGGCGAACGTGAACATAGGCTCTCGAAGAGGGGGGTGGGGAAACCGGGTTTCCCCACGCCCCCGCCCCGCAGGGGAATGGGGAAACCGGGTTTCCCCATTCCCCCACCCGGTGGGAGGGTCTGGCAGGGCTGCGCCCTCCCAGGAACAACCGTATGTTCATCGCGGCGTTGTGCGGCGCAGCCGCATGGACGGCTGATGTAAAAATAGGCTACGAGAGCCAATCCCTTCCACCTCAGCGCATGCGGCGCCCCAGCCCCCCTCCCAACCTCCCCCCGCTGGGGGGAGGAGCCGGACTCCCTCCCCCAGCGGGGGGAGGGCTGGGGAGGGGGGCAGTCACCTTCGTTGCAACGTATTGCCACTTGAGCAGAAGGAATGGAGAAACCGGGTTTCCCCATCCTCTTGCCCAGTGGGAGGGTTTGGGAGGGCACAGCCCTCGAGCAGGGGGATGGGGAAACCGGGTTTCCCCATCCCCCTCCTGGTGGGAGGGCGCAGCCCTCCTAAGAACAACCTTGTTCATCCGGTGTTGCGCGGCGTACCGGCGGATCACCACCCTCCCGCGGCGCGGTCGTCACGGAGGCGCGCCAGATCCTCGGCGAGACCGGTGTAGCGCTCTGGTCGCAGCGCGAGCAGTTCCGCCCTGACCTCCTTGCGCACGTCCAGCGTCTCCACGAACCGCTGCAACCCTTCCAGGGTGAGGTCCTGCCCGCGGGTCAGGGTCTTGAGCGTCTCGTAGGCTTCGGGGTAGCCCTCGCGCCGCAGGATGGTCTGGATCGCTTCGGCCAGCACTTCGGGATGCGCTTCCAGATCGGCGCGCAGCCGCTCGCGGCGCACGGCCAGTTTGTCTATGCCACGGAGCACACGCTGGCATCCCAGCAGGCTGTAGCCGAAGGCCGTGCCCAGGTTGCGCAGCACCGTGCTGTCCGACAGGTCGCGTTGCAGGCGCGAAACGGGCAACTTGCGGCTGATATGCTCCAGCAGGGCGATCGCCAGGCCCAGGTTGCCTTCGGCGTTCTCGAAGTCGATGGGGTTGATCTTGTGGGGCATGGTCGAGGAACCGACCTCGCCGGGCGTAGGCCGCTGGACGAGGTACCCGTCGCTGATATAGCGCCAGATGTCCTGGCACAGGTCCACCAGGATCACGTTGACGCGCTTGAGCGCGTCGCAGAGGCTCGCCAGGCTATCGTGGGGCTCGATCTGCGTGGTGAGCAACACCGGCTCCAGCTCCAGGGCGCGCACGAAGGCGCGGGAGAAGGCCATCCAGTCCACCGTTGGCAGGGCGACAGCGTGGGCGGCGAAGGTGCCGGTGGCGCCATTGAGCTTGCCGGTGAGCCGCGCGTCGCGCAGCGCTTCGACGGCGCGGCGCAGACGCATGAAGAAGACGTTCATCTCTTTGCCGAACGTCGTAGGAGTGGCCGGCTGGCCGTGGGTGCGGGCCAGCATCGGCGTGGCCGCTTCGGCGTCGGCCAGTTCGCGCAAGCGTTCAAGCAGGCGACTCAGGGGCGGCAGGATCGCCGCGTCGCGGGCCTCGCGCACCAGCAGGCCGTAGGCCAGATTGTTCACGTCCTCCGAGGTCAGCGCAAAGTGCACCGCCTCCTTCCAACGCTCTAGACCCAGCCGGTCGAGTTGTTCGCGGAGCCAGTATTCAACGGCCTTGACATCGTGATTGACCCGCCGATCCCAGGCGGCGATGGCCAGGGCGTCGGCGTCGCTGAACTGGCGGTACAATTGCCGTAGTCGGGCCTGCTGCTGGGCGTCGAGAGGGGGCACGAATCCAACGCTGGGGGCGCGGGAGAGGACGATCAGATACTCGACCTCCACGCGCACGCGGTAACGGAACAGCGCCGCTTCACTGAAATAGGCCGCCAGATGGCCCACATCGCTGCGGTAACGCCCATCCAGTGGCGAGAGGGCCGCAAGTCGGGTCATGTCGTCGGTCATAGCACCCTCCTTCCCCGAGAAGGTTTGCAGGCGATGTACCGTCGCGTCCTGGGCATGATACAACTTTTCGGCTGGAAGTTCGCTTTGCGCCGCGAGGGGAGGGCGGTGGTATGAAGCAAAGGGTTTGTGGGAGGGCTGCGCCCTCCCAAACCCTCCTGCGGGCGGGCTGCGCCCTCACCCTCCCGCGGGCAGGGGGTGGGGAAACCAGGTTTCCCCACCCCCCTGCTCCAGCGGCCTATGTTCACGTTAGTGAGCGGAGCGGTCAGGCTGGAACGCCGGTCGCCGAAGCGTGCCGCAGCGTGAGGATGGTGGCTTCGGGGGGGCAGCCGAGGCGCAACGGCAGGCCGCCGATGCCCCGGCTGACGTAGAGCTGGAGCGCGCCGATGGCCCGGCGCCCGATGGGATAGCGCCAGCCGTGGCGCGGCAGGCACAACGAACCCAGGAGCGGCAGGTAGACATGGCCGCCATGCGTATGCCCGGAGAGTTGCAGGTGCACGCCACGGGCGGCTGCTTCGTCGGCCAGGTCGGGGCAGTGTGACAGAAGCACGGTGAAGACGCCCTCGGGCGCGCCGTCGAGGGCCGCGGCCAGGTCATGCGCGCCGTCCCACATATCGTCAACGCCGGCCAGCACCAGTTCGGCCTCGCCGTCGCGCAGCCGCCGGTGACTGTTGAGCAGAAACTCGATCCCCAGGGGGGCAAGGGTCTGCTCGATGGCCGGAAAACCTTCCCAGTAGTCGTGATTGCCGGGCACGGCGAAGATGCCCAGCCGTGGGCGCCAGGAGCGCAGTGGCGCCAGGAGCTCCGGGAGCTCGGGGATAGCGTGCTCGTAACTCACGAAGTCGCCGGTCATCACCAGCAGATCGGGCTGCTCGGCCACCAGACGCTCAACCGCCCAGCGGGTGTTTTCGGTGGTATAGGGTAGGCCGAGGTGCAGATCGCTCAACTGTGCGATGCGCAGCCCGTCAAGGGCGGACGGCAACTGCGGCAGCCGGAGCGTCACCTGTTCCAGCCGCGGCTGGCGCGGCTCATGCCAGAGGGCGTAGGCTGCCCCGCTCGCCCCGATCAGGCCCAGCGCCGCCGCCGCCGGCGCGCCACCAGCGACCAGCGCCAGGGCGACCAGCGCGCTGCCGCTCGCCGCCGCGCCGATCCAGCGTTCGGAATATCGCACCTGCCCCGGACTGGGGTCAAAACGCCGTCCTTCACGCTGTTGACGAAATCGCTGTGTTGTTACTGACATATTTTAGATCTTCTATCTAACGTGAACATAGTCCCTCGGGGAGGGATGTGGGGAAACCGGGTTTCCCCACGCCCCCGCCTGCGGGAAGGTGAGAACGCAGCCCTTGCGCAGGGGCATGGGGAAACCGGGTTTCCCCATGCCCCCACCCGTGGGGAGGTTTGGGACGGCGCAGCCCTCCCAGGAATAACCTTGTTTTCATTGCGGCGGTGTGCGGCGGAGCCGCATGGACGACTGAGGTGACCATCGTGCGCCGGGTTCAGCCCCCCTCCCAGCCTCCCCCCGCTGGGGGGAGGAGCCGGGTTCCCGCCCCCGGTGGGAGAGGGTCAGGGCAGGGGCGGTCACCGTGCCCGCGGAGCCGCGATGCGGGCGGGACGCCCGCGCTCCCAGGGCATGGGCATCGCGGCGGTGTGCGCCATGCGCATGACCGTCTCACGTGAACCTACGCCCTCGGCGAGGGGGGTGGGGAAACCGGGTTGCCCCACGCCTCCGCCCGCGGGAGGGCCTGGCTCTCACGCAGGGGGAGGGGGAACCCGGGTTGCCCCATGCCCCCACCCGCGGGAGGGTGTGGGAGGGCAAAGCCCTCCCAGGAACAACCGTATGTTCATCGCGGCGGTGTGCGCCATGCGCATGACCGTCTCACGTGAACCTACGCCCTCGGCGAGGGAGGTGGGGAAACCGGGTTGCCCCACGCCTCCGCCCGCGGGAGGGCCTGGCTCTCACGCAGGGGGAGGGGGAACCCGGGTTTCCCCATCCCCCTGCCCCTCGGCGGGGCGCTGGCGGCCCCACCGCCGCCTGAAGCGGGCCGGGGCAACCTGCTGCCCCTTCCCCCGGCCCCTCGCGGGACCATGTCGTGAAGCACAGTATAATCTACGCAGATGAAGAACCGATGAAATGGCGCTGCGATCGACGTGTTTTGACGCCTCTCACTCGTGGGGGTACAATGCGCTCATCGTAGCATTTCTGCTCACGGTGGCCTGCGGCAGGTTCTGGAACGGGAGATTCTGGGAGGGCTTAGCCTTGCCAAAGTCTCCCTGCCCCGACCACAGCACGGAACAGGAGCTACGCGGTCGCCTCCCGGCGCTCCCGCCGGGAGGGGTGCGCCAGGTCGCCCGGCCGTCGCGGGCGGGGAAGGGGGGATGAGGCTGCGCCTGTCCCTGAGCGACCGTTCCGGCGTGGGCGGAATGAGCGAGGATCGCGGCGGGCCACACGCTCCGCAGTTCTTCCGAATTGAACTATGCCCGATTTCTCATATACGGCGATAGCTGATCCCGCAGCCTTCGAGGAGCGGCTGAAGCGCGTGCCCGACGCGCCCGGCGTGTATCTCTGGAAAGACGCGACAGGCACGTTGCTCTACGTGGGCAAGAGCAAGCGCCTGCGCGAGCGCATGCGCTCGTACTTCGGCTCGCCGCGCGGTCTCAACGCCAAAACGCGCCGTCTCGTCAGCCATATCGCCGATTTTGATATCGTCGTCACCCAGAGCGAACTGGAGGCCCTGCTGCTGGAGATGAACCTGATCAAGCAGCACCGGCCCCGCTACAATATTTTGCTCAAGGACGACAAGAGCTATCCTTACATTAAAGTGACGCTCCAGGAGGACTGGCCGCGCATCTTTCCCACCCGCGCGGTGCTCGAGGATGGAGCGCGCTACTTTGGCCCCTACGCTAGCGCCGGGTCGGTGTACAAGACCCTCGATCTGCTCAACCGGCTCTTCGCCTTTCGCCCGCCCTACGAGTGCAAGGACGACAAGTTCAACCGCCACCGCAAGCTGGGCAAGCCCTGCCTCTACTACCAGATGCGACGCTGCCTCGGCCCCTGCGTGCCCGGGCTGGTCTCGCAGGAGGAGTACCGGGCGACGATTACCGCCGTCTGCCGCTTCCTGGAGGGACGCACCGATCAGATCGTCCGCGAGATTCGCCGCGACATGGAGGCTGCGGCCGAGGCGCTGAACTTTGAACGGGCGGCTTACCTGCGCGACCGGATCACGGCCATCGAGCGCATCTCCGAGCGCCAGCAGGTGCTGCGCACGGTTGATGAGGATCAGGATGTGATCGCCTTCGCCCGCGAGGATGGCTCCGCGGTGGTGCAGGTGCTGTTTATCCGCGGCGGCAAGCTGGTCAATGCCGAGCCGTTCACGCTCCAGGGCGCCGAGGATGAGAGTGACGCCGCGCTGCTGGGTTCGTTTATCACCCAGTTCTACGACCGCGCCCCGAGCGTGCCGCCCACGCTCCTGCTGGCCGACCATATCGAAGAGCCGCTGATCATCGCCGCCTGGCTCAGCCAGAAGTCGGGCCACAAGGTCGAAATCGCCGTGCCCCGGCGCGGCGAGAAGAAGGACCTGGTCGCACTGGCCGCCACCAATGCCCGCCAGAAGCTCGCCGAGTTGCGCCAGCAGTGGCTCAACTCCGAACAGCGAGCCGTCGCCGGTCTCAGCGCCCTGCGCGATCTGCTCGGGTTGCCCGCGCTCCCGCGCCGCATCGAGGGCTACGATGTCTCGACCATCCAGGGCCAGCACACGGTTGCCAGTATGGTCGTCTTCGAGCACGGCGAGCCGAAAGCCTCGGCCTACCGCCGCTTCCGCATCACGACGATCGAGGGCGCCAATGATGTCGCCGCGCTGCGGGAGGCGCTCGGTCGCCGCTTCCGGCGCGCCGCCGCGAGCCAGGGCGCACCCGGCGAGGAGCGGCCCCAGGCCCCGCCGCTCGAGGCCGGCGCGCCCCACGCCGAGGACCACGAGGAAGAGGAATCGGTGCCGGAGGAGGCCCCGCCGCTTGAGGCCGGCGCGCCGGGCGCCGATGCGGCGCCGCCCGCATCCGCCTGGGCCGAACTGCCCGACCTGGTGCTGATTGACGGCGGGCGCGCCCAGGTCAACGTCGCGCTGGCGGCGCTGCGCGAGGCGGGTTTCGCCCAGATCCCGGTGGTCGGCGTGGCCAAGGGGCCCGACCGCGACCGTTTCGACCTGGTTTGCCCTGACCGGCCCGAGGCGCTGGCGCTGGAGCGTTCCAGCCCCGCGCTGCACCTGGTGCGGCGCATTGACGAGGAAGCCCATCGCTTCGCCATCGCCTACCATCGCAAGCTCCGCGGCAAGGCCGCGCTCACCTCGACCCTGGAGGAGATCCCCGGCATCGGCCCCCGGCGCAAGAAGGCTCTCCTGCAAGCCTTCGGCTCCCTTGACGGCATCCGCCGCGCCAGTGTGGAGGAACTGGCCGCCGTGCCGGGAATGAACCGCAAGGCCGCCGAGACCATCAAGGGCCTGCTGGGCTGAAGATAGGGGGCAACCCGGACGGTTGCCCCACAACTCCCACCCCTGCCGAGAGGCAGTCTCGTTGTAGGATGAGCCACGATACTCTTCTCAAATAACAGGAGATACGCGGTCGCCTTCCGGCGGGGAGGGGTGGAGGGCCTGCGGCCCTCCACCCACCGGTTGTTTTCCGCCCGCGGCGGGAGCGCCGTGGGCATTTCGCCAGGCTGCCTGGCCGCCGCGGGCGGAAAAAGGGGTATGCGGGGGCGAAGCCTCCCCGCACCCCTCCACCGCGTACGTCATGTCAAATAAGGCTCCCCGGCCCTTCCCCGCCAGGGGAGAGAGTCCGGCTCCTCCCCCAGCGGGGGGGGAGGTTGGGAGAGAGGCTGCGGCGCCGTATGCGCTTATATTTGGAAGGTATTGGCCTTAGGCATGTTTCAAACGCACGTGACAGTTTGCCTCGACACGGGACCACGGGGGAGGTTGTGGAGGGGCCTGGCCCCTCCACACCTTCACGCCAGACGGTCAAGCGCAAACCCCAGGTTTTGAAAATATGCCTTAGCACCAGAGTTCCTTATGACAGTCATTCATTCCCACATTAACCCGCAGAGCGAAGAGTTTAAAGCCAACGCCGCCTACCACCGCGCCCTCGCCGACGAGTTGCGCGGGCGCATGCTCGCCGCCTCGCACGGGGGCAGCCCCGACGCGCGCCAGAAGCACACCGCCCGCGGCAAGTTGCTCGTGCGCGAGCGGATTGATTTGCTGCTCGATGAAGGCGCCGCCTTTCTGGAGTTGAGCCCCCTGGCCGCGTATCACGTCTACGAGGATGATGTGCCCGGCGCGGGGATCGTCACCGGCATCGGGCGAGTGAGCGGTCGTGAGTGCGTCATTGTCGCCAACGATGCCACGGTCAAGGGTGGCACCTACTACCCGCTCACGGTGAAGAAGCACCTGCGCGCCCAGGAGATTGCCCAGGAGAACCATCTGCCGTGTATCTACCTGGTGGATAGCGGCGGGGCCTTTCTGCCACTGCAGGCCGAGGTGTTCCCCGATCGCGACCACTTCGGACGCATCTTCTACAACCAGGCCCAGATGTCGGCGCGGGGCATCCCGCAGATCGCCGCGGTGATGGGTTCGTGCACCGCCGGCGGGGCCTATGTGCCGGCAATGAGCGACGAGGTGGTCATCGTCAAGGGCACCGGCACGATTTTTCTCGGCGGGCCGCCACTGGTCAAGGCCGCCACCGGCGAGGAGGTCAGCGCCGAAGAACTGGGCGGCGCCGACGTGCACACGCGCCTCTCCGGCGTGGCCGACCACTTCGCCGAGAACGACCACGAAGCCCTCGGGATCGTGCGCGACATCGTCGCCAACCTCGGCCCCCGCCGCCGCCCACCCTGGGAGGTGCAGGCCTCGGAACCGCCGCGCTACGATCCGGAGGAGGTGTACGGCATCATCCCCCGCGACACGCGCAAGAGCTACGATATTCGCGAAGTGATCGCCCGGCTGGTGGATGGCAGCCGGCTGTATGAGTTCAAGACGCGCTACGGCACGACCCTGGTCTGCGGGTTCGCGCACATCGAGGGCATCCCCGTCGGCATTCTGGCCAACAACGGCATCCTCTTCAGCGAGAGCGCGCTGAAGGGCGCGCACTTCATCGAACTCTGCGCGGCGCGTGGCATTCCACTGCTCTTCCTGCAGAACATCACCGGCTTTATGGTCGGCAAGCAGTACGAAAATGGCGGGATCGCCAAAGACGGCGCCAAGCTGGTCACCGCGGTGAGTTGCGCAGCCGTGCCGAAGTTTACCGTCGTGGTGGGTGGTTCGTTCGGGGCCGGGAACTATGGCATGTGCGGACGCGCCTATCAGCCCCGGCTGCTCTGGATGTGGCCCAACGCCCGCATCAGCGTGATGGGGGGCCAGCAGGCCGCCAATGTGCTGCTCACCGTGCGTCGCGACAACCTGCTGGCCCAGGGCCGCGACATGACCCCCGAGGAGCAGGAGGCCTTCAAGGCGCCCATTCTCGAGAAGTACGAACGCGAGGGCAGCCCGTACTACTCCACTGCGCGCCTGTGGGACGATGGCATCCTCGTGCCCACCGATACGCGCAAGGCCCTGGCCCTGGGTCTGGCCGCCGCCGGCAACGCCCCGGCCCAGGAAACCAGGTTCGGCGTGTTTCGCATGTAAGGATTCACATAGATCCTGACGTGAACATACGCCCTCGGCGAGGGGGACGGGGAAACCTGGTTTCCCCATCCCCCCACCCGGTGGGAGGGTGTGGGAGGGCGCAGCCCTCCCAGGAAGAACCTATGTTCATCCTGTTCGTGTGCGGCTCCGCCGCACGGACGGCTAACGTGAACATACGCCCTCGGCGAGGGGTGTGGGGAAACCGGGTTTCCCCATACCTCAGCGGATGCGGGCCGGAGGCCCGCGCACCCAGGCCCCGCCCCCTGGGAGGGTTTGGGAGGGCGCAGCCCTCCCAGGAACGAACGTATGTTCATGGCGGCGTTGTGCGGCTCCGCCGCACGGACGGCTAACGTGAACATACGCCCTCGGCGAGGGGTGTGGGGAAACCAGGTTTCCCCACGCCCCTGCCCGTAGGGTGAACAGAGGCCCCGCCCGGGAGGGACCGGGCGAGTCGGGCCCTCCCGGGAACATGGGCTTGCCCCCCCCTGTTGCGCGGCGCAGCCGCGCTGCACTACGAAGGTCATCACCATGCTCCGTCTCTCCGAAGAAGTAGCCACCGCGGTTGACGAGGGCCAGGCGGTCGTGGCACTGGAAAGCACACTGATCAGTCATGGCCTGCCGTACCCGCAGAACCTGGAGATCGCGCTGGCGCTGGAAGCCGAGGTGCGCGCGGCGGGCGCGGTTCCGGCAACGATTGGCGTGGTGGGCGGGACACCGACCGTGGGTCTCGGGCCGGCGGATCTGGAGCGCTTTGCCACGGGCGGGGCCGCAGTGCGAAAGCTCTCGCGCCGCGATCTGGCGGCATGCATCGCCCAGGGCGCCGATGGCGCCACCACTGTCGCCGCGACGATGGCCCTCGCTGCCGCCGCGGGCATCGCCGTCTTCGCCACCGGCGGCATCGGCGGCGTGCATCGGGATGCCGCCCGCACCTGGGACGTTTCGGCGGATCTGATCGAACTGGCCCGCACTCCGGTGCTGGTGGTTTGCGCCGGGGCCAAGGCCATTCTCGACCTGCCGGCCACGCTGGAGTACCTCGAGACTCTTGGCGTTCCCGTGGTGGGCTACGGCACCGCCGAGTTTCCAGCCTTCTACACCCGCAGCAGCGGGCTGCCCGTGCCGGCGCGCGCCGACCACCCGGAAGAGGTCGCTCGACTCTGGGTTGCCCAACGTTTGCATTCAGCCGTGGCGGCGCCCGGCGGGATGCTGCTGTGTGTGCCGCCACCCGATGAGGTCGCCCTGCCCTCCGCCACGGTGGAGGCCGCCGTTAGCCGCGCCCTGGCCCGCGCCGAGGCTGCCGGCGTGCGCGGCCCGGCGGTAACCCCGTTTCTCCTGTCTACGGTGGCCGAGGAGACGCGGGGTGAAAGCATGGCCGTCAACCTCGCGCTGCTGCGCCAGAATGCCCGCGTCGCTGCCCGCGTCGCCAGCGCCCTGGCCGCCCGGCCCCGGTAGCCTGCGATGGTCTTTGCATACATCATCCGCTCTAGCCCGCGCAGGCGGGCTTCGCATTCCGTAGCCGAGGGCTTATGGTCTTTGCATATATCATCCGCTCTAGGCCGCGCAGGCGGCCTTCGCATCCCCTAGCCGAGGGCTTCAGCCCCACGGCTAGCCCGGCATAGCGGATGAATTTTTCAAAGACCATTAGCCCCACGGCCAGCCCGGCATACCGGATGAATTTCTCAAAGACCATCGCAGGCGTGGCGTTTGCGATCCGGCAGACCATTCCCTCAAGAAGGGGCGCGTTCCCTGGCCGGCGCGGCCCGCTTTTCGGTAAAAGTACCTGTTCACACCTGGGGTAACCCACGCGCCGGCGAGCGAGAGCGTTTCCCCCGTCGCGTGTCCGCGGGCAAGATGCCCGCGCTCCCAGGAGAAATGTGAACACGTACCGGTAAAAAAACCCTTGACAAGTTGTCATATCGCAACTATACTTGGCATCGCAGCCATCAGAATGATGGCCGCTGGAACGCACCCTCAACACAACCCGCGCGCGCTTAACCCCGATACGTTGAGTGCAAGTGAAGAATGGCTGTGGAGATGCCACGCCTGCCCGCAAGGGTGGAATTCTTTTGTGTCTTTTTTTTACGCTAGGCGAGGAGCACGGATCGATGCTCAAACGGACAACATCCATCTGGGAACTGACTGACGCACAGGCTCTGGGGCAGGATCCCGAGGTTGAACCTATCATCGAAGAACTTGAGGACCTGACCCACGAGACCGCCGAGCAGTCCCGTGGCACTGAGCCGGCCCTCGACCCTGTGCAGCACTATTTGCAGGAAATCGGCCGTGTTTCACTGCTGACGGCGAGCGAGGAGGTGGAACTGGCCGAGCGGATCGAGCGCGGCAATCTTGCCGAAGAGCGTCTGAAGGCGACGGATCTGTCGCCAGAGGCGCGGCGCGCCCTGGAGCAGGACGTGCAACTTGGCCAGGACGCGCGGCGTCACCTGATCCAGGCCAATCTGCGCCTGGTGGTCAGCATCGCCAAGAAGTATGTCGGGCGTGGGCTGTCGCTGCTGGATCTCATCCAGGAAGGCAACATCGGCCTGATGCGCGCGGTGGAGAAGTTCGATTACCGCAAGGGCAATCGCTTCAGCACCTACGCCACCTGGTGGATCCGCCAGGCCGTGACGCGCTCGATTGCCGAGCATGGCCGGACCATCCGGCTGCCCGTGCATATGAGCGAGTCGGTTGGGCAGGTGAAGCGCGCCTCCGAGCGGCTGGCGCAGTCGCTGGAGCGGCAACCCACGGCGGAGGAGATCGCCATTGCCCTGGGACAGCCGGTGGACCGCATCCAGCGCGTGCTGGAGGCCGCGCGCCGGCCCGTGTCGCTCGAGACGCCGGTCGGCGACGAAGGCGAGCACACCCTGGGGGATTTTCTCACCGATGAGGAGATCCCCTCGCCCACCGACTTTGCCTCGACGCAACTGCTCCGCCGCGATCTGGCCAATGCCCTGGATCACCTGAGCGAGCGGGAGCGCCGGATCATCGACCTGCGCTACGGGCTGGTGGACGGGCGCCGGCGCACGCTGGAGGAAGTCGGTCGCGCCCTGGGGATGACCCGCGAGCGCGCCCGGCAGATCGAGGCCGAAGCCCTGCGTCGCCTGCGCAGCCCCGATGTGGGCCAGCATCTACGGGATTATCTGGAGTGATGTCGGATGGTACGCGAGGGGGGTGTGGCAATGCCACACCCCCCTCGGTATTTCCCTAGAACCGCGCTCCGCGATTGCTGTTCCGCAGTTCATCGAAACAGGCGCTGCAATACACCGGCTTGGTGCCCCTGGGCACAAAGGGCACGGTCGTCTCCTGACCGCAGTTGGCGCAGGTGGTTTTGTAGGTGACCCGCTCGCGCACCCCGCCGGCAGCCATTGGGGGGCGGGGAGGGCGTTCCTCCCGCGGGGCGCCGTTGTTCATGGCGGCCTTCCGGGCCTGACGGCACGACGGGCAGCGCGTCGGTTCGTTGACAAACCCCTTTGAGGCGTAAAACTCCTGCTCGCCCGCTGTGAACACGAAGTCCATCCCGCAATCCCGACACGTAATGGTCTTGTCCGCGAAGCTCATCGCTCGCCACTCCTTGCCGAAGGTCCTTTGCCGCAGTGATTGGTCCGTGCCAGGGTTGCGAGCAGGTTCGCCCTTGAGCCCAAGGG
>Ga0209227_1000626_pt1 | contig 29844 bp, 27 predicted proteins | sample YNPBryantNP2012_FD_185815 | JGI IMG/M metagenome (GOLD analysis project Ga0209227, IMG submission 185815) | Anoxygenic and chlorotrophic microbial mat microbial communities from Yellowstone National Park, USA - YNP Bryant NP 2012 (SPAdes)... ...
AAGGAGCTTTCGGCCATACGCGAGGTGGCGATCATCTATCCCTCGGGCAAAGGCAGAAGCAAGATAGCCCTGAGCCGGATGAGCGCCCGACAGAAGAAGCTCTTTGACCTCCTTAAGATCGGGTCATTCGCGAGCCGTTAGGGGTAATACGACACCGCATGACCTAATCCCACTGTATACAGGGATTTTATCGTCCCCTATTTCGTAAAGCGGAAACTCAGGCTAGTATGTCGGGCTTTCGAGGAACCATGAGCTGGCGAGGGAGAACCGGATGCCCTTAGGAATCTCTATCCTCGGCGGCTTCTCCAGGACGATCAGCAGAGCCTCGGCCCTCGGATATTCCTTTTTCGCCTCGAGAAGCGCCCTCACCTCACGCTCGTAAACGCCGCTATCGGCTATATCCATACACACCTGTATCAAGGTATTAGGCCCCCCAGGGAACCTCGCGTGGAAATCGACCTCATAGCCGCCAGCCGTCCGCACGTACCCGATCTCAGCCCCGCGGCGCTCCAACTCCAGCAGCACGCAGGCCTCAAGCGCTTGCCCCGTTTTGGGTTCTCCCGAATGGTCATATACGGGGATGAGCCCGGTATCTATCGGATACACCTTGCGTGGGTTGACCATGCGCCGCCGCTCCGACCTGGCATAGAGAGAGGTGGTCCGCAGCAGGAACGCGTCCTCGAGATGCCCCAGGTATTCGTGCAGCGTGTCTTTGGCAACCGGGATTCCCTGCGCCTTCAGGTCGTTATAGAACTTGTTTATGCTGAAAGTGCCGGCCGGGTTGCCCAGCAGCCGCCTCACGAGATAGCGTAGCGCGACCGGGTTGGAGACCGCGTGCCGCTCGATCACATCCCGGAACACGGCCACGTCAACGTAGGATCTCAGCAGCTCTTGCCTGGCGCGCACATCGGTGCCCACGACTTCCGGAAAGCCCCCGCATGCCAGGAAATCCCTAAGGTCCCGCTCTATCCGCGAACGCTGCGCTGTTGGGAGGCGGCCGACATCTCCCTTCGGCTCCCGCCCCAGGTGGCGCAAGTATTCCCTGAAGCTGAACGGGTACAAGCGAACTTCGAGCGCGCGTCCCCTCATGGCACTCGCTAGCTCACGCGAGAGCAAGCGCGAAGACGAACCGGAGATGAACAACCCTACGTTCGGGGTATCCAGCAGTCTCCTCGCAAAGACCTCCCATCCGTTTATGTTCTGGATCTCGTCCAGGAAGAACACCACCCGCCTGCCATGCGATTCGGGGAACAGGTTGTAATACTCTTCCGCCACCAGCCCAAGCTCGCTTTGCGTCAAGGCGGACAGTCTCTCATCCTCAAAGTTGAAATACAATAAGGCCTCGCGGGGCGTTCCCCGCTTCAATTCACTTTCGATCTCCTGCCAGAGGAAAGTGGTCTTACCAGAACGGCGCATGCCTATCACGGCATACGCTTTCTTCCCGCTCACCCGAGGGAGGTAGACATCCCTCTTGGTGGACTCGGGGGGCTGCGCCGATAAGCTATCAATTATTTTCTGCCTTACCAGGTCTCTCATGTATCCTGCATCCCCCATCATGCATCCTCCAGGCGATATCATGTCCTATCATTATTGTCCTTTTATTAAGGTTATAATAAGATATAAATGTCCTTCTGTAAAGGATATAATATTTCCCCATCGGCATTCATAGACTTTTCAGCCCCTGGATGGCCAACGTACTGATGCGACATGGCTGCTTCATTCGGAGCCGTCTCCAATCGTTGCCAGGCACCAATTGAGCCATTATTGAAGTTTTGGCGCCTGGCACCTATTGATTCGCATCATGATGAACGGCTGAGGGGCCGCGACGCCTCGTGCAGGGGAGCCGCTGTGGAATGTGGCATATAGGCGGATTGCTCCTCCGCGAAACGAAACGGACAGGCCGAGGCCTGTCCGTTTGCGCTGATGGAGGAAGCAGGGTTCGAACCCGCGAGGGCTGCGCCAACAGATTTACAGTCCGTAAAATATTGTTGTTCTGGGTTTTCGAGAGTCGCTCTGAGCTTTTCTGGGTTACGCATATGCTGCGTTCTCCCAGGATCCAGACATTCTCATCCGCTCATGGCTTTCCTCGCTTACGCTCAGCAATACTGACCATTTGTTTACTGGATATGGCATATGGTAGTACCTGGGACTGGGATTAACCCTTGAGCGGTTTAATGAGGCCTCAGGTGCCTATTCCGGTTGTTGTTTACTGTAAACAATCGTCAAGCAATCGGGAGTCTACGGCGCCGAATTCTCTCTCGCTCTATCACGACGATGCTTCTTTCCAGGCCATCTAATGGAATCAACTCCAAGACCCTACTCAACAACGTCAAGGTCTGTTCTCTGCTGTAATCGCCACCTCTGAAAGGATAGTGCTCGGACCTTGCTCCTGCGTGAGGGCCAACAGGCGTGGGTAATCCAGATCCGCCGTGATCACAACCATGTCATTGGATTTGGCGTAACTCCTAAGCGTCTCATCAGTGGCTCTGGACATTTCGATCTCAGAGGCATGAACGGCTTGGTATCCTTTTTCTCGCAGCCAGGCAGCCAGCCCCGGAGAAAGGGGCATGTCGACAAGAAAGCTCACTTGGCGATCTCCAAGGTTTCCTCTTCGGCGAGAAAGGCGGCGTACCGCAAGGCCTTATCGATGTCCTCGGGTTCCAGGAAGGGGTATTCCTTAAGGATCTCCTCCTTTGTCTCACCCGAGGCGAGCAAGCCCAGCAGGCGGGAAACGGGAAACCTCAGCCCCCTTATGCAGGGCTTCCCGGTACATATTTCCGGATCTATCGTTATCCGCTCGAACTTCATCATCACCACCTTCTCTCTTCGTTTATAATACCTCTTGTCATAGACCGTGTCATTTGGCCTATTGCCACCTTTTGCAGTTCGTGGTGCCGATCTCATTTCCTCTGTCAGACGCAGACCACCAGGCCTATAATTTTCCTATGAACCAGAGGAATGAACCGCCCCGACTTTCCCGGAAACTCTATTGTCTGAAAGGATAGAAGCAACCTGTGAAGTTTTGGTGCTTGACCCTTTTTGAAGGAGAATTGAAATTTTGGTGCCTGAATAAGAGCTATGGGAGACCCCAAATAAAGGCGTAAACGGAAAGGCCGGTGCCTGTCCGTTTACGCTGGTGGGGGAGGCAGGGTTCGAACCTGCGAAGGCTGCGCCAACGGATTTACAGTCCGTCCCCTTTGGCCACTCGGGTACTCCCCCTTATAAGACCTTCGGGCGCCCCTTCAGGGGCAGAATGCATTATACCAACACCGACCTCTTTATCAAGTGTGCAAGCGGCGCGCGGGCGGCCGCTCCAGCCCGGTCTCTCATCCGGCCTGGGCAGGCGGCTCGTACTCCTCCAGGCTGGGATATATGGTGAAGACCTGGTCCAGGCCGGTGAGGCGCAGCACCTTGAGCACGCTCTCCCGGCAGCAGATCAGGCAAACCGAGCCTCCCGCCGAGCGCACCCTCTTCAGCGTGCCCACCAGCACTCCCAGGCCAGAGGAGTCCATGAAGGAGATGCCCCCCAGGTCCAGGATGATGTCCCTGGCCCCCTCCTCCAGCGTCTGGTATATCGCCTCTTTCATCTCCGGAGCGGTGTGCAGGTCAACCTCGCCGCTGAAGCTGAGTACCCGGACGCCGTTGTGGATCCCCTTCTCGACCTTCACCTCTTTGCCTTTCCGTTACCGGCCTATTTCCGACCGCCGCTCAGTACCGTATAGTGAAATGATATTACGCATTTGAATATAATTCAAACATGCGAGACCGTGGATAAAACCGGTTCAGCGGGGGCCCGCACCGCGGGCGCCCGGTTTTGACGGCAGCGCGGCGGGGTAGATTACAGGCGGCACCTGCGGAGGCCGGCCGCAGGGCCCCCGGACCCCGGGAGGGAATGACTTTTGAGCGCAGAGGAAGAGACCGTCAGGCTGAAAGCCACCGCCCTCCCCTTCTACGCCCAGGTCGTCCGGGTGGCGGTGTTCCTCTTGGCCAGCCGACTGGATTTCGACCTGGAGCAGGTGGAGGACCTGCGCATCGCGGTGGACGAGGCGTGGAACCACGCCGTTTCCCACTCCGCGCCGCAGGACGAGGTGGAGGTGGAGATCGGGGTCAAGCCGGGGGCCATGCGCATCACGGTCACCTCGCCCATCGGCAAGGGCAAGGAGGAGCCCGGGGACATCTCCCAGTCCTTCAGCCGGCTCATCCTCGATGCGGTCTGCGACGACCTGCGGGTGGAGCACGAGGGAGGGCGCTGCCGGATAACCCTGAGCAAGCTCAAGGAAGGCAGGGGTTCCGGTGGCGCAGGAACACGATGAGGAAGCGCAGAGGCAGCGCCGCCTCCGCAGGGAGCGAGTGCGCGAGCTGTTCGAGCGGCTGCGGGCCACCCAGGATATCTCCTGCCGCGACGAGCTCATCGCCATGCACATCGGCCTGGTGGAGTACCTGGCCCGCCGTTTCTCCAACCGGGGTGAGCCCTACGAGGACCTCCTGCAGGTCGGGTTCGTGGGCCTGATCAAGGCCATCGACCGCTACGACCTGGAACGCGGGGTGGAATTCACCACCTACGCGACCCCCACCATAATCGGGGAGATAAAACGCTACTTCCGCGACAGGAGCTGGACCATCAGGGTGCCGCGCCGCCTGCAGACGCGGGACGCCCAGCTGAGCCAGGCGGTCGAGCTCCTGGCCCAACAGCTCAAACGCACGCCGACCATCCAGGAGATCGCCGACTACATGGGTATCTCCGAGGAGGAGACGGTGGAGGTGCTGGAGAGCTCGCACACGGCCAACTACATCAGCCTGGACGGCGCGAACTCGGACGATGCCGACAAGGGCTTCTCCCTGCTGGAGCAGCTGGGGGAGGAGGACCGCGAGTTCTTCCTGAGCGAGCACCGCGCGGCCATATCCCAGATGGTGGGCTGCCTGGATCCCCGGGAGCAGCGCATCCTGTTCATGCGCTTCTTCCAGGGCATGACCCAGATGGAGATAGCCAGGGAGCTGGGCATCTCCCAGATGCACGTATCCCGGCTGCTGACCCGCATCCTCTTGAAGATGCGGGAGGCCCTGGGGGAGTGAGCGGCGGGACGGCTTCCCGGCGCCCGGTCGGCGCACCGCCTGGATCACACCCGCCGGACGCTTGCTGGTAAGTTGCCGAACGGGCTAGAGCCGACCGGGTTCCCCGGGGCGGCGGCCCGCGGGCGCGCGGAAACCACCTCACCCTGCAACCGAAATATAGGGTCTTATCTTCGCCCCTTGGGCGTTTGACCCACAACATATAGTGTCTTATCTGCCCGGAGATGGGAAGGCGGGGGAACCGGGCGAAACATCGTGTCGTCAAAAGTGTTAGAATATATACGGGAAAAGTATATAGGAAGGGAAGAATCGATCCTAAAAGACCAGGGAAGCCGCGGGAATCCTCCTGAAGAAGGACTCTAAGCCGGTCGTTTCCCCAGCGAGGTGAGATCGACATGAAGCAGAACGGCATCGGGAGCGCCAACATCTCCGAGATAAAGGAGATCATGAGGAATATGGTGGGCAAGCTGGTGCGCATCTCCGTCAAGGAATCCAAACCCAAGACCCATTGGGAGGAGAAAGAGGGGGTCATCGAGGGAGTCTACCCCACCGTTTTCCTCTTCCGCTTCAAGAACCGGCGCAACGTCGACGAGAGGGTCGCCTACAGCTACGTGGACGTCGCCATAGACGACGTCAAGATACTGGACAACTGAGCGCCGGAAAACCGGGGCGCCGGGCGGGCGAGGGCCCGGGCCGCAGGACAGGCGGGCGGCAACCGGATGATCTACATCGGCACGGCTGGGTTCTCCTACGCGGACTGGAAGGGGGTCTTCTATCCGGAGCGGCTGGGGGCCCGCGATATGCTGGAGTTCTACGCTGCCCGGTTCCCGGTGGTGGAGGTCAACAGCTCCTGGTACGCCATCCCTCCCTCCTCCCGCTTCGACTCCATGGCCAAGCGTACCCCCGAGGGCTTCCGCTTCGTGGTGAAGGCCTACAAGGGAATAACCCATGACGTGCCGGGCGCTCCTGAGGACTTCCGCTCTTTCCTCCGCTCCCTGCGCCCCCTGGAGGAGAAGGGGAAGCTGGCCGCGGTGCTGGCCCAGTTCCCCTGGGGTTTCCGCAATACCCCGGAGAACCGCCTTTACCTCGAGCATCTCCGGGAGATGATGGGGCAGAGGCCGGTGGTGGTGGAGTTCCGCAACCAGCAGTGGGTGGAGGAGGCCACTTGGGAGCTTCTGAGGCGGCTCCGCCTCGCCTTCTGCTGCGTGGACGAACCCCGCCTCAAGGGGCTGGTGAAGCCCCTGGCGGTCCACACCGCTGAACCCGCCTACGTGCGCTTCCACGGCCGCAACAGCCGGACCTGGTGGGACCGACAGCGCGAGTCCTGGGAGCGCTACGATTACTTGTACAGCCGGGAGGAGCTGGAGGAATGGCGGGACAAGGTGGGGGAGCTGGCTTCCCGGGCGCGGGACGTCTACCTCATTTTCAACAACCATTACCGGGGGCAGGCGGTGCGCAACGCCCGGATGATGGCGGACCTGCTGCCCCCGGAGGCGGTGGCGCCCCTGGGGGAGGATGGGGAGGCAGACAGGGTGGAGGAGGGAGGGACGGGAACGGGGCTCACCCTCTTCGAGGCATAGGAGGGGATAGGAGCCGCGCCGTCGTTATTCGCGGTGTGGCCGGGCGCGGCTCGCTGTTTTTCTTCGAGGGATGAGGGGGAGATGGTCCGGATCACCGGGCGGCACCGGCGCCGGTGAGATCGAAAAAACGGCGGGTTGCCGCGGCTCACCCCGCCTTGGCGCCTTTCAGGGGCTGCGGGATTCCCTGATCGCCTGCAGGGCTTCGCCGATATCGCCCACGGCCACGATGCGCATGCCCGGGGGGCGGTCGCCTATCTCTTCGTAGTTATCCCGGGGCGCCAGGAAAAGAGTGGCCCCGGCCGCCGCCGCCGCCTTTATCTTCATGTCGATGCCCCCGATGGGACCCACCGACCCGTCCGGGAAGATCTCCCCCGTACCCGCCACCCGACCCTCGCTCACCAGGGCGCCCTCCTCGAGGACGTTGATGATGCCCAGGGCGAGCATCAGGCCGGCGGAGGGTCCAGTAAGTCCTTCCGTTTCTATCTTCACCTCGAGGGGGAAGCGGTAGAGGACGCGATCGCGGATGATCACCCCCAGGGCCGCCGCCGCGGAATCCCCTGGCAGGGAGGTGAGAGTGGTCTCCATCTCGATCCGCGAAGCGCCTTCATCCCCGGCCTCTTCCTCATCCATCGCCTCCCTCTCCACGACGAGCGTGACCGGGTCGCCGGGCCGCTTGCCGGCGAGGATGGAACGCAGGACTTCCGAGTCCTCCACCGGCATGCCGTCGAGCTCTACGAGGGCATCCCCCACCTGCAGCTGCGAGGAGGCCGGGGCGTCAGGCGAGAGCCCCAGCACCAGGACCCCCGCCTTCACCATGTCCACCTGGTATCCCGCTTCCCGCAGAGCCACCGCCGTGGCGGTCTCCTTGCTCAGGCGCATGAGCAGGTCGGAGCGCCGGTTGTAATCCTGGAGGCTGCCTCCCTCTCCCACCAGGTCGCGCAGGGTTTCCAAGCGGGCACCGTCCAGCGCCTGCGCTAGGAGCCCCATCAGGGGAAGCTGGTCCAGGCTCACCGAGGTCAGGAAGAGATGACCTTCCTGGAGGCCGGATCGGCCTTCCACCGAGATGATGGGTTCCACGGCCTCGGCGGAACCGGGGGATACGGAATAATAGAAGGTCGGCAGGACCAGCAGGAAGACCAGCAGGGGGAGGGCCATTCCCGCCGCCCACAGCAGAAGGGACCTGCGGGGGCTTTTGCCCGGCGGCCGGAGGCGCGGACCCCGCCTGCTGAACCGCATCATCCGGCCGCCCCTTAATCCATGACCACGTCCACCGGACGCCCGCACCTGCCGCAGGAGCGCCCGCTGATGCCCACGATCCCGGTGTGGTAGCCGTCGCGCCGGATGAGGAGGTTGCCGCACTGCGGGCAGCGGGTGTGGCTGCCTTCGGCCAGGCGCACGTTCCCCAAGTAGACGTAGGACAGACGCCGCTCCGCCAGTTCGCGGGCCCGCAGCAGGGCGCTGGGGGGAGTGGGTTCCACCTCCATCCGGTAGGCGGGAAAGTAGGCCGAGAAGTGCAGGGGCACCGTCTCGCCCAGCGAGGCCACGAAGTCCACCAGCTCCTCCACCAGCTCGTCGGAGTCGTTGAGCCCAGGGATGAGCAAGTTGGTTATCTCCAGGTGGATGCCCAGCTCGGCAGCGCGGCGGCAGGTGGCCAACACCGGCTCCAGGCGGGACTTGCAGATCTTCCGGTAGAACCCGTCGTCCATGGACTTCACGTCAACGTTCATGGCGTCGATGAAGGGGGCCAGGCGCTCGAAGGGTCCGGGATTGTAGAAACCGTTGGTCACCAGGACGTTCTTGAGCCCCCGCTCGCGGGCCAGCTCCGCGCATTCCAGGACGAACTCGTACCAGATGAAGGGCTCGTTATAGGTGTAGGCGATGCCGAAGGAGGAGCAGTCCAGGGCCTCTTTCACCAGGCGTTGGCTGCTTATCTCGAAGACGCGGGCATCCGGCTGCAGCATGTGCCAGTTCTGGCAGAAGTCGCAGCGCTGGTTGCATCCGCGGGTGCCCACCGAGTAGATGAGCTTCCCCGGATGGAAGTGGTAGAGGGGCTTCTTCTCCACCGGGTCCAGGTTGGCGGCCATGGCTTTGCCGTATATCTCCGAGAAGAGGTCGCCTTTGAGGTTGACCCGCGCATAGCAGAATCCGCGCTTGCCCTCGGGGATGAGGCATTCCTGGGGGCAGAGCGTGCAGCGTACCTTCCCGTCCTCCAGCTTCTCGTAGAACATCGCCGGTTTCACGGTCAGCCTCCGGAGCAGCGGGGGCCCGCGCCCCAACGGGACCCGGGCCCCGTGATTCGTCCATGCGCAAGGATGATTTTACCCCGCTGAAGCGCCGGGTTCTACCGCGACGCTGCGGCCAGTGGGCTTCCCAGCACAGGCCTGCCGCTCGAGGTGTGATCGCCTCTCCGGCCCTCGATGGAAACGCGGGGGTCCCCCGGCGGGAAGCCCTTTCCCTTTCCCGGCCTTGCGCTATAATACAATTCAAGGAAATGCGGGCACTTTACGATAAATCACCTGAGGACAAGGAAAGGAGCAAGAGCTTGGCTGCGACCTTGGAGGCATTGCGGGATGAACGCGGCTTCAGCTTGCTGGAATTGCTCATCACCCTGCTGGTGATTTCCATACTGGTGGGAATAGCGGTGGCGTCATACTTCTTCTCCACGGGAAAGGCGGGCGAGACCGCTTGCAAATCCAACCTGAGGACGATTCGGGATGCTATAATTGTCTATCAGTCGGCCAATTCTGGGCAGAACCCTCCCGATCTGGACAGCCTGGTCCCGGACTATATCAAGGACGACAAGGGGCTTTTCTGCCCGGTCACCGATGAGAAGTATGATTACGACCCCGCCACTGGGGATGTGAGCTGTCCCCATTGCGAGCCATGAATTAGGAGGGATTCAAGGAGGGGACATTGAAGTACGCGAAATTCCAGCAGATCATCTTCGGGATAATGATACTGGTGATCCTGGCCACCTCCCTGGCCATGGCGGTGCATAAGCCCGACGCGGTGGAGATAATCGGCCAAGTGCTCATCCTGGCGATCATCGTCGCCGGGATGAACTGGGGCTACCGCATGGGCATACCGGCCATAGTCGCCTCCATAGCCCTGTATGGGGGCCTGCGCTTGGGCCTGCGGGGCGAGCTGAGCACTGCGGCCCTCTGGGAGCTCCTCGCCTTCAAGTGCGTCATCTACACGGTGCTGGGCCTGCTCTGCTCGCATATGCACAACCAGATGCGTTACCTCTTCGTCAAGCTGGAGCACCAGGATTTCATCGACGACGAGACCCAGATAGGGAACAAGCGTTTCCTCCTCAAGGAGCTGACCTCGCGCATAAACGAGAACGAGCGCTACGAGATCCCCTTCAGCCTGGTCACCTTCACCCTCAACCCCGAGATGGTGGACATGCTCAAGACCTCGCGGGGGGTGAGCGTGCTGCGGGACATCAGCACCTCCATCCTCAAGAACGACACCCGCTCGGTGGACGAGCTTGCCCGCGTGGAGAGCCGCCTACTGGTCATCCTGCCCAGCACCCGCAAGGACGGGGCCACCGTATGCTGCCGCCGCCTGGAGGGGAAGATGCTCCGCTATCTGGAGCACCACTTCTCCGACGGCGAACTGCACAAGGCCATGCAGGTCCAGGTGCTGGAGTACCCGGAGGACCGCCAGGAGATCGAGTCGCTGGTCAGCTCCCTGCGCGCCGAGCTGGAGCAGGAGAAGTCGGGCAGCCTGCTGGACGCTTTGAAGCGCTGAGGGGACAGCAACCCGCCGACCGTGTGAGTTGACTCGGAGTTGGCCGGATGCCGGACGGGTGCGGCCTTTATGCTTCGCTGTCCTCCCTGGCCGCCCGCTCCAGCCCAGCGGCCAGGTCGCGGTAAAGGACATCATCCTCGGTGACCAGCTCCACCTGGCGGAGGGCGCAGGGGTGGGCGAGGCAGAAGTCGCGGATGCCCTCGATCACGGCCCGGCAGCAAGTCGAGTCGGTGATGCCCGAAAACGTGCCGGACGGAAGCGGCATGACCACGCAGGCCAGCCCGTTGTCGCAGCAGCGCTTGAGGGCGTTGTAGGCGCAGAGGCGCATCCGGGCCTCGGTGGTGGAACCGTCCCCGCCGATGGCGGCGGCGTGGACCACAGCGCGGAACGGGAGCCGGCCCGCCCCGGTGACCACCGCGGCTCCGGCGGCGATGGGGGCCAGTTCCCGGGCCTCCCTCTCGATCTCCTCGCCCCCGGCCTGGCGCACGGCCGCGGGGATGCCCTCGTCCATCTTCAACAGATTGCAGGTGGGGATGACCAGGGCGTCGGCGTCGCGGCCCTGGAAATCGGCCTTGACCACCCTGACTTTGATCCCCCCCAGGTCCCGTTGCCAGGTCCGCTCCATGTCCGTTTGGATCCCTCCGGATTCTGCCCGCGCACAGGCGGGGCACCGGGCAACACGCGGGTAGGGAGCGGGATCGAACCCCAGTCGGAGTCGCTTTCGCTCCTTCCCCATTTGTCCCCGCAATATGAGGTTATCCTTCTACGATCCGTTTTAAACGCGACCGAGATCACCTTCAAGCGATGCCCGTGTGCTGGAGCAGAGGGCGAAGAGCCGGTGTCCGTTTTCCGGTTGCTCCAAAAAGATTACTTTGACTGCTCTTGTTGAAACGGGTTCTCATGCAGCCGGGTCGGTTGTTTGGTGCTATCCAGGCGGGCGGCCCCCCGCCTCGCGGGACAGGTTGGGCCTCAGGACGTCCCGCGCGAGCTCTCCTCCTCTCCCCGCAGCCAGGAAACGATCGCGGCCAAGTGAGGATGCTTTTCCAGGAGGTCCTCCACCAGACCGCTGCGCAGCAGCCCCCTCTCTCTCCAGAAACCGTCGGCCGGATCGTGGACGAAGTCCAGCTCGGGCTGCTCCGAGGAGGCCGCGCATCCGCCCAACCGCTCCGTCACTTTGAGGTAAAGGTCCCTGAACCTGTGGCGGCTCTCCTCCAGCTCCCGTCCGGCGAGGACCGTCGGCAGGAAGATCCCCCAAAAGGACGGCTTGCGGAAGGCGGCGAAGGCGGGACGGTAGATGAGGGCGGTGAGGCGCCCGCGGAAGCGCAGGGCATGGTGATCGGTCTCATGGTCGAGGTCCATCCCCTGGCGCCGCTGCCCCCGGTCCCTTGAGGGAAAGACCTCCTCCACTGCGGACACCAAGCATTCCTCCAGGGCTGCCTCCTCGCGGTTGTCGGGCGGCGGCTCCAGGCGGCATTCGGCGAAGAGGGAGCCGGCGGGCGTTTCCTCGGCGCCTTGCGTTTCCTCTTGGAGCGGCTGCAGGCCCTGGCCTGGGTCGAGGACGGCCAGGAAGAGGTTGAGACCCCGCAGGGCATAGGCCTCCAGCTCCCGACTCTCCCAGGCCAACCCCTCCCGCAGCCGCTCCGCCCTGAGCTCCAGCAGCCTGGCGCGGAATCTGACCGGTCCCGTGACCGCCGCCCCGCCCGCGGGCAGCAGCAGGGGTATGCGCAGGTAGTCGCGGATGAGGGCGTCCCTGGCGCCGGCGGGATGTTGGTATCGGGTGAAGAGCCCCCGCGGCCCCGGGTAGAGGAATAGCACCTTCCAACCGCCCGGCAGGGGAGGGAACTCCACCACCGGGAGGGCGTGGGGAAGCCCGGCGGGAGCGGGACCGCCTGCTGGAGCGGAGGCCCGCAGGCGGCCCAGCAGAAGCTCGGGGTAGTAGGCGCGCGGCCGGTGCAGGGAGATGTGGGGAGAGAGGAAGGCCTCGCCGCAAACCTCGGCCCCGGGACGCAGGGAGCCCGCCATGAACTCGACTTTCAGGGCGGCGAAAGAGGGGAGTTCCCGGGTGAAGGAGGGGGCATCCCCGCTGCCGCGGGCTTCGCCGATATCCTTCATTGTGTAAAAAAAGGCGTAGCGGTTGAGCTCCGCCGCCGTCCTCTCCCTTTCCCTCTGCCGGGCATCCATGCCCCTGATGATAGCACGGTGCGCCCGGGCGCAAGCGATGCCGGCGCGCATGCGGAAGCCGCCCGCCCCATGCCTGCCTGAAAAGTCGGGCGGCGGAGAAGGGATGCTCAGTGGGTAGGCGGCACGGACTGATGGAAAGCAGTCGAGGCAAAGCGGCCTGGTGCCGCCGGCGATTCCCGTTCGGGGACGGTAAGGGTGCTGCGGCTCCGCTCCTTCAGCCCACTTCCTGCTCGCCCGAGCCCGGGACGGGCAGAGGAGGGCAGGCCCGGAGGGTGCGAGGCCGGTACTCATAGTGGCGCACCGCCTTCTGGTAGACGTCAACCGTGCTGCGGGCGATGCGGCTCCAGTTGTAGCGCTCCCCGATATAGGCCCGGGCGTCGTTGGTGAGCCGCCGGGCCAGTTGTTGGTCGGTGAGCACGCGGATCATCGCCTCCGCCAGGGAGGCGGGGCATCCCGGCGTGAACTTGAGGCCGGTCTCCTCGTGCACCACGATCTCTTTCAGCCCCCCGGTGTCGGCCACGATGACCGGGGATCCGGCCACCATCGCCTCCAGCACCACCATGCCGAAGGGTTCGTAGAGACTGGGGACCACGGTGAGGTCGGCGCATTTGTAAAGGCGGATGAGGTTGGCGGTATCCACGAAGCCAAGGAACCTCACCTGGTCCTCCAGCCCGCTCTCCTGCGCCTGCGCCTTGAGGCTGCGGGCGTGCGGGCCGGTCCCGGTGACCAGGAAACGCACCCCCGGCACCTTCTCCAGCACCTGGGGCATGGCTTCGATCACCGTCTGCACCCCTTTCTCGTACACCAGCCGACCCACGAAGAGGACCATGCGGCCGTCCGGCTCCACGTATCTCCTGCGCAGACGCTCCCCGCTCTTCTCCGCGGCGAAGTCGCCGGGCTCGATGCCGTTGGGGACCACGTCCACTTTGTCCTCCGGCAGCTGGAAGATCTTCACCACTTCGTCCCGCATGTAATTGCTGCAGCAGATGGTGCGGGCGCTCTCGAAGGTGAGCCACCACTCCACCTGGTGGATGATGCGCTGCATGGGCCCGGGGAGGTGTCCCTGGTGACGGCCGTATTCGGTGGCATGGATGGTGGCCACCAGGGGTATGCGGTAGGCGTGCTTGAGGGCGATGCTGGCGTGGGCCACCAGCCAGTCATGGGCGTGGATGACCTGCACCTTGCCGATGCGCTCGTTGATGATGGGGATGGCCCTTTCCAGCAGGGCTACGTTGAACTGCAGAGTCCAGGGAACCCAGTCTTCCTGGGGTATCTCCGGCGGATAGAGGGGCACCCGGTAGATGTGCACGCCCTCGGCGAATTCGTAGTCGGGCTCACCCGCCACGTCCTTGGTGACCACGTGGATGTTGATCCCCAGCCTGGCCAGGTTGACCGCCAGCTTGTGCACGTGCGTCCCCAACCCTCCGACGATGCGCGGAGGGTATTCCCAGGACAGCAGGAGGACGTTCAAGCACTCTCCCTTCCGCCGCCAAACGCAAACAGCGAAAATATTTTAATGAGCCGTTGGGGGAAGGGCAACCCTCGACCTCAGGTCGTCTTATAAGCCGGGCGGCAATCCTCGGGCGCATCCCGGCGGTGGCGCTCAGATCCCGAGCAGATCCGCGGGCACGCCGCAGGTCATGTGGCCGGAGGGATTCCCGCCCCAGGTTATCCCCCCTGCGCAGAAGAAGGAGAGATTGGCCGCAGATCCGAGGAGGGGGATGACCGTGGAGTTGCGGCATACCGACATGGAGGCCATGAAGGGCTTGATCGCCGCCTCCAGGGCCCGGCTGAGGGCCCGGGAGCGGAAGGCGGTTCGGGTGAAGCGCTGCCACAGCGGATGGGGCATGAGCGCGGCCAGGAGGCGGTTGACCCGGGAGATCATGCCGAGCTTCCGGGAAGGCAGGCCTCCCAGCTCCAGCCCCAGGGCGCTCTTGTCGATATGCGAGGCCCATTCCACCGCCCAGCTTTCCCGTCCCAGCTTGCGGAGGAAGCTCCTCAGCGTCTCGGAAGGGCCCTGGAGGATGACCACCTGGGGGCGCAGGCCCTCGGGGATGGCAGTGAGCGGTGCCAGCACCAGCGAGGCGGTGGTCGGCTGCAAGCGGGGAGACAGGCCTTTTTCGAAATCGTTCTCCGCCGGCTTCAAGCCGAGGACGGCAGGGGACCACTTGCACACCTCGATGGAGCTTCTTCGTACTACCAAAGGCCTCCTGCGGGCAAGCGTCACCGCCTCGCAGTAGGAAACGCCGCGATAGATCTCCAGGCCTTCCGGTTCATCGTCCGGTTCGCCCTGGAGGACGACCACAGCCACGGCCGAGATCCCCTCGGGCAGTTCCATCCGTTTCCACCCCTTCCGCTTTCACGCCGCTCCCCTCGGGCGCTGGAACGGATCATGGACGTACGGATGGATTATACAATCTGGATAGGCCGGCCGTCCGGAGAGACGGCCGGGTGCTGCATAAGTGAGCGCGGTGAGCGACGGGGATGGAAACGGCGGAGGACCCGCGGGCCCTCCGCCTCAAAGCCCCCTTCGCCAGCCCGAAGAGGATGGGGACGGTGTCCCCTTACCCCTGCCGCTTCGGCATCATCCGCCCCCGATGGGGGTGAGCGCCTGGTTCAAGGTCTCCAGGAGCTCTTCCACAGTGGTCTTCTTGGGGTCGATGTCCTCTTCTTTGATGAAGCGGGTCAACAGCCAGTGCAGGAACTCCAACTCCGGGTTCTCCACGACCATCCCTCCTCTCTTCATCCGAGACTATTGATTTCCCCGTCGGGGCGCCTTTAAACCTCCGTTGGGCGGAAAAAGAAAAAAGGCACCGAAGTCCTTCGGGAAGAGGGCTTTTGCGGCCTCTCGGCAGGAGACCCCGAAGTCCTGCATCAAGGAAAGAGGATGAGGCGCAGGGCGCGGAATGCGGGTCATCCGCATCCGAAGGCCAGGGAGTGTAGGCGCTCCGCGAGCTCGGCCATCTCCTCCGCCCCCTCCACGCCGGAGAGCCAGCGCTGGGGAATGGCCTCCTCCCCCAGGAAGGCCCCGCTGACCGCGCCGGCCAGCGCGGCCGTCTCATCGGCGTGGGAGCCACCGCTGACCGCCGCCACCAGAGCTTCCTCGAAGTCATGCGGGTGGCTGAGAAAGCAGAAAAGGGAGGCGGAGACCGTTTCCGCCGCACTGCCGCTTATTCCCAGTCGCAGCAGGGCCTCCGCCGCCTCCGCTCCTGTCTTTAGGAGCTTGCCCGCAAGGGAGAGCCGCTCGCCCAGGGTCGCCGACCCCGCGAAGCTGGAGGCATCCTCCAGGAGGGTCGAGGGCTCCAGCTCGCCCAGTGCTGCCCGGGAAACGGCGAATGCGGCGGCCAAAGATCCCGCCAGCGCCTCCGGGTTGCGGTGGGTGATGAAGCAGGCCGCCTGGACGTCGCGGCGCAGGGCTTCCATGTCCCGACAGCGCAGGAGGGCCACGGGGACGGTGCGCAGGATGCAGCCGCTGTCTTGCGCCTTTTCCCCTTCCTCCCCGCTCCGCTCAGGGGGCACGCCTTCCCGCAGGCGCTTCAGGGAAGAATAGGCGGCATCGCTCATGCCCCGCCAGTCACCGGAATCCATCCATTGGAGAAGCCTGCCTGCGATGTCCCCCAGGTCCACCGTCCCCGTTTCCGCGATGCTGCGGGCAAGGCACAGCGCCATCTTGGTCCCGTCGGTCCACTGGCCCGCCCTCAGCCTCCTCCAGGGGGCGGGCAGGAAGTCACGGACCTCGCCGAGGCGGGAGCGGATGGAGCTGGCGCGGGCTCCCTCCACCGGCATGCCCAGGGCATCGCCGATGGCCAGGCCCAGCAGGCAACCGCGGAAGCGGGACAGCGTGGAAGGTTGCGGCACCACGCCGTCCATTTTAACCGAGGGCGGCCCTGCTGTCGCCCAGGCGAGGGGGTTTTCCGGATGCGCCGTGGGAAAGGCCGCTCTCGCAACCGCAGGGGAAAAAGGTAAATCGTCAAGACCTGACCCCGGCCGGCATTAACCGAGGGCGGCCCTGCTGTCGCCCAGGCGAGGGGGTTTTCCGGATGCGCCGTGGGAAAGGCCGCTCTCGCAACCGCAGGGGAAAAAGGTAAATCGTCAAGACCTGACCCCGGCCGGGATGACGGGTGCGGACGCATGGGTTATATTTAACCTGGTCGGAAAGGTGAGATATGGATGGCATGGATCCAGCAAGGCCGGGAGCGGAGGCGTTTCGCGATCCCGGGGTCACCTTAGGCAGCGGCCCCACCATGGGGCGGCGGGAAGTGCGCCTTTTCGACTTCAGCGGCGAGCACTACGAGATGGGCTACCAGCAGGGGTTGCAGGCTCGGGAGGCCCTCCTCTACCTGGCGCAGATGCTCCCGCAGAGCGAATCCTTGCGGGCGCAGAAGCCCTTCTACCTGCCCACCAAAGCCTATATATATTCATTGGCGGCGAGGTCCCTGCGGGAATTCCTCCCGGACTTATCCACCCATTACCCCAACCAGCGCAAGCGGCTGGAGGGGCTGGCCCGCGGTTCCCAGATGCAGGAAGAGTTCTTCTGCCTGATGATGTCCATGGAGATAATGCGGACCCACTTCGATTACGGCATAGGGGGATGCACAGCGGCGGCGGTTAGACAGGAGCGTTGTCTCCAGGGGGAGCCGGTGCTCATCAAGAACCTGGATATGCCCCTGGAGCTGCAGCCCTCCTTCATCACCCGTCTGTCCCAACCGGTAAGCGGGTTCCGCAGCCTGGAGGTCACCAGCGCTGCTGGGCTCGGCTGTTACGATGGGGTGAACGAGCAGGGACTTGCGGTGAGCTGCAATCACGCCTTCGGGACGGACTTGCCCAAGGTCATGGCCCCCGTCAGCCTGGTAGTCCAGGAGATACTGGAGAACTGCTCCACGGTGCGGGAAGGCGTGGAGGTGGCCCTGGGATCCAAGAGGGCGGGAGGGGCCCTGCTCCTACTGGTGGATGCTTCAGGGGACATGGCCTCGGTCGAGCTGACCCCCAACTTCGGGGGCGTGCGCGAGGGCGAAGGGGGCGTCATCATCAACGCCAACCACTACCTCACCAGTGACACCGTACCCTACGGGATACCCTCGAACGCTTATTACACCGCGCGGGCGCCCCGCGGGTTGAAGGGCTTGAGAGTTCACGAATCGAGCGAGCTGCGCCTATCGCGGGCTCTGCAGCTCATGGAGGAGAAGGAGGCCTTCAGCCTGAAGGACTTGGTGGCTGTCTTCAGCGACCACGGTGAGGGGGGCCGCGGCGACAACAACAGCATCTGCCGGCATGGCGATTACTTCACCACCACCTGCTCGGTCATCATCATGCCTCGTTCGCGGCGCCTGCTGGTAACCTACGGCAGCCCTTGTGACTCGATATATACTGATTTCGCTGAGGCGTTCTCCGGGCCTTCTTCCGGGGAATGAGCTTTGGCGGTACCACGGATACTCGCTGGTGATCTGCCCGCGAAAGGTGCTATTGCCGTGGATATGCGCGGATGGTCAGCCCTTGCGGGATAAGGCATCTTGCCCCGGCATCTCTTCCTCGAGAAATTCCAGCACCAACCGGTCGAAGAGCTCCGCATTATCCAACTGGGGGCTGTGAGCGGCATCGGGCAGCAGGATCAGACGGGAATCGGGCAGCAGCTCTCGCAGCCGCTTTCCCTCGGAGGGTCTGACGGCTCGATCCCGCTCCCCCCATAGCAGGAGGACGGGCAGCTCCAAGGAGGACAACCCCCGGAGGTCGAGTCCGAGGCGCCGGACCATCAAGGTGGTGGAGACGAAGGCGTCCCGGGGGATCATCCCAGCCTCGCGCACGTTCTCCTCTACCACCTCTGCGGGTATTTCCTGGGGATTTCGGAGTGCCTGGACGAAGAGGAAGCGGTTCACCCGGGGTCCGCGCAGCCGGAAGAGTCCCCGCAGTACGAGGGTGGGCAGGGGGAAGCGCGCCGGAAGGGACAGGGAGCTGCGCCGCCAGGGGGCATCTACCAACACCAGGCGCCGCACGCGCTGGGGGTGGAGGAGGGTGTAGGTCAAGCAGATGCATCCACCCATGGAGTGGCCCACCAGGTCCATCTGTCTTAAGAACAGCGCCTTGCGCAGTTCCTCCAGGAAATCTGCGAAGCCCTCCAGGGTGAAACGGAAGCCGTCCGGCAAGGAGGAGCGGCCGTGGCCGGGGAGGTCGGGGGCGATGGCCCGGCGCCGGGTGGCCAGATCGCCCAGGTTGAGAGACCACATGGCGCTGGAGGCGTTCCATCCATGTATCAGGAGCAGGGGTTGGCCCTTGCCCCTCTGGCGGAAATAGACCTCCGCGCCCCTGACCTTGACCCTGGGCATGCCCCGCCCTCCTCGCGCTCTACACCCGTTCCTAATCTGGTCGGTAACTTCTTTCCGTGCCTTTGCTCCGCTGAGACGTACCGGAAAAGCTCAGTCCACCCTTCACCTTGAAGCGGCCGGGGCCATTATATATCATCGGTTTCACCGTCGTCGGTCCGTCCCGGTAGCCCGCTTTCGGGGTCGGCGGGGAAGGTTTCAGGGAAACGAAGGAGAAAGGGGCCGTTGGATTGTCCATGAAAGAAGAGGGCGGGGGGGGAAGCCGGTCCGGGAAAAGCGGTGGCCTGGGGCGCAACGTGCTGGTCCTGGGCCTGGTGAGCTTCTTCAACGACCTGTCCAGCGAGATGGCCTACCCCCTGCTGCCCCTGTTCCTCACGGAGACCCTGGGCGCGGGCGCGCTCTTCCTGGGGCTGGTGGAGGGGCTGGCCGACTTCATCGCCAGCTTCCTCCAGATATTCTCGGGATGGTTCTCGGACAAGCTGAGAAGGCGCAAAGGCCTGGCCTTGGGAGGCTACACCCTCTCCGGGGCCGCCCGGACCTGCTTGGCGGTTGCCGCCGCCCCCTGGCAGGCTTTGGCCGCTTGGTTCTTCAACCGGGTGGGCAAGGGCGTGCGCACCGCTCCGCGCGACGCCCTCATCGCCGACAGTTGCTCGCCACAGGAGCGCGGACGTTCCTACGGGTATCACCGGGCCATGGACCACCTGGGGGCGCTGAGCGGTGCTGCCGCGGCCTCGGTGATGCTGGCGGTGAGCGGAGCCGGCTACCGCACGGTCTTCGCCCTGGCCGCTTTCCCTCTGGCCCTCGCCCTCCTGTTGCTGTGGTTGGGGGTGAGGGAAAGGAGAGAGACCCAAGAGGGAGGGGCGGCGGACGGGACCTGCGCCGCCCCGACTGCTCCCCGGGCTCCCCTGCGCCTCACCCTGCGGCCCTTCGACCTGCGTTTCCGGCTTTTCCTGGCTGCGGTGTTCCTGTTCACCCTGGGGAACTCCTCCGATGCCTTCCTGCTCCTGAGGGCTCGGCAGGCGGGAGGGATGGACGCGGCGATGATCCCTGCCCTCTGGGGTATATTACATGTTGTAAAATCAGCGGCCAACCTGCGCGGAGGGGAGCTCTCCGACCGCCTGGGCCGAAGAAGGGTGATCATGGCGGGGTGGACCGTTTACGCTCTTACCTACCTGGGTTTCGCCGTCGCCGACCGCGCCGCCTGGTTCTGGCCGCTCTTCGTGGTCTACGGCTTCTATTTCATGTACGAGTCGGCGGGCAAGGCCATGGTGGCCGACCTGGTGCCCGCGGAGCTGCGGGGGACTGCCTTCGGGCTTTACAACTTTGTGGTCAGCCTGACCCTGCTTCCGGCGAGCCTGATCATGGGGCTGCTTTGGAAGGTCAGGGGGTTGAACTACGCCTTCGTCTTCGGGGCCTCCACCGCCGCGGGGGCCATTATCCTTCTGGCGGTGGGGAGCCGGGTGGGGAAAGGGTCGGCATGAGACGTTTTGGCCATTGCTTGAGGGACCGCGGGGAAATGCTGCCCCGCATGGCTGCATCGGCGGTTCTGGCGGGCCCGGCGGGTTTTGCGCTTTCAGGGGAGGCCGGCCCGATCCGGCGGCGCGGAAAGGAGGGATGATGCCCTGGGTCGAACTGGGCGGGTTCCGCCTCGCTGCAGCCAGCGACGGCTTCTTCCGCCTGGACGGCGGGTCCATGTTCGGGGTGGTCCCCAAGGTGCTGTGGGAGAGGCACAAGCCAGCCGATGACCGTAACCGCATCCGCCTGGGCTTGAACTGCTTGCTGGTGGACATGGGCCGGGAGCGGATCCTGGTGGAGGCGGGACTCGGGGACAAGCTCGATGCCCGGGGGGAGGACCTCTACGGCCGGGAGGGAAGCGCCCGCCTCCTCGACTGCCTTAAAGAGCTGGGTCTGCGAACCACAGACATAGACGCGGTCATCCTCTCCCACCTCCACCTGGACCACTGTGGTTGGGCCACTCGTCAGGCCGAGGGGGGCTGGGCGCCCACCTTCCCGCGGGCGCGCTACCTGGTCCAGGAGAGGGAATGGCAGGCGGCCCTCTCCCCGGATGTGCGCAGCCGGGCCAGTTACGACCCCCGGGATTTCCAGGCCCTTGAAGAGGCCGGCCTTCTGGAGCTCGTTTCGGGGGACGCGGAGTTGTTTCCGGGAGTGAGGGTGCGCCTAACCGGTGGGCATACCCCTGGCCACCAGGTGGTAGAGGTGGAGTCGGAGGGGAAGCGGTGCGTGTTCCTCGGAGACCTGGTGCCCACCTTCGCCCATCTGCGCATCACCTGGCACATGGGGTGGGACCTCTTCCCCCTGGACCTGATGCGGGTGAAGGAGGAAATCCTGCGGGAGGCGGGGGAGAGGGGTCACCTGCTCTTCTTCACCCACGAGGACACCACTCCCTTCGCCCGCCTGGATGAGGGGGGGCGACCGCATCCGGTTCACCCCGGTGGCGGCCCCGGTTGACGCTGCTGAGGTTGAACCCGGAGCCCCTATCCTCTACGATCCTGCTTGTCGGTCCGATGGTGAGCTGCGATAGAGCGGAATATTTTCAACCGGGGGGACCATGAACGTCCGGACATCTCGGGCGCAAGGGACGGGCACCGCCGCCGGCGAGTTGCCCGCTCTGCGGGCATCCCGGACGGACCGCCCCCCTTCCCCGCGAGCCCGCGAAGAAGGGAGGGAAGGAGGGCTCTCGCTGCGGCTGCTCCCCGCCACCGCCCCACTCCTCAAGCGCAAGGAACTCATCAGGACCATCATCGCGGCCCTGGTGGTCGCGGCCTCATACCTTTACCCCCTGTTCCGGGAGAGGGTCAGGGGGGTTACGCCTTGCTTTTTCCACCTGCTCACCGGGAAGCCCTGCCCACTCTGCGGGATGACCCGCAGCTTCGCCGCCGCAGCCCGGCTTCACGTATCCGAGGCCTTCTGGTATCACCTGCTGGGCCCCTTCTTCTTCCTCGGCCTCCTGTTATACCTTGCGTTTTCCCTATATGCGCTGGTGAGCGGACGAAGCATCGAGTTTGCCTGCCCCCGGCGCCTGCGCAACGTGGCGGGGTGGTTCCTGCTGGGGTCCCTGCTGGCGGCCTGGGCTCTGAAGCTGTACTTCTTCGGAGCAAACGTTTGAGCGAAAGACCCCTTCACCCTCTCGAGCGATGAGGGGCGGGCCGCCGGTCGGGCGAAAGGAAGATCCGGCCATCCACCTTGCCTCTGCTCCGAAAGAGGCCGCATTCGCTCTCCGGTAGGGCTGCGATGAAATGATCGGCTTTCCGGGACATGACTCACCGCCGGACGCATCGAGAAAAGTATGGAAGCTGGGCAATTCAGGTAGGGCTTGGCGTTCACCTTCCCCGGCTGAATGGGGCCCCGGACAAACCGATGCCCGGATCTGACCGATCTTGCGAGGGATACGGGTCGCGGATGAGGGCGGACTCGATGGCCTTGCAATTGGCAGCGGGCCCATGATTCGATTTCGGCACAGGAGCAAGCGGTACGGCCTGTAGCGCTCAGGCCAGTCCGCGCTGGCGGAAGGTCTTCATGGCCTTGGCGGCCTCGTTGCGGACCACCGGGTCATCGTCGTCCAAGAGAGCTCTGACCGCCCCCACCGCCTCGCTGCCGCCCAGACGCGAGAGGCCGTAGCAGCAGGCGGCCTTGACCACGGGGTGCACGGGGCGGCGGCGTACCGTCAGCACCTTCTTCTTGATCAGGTCGAGCATGACCGTAACACCCTTCTCCGCTCCCAGACGGGTGAGCGCCAGGCAGGCTGCCTCCTCCACCCGGTGGTCCTCCCGGGCGCCTTGCGGGCCCCTCCCTTGCAAGATGTCCACCAGCGCGTCCACGGAGCGCTCGTCGAAGATGCTCCCCAGGCCGCGCACCGCTGTCCTCCTCACCTCCACATCCCCGTCGCGCAGGGCCTCCAAGTAGAGGGGGAGCAGGGTATGATCGCCCTCACCGATCCTGGAAAGGGTGCGGAAGGCTCGGGCGCGGATGGTGGGTATGGGGTTGGAGGTGAGGCGCTTGACCGCTTTCACCGCCTCGTTGCCGCCCACCATCTCCAGAAGGGCCAGGATTCGCAGGTAAACCTCCTCCAGGTTGTCGCGGTCCAGCTCCTCGGCCAGGCCCGCGATGACAAAGGGTCCGGCTGCTTGGACCACCCGGGCCAGCTGGGGGTGCACGGGGCGCGGCTTGTCCTCTTTGAGCAGGAGGAGCAGGTTGGGAAGGAACATCTCCTTGTCCATGTGCACCAGGACCCGCGCGGCGAACTCGCGGTTCTCCTCCTTCTCATCGAAGAGCAAGCCGAGCAGGGGCTGGCCCACGTCCCGCTTGTGCAGGAGGAGAAAGGCGGGCCGGACCACCTCGCCCCTCTGGTCGCTCCCCTCCGCCAGCTCCAGGAGGGCCGACATCAACTGATAGAAAAGCTGCAGCTGCCTTGCGGTGAAGAGCCGGCCGGCCACGGCCATGCCCAGGCGGGACAAGTCCTTGAGGACGGCGGGGTCGTTCTCGGCCCGCAAGGCGGCGATTAATCCGTCCAGCTTGTTGTGGAGGGCTTCCTCCAGTCCGGCCCCGGCCAGCTCCCGGTAGATCTCCTCCAGCACCCGCAGGGCCCTCAGGCGGTTTTCCGCGGAGGGCGAAGCGAGGTTCCTCATGGCCACGTTGATTATCTGATGGGCCCTCTCCTCCTCTCCCAGCTGCAGGAGCTTTTTCACTATAAGCGCTATCTGCTGGTCGGATCGGCCCTCCAGGGAGCGCAAGCTCCCGGTGGAACGGATCTCGGCTATGGCCCCGTAGGCATCTATCTCCTCCCCTGCCTCGGGGTGGTTGCCCATCAGGTAGGAGAGCAGTCCAGAGCCTCGCAGGCGGGCGGTTATCTCGGGATGGAAGGAGAGATCGCTCTCCTCGTAGAGCTCGTCGATGAGCTCATTGAGAACGGCGGAGATGTCCGCGAAGTCCTCGGGGGGCATCTCCTCCCTCTGCCGGATCAGGGCCTGGTATTTATCGATGACCCTATCGGTCAGCTCCAGGATGTTCTCCTCCCCCACGCCGTGCACCACCTCGCGCCGCAGTTTCTCGTCGGCGAGGGCCTCCGGCTTCTCCTCCACCAGCACGTCCACCAAAACCTCCGGGTCGAGGGCGGAAAGTATCTTCACCATCTCGCCGTCCAGCACGCTACGCAAACTCTCGTCCTCGATACCGCCGAGCAGCCCGTACATGCGGTCCACCGTCTCGCGGATGATGTGGGCCCGCTTAACGTCGACGCCCTCCTCGGCGGCGCACTCCGCCTGCTCCAGTATCGCGTAAAAAGCACGGTTGATGCGCTGGGGATCGCGGAGGGCTCGGGTCACCTCCTCCTCGTCCACCTCCGGGAGCTTGATCCGGCCGGTGAGGTAGCGGATGAACACCTCATCCCGGAGCATATCCGAGGGCTGCCCCTCCGGCCCCATCTTTGCGGCCTGAGCGCTGGGGATCCCCTGGTCGCGGGAAAGGGAGACGTAGATCTTCTCGTCCACTCCCACCCCCTTGACCCCGGCCTCCTCCAGGAGCTCGGAGAGAGTCCGGTTGATGGTCTTGTCGGTGCGCTTGCGGCTGAATATCTCCATGAAGCTGCGGAAGTCCTCCTCGCTCAGCTGGGGGTTGAAGGTGATGCTGCGGATGTCCCAGAGGGAGAGGTCCTTGAGGAAGGCGGCCACGTTGGGACGGGCCTGCTCCCGATCGCCCGGCCGGAAGTCGTTGATGAGGAGCTTGCCCTCGACGTCGCTGAAGGTGATGCTGCCCCATCTGTCCATGGCCTCCCGCAGGCTCTCCAGCGCCTTGCGCACCGAGTCCACCACTATATCGCTGGTGGGGGGGTACAGGTGGAAATTGACCAGGGAAGCATGCAAGGCCGAGAGGATGTCCAGGGCGTCACGGGACAATCCCTCATCCCTCTGAGTCTCCGATGCGCCCGTTCCGTTCGCGCCGTTCATGCGAAGGCAGCCCCTTCCATCTTATCCGTGCGGGCCGGTGCCCCAACGCTCGCTATTCTTCAAGAATAACTCGGAACCAAACAGGCCGCAGCTCTGCACATAAATATATTACACCGGCTTTGCCCCTCATCCTTCCGACTCCGAGAAAAGGACGGCCAGGAAACCCGGCAGGGTACAGCTGCGGCCACCCCCTGAGGCATCCGGCCCGGGCGCGGGAACGGCCCTGCGCCTCACCCTTAAGGGGTCTTTCATGCGGATCCTCAGCTGACCAGGTTCACCAGGCCCCCCATCAGCAGGGCCAGCAGCACGGTGAAGGCGGAGATGGCCAGTGCGGTTCGCCAGCCCAGCTCCCTTAAGAGCACCGCGAAGGTTGCCGCGCAGGGGATATAGATGGCGTTGACCAGTGCGAATATGAATATCTGGCGGTGGTCCATGAACCCGGCGAGGGAGGCCGTGGCCGTGCCGGTCGCCAGGACCAGGAGGAGCTGCAGGGCCAGCTCCTTCCGCAGAAACGCGAAGATAAGGGCCAGTCCGGCCACCGCCGGAAGGCCCAACCAACCCTCCATGAGCGGGCGCAGGGGAGCCTCCAGTTTGAAGATCCAGCCGCTCCCGTAGAGGAGGCCCAAAAGGAAACTCCCTCCCAGCATGATAGGGGTGGCCACGAAAACGAAGTCCTTAAGGCGCATCCAGGTCTTGGACAGCATGGTGCGGGCGGAGGGCCGCCGGAAAGGGAAGACCTCCATGACCAGGCCGGAGGACCGTCCGGGGAGGAGGCGGTTGAGGCCCACCCCCACCGCCGCCACCAGGAGGAAGAGGATGAGATATAGAAGGAGAGCGTAACCCCAACCCGCGTAGCGGGAAACCCCTCCGATGATGACCGCGGTGCGGGCGCTGCAGGGGATGAGCACGATGAGGGTGGAGGCAATGATGCGCTCGCGCCGGGTGGAGAGGACTCGGGTCCCCATAACCGCGGGCACGTTGCACCCCGCCGCGCTGATGAGGGGGATGACGGCCCGCCCGTGCAGGCCCAGTCGGTGCATAACCCGGTCTGCGAGGAAAGCCACCGAATTGAGGTAGCCGGTGTCCTCCAGCAGTGCCAGGATGATGTAGAAGGTGAAGACGTAGGGAATGGCCACTGAGAGGGCCGCCTCGATCCCGTCCACCAGGCCCCATTTCACCGCCACCCCCAGGGTTCCCTCGCCCAACAGCCCGTAGATCATCCTTTCCAGGCGGGCTGCGGCCAGGACCTCCCAGAGGTCGGAGAAAGCCCGCGCCAGCAGGTCGCCCAGGAAAAAGAGGGCGAAGAAGACCGCGGCCAGCACCGCGGCCAGGATGAGCAGCCCGCTGCGGGGGTCGGTGGTGTACTCCCATAGGCGTTCCCCCCAGGAGGGCCTCTGCCTCTCCGTCCTATGCTGCACCGCCTCCACGATGGAGCCGGCGATGCCGTAACGCTCCCGGGCGATGACCACGGCGGCATCATTCCCGTGGGTCCTCCTTATCTCATCCCTGGCCCTCTCCACCAAAGAGAGGACCCCCCCTGACTTGTCGCTTTCCCGCAGCATCAGGGCGAACTCCTCGTCCCTCTCCAGCAGTAGGATGGCCAGGGCGCGGGCGGGGATGCCGTGGGGGACCTCCAGGCCGCTTCGCCCTATCTCCGCGGCTATCTCCCTGGCGTGGCGCTCGATGTCGGTGGCGTAATAAAAGGGGACCGGGAAGAACTCGCCCGGGGAATGGGCCAGCTCCAGGGCGGCCCTCATCAGCCGGTCCAGGCCGTCCCCACGGGTGGCCACGGTGGGGATGACCGGGATCCCCAGCAGCTCGTTAAGCTGCTCGAGGTCGGTGTGCAGCCCCTGCCGTTCCGCCTCGTCCGCCAGGTTGAGGGCGGCAACCGCGGGTATCTCCAAGTCCAGTACCTGCAGGAGCAGGTAGAGGTTGCGGGCCAGGTTGGTGGCGTCGAGGATGACCACCACTACCTCCGGCTTACCTTCGAGGATGCCGCGCCGGGCCACCACCTGGTCCTCGGAGACGGCGCCCAAGGCGTAGGTCCCCGGCAGGTCCAGGATGCCGATGCGCTCGCCCGCGTACTCGGTCTCTCCCAGGTTGACGCCCACGGTCATCCCCGGGTAATTGGCGGTGAGCACGCCCATACCCGTGAGGCGGTTGAAGACGGTGGACTTACCCACGTTGGGATTGCCGATGAGGGCGAAGAGGTGATCCACCCTCTCCCGCAGCTGGGAGACCTCCGCCAGTTCTCCCATGCCGGCTATTTCTCCCTGAGCCAGATCTTCGAGGCGACCTCGCGGCCCAGGGCGTACTGAGCGCCGCCCGCCTTGACCAACAAGGGGCCGTTGAAGGGGGCCACCTCCCTGACTTCCACCTCCACCTCGGGGAGAAGCCCCAGGCTGGCCAGGTACTGCAGCATCTGGGGCTCATCCTCCTCCACGCGGTCAATACAACCACTCTCGTCCTCGCAGCAATCGGAGAGCCTTTTCAGCTTGCTCGGGGGGATGCGCCCGCGGGAGTCGGGGATGGGGTGGCCGTGGGGGCAGGTATGCGGGTTCCCGAGCAGCTCGGCCAGCCGTTCCTCGGTATCCGGGGAAAGGGCGTGTTCCAGGCGGCAGGCCTCCTGATGGGCCGTCTCCCAGTCCAGGCCGAGCATATCGGTGAGGAAACGTTCGCTGAGGCGGTGGCGGCGCACCAGGGTGCGGGCCAGGCGTTCTCCCTTGGGGGTCAGGGAGATGCCCCTTCGCGGTTCCGCTCCCCCCCTGGGGCCGCGTCCGGCGCCGGGGCCCTTCTCCTCTTCCGCGCCCCTGCCCCGCCCGCGCCCCCGGTAGCTGATGAGCCCTTCCCGCTCCAGGCGCCTGACCATCTCCGACACCGAGGCCGGGGTGACCTTGAGGTGCTCGGCGAGGCGGGTGAGGCCCACCTCCCGGCCCTCGCTGCTCAGCTTGAATATTGCTTCCAGGTATTCCTCCACGGCTTCCGAAGGCATTTCAACGCTCCCCCTTCTTATATGCCAATACATTCCTGATCGGTTATTCATAGGGATATTTTAAGGGATACCGTAAATATGTAAAGCCTTTTTCTCATATTGATGGATACCTCCCAGGGTAGGAGCAATGTGCGCAGATGGAGTTTCGATCAGCATTGATCAGGTTAGAGTCCCGGAGGGAGAGGTGAAGGTGACGTGCGGCCTGGTCCGCAAGCGCATGGTCGACGGCACGCTGCGGTGAAGACAGGGTAAACGCAAAGGAGAGGAGGGATCCCGGGCAGCGGCCTCAGCTCTCGTGCGCCCTCCGATTCGACGGCGCGGCGGGCTCAGGGAGAGTATGCGACCGAGCAATGAGCCCAGGCGCGTCCGCTGCCGTACATGGCCCTCTCGCAGACCACCGGCTCGTTGGAGTACACCGCCGCGGAGACGTCCCAGTCGGAGATGAAGTCGTTGAGCCGGAAGGTCCGGCGGCTCCTCGGAGGCACAGCCTGTCCCTGAAGCCCCGGGGGCCTGACCTCGCCGGAGCCGGTCTGCAGGACCACATCGATCACGGCTTCCTCCTCCCCAGGGTTCTGCACCAGCAGGTAGGTCTCCATGCCGCCCTCAGTACAACCTTCGGCGAGATACCAGGTGAAGGAGGTGGCGGCGGCTCCCACCGACTCGTGGGCCCAGGTCCATCCAGGCCCGTACATGGCCCGCTCGCAGACCACCGGGACGTCCGATTCCACCAGGGTGGAGACATCCCAGTCGCTGACGTGGTCATTTACCCGGAAAGTGATTCTGCTCTGGGGGGACAGCTCGGTGACCGGGCCGGCTGTTTCGCCTCTGGAGGTCATGAAGGTCAACCGAAGATGCGCGGGCTCATCCCCGGGGTTCTGCACCAGCACGTAGGTCTCCATGCCCCCTGCCGTGCAGCCCTCGGCGAAGTGCCAGGCGTCATGGGGCTGGCTGACCCCGCGGGAATCGTGGGCCCAGGCCCCGCCTTCGCCGTACATGGCCCTCTCGCAGACCACCGGTCCGGTGGCGGTCACCTCGGTGGAGACATTCCAGGAATAGACGAAATCGTTGAGGTGGATGGAGCGACGCGACCTCGCGGGGATCCACAGCCCCTGCAGGGCGGGGTGCTCGGCCCTTCCGTACTCGGTCTGGAAGGCCACGTCTACTTGGAGGTCCCTTTCCAGCGGGTTCTGGACCAGGAGGAAGGTATCGAAACCGCCGCGGGTGCACCCCTCGGCCAGCAGCCACCTTTCGGCAGGAGCGTTCACTCCCACTGACTCGTGGGCCCAGGTGCGGCCGCTCCCGTAAACCGCCCGCTCCGCCACCACCACCGCGTCCGCCCTTACCAGGGTGGAGACCTCCCAGGTGGCCAGGTAGTCGTTGAGGCGCCAGGTACGCCGGCTGCCCGCCGGGATGACCTGGCCCTGCAGGGCGGGAGGGCGCATCTCGCCATCGCTCGTATGCAGGACCAGATCCACGGTGGCCGATTCGGACCCCGGGTTCTGCACCAGCACGAAGGTCTCCATGCCGCCCCGCGTGCACCCCTCTGCCAGATACCAGGTGCGGGCGGGCTCCAGACCCCAGACCTGGCATCCCCTGGAGAAGTTCATGGTTCCCGCGTATACCTCCTGTCCGTACGAGGCCATGCTCATGGCCCCGGTGTTGTCGGGTCCGTCGAAGCCGCCGTCCGCCACCCTGGTCCAACCCTCCGCGTCGAGGCGCCAGACCTGGCACCCGTTTTTCTCATTGCCTATGCCTGCGTAGAGAAGCTCTTCATCTGCCGACGTTGCCGCGGCCATGCTGGCGACGATGGTGTTGCCGCCCGAACCCATCTCCGGAGGGCTGGAACTGTTCCAGGCGGCGCCGTCCCACCGCCAGACCTGGCAACCGCTGTTGTTCCAGGTGCCCGCATAGAGACAGGGGCCGCAAGTCTGAAGGGAGGAAGCGGCGAAGTTGGCATTGCTTCCGAATCCTCCGGAGGAGACCTGCTC
>Ga0209227_1000628_pt1 | contig 29824 bp, 16 predicted proteins | sample YNPBryantNP2012_FD_185815 | JGI IMG/M metagenome (GOLD analysis project Ga0209227, IMG submission 185815) | Anoxygenic and chlorotrophic microbial mat microbial communities from Yellowstone National Park, USA - YNP Bryant NP 2012 (SPAdes)... ...
GTCGAGGCTTCAGCCGGTTTGCGCCACGTTTGTGCCGGCTAACCTAACTTTTGTGCAACTGGCGACCGAATCGTGAAAAACGGCCTCGAATCGCAAGATTTTGCACATTACCAACTGAACCCAGAAACGGATATGCTTATTGCCACTCCAAAGACCAAGGAGAGTGGCAATGAGCGAAGAAAACCTGTCCGGACAAGAGACCCAGCATGCCTTTCTGGTGGCTTGGGGGTGGTTTGCCCAAAATATTGGTCTGATTCAGGCCATCCACAACGTTCCTTTGCGCCAGAAGACGTACAACCACAGCCCGCACACCAAAATCCTGGAATTTCTGGTGGTTCTCCTGGGTGGCCTGCCCTATCTCCAGGACATCAGCCGAGCGGCTCACCCCCTCGACCAGGATCAGGCCGTTGCGCAGGCCTGGCAGCAAGTTGCCTGGGCGGACTACTCCGGTGTCAGTCGCACGCTAAGCACCTTGAGCATGGAAGAAGTTCAGGAACTGGTGCGGGCTGTCGAGCAGGTGGAGCAGCCTCTGATTGACGCTGAACTTGCCTGGCTGCGCCAGCAAGGGGAGCGCATCGTCTACGACGGCGACCTGACCGGCTTGCCAGTTTCGCCCGGCAGTCATACCTACCCCAACGCCGCCTTCGGCTATATGGACGATGAAATCCGCCTGGGGTATCAGGCGGCCGTGGTCAGCCTGCAAAGCCCCATCTGGCGGCGATTGTGGCTGTCGGGTCAGGCCCACCCCGGTGATACCGTTTCTTGCACGCAAGCCGAAGCGCTGGTGTTGGCAGCGGAGGCGCGGCTGGCTTGCGTCCACGGCGGCGCACCGAATCGTTGAAAAAGCGCATCGAAGCGTTCGAACAAACCTGAAGCTCACCGAGCAGTGACTCACCACCCAAACCGAGGCCGTCCGCCAGGCACAGAAACGGCTCGAAGCGGCCTGTCAGCAGAGAGACGAGCGGCAGAGGCGTCTTGCCGAGCTGGAGGCGCTGTACCATCAACGTCAGCGCCGCGAGCGCCCACCAGTCAGTTGAGCCAGGCGCGCCAGCGTTTGGGAGTGGCTGAGCGCCGGGTACAGAGCCGTCAGCAAGCCCTGCAGGCGGCAGAACGACGTCTGGCCAAAACCCAGGCGCTTCACCAGGCACAACAGGCGGAATACCAACGCTTGCAAGCCCGCCTGCAACGATCTGAGCAAGACAATCAGACCAATCTTGCCCCGATTGCTGCCGAATTTCGCCTGGATGCCGGCTTTGGAACGTACGAGAATATCGCCTTGTTGATTGAAATGGGCTACGAAGTCTATACCAAAGCCCACAATGCCCGCCTGAGCACTTCTCTGCGCCGCCGCAGCGACCTGCCTTCCGTCTGGGAGCGAGTCGGCGCCAACGCCGAGATGGTGGCCTGGCCTGACCTCCCGCTCACCCGCTGCCCCTATCCGCTTGATGTCGGCCTGGAGCGTTTCCATCACGGCGAGAAAATCGAATACAGCCTCTTGCTCCATTACGGCGACGACCCCGTGACCGAGAATCTGTCTGAATGGTTTGGGCACTACAACGGCAGGCAAATCATCGAAGCGGGCATCAAGGAGAGCAAACGGGTGTTTTCCCTGCATCATTTCAAAGTCCGCACCCAAGCCGCCATCTATCTGCCAAGAACGGTTGATACTCTTTGCCGCCAACTTCATCCGCCGGGCCACCCGCTGGCTGGATGAACAGGCCGACCAGAAACTGGAGGTGTACGCGCTTCTCGCTTCTCCGTGTGCAACTTGATGAAGAGCCATTGACTTCCTGTCTGCCTTTCCGCGCCGGACAATCGTCCACGCGCTGCTGGTTTCAGCTTCAGGCGCTGTTTTGTCGTAGATAGTCCTGTGATCCGGCTTCATTCAACACCTATTGGTTTGTCAAGTTCGTTTTTGTGGCTGGAATTCGCCAATATGATGAGCGCAGAGACCCACAAAAGCATGGTTGACAAACCACTATGCTCAATTACAAGGACTTTTCAGACAAGCTCTAAAGGTAACTTGTATACTGGACTATTCAGTCGCTTGAAATCGCCCTCTTCAGGCGCTTCGCGCCAGGTGTCGGCCTGCGCCGACACTGCCTCTTGTGGTGCAGCAGGGCAGGGGCGATTGATTAATCGCCCGTACCTGGCGCAGGCCGACATTGGCCGCAGGCCCCAAAGGGTGTACGGGCGAGGCGCACCTCGCCCACTACAGTCGCCGCCAGAATAGTACTAAAGTTCATTGCAATTCGAGCATGGATGCAATGCAGAAGCCCCCGCCACAGAAGGCGGGGGCCTCCCAGAGTATGCTGACACGGCCGCCGGCTCTTTACTCGACCACCGTCAACTCCAGCGGCGCGCGGACGGTCGCCCCGGTCGGGTTGTAGTAATCGTAGGCGCTGGAGGGCGGCGTCTGCGCGCGCAGCGGGAAACGCGCCCGCATCCGGTAGCTGAAAGCCAGCGGCGACCCGTAGGCTAAGTTCTCCAGGTAGATGATGACCTGCCGCCCGGCCAGCTCATAACGGGCGATCACCCCCTGCTCGACCAGCCGGCTCAGGTCCTCGCTCAACACGGTGAAGCCCGGCGGCACCCCCAGGTCTATGAGCGCCATCCTGACCACACCTTCCTCGTTGAGCCGCACATTCACGTTGACGGTCACTTCGTCGTTGACCGCAAGTTTCGTCCGGTCGTAGGCCAGGTCAATTGTGATGACCTCCTTCTCCTCCGGCACGGGCGGCACTTTGTCCCACGGCAGGTAGTAGCGCGTGGAGACCTGGTACATCAGGTTCCCGCCGCCCTCCAGCTCGATCCGGACGCGGTTCACGCCGGAGGGGGAGAAGCCGCGGTCGAAGGTGACGATGTGCACCACATCGGCGTTGGTCTCGTCAATCACCACTTCCCGGCTCAGCTCGTTGTTCAGCGAGATGCGCAGCCGCGCGGGACCTTCGGCCCGGCCGGCCCGTTCTGTCGCCAACAGCATCGCCTTGAGCGAGAGGATCGTCGCCTGCGTGGTGTACCAGGTGCCCCAGCTATCCTTGCTCTGCACAAGATACCCCAGCGCCCTGTCCACTGCTTCAGGGTAGGCGTTGGCCCGCATCAGCGCGATGGCCGCCAGGGCCGTCGTCTCCAGGCTGCCGCTCTCACCCTTCGCCCCCATGAACGAAGCGGCCGCGGTCTTCCAGTACACAATATCTCCCTCCTGCACGCGCATCTCGTACAGCCGGTCAAGCACCGCTTTCGTCATCGGGTCGTCCGGCGCATAGGCTGCCAGTGCGTTGGCGGCGAGCGCCAGGTTGTAGGCATCCGTTTCCTGCAACGCGAACTCACGGATGTAGCCGATGGCGCGTCCCACCTCCGGCGTGTCGGCGTAACCGGCGTCAATCAGCGCCCAGGCGATGTAGGCAGTGGTGGCCGTTTTGGCGCCGATCTGCCAGTGCTCCGAATAGCCCCGGTCGAGCCACGTCCCGTCGGGTTGCTGCTGCGCCAGCAGCCATTGGGCCGTGCGCTTGATGAGGGCCTCGTCCACCGGATAGACCTTCGCCATATCGGTGAACTCCATCAGCCCGTAGGCGGTCAGGAAGACCCCCGCCGGCGGGTCGCCGAAGAGGCTGAAGCCACCGCCATCCACCTCGAACGTGAGCAATCTCTGGTAGCCGGTGCCCACATACTTCTCAGCCATCATCTGCAATTCAGGATTGGCCTGGCCGGTGCGCTGCATATAGTCCAACACGAGCACATCTGGGTACGTCGCCGACGTACTTTGCTCAAATCAGCCGTCGGGCAAACGGAGGATCTTCTCCAGCCCTTCCACCACCTGGGCCATCACGCCCGGATAGACCTTCACCTCGACATAGGGCGTCTCCGGCACAACCTCCGGTGGCAGGTTGATCTCGATCTCCTTGCTTTCGCGCAGCCAGTTGCTCTCGCTCAGCCAGAACTCCTTGCCGTTGGGCAGCACGTTGACCTGGCGACGGATGGCGTCGCTCATCTTCTCGCCCCAGGCGGTGACCTGGAAGGCACGCTGCCCGAACTTGAGCACGCGGATGGGGAAATAGACAACCTCGATGTCATTGGGGGCGATGGTGAGCGTCTGCTCGCCCGCGCCCAGCAGCTCGAACCAGGATTCCGGCTCAACCACCAACCGCACTTCCTGCGCCTCAGGCAGATAGTTGAAGACGCCGACCGGGATGGATATTTCGTCATCCTGTGTGAGCGCGACGGGCAGGTCTACGTCCACGAAGAAGTCCTGGAAAACGCGCACACCGCGCGTGGTGAAGCCGAGCCGTCCATCCTGGGTGGAGGCCAGCGCCGTCAGCCGCCAGGTCGTGATCGAGTCGGCGATGGGCACCTCGAGCGAGGCGCGCCCGCCCTCGTCGGTGACGACCTCCGGGGCCCAGTAGAGCGTCTCCGGGAACCACTGGCGCAGGCGCGGGGCTTCGGCAGCCGCCTGCTGATCCGCGCGGCCGCCGGCCTCCCCGGCCTTGACCTCCTGCGGAGCCTCGACCGCCCTTTCTTCCACCTCCACAGTCGCCATAACCACCTGCGGCGCTGGGGCCAGCGCACCCATCGGTATCCTCCTGGAGACAGAGAACAAGAAAAGGGCCGGCACGAGCACCGCCGCTGGCAGCGCCGCAAGCGCCCCCAGCCCGGTCGCCAGCCCGGCGCCGACCCGCTGCGTCTCCGCCCAGCGCAATTGCCCGAAGAGCAGATACGCGCCGGGGAGCAGCGCATAGGCCAGCAGCGCGGCGATGAGCAGCCCGTCGGATGGCTCCGCCCCTCTCCCCCCCACCAGGATCAGCAGGATCAGCAGCGCGACCCACCCCAGCGTCAACGTCGAGAGTACCCGGCCGGCCCGGTCGTGCCGCGCCCAGACATAGCCGGTGAACGCCACCACAACCACCCCGAGCAGTATGGCGAACGGGATCAAGATGTCTTCCGGGTCCAGGTAGTAGAATGAATCGGTCAGCGCGATGAACCAGCCGCCCAGGCCGCAGCCGAACAGGCCGATGGCGAGCAGTGCAATCGCCCAGCGTCTGAGCGCCCGTTTGACCACTCCGGAGCGCCACAGCGCGGCGATCGTCACGCCCCACGCCAGCAACGGAATGAGCAGCAGGCCGACTGCCGCTGCCTGCCCGATGCGCGCGAAGCCCTTCTCCTGAGCCGCGTAGGCGGCGGTCATTTTGAGCGGACGCGAGTTGACCGGCGCGGGCGCGGCCAATCCCGCTGCGCCCATCACCTGCGCCGTCGCCGCCCGGGCCGCGACGTCCTGCGCCGCGCGCACCTCCGGCTTTTCAGACGGGATGGCAGCGGGCAGCTCGAAGCCCTTGATCTGGTAAAACGGCTCCAGCAGCTCCTGCTCCAGCAGGAAGTAGAGTTTGGCGAAGCCCGGATCCTGGCGCTGGAGCGCGAAGATCGATTCATCCACGATCGCCACACCCAACGCCGTCTGCACACCCGCGCCGTCGGCGGTGCTCGTCTGGAAGTTGATCGTCGCCGGGTCGCCCGGCAGGTAGGTCTCCTTATCGGGCGTCACGGCGATGGCGATCTCGTTGGGCGCGTCCACCACCACGAGCCGCGTGTCGCGCACGATGGTGCCGTCGAGCAGCACCTTGTAGGCGTGCAACTCCAGCGTCCCGTACAGGTCAGGGCTGACGTCCACGGCGAACTCTGCCTTGCCGTTCCTGACCGGAGCCGAGCGGGTGGAGAGCGTCTGCCCGGCCTTGACGATGTCCAGGTAGATCGAACCGGACTCGACCGGGGTGAGGGCGACCAGGTTCATCGTCTCCCCGACGACATAGGCGGCGCGGTCGGCGCGAAGGAGGACGCTATCGCTGCCGGATTCGGCCTGAAAATCAATCGCGCGGACGGCCTGCTGGCCCGCCTCGTCGCGGGCGGTGATATTGAGGACGTAGTAGCCGCCCTGCTGCGGCGTGAAAGTGAACTCGGCCAGGCCGTACTCGCCGGTGGTCAGCTCACTGACGGGGCCGTTGCCCATGCTGACACGGAGCGTCGTCGGCGCGGGGCGGCCATCGGGGTAAGAGGTGAGAATGTAGATGACGTTCTCGACGCCGGGCTTGAGCACACCGCTTTCGGCCACGGCCTCGATGACGAGCGGCTGCGCGGCGATGGGGAGCACTGTGCTGGTCTGTTCGGCGTGGTCGGTCTGGTCAATCACGGTCACTTCGAGCGCGAACTGGCTCTGCCCCGCCTCCAGCCCGCTGCCGGCAAAATATTGCGGCAGGCCGAAAGCGAAGCGATATGTGCCGTTCTCGTCGGTCTGGCCCTGCAGGTCCACCACCACCGTGCGCTCGATCTCCCACACACTTCCGACGATGCGCACCTGGCCCTGCGCGACGGGCTTGCCGAAGAAATAATCGGCCTGCACCACCCCTTCGACGCGCTGGCCGGGCAGATAGAAGGTGCGGTCGGTGGAGACGTTCACAGCGAACCTGGGCAGCACATAAGGGCGCACCTCGACGGTTTTCTCGGATGTCGTATCACCGATGGAGACGGAGAGTTTGTAGCTGCCCTGGTTGACCAGGTCGGCCAGTGTGAAGTCGGCGGCGGCGACGCCGAAGTCGGAGGCGACGACGCTCTGCCGGTAGACCTTGTTGCCCTTGGGGTCCTCGACCAGGAAGTTGACCGTCGCGCCGCGTGCGGGGGTCAGGTCGAGGGCGCTGAGGGCGAGCGCGCGCATGTGGATCGTCTGGCCCGGCTGGTAGAGCGGCTTGTCAGTGGTCAGGAGCAGGCGGTAGTCGCGCCGGATGGTCACGGGCTGTTCCACTCGATCCCGCCCGGCCCGCGAGCGCGTCTCGACGACGAGTGTGGCCTCCTGAGGCGCGTCGGCAGGGACGTGGAAACTGACGGGCAGGCTGCCGGACTCGTCGGTCTGGCCCTCGAAGAGCGGGACGGCGCGGCCTGTGGCGGGCTTGAGGCTGACCTGGACCACGGCGCCGGCGATGGGCCGGCCGCGTCCGAAGTCCTGCACGACGACGCGCAGCGCGCCTTTACTACCGGGGGCAAAAGCTCGTGGGCTGATCAGGATTGTCTGCTGTTCATCGAGGCGAGAGGGCAGGGTATCCACCCACCACAGTGCGGCGAAACCGGAGACAATGGCGAGGATAATAGTCACGTGCAGAACAGTATTTAGCCAACACTTGATGGTATCCATCTTTCCTCCCACTGAATTCATAGCTTCTGCAATAGAAGACGCTACGCGGACGAAAAAGTTCCGCCGTTCTGCCACCTCACACTTTCGGAAAAGTATCCTGCGGGCGTAAGTCGGCAAGCCTGTACCTGGTTGCCGATCTGCCCTGTCGAAAGAGGCGGCTTCGAGCAGGTGAGGAGGAAAGCCCCGGTGTCGCCGCGTGCGGGCCGATCGGGTCACCCGGACAACGCTTACAAATGCGCCTCACCAGCACGGCCGGCCATCGGAGCTGGCAGGCCGTACGGTTTATCGAGGCGGCGCCGTCGCCAGGACATTTTGAAGTGCGTAGTAGGCTGGCTTGGGGGCATATTTCGCGTCGAAGATGAGCGGGGCTTCCCAACCGGTAAAGAAATGAGGCACCCAGGTATGAGCGTCCGTGAACCCCCACAGCACAAAGGCCTGGCAGTTTGGAGCCTGCAGGCATACATTGAGCAAATCAGCGTACACGCTGGCCTGCTTCTCCAGCTCCTCCGGTGTCACAGGTGACTGTATTCTCACATCAAGCTCCGTGATATGCACTTTCAGTCCCAGTGCGGCCAGGCGTTCCATATTGGCAGCGATGCTCTGTGGAGATGGATAGCCCGTCAGCGGGATGTGCATCTGCAGGCCTACTCCATCAATCGGCACGCCGCGCTCGACCAGGCCCTTTACCAGGTCATAGATGGCATCGGATTTGCGTCCCAGTCCCTCGCCGTTGTAATCGTTGTAGAACAGCAGCGCATCCGGGTCGGCCTCACGTGCCCAGCGGAAGGCCATCTCGATGTACTCCGGTCCGATGACCTGCATCCAGATGGAATCCCGCATCTTGCCGGTGTCGTCAACCGCCTCGTTGACCACGTCCCAGGCGATGATCTTGCCCCGATAGTGTCCCACGACGGTCGCGATGTGATCGTGCAGCACCTCGACCAACTCATCCCGCGTCCATTCTTTCGTCTTCACCCAGCCGGGCAACTGCTGGTGCCACACCAGCGTATGGCCGCGCACCTGCATGCCGTGTTCCTCGGCGAAGGCGACCAGGCTATCTCCCGCGTCAAAACGATATGTACCCGGCAGGGGATGGATCAGTTCGAACTTCATAACGTTCTCGGGAGTCAAGATATTGAACTCGCGCCCGAGGACCTCCGCGTAGACTGGTTCGCTCCTGATATACCCTGGCTCCACCGCCGCGCCGATGTATAGGTTGTGTCTCTCGGTCAGGACACGCAGGGCTGGCGCCGAAGTCGGTGTGGGTGTCGGCACTGCTGTCGGTGGGAGGGTAGAGGTTGCCGTCGGTGCCGGGGTCGTTTCCTGTGTGGGGGCACACGCGGCAATTATTGTGGCTGTCAGAACTGACATAACCAGACACCTCGCAAGATAATAATGTTCATTGTTCATCGCAGTATCCACCTGAGTCTACATCTATGAGGATTCGCTGTACACTCTGGCTCTTGCCAGGCGCACCCATGCGCGCTCCGCCTCGAAAGTCAACGCCGCCTGCGCTTCGTCCCAGGTCAGCCACAGGGGTTCGAACTGGGATTCGTGAGCTCCCGCCTCCGGCTGACGGGTTGTTCTGCCATGCTCTTCTGTAAGCATGAGCAGGAAGTACCGCTCGGTGCGGACGACGTGACGCCCGTCCGGTCGGGTAAACTCAACGGTCTGCGCGCCAAGGTCGCCCTTTATGATCAGGTCTGCGTAGCCACTCTCCTCGCGTGTCTCACGCAAGGCGGTTTCCACAGCGGTCTCTCCGCGCTCCACGTGGCCTTTAGGCAACCTGACCTCGCCACAGCCGGGTCGGTGGAGCACCAGCACATGCCCGTTATGCACGACAACGCTGCCCGCCGCGAGATAACGTTCGACAGGCTGCGCGTTCAATAACTCGTTCAGTGACGCCGCAACTTCGTGGAGCGACGAGTATATCCTGCAGCCGGGAAATTCCAAGGAGGCCGTCCAGGTCGTCGGCACAGCCACAGGGAGCATCCCCGCTGCTATTGCTGCCTCGATCCCCCGCGGCGAATCATCCAGTGCCAGACATCCGTTCGGTGACACGCCCAGCCGTTCTGCCGCGATCAGGTAGAGATCGGGAGCGGGTTTTCCCCTCACCACTTCATCGCCGGTAGCGAGTGCCTGAAAACGCTCTCCTATCCCGAGCGTTTGAATTGCAAGATGGGCATGCTCCAGTGAGGATGAGGTGGCAATGCCCAATGGCAGGCCGCGTGCCTCCAGTTCGTCCAGGAGCTGGTAAAGCCCGGGCCGGGCCTGCAGCCTGACCGGGATGGCCTCCAACACCAGCCTTTCACGCATGGCCTGCGCCTCCTCTGGGCTGAGGGGTAGCGAGAAGCGGGAACACAGGAATGCAGCATAATCCGCTACCCGCAGCCCCTGGACACTGCGAAAGGTGTGAGCGTCGAGCTTATGCCCGTAGCTGGCCAACACCTGTCCCCAGGCCCACCAGGACAGTGGTTCACTATCGGCTATCAGGCCGTCAAGATCGAAGATGACTGCTACGATACCGTTTGTTGGATTGTGCAAATTCATGGCTCCAGAGCGCTGAAGTAGTCCCTCACATATTGTTTCATCCCCAGCGGAATGTAGCTGCTCTCAAGCGCAGCTCCGGCCCGGGTCGCGTATTCGACGTATACCTGACGATACGGTACGCCAGCCTGGGCTGTTTGCGGCGGAAGCAGCGTACCTGCCCCGGCCACAGGCTCACCTTCTCCTTCGCGCCCGAGACGTATTTCCACTCCTTCCTCACCCATACGGTATGGAACATAGACCTCATCGTACGGGGCACCGCTTCCGGTGTCCTCATGATCTCCGAGCTGCCCCGGGCTCATGCCCGTTTGTTGAGCTTCTCCTGCACCACCCTGCGCCGATCCGCCGGTCTCTTCTGTTTCCGGCAGCTTTCCTGTCCCGCCCCTTATGGACTCTGCTGTGGCCGGCTGCAACCCGCTCTTCTCCGCAATCTGGAGGCGGCTATCCTGTAACCCGGATAACGTCTTCTCGACCGTCCCTTCTCGCGTGATACGTTCTCCTGCGGCATCCATCTGCCGGGCCGCCTCTCTGATCGCCTGGCGTGCCCGGGCAATTTCGCCGCGTCTGATGGCCTCGGCAGCCTGACTCAGCTCCCGGGCAAGCTTCTGGTCCGTATCACCAAGCATCTGGGCGGCCTGCTCCAGTTCACGGGCAAGCTCCAGTTCCTCCTCGCGAGTCAATGGTCTACCTTCTGTGCCACTGTAAGCTTCCAGCGCACGGGCGGCTCCCCGGTAATCGCCCCGCGCAAGCGCTGCAGCAATGGCGCTTGTGACAGAAGAATCTGCCATCTCAGCAGCGGCGCGCTCCAGGCCGGTCTGCAGGGGCGCCGCGCCGGGATCGCGCAGCTCTGCCAGTCTGCGCTCCACATCAGAGAGCACTGCCACTGTCTCCTGTGGCGTTCGCCTGTTATCCAGCGCGTCCAATGCCTGGTCCAGTGCCTGGAGAATTGCCTCACGATCGGCATCGCTCAGCCCTTCAGCCTGTGCCGCTTCCTCGCGTATGGCCTCCAGCCGTTCCCGTTGCGCTTCGATGGTCTTGTGCAGGGCAGCTCGTTGCAGGAGCACCCGGTCCTGGGGATTGGGCAGCCAGCATGCGAGCGACAGCGCAAGCGCCATAAAGCCCAACGCGAAGAGCGCACGCCTGGAGGTCCGCAGTGGGAGCAAAGCCTGCACATCAACGCTCCTGGCTGCCTGCAAAGCATCGCTTATCTGGGCACGGGCCATCTCCTGAGTGGTCCTGATCCTGCCTGTGCCCAACTCTAACGCTGTTGTCAGGCGCTCGGCCAGCCCAAAGCGGCGGTCGAAGATGTACGCCAGGCGCAGCGGGGAGCGTGGACGCAGCCAGGGGGCCACCACGCCGATGGCAAAGCCCGCCAGCGCGAGCGTCCCGCCCAGCGCGATCAGCCAGCGGGTCAGCATCAATGGCCATACTCGTGCCACAAGCGCTACGAGCAGTCCTGTGGCGGCCCCGCATGCAGCCCCCCACGGTCCCCAGGTCAGGCTTTCGCCCATGCGCAATCGCAGTCCCCACCGGTAGAGCAACCTCAAAATTGCCCGCGTGCTGCCTGTCATGGATTATTTCTCCTGTGCCCTTACTCGTGATATGGTTACCGAGAGCAGTATCGCCGTTATCGCCAGCCAGAACAGCGTATAAATGATCCATGGAAGTGGGACAGGAACGTGAGTTGTTGTGTGTGGATTGTAAAACAAACTGTCCCACCAGAAGTACAGTATGTTTTCCTCTATAAGTCCCTCAGTGATTACGGCTGCGGTGATGGGACTGATGCTGAGAGCCAGAAACATCAGATACGCCGTCCAGCTCATACCATTATCAATGCCAGGGGCTAGCAGGATGGATAACAGTATCGGCAGGACCACTGCGAGCAGCAGCACTGCGATGTAACTTAACACGGTCGAAGAGTGTGTGGAGCGCACAATGCTGGAAAAGAAAAGACCGATGGCAGCGAAGGAAATGGCAGTCACCAGTAAAAGCACTAATGCCACTACCATTTCCTCCACCATCACACCTCCCCAAATGAAGGCCAGGCTTTCCAGCGGCACAGCGACCATGATAAGCAGGAACATATATGTCAATGCCGAGAGGAGCTTCCCATAGACAAGTTTGCGGGCCGGCAACAGCGTCGTGCGCAGAAGTTCATAGGTCTGGCGCTCTCGTTCGCCGCTGATCGCTCCTGCAGTAAAGGCCGGAGCGATGAATGTGGCCATAAGGATTTCGATCAGCGTTATGACTAAGAAGGTAGTCCGGCCCAGCTCAGTCATATCTGCGCCTGTAAGATCGTCGGCATAAGCGGAGTATACGGAGAGCATGAAGCAGCCAAGCAAGAGCAGATACATAGTGAGCATGATGAATGCCCGCGCTCCACGCATACGCCCTCGCAGCTCTTTGACCAGGACGGGGTTGGGTTCGCCCACCGACAGGCGGCAGGGTTGGGGCTGAATTGTGTTTTCCATACAGGATCAGACCTCAGGAAACAATGCCCTTTGTCAGGCGGATGAACACGTCTTCCAGCTTACCGGTTTCCTCATAGAAGGCCAATACCGGGAAGCCTGTGCCGGTCAGCTCTCTCAGCAATCGGACGAGTGACTCCTCATCTCCCGCGACGGTAGCCCGCAATGTGTTACCATCGTTATCCGTGAGCCGCTCGACCTGAAGCACGGCAGGGTGCCCGGCAAGCCAGGCCTGTGCCTCTTCTATAAGTGATGTCAACTTCACTCTGACGAGATGCTGAGAGCAGATGCGTTGACGCATCTCGGCCAGTGTCCCGGCAGCCACCAGTTGACCGGCTTCGATGATGCCGATATGGGTGCATATCTCCTCAATATCCGCCAGGATGTGGGAGGAGACAAAAATGGTCTTGCCCATTGCATGCAACTCGCGCAAAAGCGCGCGGATTTCGATTCTGGCGCGTGGGTCCAGACCGGAGGCCGGCTCGTCAAGGATGAGTACCAGGGGATCGTGAGCAAGTGCCCGCGCCAGGCACAGCCGCTGCTTCATCCCCCTGGAAAGTGTGTCGACATAGTCATCACGTCGGTGGGAGAGGTCTACCAGCTCAAGCAGCTCATCCGTCAGGCGGCGGCGGATCCCGGCCGGTATCTCGTAACAGGCGGCAAAAAAGTCCAGATATTCCCATACCTTCATATCACCGTAGACACCGAAGAAGTCCGGCATATAGCCGATAATCCGCCGTACCTCCCGCCTCTGTGTGAGCACGGAATGCCCCGCCACCCAGGCTTCTCCTGCCGTCGGGCGTAGCAATGCCGCCAATATCCGCATGGTTGTTGTCTTACCCGCGCCATTAGGCCCGACGAATCCGAAGATGGTGCCTTCTTCAACCGTCAGGTCCAGCTCGCTCAGCGCGGTAATGCGTCCGTAATTTTTGGTCAATCCTCGTGTCTCGATGATCCCCATCACCGCCTCCGGCCAGCGAGAGTGATGGTCAGGCTTTGTAATTCCAGGCGTTGCTCAGCGCCGGTCTCCAGCTTCACGAGCACGGTAGCTGAGGGAAGGAAGTAATTCTCGCCATGAGGAATGAGATTACTGCCCCAGCGGATCGGCATAACTTCCCATGCGTAGGTCTTCCTGTTCCACAGCGATACCGTCGGCATATCGCTGCCATAACTGGTACCCTGGATTTCCAGTGTCATTGTGTCAACCTGGCTGACCATCAGTGCCGGCCATATGGAGAAGGCAAACACAACCTCAGAGGACTCCCCCAAATCAAACCCGCCACCCCATATGCGCACGTCACCTGCCTGGCTGTACACCCGGCGTCTGATCGCCGACGGAGGTATACTGACCTCTGGGTCCAACTGGAACTCTACCGGCAAAGCGTAGATGTACAGGACCTCGCTTGATGTCCGGTAAGGCTTTCCCACGATCTCAACAGGGAGGGGGGATGATTCGGCCCAGCCGATAAGATAGATACCCTGTCCCGGTTCCCAGATTTGTGACGGGAAGAGCGCCTGGAGGAACCGATAGCGTCTGTATAACTCCTGACCTTCCCGGTAAATCCCCCCGATGCGATCAGGCAGGCTATTGTACACCTGACCATACTGGATGGAGACGTGGGCCACGCCTCCGGCGGGAAGTTCGCCCAGGCGTTGCTCACCACCATCTGTGAGCAGGACAGCATCACTGAGGGCCAACTCGCCGTTAAAGACATCCCCTTCCAGGATCAACTCTCCCGCCGAAGCAGTTAACTTCAGATCAGCTCCTACCTCTGGAACCTTTACGTACCCCTCAGTAACAAGCGAGCGGATACCACCTATGTTAACCGGCAGCTTTACCAGTGATCCTTCTTCCTCCTGGCAGGCATACAAGGGTCGGTTGTCTGGTCCGCTCTGGTCTGTTTCAGGCAGGCGGCGCACCAGCGCATGGGCTGCCATCACTTCGTAACTTGTGCGTCTGGGGGAGAAGATCCCTGTGATGCTGCTCGCGCGCCCCGTATCCATGCCCTCCGGTACGCACACGGCCACCAACTGGTGCACAATTGACCGACTTCCCCGGAGCTGAAAACCGGTCACGTAAGCGAGGAGTGTAAAAGCGGCAACGATAGCCGGTATGGTGAACCAGGCAAGCTCCCTGCGGTCCAGCCTGCGCAGGACCAGATAATTCAGCGGACCTATGATAACTATGTAGATAAGCAGGAAGAGCGCTATCTGTGCCACGGACAGCGCGGAGAGACCGGGTATTGCGTTGACGGCATCGCGGGCAGAGGACGAATAATGCGGTGTCACGACCATTCTTGCACGTGTCTCGAGTATGGATTGCCACAGCCTCACTCGACCGTCCCAATTGACGAATGGATTCAGGGTCGCATCGAAAGCAAGGAAATCCACCCGCCCGGCGCCGTACAGGCGACGTGCCAGCAGAATGAGATCGCCCTGGCGAATGAGCGCCTTACCCTCGCACATGGAGGCCATGGCTACAGCGTAAGGACCTGGCTGGACGGCGATTCCGGTCCATTCCCCAAGCGCGTCCAGATTCTCTACTGACCGGATGCCTCCAGCCACAACCGGCAACAACCAGGCGATTCCTGCTGCAGTACGAGATACCCCGGCGCCACCACTCACAATCAGATGCCCTCCGTGGCTCACCCAGGCCTCAAGTGCCTGGCGCCTCTCGCTGTCCAGAGCAGCCGTATCAATGTCGCTGAGTATCAACACGTCCAGGCTCTCCCAGCCCAGAGGATCAGGTGGCATTGTCGCCAGATCAAGATACGCCACCGCCGCCCGGCCGCCAGCCGGTGCTATATCGCTCAGGAAGTTAAATGCTGAGGGCTGGCCCCCGACGACACCGTAGAGATGGTCCTCCTGTCCGAGCCATGATGATATGGTGACCTGACGGGAGAGCACCTCTTTTCCCTCAGCAAGAAGCCGGATGGACAGGCGAGCAGAGGAATTATCGGCAGGTATGTAGACGTAAAATGCTTTGCGTGAGCGGCCCGGCAGGAGTGCAGGGACGCAGTATACGTCAGCGTCTGCCTCTATGGTGGAGACCTGAATTTCTCCGTCAATATCTGCTCCCTCATTGGAGACGACTATGCGGACCGGGCACCACCCCCAGTTCTCTTCCACCCGACAATAGCCATCGAATCCGACCTGTACGTCCATAAACAGGGAGTCTACCTGGGCCTGGGCTGTAGAAATTGGGTAAAAACATAAAAGGCTGATGGCTATGATCATAAATATTCCAGGGAGGGTGTTTGCCCTCTTTGCGTATCGGATGGCTGTGTCCTGGAGGTTTATGCGCACTTGTTTGCATCCCATAATGCTGGCATCCATCCCCGCACAGGCTTTATCATTCACACAACTGACTTTGAGGTGCGACGCACTGACCCATCTCTTGACGGCGCTGCGCGGGCCGTGACCCGCGCCTCCGGTCGCCGGACTGTGGCCCTGCGGGCACGACTATTGTCCCGCGCGCGGGTCGCAACGGTGCGGCGCGGATCACAAAAGTGCAGTGCAGGTCACAACCCGTGCCCACCCGGACTGTGGCCCAGCAGGCCCGGTGGTGGTGATAACGACGCGAGGAATCAAGTCATGCGTATCTCACACCCGCGTGCAAACCTGATGCCAGTTCGGTGCCCGACTTGACATCTCTAATAGATGCCAGGCAGAGTCTCGAAGTCTGGTGCATTGGTGTTATTATAGCATGCCTCTCACACAGCTTCAACTTTCGTTTAATAAATTCAGGCGGTGGCTGGAGGGGCGCGGCTTCCCAACCATAACCTGCTCTTAGCGTAAATTTTATGACTCTCTGTAATATTCTCTCGTAGAATCAGCATAGCGTCCTGAAGGAGGCTAAATAATTATGACGTCAGCGCGAGAAGCCAACCATTGCCCTTCGTCCCAGACCCTTTTGACCCGACTCCATCGGCTATATGGCAGCCGGAATATCCGACACGATTTTGGGGGAAGGCGGATGGCATTGGCCAGTGAAGTCGCCCGGGTGTTGGTCCGCAGCGGTGAGAGTCCTGAACGGCTGGCCGGGGAGTGCGGTGGTGAACATTCTTTGATTAATGACGACGGTATTGCTACGCCTGGTCTCTGGGCTGCTGCACGTGTTCTGGCCAAAGTGGGGCAAGTCACGGTTGTGGCGCCAACGACGAACTACAGCGGCTACGGTGCAGCCCTCCCGCCGGCCCATTCTTTTTCCTGTTTCCCCTACCGGCATCCGGACGGGCAGCCTCGCAATGTCAAGGCTTACGGCCTGGCAGGCACACCGGCGGCCTGCGCTCACGTCGTCTGCGCGGGGCGCTGTGTGAGCACTTTGATCTGGTCGTCAGCGGAATCAACCAGGGCGCTAACCTGGGCCATGATGTCTTCTACTCGGACACCGTGGGCGCGGCGCTGACCGCGCACCTGCTGGGCGTGCCAGCTATCGCCATCTCCCTGGATGCCGGTAAGGACGGAGTCACACATTGGGAAGCGGCCGCCTGGGCACTGAATGAAACTTGCGTCCTTGCGGTTTTCCGATTGCACAGGCGGCAAAGTTGTAGGACAACTGCTCGCAGTTGTCCTGCAAAGCGGCCAGGCCCGACAAAATCGAGACACACCCCCAGCTTGCATACCAGGGCATTTGCAATATAATTATTTATGTTCCGGCGACCCGCTGTTTCCATACTTCTACCCACCCCTTTACCCTCACAGCCCTCATCATAGCCTCGCCGCCGGGAGCTTGTACCAACCGGTTGAGTTATAGCTGAAAGGAGTACTATGAAGAGCAAGTACAGGATTCTAATTTCCTTGTCGGCGGCCCTCCTGATGGCGCTGCTGGGAGCACTGTGGTTTTCGGGTCTGGCAGCCCAGGCGGCATCACCATCCATTCCGCTCCTGGACCCGCCCTGGAATGCCAACGTCCGTGTTGACGACGACCCCGGGGAAACCAACCAGGAGCGCCCGGCTATCGCTGTGGGCAGCGATATCGTCTATGCGGCCTGGATTGACCACCGCGATAGCCCGACCAGTACCAATCTGCTCTCCGCCTACTCTACCGACGACGGTCAGACCTGGAGCAGACCCTGCGTGCGCGTGAACGACGAGAAGAGCAGCGTCTACGCTTACTACGCCCCGGCCATGGCTGCCGCCGGCCCCCTCACCGTCCACCTGGCCTGGACCGGCGACATCTACGGCTACACCGGCGTCTACTACGATCGCTCGACCGATGGCGCGAGAAGCTGGGGTACAGACCTGTTGCTCAGCTCTCCACCAACGGAGCGGCCTGCCAACTCTCCCGACATCGCCGTCTACAATGTTCGGAATGTCTACGTGGTATGGTCAGAGATGGCCGCCCTCTACCTGGCCCGCTCTCCCGACGAGGGTGTCACCTGGATCACCTCAACACGGCCGATCATCACGGCCACCTACGGCGTGTACGATCCGGCGCTGGCCGTGGGAGTGGACGGTGTGCTCCACCTGGCCTGGGAAGAATCAGGCGCCAACCAGCAGGCTGTGTGCTACGCCCGCTCGAAGGATGGCGGTCTGAATTGGGTCGATCGCCGCTGTTTTGGCTGGCTTGGGGCAGCAAGCCAGCAGGCTGACCCCGATATCGCCGTGGACCGTTCCACAAACAGGGTGCACCTGGTGTGGGATGACAGCACCTCCGGCCATCATATGGTGTATCACACTGCCTCAAATGATGGCGGTGTCACCTGGAACGCTCCAACGCAGGCGAGCACACTCGCCCCGGCGGTCGAACCGGCCGTCACCGCTCAAGGCGGTGTGGTATACGTCGTGTGGGACCAACAGACCGCGACCGGCGGTGACCATGACATATACTACAACAGCTCTACCGATGGCGGCCTGAGCTGGGGCACGCCGGGACGGGTCAACGACGACCGCTCCAGCCGCCCTCAGCACCACCCCGCCATTGCCTCCGGCAGCGGCGTCTACGCCATCTGGGATGATGGGCGAAACATCGTCCAGATCATCCATCATGATATTTATGCCACCTCGCTGGGCAAATGCCCGGTGCCGCTAGAGAGTGTGGTTATTGAAGGAGATAACACAACCACTGTCGGTATCCCCATCACCCTCACGGCCCTGATCAGGCCGGTCAATGCCACACCGCCAATCTCCTACATCTGGTCCCCGGCACCGGCCGCCGGGCAGGGAACGGCACAGGCGGTCTATTACTGGCATAAAGCCGGCACCTACGTCGTCTCCGTCAAAGCGAGCAACTGCGGTGGAGAGGACATAGAGGACCATATAGAGATTGTTGTCCGCACACCACCGCCGCCACTCCCCTGTGTGGAGGGCATCGTCACCTACGCCGCGACACCGCTGGCGAACGTCCGGGTGGAGCTGATCGCCGGAAGCGACCCCGAGGCCACTCCTGCCCAGTTCACCTACACAGATAACGCAGGCCGTTACCGCTTCTGCAACGTCACCCCCGGCAATTACCAGCTCAAGCGCTACGGCCCGTCGGAGGAGTATGTAAGATGGGTTGCCAGCTCACTCGTTGTGGGCCGGAGCAATGTGATCAGGAATCTGGACCTGCCCAAACGTATGAGGCTCCTCTCACCAGAAGATAGAGCAATAGTCTTCACCTCCATTCCCACCCTCACCTGGCAATCGTTGCCGGAGGCCGGGCGGTATACGCTGCAACTGAACCGCACGAGGGACTGGGCACTGATCGAGCACCGCTCGGGCCTGGCGACCACCTCCTACCAGGTGGGCGTAACCCTCACCTGGGGCACGAGCTACACATGGCAGATTGATGCCTACACCGGCACCCACTGGGTTGGCACAACCCCCAACGCTTTCAATTTCACCGTCATCAACTTCACGCCCATCACCTTCGTTCTGCCGCCAACGACTCGCATCCACGACTCTCTGCGCATCGAGGACGCCCCGCCGGGAGTGGTGGTGAACAAGCTCATCGGCGACAGCACCGGAGCGACCAGTCTGAACTACGTGGATGTGGTGGCCAACGTCTGGACGACCAACCCCGCTGCGATGGATGATGTCAAAGTCACCCTGACTGTGCCCGACAACATGCTGGGCCTGCCGGTGAACACCTGGGTGCGCAGCAGTATGGGCGGCACACTGACCCCAGTCTCTTACACCAACCTGGGTGGTGGCAGGTACCTGGTGACCACCGACCTGTTACCGGTTTTACCCTGTTACACATTCTGCACCTATCGCCGGCAGATTGTGTGGCGTTTTCAGATTCCTCACGCCATCCTGCCGCAGAGTCTGCAACTGGTAAGCGATGTGAGCCTGCCCGGCTATATGGTCACTGACGGCCACTCTGAAGCCACCTTGCGGCTGGTAAACTTCCCCTCGGCGCTGATCATCACCAACCGTAAGTTGCTCTACGACCGTTACCAGAGTTACCAGGTTAACCAGCTCCTGCAACAGCTCTACACCGTGGCTCAGGGAGGGCCGTATAATGACCAGCCGCTCGGGGTAATCTACTACGTGGACCGTTACAGCACGCAGGCCCGCGATTGGAATAATGCCTCTGTGAATTACACAAGCGAGGCCACTGCCAATACCGTCGCCAATGCGATTGACAGCCTGATCGAGGACTGGGTAGAAGACGCCACGTGGAGCTGGTCAATCCATCTGCCTTTCTCGACCACTATCCCTCCGGCCTGGCAGCCTGAGTACCTGCTCATCGTTGGCGACGACGACATAATCCCGTTCTACCGCTATAACGATCCCTCTGACGATGAAGGTGTCAGACAAAGACCTGCATGCCCCAGCGCTCATGGGTGGTGCGTAGATAGCGCTACCAACCCGGCCATCCATGCCACCGACGAAGACTACTTCTTCACCGACAACCCCTACGCCGACCTGGGGGGCGGCACTGACTGGCAGACCGGTGACCTGGAGTTATCCGTGGGGCGGCTGGTCGGAGCGTCAGCAGCCGACATGCTGGCTCTGCTCGATAGCAGTCTGGCTACGGACGGAAGCACTGGCCGGGCGGTGATGGCAAGCGTTGATGGCTGGGAGCTGGGCCTGCCGGAAAGCCCGGCCTGCAGTGGCGCTGAGATCCACGATGTGCTTAACGTCCCCGAGCGCCTGGTGGCGCGGGGCTTTAACGTGCTCAACGATGCCGAAACGCCTCGCACTGTGGATGTGCTGTCTTATCCCGATGACTGGAACAGCGGCTTCCGCAGCGCGGCCAACGGCGGGATGGACATCTTCTTCATCGGCGGCCACAACAGCTATGACCATGCCAGCATTCCCGGCGATGATTTCTCACCCGACGATACGTGCGCAGCCGCTACCTGCCTTTACCACCGCTTCGACGACGATCATCCTCTGACCTTCATCGTTGGCTGCCACGGTGGCCTGACCGTGCCGGCCATAGACGTGCCCGGCGGCGTGGATCACGATATGGTCTACGACGTGGTCCACGAGGGCGGACGGGCTTACATCGGCGCGACCGGTTTCAGTTACGGCTCGCCCGGCTCGCTCTGTGCGACGACCTGGGGTGAACGGTTGCTTCAACACTTCTTCGACGGGTTTCTGCCGGCAGGTTCCCACAGCCAGTCCATCGGCAAGGCGTTGCGCCAGGCCAGGGACGTCTACGTCTTTGGCTTTGGCGATAGCGATAGCCTGGATCGTAAGACGGTGACCGAATTCGTCCTCTATGGTGTGCCCTGGCAACGGCTGGATTATCCGGGCGGCACAGCGCAGCAGCTCAGCAGCTCGGCGCGTTACGGCAGGGGCAGGGCTGCCTTCAACGTCACGGCCGGAGCGACTGTCCATACAGATGGGAGCTTCCGTTACACCCGCGCGATTACTCTGGCAACGGCGTCCTATACCGCGACACAAGTCATCACAGACAGCACCACTTACGATGTGCTCTCCATACCCGGCGGCGCTATGGCACTCGCGCCGGGCCTGCCGTTGCTCCCATACGTGCCGGGGTACACGCTGACGCTGCCGTTCAGTGCCACCGTACAGGGCGTGACGCTCACCAACCGCACCTGCGCCGATGCGGGAACGTATGAAATTCCCATCATCGTTGCCCACCCCTGGACCGAGGGCGGTACCAGCTTCACCACCACCACCGACATCAACACGTTCTACCCGCCCGATGAGGACCTGGTACGGTGGCAACAGCAGGGTGACCAGATGCTCTTTACCCTGTTCCCGATTCAGCACAACCCCACCACCAACGCGACCCGCTTCTGCTCGCAGATGGTGTTCCAGGTAGCCTATGATGCTCCTTTGCCGCTGGCAGTATCCGGGCTGGTGCCACAGTCAGATACACTTATGCCCGGTCAGCCTGTCACCGTGACCACAGTTGTCGCCAACGTTGGTGACACACTGGCCACTTTCACCGCCACGCTGAGGCTGGAGGATAGCCACGGCAACGGGGTCGGCTGGCAGGACAGCGGGCCATTCTCAGTGGCCGCGGGCGGAGAGGAGGAGCTGGAGCTTGAATGGGACGGCCTGCTCGACGAGGGGGACTACGCCATGCAACTGACGTTGTGGTGGCATGGCCGTGCTCTGGGCACAGCGACTGGCGGCGTCCATGTGGTCGGGGGCGCGCTCACCGGGCTTGAGGTCCCCACGACCACTGTGATGCCCGGACAGCGTGCGGAGTTCCAGGCCGTGTTTGCCAACTACCGCACCACCCAGGTGACAGTCACAGTAAGCCTGACAATTAATGATGAGGAAGGGCACCCAGTGGCGGAGCTTGGGCCACAGACCGGCCAGGTTGACGGCCAGAGCCAGGTCTCTTTCCCCTTCTCCTGGGAGGCCGTGGGTATCCCCGCCGGAGGTTACATCGCCATTGCCACGGCGGAGGTAGAAGGGACTTCCTACGGCCCGCTCGCACGACCCTTCGCCATCGCTCATAACGTCTACCTGCCACTTGTGCTGAGAGACTACAGCGGCTGATCGGTGCGGCGCAGGCTGTCAGTACGTATGTCTGGCGGCCTGCGCCTTACACAATCCCGGGCTTTCACCCTTCAGGCGGTAGCTGCACCGCACGGGAAAGCTTCACCTGGGGTGCGTCCCAATTTTGCGACCTGTGCGGTTAGATTGAATTCACCGCAAGGGCGCAAAGATTTCTACAGGTCTGTGCCCTTTGCGGTTTTCCCACAGGCGGCAATTTTGGGACACACCCTCCCCCCGCCCTATTTGCCCGCCACCTGCGGTGTGCTATAATATTCACCTGTTGGGTAAAAAAATCCGCACTGAGGGCTTGAACTGTGCAGGTTGATGTCGCCATCATCGGCGCCGGCCCGGCCGGGTCAACGGCTGCGCAGCGCCTGGCAGCCGCGGGCGTCAAGGTTGTGCTTCTGGAACAGGCTACCTTCCCGCGCGACAAGCCGTGTGGGGATGGGGTCACCGCCAGGGGGCTGAAAGTCCTGGAACGCAGTGCGCTGGCCGGGTGGCTGTCCCATTTTCCCGCTCCCAGAGTTGGGCGCATGAGCTCGCCGGATGGTCAGGTGATTGAGTTGCGCCTCCATCCGGATGACCATTACTGCTATGGCCGCACCATACCACGCCGCCTGCTGGATGAACAACTGGCTCACGCGGCAGTGCGGGCCGGAGCACGCCTGATAGAAGGGACACGAGTCAGAGAGATAGGGCCGGCAGAGAAAAACGGCAGGTATGTCAACGCCGGGGAGCTGAGGCTCACCGCCGGGCTGGTTATCCTGGCCGATGGAAGCCCTGCCCCGCTGACCCGTCGGCTTGGACTGAGCACAGGCCAGCCCGAAATGATCGCCATCCGCCGCTACTTTGCAGGAGACGTCGGCCCCCAGGAGCGGCTGGAGATCCACTTCCGCCCGCACATCGCACCGGGGTACGCCTGGATCTTCCCGATCAGCGAGAGCTGCGTGAACGTGGGCATAGGCACCTTCAGACACCATGTCCGCGACAGGAAACTCAGACTGCGAGAGGCGCTCGATGACTTTATCGCCGACACTGCGCTCACAGAGGGACGTCTGGCCAGAGCCGAACCGGCCGGCCCGCTTCAGGGGCATCCTTTGCGCATGCAATTGAACGGGGCACGCACTCATGACGACCGGATCCTGGTAGCAGGCGATGCTGCCGGGTTGGTGAATCCGCTCTCCGGAGAGGGCATTGCGCAGGCGCTTGAAAGCGGTGAACTGGCGGCGTCATACGCACTGGCAGCACTCGAAACCGGGGACCTTTCAGCCCGTGCGCTGGCTGCCTATAGCAGGGCACTGAAGGCACGCTTCGAGGCCGATCACCGGGCAGCATCTCTTCTGCGCCTGGTGCTTGCGGCTCCTGGCCTGCTTAACCGGGTCTTCAACCGCCTGCGACAGGATGCTAGGCTGGCGCTTCTTATCGGCCATATCATCATCGGTCACACCTCACCCCGTGCGGCGCTGCGCCCCTACACATTGCTACGCCTGATTTTACCCTGAAACCTGACCAGGAGGATAAGTGCAAAATGCGTGAAATCTCCGTCGCAACGGTCCAGATGAAGCCAGAGCTGGGCCAGGTGGAAGAGAATCTCATCAAAATGGGCGATTTCATCTCCCGCATCGCCACCGAGCAGCCGGTGGACCTGATCGTCTTTCCCGAACTGATCACCACAGGCTATGAGAACGGCCCCCGTTTCCCTGATTTGGCCCAGCGCATACCAGGACCCTCCGTTAACCTCATCGCCCAGCGGGCCAGCGAATTCGGTGTGCACGTCGCCTTCGGGATGGTCAGCAAGGAAAGAGTGGAGTCCATTCTGTACAATACTGCTGTCCTGGTCGGCCCAGATGGGGACGTCATCGGCCAATATAACAAAGTGCACCTGCGGGGTGAGGAACGAATCGCCTTCCGCCCGGGTTACAAGTTCACTCCCATCGAGACCGACTTTGGAATGGTTGGTTTGATGATCGGCTGGGACCTGGCTTTTCCTGAAGTGGCACGCTGCCTGACGCTGGAAGGAACTGAACTGGTGATTGTATGCGCCAATTGGGAGCAGCCCGGCATAGAGGAGTGGCGTACCTATCTTCTTGCACGCGCCTGCGAAAACGCCATCTTCATCGCCGCTGCCAACCGCGTGGGCGAGGAGCCGTCTTACACCTTCTTCGGCCACAGTGCCATCATTGGGCCGGGGGGCAAAGTCTATGCCAGCATAGATGAACCGACTGAAGGGTACGCTATCGCCAGGATAGACCTGGATGAGGTCCGGGAACACCGTGAGGAAAGCCAGATTTTGCAGTGCCGCCAGCCGCTCGCCTATCGAGCCATCGTAAAGAAATATTGATGAAATCGTCCACCGGCCGCAGGCCTCAAAAGGTGACCGCCGGTCACCGCAGGATAGTTACCATTGATCGTTATGACCCGACCCTACAAGCTTATCTTAATTGACGGACATGCACTGACCTACCGTGCTTTCCATGCCCTGCCTGAGGATATGCACACATCGCAGGGCGAGCCGACCAATGCTGTCTACGGCTTTACCTCGATGTTGCTCAACGTCCTGCGCGACGAGCGCCCCACTCACATCGCTGTCGCTTTCGACAAGGGCCGCACCTTCCGCCATGACGCCTACCCCGAGTACAAAGCCCATCGGGCTAAAATGCCCGAAGAGATGCACTCGCAGATGGAGCGGGTACGGCAGGTGGTCGAAGCACTGGACATCCCGATCTACGAACTGGAGGGGTACGAAGCGGATGATCTGCTCGGCACCCTGGCCCGTCAGGCTGGTGAGCAGGGAGTAGATACGCTCATCGTCACAGGCGATATGGACATTCTCCAACTGGTAGATGAACACACCAAAGTGCTTACCTCACGCTGGCGCTTCTCCGACACGGTGGTGTACGACCTGAAAGGCGTACAGGAGCGCTACAAACTGCTTCCCTCCCAACTTGTGGACTTCAAAGCGCTGGTAGGGGACAAATCGGACAATATCCCTGGGGTGGCCGGCGTGGGAGAGAAAACGGCTGTGGAACTGCTTCAGCAGTATGGCTCGCTTGAGGCAATCTATGAACATCTGGATAGTGTGCCTCCTCGCTACCGGGCCAAACTGCTTGAAGGGAAAGAGTCCGCCTTTCTCAGCCGTCGCCTGGCGACGATTGTGCGTGACGCACCGGTTCGGCTTGACCTTGACGCCTGCCGTGTGCGCCCCGTTGAGCGTCAGAAAGTGCTCCCCCTTTTCCGCGAGCTGGAGTTCCGTTCGCTGATCGAGCGGCTCCCGGAGCTGGCGAGTGAGGGTGAACGCCCCTCTGCCCCTGGCATCCCCTTACAGCTCACCCTGTTCGGCGAACAGGCCGGAGCTGTGCCCGCCACACCAGCCCCAGGAACCGATTACCAGGTTATTGCTGACATCCAGGCACTCCACCAGCTAATCGCCCGATTGAGAGAGGCCCCTGCGCTGACCCTCGATGTCGAGACAACCGCCACCGACCCCATGCGAGCACGGCCTGTCGGTATCGCCCTGACTGATGGCCCTGGCCGGGGCTATTATGTGCCCATGAGCACCCCACCGGGCGAGCCATGCCTTGATTGCAGCACAGTACTTGAGGCGCTGTCACCTCTGCTGGAGGACCCGGATCTCCCCAAATACGGCCACAATATCAAATACGACTTCATCGTGCTGGCACAGGCCGGCATCGAGCTGCGCGGCCTGGCCTTCGACACCATGGTCGCGGAATGGCTCACCAACCCTGCCTCTACCAACCTGGGGCTGAAAAACCTGGCCTGGGCGCGGCTGAAGCAGGAAATGACCTCCATCACAGCCCTTATCGGCACAGGCAAAGAACAGTTGACCATGGATCAGGTACCGGTAGCCCAGGTGGCACCCTATGCCTGTGCCGATGTGGATATGACCCATCGGCTGGTGCCCATCCTGAAGGCAGAACTTGAGGAGAAGAAGCTATGGTCGGTCTTCGTCGAGGTAGAAATGCCCCTGATCCCGGCACTGGCAGCGATGGAGATGGCAGGGGTACAGCTCGACGTTCCCTTTCTGCAGCATATGTCCAGAGAGCTGGCAGCACGCCTGAAAGAACTGGACGCCCGGATTCAGGAGCTGGTGGGCTATCCCTTCAACGTCAATTCACCCCAGCAACTCTCAGAAGCGTTGTTCAAGACCCTTGGCCTGCCCGCCCAGGGGTCGCGCCGCACCAGGTCTGGCCACTACTCGACGGCCGCCGAGGTACTGGAGCGTCTGCGCGGCGCCCATCCGGTGATTGATCTTATCCTGGAGCAACGGGAGCTGGCCAGGCTCAAGTCCACCTACGTGGATGCACTTCCCCAGCTTGTGAACCCGCGCACCGGCAGAGTGCACACCTCGTATAATCAGACCGGCACAGTCACAGGGCGGCTGAGCAGCAGTGAACCGAATCTGCAAAATATCCCCATCCGTACTGAACTGGGACGTCAGGTACGGCGGGCCTTTGTCGCCGGACCGGGCAGGAAACTGATTGCGGCCGACTATTCCCAGGTGGAGTTGCGCGTTATGGCCCACATCTCCGGCGACGAGGGGCTGCTGGGCGCCTTCGCCCGGGGCGAGGACATCCATGCCAGCACTGCCGCCGCCATCCTCTCCGTCCCGCTGGACGCTGTGACGCCAGAGATGCGCCGGCTGGCAAAAGCGGTGAACTTCGGCCTCTCATACGGCCAGACCGCCTACGGTCTGGCTCAGGCCACCGGCCTGTCACAGAGCCAGGCAGAGGAATTCATCAGGACTTACTTTGAACGTTTCCCCAGAGTGCGGGAATATATCGAGAATACCAAAGCCCTGGCACGTCGTCAGGGGTACGTGGAAACGCTGCTGGGACGGCGACGCTATTTCCCGGAGCTCCAGCCTGGCAGTAAAGCCCCCTACAACGTGCGGCAGTCTGCCGAACGAATGGCCATCAATGCTCCCATCCAGGGCACCGCTGCCGACATCATCAATATCGCCACCATTCGTCTCCACAGTGCATTGCGGGAACGCGGGATGCAGGCGCGTATGATCCTCCAGGTACATGATGAACTGGTCGTCGAGGCCCTGGATGAGGAAGTGATGGCCGTCGCAACCCTGATGCGCGATATTATGGAGCATGCCTTTGAGTTGCGCGCTCCCCTGAAGGCCGATCTGAAGGTCGGCCAGAACTGGGATGAGATGGAACATTTGTGATGCTGAACCGACCTGCCCACTTCTGCTTATGTAATGCCCGGTGAGCAACCACACAAAGGTTATCTCCCATCTGGTGATGCTGTATGCACTGGTCGGGGTGCTATACAGCGTCATCGTCCCGTTTGGAGAGCCTCCCGACGAAGGAGCACATTACGCCTATATCCGCTATCTGCTGGAGGAACACCGTCTTCCCGAGCAATCCTTCAGCGCAGACCGCAACGAAGTCAAGGAGGGCCATCATCCCCCGGCCTATTACGCACTTGTCGCCGTCCTGACCGGCTGGTTCGCTCCATACCAACCGTATCACCAGTACCTTAACCCATATTTGCCAATCGGCCGCGATGATCCACAGGCCGTTCAGCAATTCCTTCATCCGATCCAGGAACGTTTCCCCTGGCGTGGGCCATTGCTGGCAGCTCACATAGCCAGGCTCGTCTCAATCGCAATGGGCTGTCTCAGCCTTCTGCTGACTTTCCGCATTGCCGCCAGCATCTCCTCTGGCTCAAAGTGGCTTCCTCTACTGGCCGCCGGGACATTCGCCTTCATTCCTCAACTTACCTACATCAGCGCCGCCATCAACAACGATAACGGCGCGATACTCGCCGGGGCGCTGCTTACCTGGCAGATGATGCGTCTGCTGCAACCGCTGTCTCCGGCACGTCATACACGCGAAGTCGCGCTGTTGGGCCTGCTGTGGGGATGCGGCATACTGTGCAAGGTGAGTCTGCTCTCCATGTTACCTGCAATTGCAGGGAGTCTGCTCCTGGGCGAGGAATATGGCAACCGCAGGCCGATACTTAAACGCGCCGTCCTCAATGGAGTGCTGGTGCTCTGCACAGCCGGCCTCGTTTCGGGCTGGTGGCTCTGGCGCAATCTCCAGCTTTATGGGGACCCCATTGCGTGGAATGTGTGGATGTCAACCTACTCCGAGTTCGCCCGTAAGCTCCCCATCTCATGGCACTATATCGGCCGTTTCCTCTGGGATCAATTCACCTCTTTCTGGGGAAAGTTCGGGTGGGGGCGGGTGATGCTTCCCATTGGCCTTTACGTGCTCCTGCTGCTGGTAACACTGGCCGGTCTCTGTGGCCTTTTCAGACATCTGCTCAGGCACAGATGTAACGGGACCGTGGAATCCCGCAGGATGACCGTGCTGTCTCTCATCGCAGGAGGATTCCTCGTCTCGACGTGGAGGCTGGGACTCAGTCAGGATACAGTGGCTGCCCAGGGACGTTTCATCTTCCCGGCTCTGCCGGCCATCGCGACACTGCTGTCCACCGGCTGGTCAGCGTGGTGGCCGCAGGAAAAACGGGAACGGGCTTGTCGTGTACTCCTCTGTGGGCCGATGGTCCTCTCGATATGTGTTGTGTTGTGCCTGTTGTTGCCGGTTCACACACCCCCTGCCCGCGCAGAGCTACCTCTGACCGCTCAACCGGTTGCCCAGGCTATACTGGGGGGATGGTGGGAAGTGGTCGGCTGGCACGCGTCGGCGCCGGTAATCGGGCGGGAATGGTCGCTGACGCTCTACTGGAGGGCATATCGCCCACTCACTGACGAGGCCAGAAAGCTCGCTCCGTACAGGTACATCCGCCTGCTCACTCCAGATGGTCAGGTGTTGGCTGGATGTGACGGCATCCCCACCGCAGGGCGCTTTCCGCCACCCGCCTGGAGCCCGGATGTCGTCGTGGCCGACAAGGTGCGTCTACGCATTGGTGAGCAGGTTGAGCCAGGTCTGGCCAACGTTCTCGTTGGCCTGCAACTTGAGAGCAGGGAAACGGAGAATGCCCCCGTTACCGTCGGGCAGGTGATGCTCCGTCGTCCCGGGCGGCCACCTTCGCCACCCTGCGTCACCGGGATCAGGATAGGCCCATGGGCGCGGCTGATTGGGTATGGGTTGACCCAGATCGAGTCAAATGTTGTCCGGCTTGACCTCTACTGGCGGATGGAAAGCAAAGAAGCAATTCCGGCAGATTATCACGTCTTTGTCCACGTCATAGATGGGCGGACCTCCGGGCTTGTGGCTCAGGCAGATGCTCCCCCCTGTCAGGGGCGCTGTCCCACCTCTTTATGGATACGTGGCGATTTGTGGGTGGATAAACACTATATCACTGTGTCAGAAGAGAGTATCTCCGCCAGTACACCACTTCTGGTAAAGGTAGGATGGTACAGTCTGGCTACAGGGGAACGTGTAATGGCTTTTGGGGCGGATGGGACGGAGTTGAATGATGCCCAGATAGTGCTGGCCGACCTGGCACAGTTCTACGCGGGGCAGCCTTGTGCTCAGCACCGATAGTGGAGATTACTACCGTTCAGTTGTGCCAGGCTGACCCAGGATCGCCGGGTCAATGTCCTCAACGTAACTATAGACCCGGATTCCCAATCGCTCAGCAACAACCTGGGCCTGTTTGTCAACCATCGGCGAGATCACGACAAGCTGCGACGCTTTCCGCTGGTGTCTCTTCTCGTAAAAACGCGCCTTGCGCTCGAAAATGTACATGTCGCCCTTGCTCATCGAAGACTTGATCT
>Ga0209227_1000629_pt1 | contig 29806 bp, 22 predicted proteins | sample YNPBryantNP2012_FD_185815 | JGI IMG/M metagenome (GOLD analysis project Ga0209227, IMG submission 185815) | Anoxygenic and chlorotrophic microbial mat microbial communities from Yellowstone National Park, USA - YNP Bryant NP 2012 (SPAdes)... ...
ACCGTTTCATACCATTGGGTGAGCGTGTTCTTGTCCATGCTTCTCTTCTCCTTGTGGTTTGGGAGAAGAGGATACCACCAAGCCTCCGTTTGCCATATCTCGCACAAAAAACCTACACTTGTGAGGGAGGGGTGAGGGCCTCCACCGGCGGGGGTCACAGGCCGTGAAATCTGTGGAATCTGTGGCCAAAAAACAGCGGCGCCCCTGGCGGGGGTCACAGCCCCCGCTGGGCAATGATCGCGTATCGCGCGCGATACGCGATACGCGATAGGCGATACGCGATAGGCGATACGCGATAGGCGATACGCGATAGGCGATGCGCGATAGGCGATAGGCGATGCGCGATACGCGATACGCCGCCTCCATTCCCACTTGCATCTTTGACCCAAACTGTGTACACTGGGCTATCAGAACTTGCCAGCAGGGAGATAGACGATGCGCAAAGCAATCCATATGGGAATGGTCGGAACGGCCCTGGCGTGTCTCCTGGCGATGGCGCTATCGTTTCCGTGGGCTGCGGCAGCCATTCCACCCCAGGCGTTGCAAGAGGGCATCATGGGCGCTGAACCCACGCCAGTCGCTGGGACGCCAGGCCCTGAGCCGCCTACAGCGTCGCCGGAACCGCCTACAGCGTCGCCGGAGCCGCCTCCCGTCACGGCGACCGCCAAACCGGCCGAGACGCCATCCCCCTCCCCCTCCCCTGCTCCTGCCCTTCCCCAGCCACTCCCCTGGCTGCCGCCCGAGGTCAGCCGCTTTATTGCTTCTTATTCCCTTCAACTGGGCCTGAGTTGCCTGCTGCTCTTCCTGCTGGTACTGGCAGTGGTGCTCATCCTGATCCTCTGGCGTGGGCAGCGGCGCCCTCCCAGGCCGGTGACGCCGCCGCGTCCACCAGGACCTCCACCACCGCCGCCTGCCCGGCTTCCCCGCCGCCCCTGCCTCCAGAGCGTTGCAGCGCCCGGCAACCCCTGCTTTGAGCTGAAGCCGGAGGGGGTCACCATCGGACGCGGGCCTGAGAACAACCTGGTCATTACGCAGGACTTGCCGGGCTGGGAGACTGTCTCACAGCAGCACGCGCGCATCTATTGCTGGGCTGACCGCTGGATCGTCGAGGACTTGAGTTCGGCGAACGGCGTCTATGTCAACGGCAGGCGCACCGGCCGCAATGTGCTGCGTGACGGCTGGCGGATCGGCATTGGCGGTGTCGAGTTCGAGTTCCACGTCAGCGCGGAGGAGACCGAGCCATGATTTGTCCCAACTGTGGTTACGAGAACCGTGAGGACGCGCGCTACTGTCACCGCTGCGGGACCGCCCTGGAAACCGAAAAGACACTGCTCCAGCCTGTCCGCCAGGGCAGCGGCGGCAATGCGGACACCCAGCCGCTGAACGGCGCCTCTGTTGCCTTCGATTGGCTGCCGGAGGGCGCGCTGCTCCACGAGGGCCGCTACCAGGTGCTGGAACTGCGCACCGCCAGCGAGGACGAGAACATGTACCGCGTCGAAGAGACGCGCCCGGTGCGTCTGTGCCCCACCTGTCGCACTCCTGGCGCCGACCCGGAGGAACGTTTTTGCGCTTTTTGCGGCGCCGAGATCGCGGGGGTCAAACCGCTCTATCTGCGCTACCTGGTGCGCGAAAGCCGTGACCCGCGCGCTTTTGCTACCGAAGCGCAGGTCCTCGGCCTGCGGCTCGAACACCCCGCCCTGTTGCTGCCCCATGACGTCTTTGTCGAAGCGCCCTATGGCCCACCGCGGGCCTATCTGGTCGAATCCGAGTTCAAGCCGGCGACGGCCGATACGCTTCCCGTGCCTCAGCCGCTGCATACCGTCCTTGGCTGGGGCATCGCCCTGGCGCGGGGACTCGACTACATGCACCGTCATCAGGTGACCATGGGCGGGGTCGGGCTGGAGCAGATCGCGCTGGAGGGCAAGACGGCCCGCTGGGTCAATCTGCGCGGCGCGTCGGTCATCTCCCCGGAAGCGCGCGCCAGACCCGAAGCCTTTTTTGCCCGCGATGTCCGCGGCCTGGCGGCGGCGCTCTTCTACCTGGCGACCGGTCAGACCCGCTACAGCCCTCCCGGCGGGTGGCCGGCGGGGATGACGGCCCTCTTCGCCCAGGCGCTGGGATCCGAGGAGGGCTTTTCCAGTGCGTCCACTCTGGCCGCGGCACTGGAGACGGCTCTGCAGGAAGTGCGCCGCCCGGCGAGCGTCACACTCGTCACGGGGCAGCGCACCGACGTCGGCCAGCAGCGCTCGCTCAACGAGGACAGCCTGCTTGCGCTTGCCGTCACGCCGACCTTCCGTTCCGTCAGCGCGGCGATGGGCATCTTTGTCGTCGCCGACGGCATGGGCGGTCACGACGCCGGCGATGTGGCCAGCCGCCTGACGGTACAGGCGTTCGCGAACCTGGCTGTGCGGCAGATGCTGATCCCGGCGACGGCCGGCGATCCGTTGCCCTCTCCCACCGACTGGCTGCAAAGCGCGGTCCAGGCGGCCAATCGTTCGGTCTATGAGCGGGCCAGGGCGGTCGGCTCCGATATGGGCAGTACGATGGTCGCCGCAGTCCTGGTCGGCGACGCGGCGACGATCGCCAACGTGGGGGACAGCCGCGCTTATTTGCTGCGGCGCGATGGGATTACCCAGATCACCGTCGATCACTCGCTGGTCGAACGCCTGGTGGCGACGGGGCAGATCACGCGCGAGGAGGCGGCCCATCATCCCCAGCGGAACGTCGTCTATCGCGTCATTGGCGACCGCCCGCAGGTGGAGGCCGATCTCTTCGAGCAGCGGCTGGATGTTGGCCAGGCGCTGCTGCTCTGCTCCGATGGCCTCAGCGGGATGCTCAGCGATCAGCAGATGTGGAGCATCTGGCGCGCGGCGGCGTCGCCGCAGGAGGCGTGCGATCGGCTGGTCGCCGCCGCCAATGACGCCGGGGGAGAAGACAATATCTCGGTGATGATCGTCCAGGTCGCGTAGCTACCTGCCCGCTGTTCTCCCCCAGGTCAGGCAAGAGTAGACCTTTGGGGTCTCTGAGGAGGGATATAGTGTCAGGCGAAGTTGAGCTGAACGTACAAACCAACCGACTCAAGTTCCCCACCACGGCTGGAGAGCAACTGGTCTATGTGCTGATTGAGGCCAGGCCCATGGGTGCGATTGCCCACGTGCAGATGCCGCTCAACTTTGGCCTGGTGTTGGACCACAGCGGCTCGATGAGCGGTCCCAAGCTCGCCAACTTGAAGGAGGCGGCCAAACTGGCCGTCGAGCGCATGGGGCCGCAGGACCTGGTCTCGATTGTCATCTTTGACGACAAGGTCAGCGTGATCTCGCCCAGCCAGCCGGCGACGAACCTGGAAACGCTCAAGGAGCAGATCGACGGCATTCAGGACGGCGGCGGGACCGAGATCTCGCGCGGCATGCGCCGGGGATTGGAAGAGCTGCGTAAGGGATTTGCCCCCGGGCGGATCAGCCGCATGCTGCTCTTGACCGACGGGGAAACGTTTGGCGACGAGGATATCTGCCGCCAACTGGCCGCTGAAGCGGCGCGGCAGGGGGTCGCCATCACGGCGCTGGGGCTGGGCGAGGCGTGGAACGAAAAGCTGCTGGACGACATCGCTCAGATCAGCGGCGGCATGTCCGATTTTATCCCTGACAACCAGCCAGAGGCGATCCTCAACACCTTCGAGCGGCAGGTACGGACGGCGCAGGCAACCGTTGTGCAGAACGCGCAGGCCATTCTGCGGCTCGTCCCAGGGGTTGCGCCGCGCGCAGTCTGGCGGGCGGCACCGCTGATCGCCAAGCTGGGCCAGCGGGCGCTCTCTGACCGCGATGTGCAGGTTGCCTTGGGCGACATGGACCGCGAGCAGGGTCAGAGCCTGCTCGTCGAGATGCTCATCCCCCCGCGCCTGCCGGGCACGTACCGCATTGCCCAGGCCGAGGTCACGTATGATGTGGCGGCAGCAGGGTTGACTGGCGCCAGGGTCAAGGCCGATGTTGTGGTCCATTTCACCGATGACCCGGCCCAGGTCGAAGAGGTCAATCCCTATGTGATGAACATTGTCGAAAAGGTCACCGCGCACAAGTTGCAGACCCGTGCCCTCGACGATGCGACCAGGGGGGACATTGCCAGCGCGACGCAAAAACTTCGCGCTGCGGCGACGCGGCTGATGGAACTGGGGCAGGCTGACCTGGCTCAGACGGCGCTGCAAGAAGTCGAGCGGCTGGAGCGCGGCGAGGCGCTTTCGGCGGGCGGCACCAAAAAGCTGCACTATGAGACGCGCAAGCTGACGCAAAGGCTCGAAGATAGCGAGGGGACGCGGACGAAAGATTAGCAGGGGAGGTGTGCGATGTCATTGTGTCCAAACTGCGGTCTGCAACAGCCGGACGGAGCGGCTTTTTGTGACAATTGTGGCGCGCCGTTGGAGCCCGTCAGGCCGGTGGCGGTGGCGGCGCCACCTCCGGCGCAGCCTGCGCCCGTGCCGGCGGGCGGCGTGGTCTGCCCTGTCTGCGGCGCGCCGGCGAAGGCGGGCGAGGTGTATTGTGACCATTGCGGAGCGGCGCTGGCCAGCGCAGCGCCGACGTCTCCCCCCGCCGCGCCTGCTGCCTCGCCAGCCCCTCCGCCCGCGCCGCCGCCTGCTGCGCCGCTGACCTGCTCCAACTGCGGCGCGCAACTCGAACCGGGCAGCAACTTTTGCGACATGTGCGGCGCGGCGGTGAGCGCCGCTGCGCCCGCGCCAGCGCCAGCCGCGCCGCTTCCGCCGACCGAGATCCCGTTGGCTGCACCGCCCCCTCCCCCCGTCGCCGCCCCGCCGCCCGTTGTCGCAGCTCTCAGCGGACGGCTGATCGTCCAGGGCTCCAACGCCGTGCTGCCCTTCCCGCCGGGCAGGAGCGAGGTGATCATTGGGCGCGAAGACCCGGTCAGCGGCATTTTCCCCGAAATCGACCTCGTCCCCCATGGCGGCGAGGAAGCTGGCGTATCGCGGCGACACGCCCGCGTCTTTGTCCAGGGCAGCCAGTTGATGATCGAAGACCTCAACAGCACCAACTATACCTACGTCAATCAACAGCGCCTGACCCCCGGCCAGCCCTATCCCCTCAAGGACGGCGATGAGCTGCGTATGGGCCGGCTCAAGCTGAATTACCAGGCCCAGGGATAGGCGATGGCGCTCCACACGGGGCAGATACTGCAAGACCGTTACCGCGTCGTCTCGATGCTGGGCCAGGGCGGCATGGGCGCGGTCTACCGCGCCTGGGACACGCGACTGAGCATCGCCGTGGCGCTGAAGGAGATGGTGCCCCAGCCCGGCCTGGATGCCTCGACGCTGGCCCAGTTGCGCGAGCAGTTCCGGCAGGAAGCGAGCGTGCTGGCGCGATTGAGCCATCCGCACCTGGTGCGCGTGACCGATTTTTTCGAAGAGGGCGGGAATGCCTACCTGGTCATGGACTTTATCGACGGCGAGAGCATGGCCGCTCGCATCCAGGAGCATGGCCGTCTCAGCGAAGGCCAGATGCTGGCGTGGGCAGCCCAGTTGTTGAGCGCGCTCGATTACTGCCATAGCCAGGGGATCATCCACCGCGATGTCAAGCCGCAGAATGTGATCATCCGCCCCGACGGCAGGGCTGTCCTGGTCGATTTCGGCCTGGTCAAGCTGTGGGATCCCCACGACCCCCGCACCAGGACGGCGATGCGGGGGATGGGGACGCCGGAGTATGCGCCGCCGGAGCAGTACGAGGCAGGGGCGGGACACACGGACCCGCGCAGCGATGTCTACAGCATGGGGGCGTTGATGTATCATGCCCTGTCGGGCACCGCGCCCCCGCCAGCGACGCTGCGCATAGCCGACCCGGACCGCTTCCGTCCGCTGGGAGCCCTGGCGCCGGAGGTGAGCGAGCGGACGGCGGCGGTGGTGATGAAGGCGCTGGCGCTGGCGCGGTCGCAGCGCTGGCAGAGCGCCGCAGAGATGGCAGCGGCGCTGGAAGGACGGCTGGCCTGGGCGGTGGCGTCTGCCGGCTTGCCGGCGGCGCCGAGGGCCCGCCGCCGCTGGTGGCTGTGGGCCGTTGCCGGTTTTCTCCTGCTCTTCTGCCTGGTCGCCAGCTCGCTGGGCGGGCTGGCCTTCCTCTCGTCTCTCCCGTCGACGGCAACGCCCCGGCCCACAGCGACGCCAACCTCGCCGGGCGTAGCGACGCAGGTTGGCGGCGTCGCGCTGGACCACGAGCGGAATCCCATCTTTGGCGTCGAAAGCCTGAGCGGTGGCTTTGCGCCCGACCCGCACACGGTGAGCGTGGTCAGCGGCGGTCCTGTCGAAGTCATCCAGGCGTTGAGCGGCAGTTGTCGGGGCTTTGTCAGCGCCAGCCCTACCCTGCGCCTGGAGTGGTCGGGTTCGGCCAGCCGGCTGCGCATCTTTTTCGTGTCGGCCGACTATGGCGACACGACCCTGGTCATCCGCGATCCAGAAGGCCACTGGTTCTGCAATGACGACTCGCCTTACGGCGGACTGAACCCCCTGATCGAACTGACGGATCCGCCGCCGGGCGCCTACCATATCTGGGTCGGCACCTTCTCCAGCGGCATCTCGCTCCCCGGCACGCTCTACTTTACCCAAACAGACCTGCAGCCGGCCAATCTTTTGGACGGCGTCGAGACTCCGCAAGGGGGGCTTGACAGCAGCCTGTCCCCGAGCTATGGCTGGACGACGCTGGGCACGGGCTTTGCGCCGGACCCCTACACGGTCTCTATCGTCAGCGGCGGCAGTGTCGATGTCGACACTCTCAATCTTGGCCCTGACTGCGGGGGATACGCCACGCGGGCGCCCGATTTTGTTGTCGATTGGTCGGGCGTTGCGCCCCGCCTGCGCATCTTTTTCGTCGCTGAGGATGGGGGCATAGACACACGGCTGGTCGTGCGCAGCCCTGGCGGCGAGTGGGCCTGCAACGATGACTTTGCCTCATTCAACCCGCTGGTCGAGTTTGCCAGTCCGCAAAGCGGACAGTTTGCTATCTGGGTTGCCAGCTTTGTGTCGGACGAGTTCGTCCAGGGGACGTTGTACATCACAACGGGGGATTATGACCCGGCGAATTATGAGCCGGCGCGTTTGCCGTAAGGCGGCGGCAGGGCAATCCTTCTGCGCCCGGCGCGGCTCTGTGAACTGCCCCGCTCTGGGGCGAAGGAGGAGATGTAACTGCTTACCACCTGTGTCCTTCGTGGTAGAGGAAAACGTGCTACGCTATGCGGAAGGTGTCCATGGTGAGCAGTTACGAGGAGATTCCCTTCGACTTCGCTCAGGGTCGCCTGGGCCGCTTCATGACTTGTAAAAAGCCGTCAGATTGAGCAGATACAAAAGGGGAATGAAATGAGTCGCTTTTGTCGTTTTTGCGGTGCTGAACTGAGGCCGGGGGCACGCTTTTGCCGCGCCTGTGGGCGCGAGGTGGCGGCCGAGGCGGAAGAAGCAAAGGGGGCTGCGGCGGCTGTCCCCGCTGCGGAGGAAAAGGCAGCGGCCGAAACCATCCTGTCTATGGGGCGCGCTGGTGGCGAGACCATCATCACGCCGCCCCGGCCCCAGGCGCCCCCTTCACCTCCCCCGCCGCCCCGGCCAGCCCAGCAACGGCTGATCATCCGCATCCCCGGCCAGGCGCAGTGGGAAGTCCCCTTGAGCCGCACAGCTTTTACGATGGGGCGCAAGGCGGACAATGATATTGTCATCCCGGTCGATTACGTCTCCGGCCATCACGCCCGTCTCGAACTGCGCGATGGCAGATGGCACTATATCGACCTGGGCAGCACCAACGGCACCTACGTCAATGGGCAGTTGGCGCAGAGCGCGGTGTTGGAGGACGGCGACATTCTGCGCATCGGCGACCCGCAGGGCAACTCGGTCAGCCTGACCTACCGCGAGGCGGGCGGCGTCGGCGCGCCTCCCCCGGCCCCGGCGCCGATCCGCATGGGGACGACCGCGCTGGGCATGCAGACCTCGGTGCTGATCGGGCGCGATCCGCAGGCGGGGATCAACCTGCCTGCCCCTGTGGTCTCCTGGCACCACGCCCGGCTCGACCTGACCCGTCAGGGCCACGTGCTGACCGATCTGAACAGCACCAACGGCACCTTTGTCAACGGCCAGCGGCTGAGCCGCCCGCACCTTCTCCAACAGGGCGACGTGGTCCAGATCGGCCCGTTCAGGCTGGTCTACGAGGCAGCCGGTTTCCAGCAGTACACCGCGACGGGCGGCGTGCGGCTGGACGGGGTCAATCTGGTGCGCGAGGTGGGCCACGGCCGGCGCAAGAAGCGCATCCTCAACGGGATCGACATCTCGATCTATCCACGCGAGTTCGTCGCCCTGGTGGGGACGAGCGGCGCGGGCAAGACGACGCTGATGATGGCCCTCAACGGCTTTAACCGCGCTGACGGTCAGGTGATGATCAACGGCGACGATCTCTACCGCCGCTTTGACCTCTACCGCACCTTCATCGGCTACGTGCCGCAGGATGACATCATCCACCGCGAGCTGACGGTGGAGAGCGCGCTGCGCTATGCCGCCCGCCTGCGCCTGCCTCCCGATATGTCGAGCGCCGAGATCGAGCGGCGTGTCGACACCGTGCTGCAACAGGTGGGGATGGTCGGCCAGAAGAACCAGCCCGTCAGCAGCCTCAGCGGCGGGCAGCGCAAGCGTGTCAGCATCGCCGTCGAATTGCTGGCCGAACCGCGCCTCTTTTTCCTCGACGAGCCGACCTCGGGCCTCGACCCCGGCCTGGAGAAGAAGATGATGCACACCCTGCGCCAACTGGCCGACGGCGGGCGGACGGTGGTGCTGGTGACCCACGCCACGGCCAACATCGCCCAATGCGACCACGTTTGTTTCCTCTCGCAGGGGCGCATGGTCTATTTTGGACCGCCAGAGGAGGCGTTCCAGTTCTTTGAGGTTTCCAGCGGCGACTTTGCCGACATCTATGGCAAGCTCGACGACCCCAACCCGGCCGAGGCGCGCCGGCTGGCCGCCGAGTGGGAAGAGCGCTTCCGCCGCTCGCCCTATTACCAGCGCTACGTCGCCGACCGTCAGGGGGCGCTGCTGGCGGTGCAGCAGGAAGCGGTCGCCAGCGCAGGGGCGCGCAAGCGGCCGCGCGTCAATTCGCTGCGCCAGTTCCTTGTCCTCACCCGCCGCTACCTCGACCTGGTCTTTCGCGACAGGCTCCTGCTGACGGTGCTACTGGCGATCATGCCCGTCATCGGCTTGCTATTGCTGCTCATCACCCAGCCGAACTGGCTGGTGGGGGACACGGGCGCCGAGATCCAGCGGCTGCTGAATGCCGACCTGGAAGCCGGCCAGAACAGCGCCACGTACATGATCGTCGACAGCAGCCAGCGACTCCTCTTTATGATGGCCCTGGCTGCGGTGTTGCTCGGCCTCTTCGCCGCGGCCTATGAGATCGTCAAAGAGCGCTCGATCTATCAGCGCGAGCGGATGGTCACCCTGCGCCTGATCCCCTACCTGGCCTCCAAGGTGGTGGTGCTGGGTGCCTTTGCCCTGGCGCAGTGCCTGCTGCTGCTCCTTGTCATCGGCCTCAAGGTGGATTTTCCGGTCAGGGGGGTGTTTCTGCCCGCGCCGCTCGAGATGTACCTGACGCTGATCATTGCCACCCTGGCCGCCATCATGATGGGCCTCTTTGTCTCCAGCGTGGTGCCCAACACCAACACGGTCATCTACGTCGTGCTCGTGCTCCTCTTTTTCCAGATTCTCTTTGCCGGCGTCATTTTCAAGCTGCCCGACACGGCGAACCAGCTTTCCAAACTGACGCTGACCCGCTGGACGATGGAAGGGCTGGGCACGTCAGCCGACATGGAGTATCTCAACAGCCTGACGCGCACCCGCTTCCAGCCTGACCCGATCACGGAAGAGGTCTCTTTCCAGGTGGAGCAGCCGGCCAAAGATTGGGAGCCGGTGACGGTGGTGACCGAGACGCAAGAGATCCAGGTGCCGGTCCAGCCGGGCATCTATACCACCGTGCCGATCTCTGTGCCGCATGTGACGGTGAACGACATGGTCACGGTGACCGAGACGGTGACGGAGGAGGTAACAGTCACGCCAGACCCGATCGACATCTCTGGCGAGCGCGAGTTCCAGATCGACTATGCGCATACCCGACAGCACCTGCTGAACACCTGGGCCACATTGCTGGCCTTTGCGGGGATTTTCGGCACCGCCACGCTGATCGTGCTCAAGCGCAAGGATGTAGGGTGAGAAGCGATGGTCTATGACGTGATCGTGGTCGGCGGGGGCTGGCCGGCGCGGCGCTGGCAGGCAAGGGCTATTTTCATGCTTGCTTTCTGTCGCCGTTCAGAGTAACATGCAAGGTGGAAAAGGGGAATAACTGCCAGCCTGCCCATGACGCCGTTCCTGGCCGTGCCCCTTGACCCTGCAAAGAATTGGTGAAAATGACCAAAAAACTACAGAAACCTCCGGCCGATGACCGCACCACGGCGATGGAGCGCAGTGACGCCGAGATTGCTGCCGAGACGTCCAGGATCCACTACGTCCCCCTTCAGGCTGGCCAGATGCTGCACGGCGGCGCCTACCGCGTCATCCGTGCGCTGGGCAAGGGGGGGATGGGCGCGGTCTATCTGGTCGAGGACATTGGCGCCTTTGGCAAGGTGCGCGTGCTCAAAGAGATGATCGAGTATTTCGACCGCACCGACCCCTATGCCGTCGCCGCGGCCCAAAGGCGCTTCGAGGAGGAGGGGCGGACGCTGGCGCGCCTGCGCCACGCCGGCATCCCGGACATTATCGCCTACTTTTCCGAGGAGGGGCGCAACTATATCGTGATGGAGTACGTCGAGGGGACGACGCTGCTGGAAGGGCTGACCCACGTCGACGCGGAAGGCGACCTGGTCAAGGGACAGCCCTATCCGGTCGAGGATGTGCTGACCTGGGGCAGCCAGATCTGCGATGTGCTGGTCTACCTCTCGCAGCAGGACCCGCCGCTTGTCCATCACGACATCAAGCCGGCCAACATCATCATCGACCGCAACACGGGCATGGCGCGCCTGGTCGACTTTGGCACGGCCAAGGCGCGGCTGGTGGTGGGGGAAGGCGGCGAGGTGGGCGTCGAAGAGTCCAGTGTCTTTGGGACGCGCGGCTATGCTGCCCCGGAGATGTACCAGGGCGAGTCGTCGACCCGCTCCGACGTCTATTCGCTGGCCGCGACGCTCTACCATTTGCTGACCGACGATGACCCCCGCGATCATCCGCTTGTGTTCCCCAAGGCCGACCAAATCGAGTCTTCGCTGTGGGCGGTGCTGCGTAACGCGCTGCACGGCGACCCTGGAGAGCGGCTGGATGCGGAGTCTTTTCGCCAGGCGCTGCTCGACGTGCGGGCGGCGCTGCTGGGCCAGATCAAGGCGCCGCTGATCTTTGCCGACGGCAGCCGCGCACACGTGCCGGAGGACCTGGTGCGCCTCTGTGACGCCCAGTGGAAGGCGGGCAAGAGCTATCTCTATGGCCGCGATTTCGAGCGTTGGCTGCGCCGGTCGCTCTTTCGGGCTGACCTGGCCGACAAGGCGGCCGAGATCGTGGGCACGTACAGCGACCGCGACGAGGGGCTGGAGGCCTTTCTGCATGTCCTCGACCCCAGGCTGCCCTATCCGCAGCTTCAGCTCTCGCCGCGGGTGCTGCGCTTTGGGCGCGTCAGCGCGAACAGCCGCAAACAGCGCACGCTGCAGGTGCGCAACCGTGCCGGAAGGGGGCCGTTGAAGGGCGCCATCTCGGTCGAGCCGGCCGATGCCTGGCTCAGCGCGCCGCAGCGCTTTGAGGGCGAGGGTGATGTCGAGATCACGGTCGACACCACCGGCGCAGAGCAAGGCGAGTCGTTGAGCGGGCAGGTCACGGTCGAGACGCCCTACGACCGCCAGACGGTCGCCGTGCAGGCCGTCGTGGCCTTTCCCTGGCTGGAGATTGTGAGGCGGATCGCCCTGGGATGGCTCGCCGGCATGGCGGTGGGCGGGCTGCTGGCCTTTGTGGCGCTGAATCCGCCGGGCGCGCCGTTGACCTACGTCTGGGTAGGGATTGCCGCGCTGCTGGCGGCGGCGGTGAGCGTCTGGCGCGGGCAGGGTTCCTGGGGGAGGCGGATCGGCCGGGCAATTCCTGTTCTGTTGTTGTCCGCCGTGCTGCTGGCGGCGTTCAACTGGCTGGCCTATCGTCCCTGGTCGCAGATCCACCGCGCCGATGCGCTGGGCGGCTGGCTGCTGCCCGTCTTGAGCGGCGGGTTGATCGGCCTGGCGGCGGGCATTCCCCGCGCTTTTCCACGGCCAGAGCAGCGGCGTGTGCCCCGCCTGGTGGCGTGGCTGCTCGTGCTGGGCTCGCTGCTCTACTGCGGCTGGCTGCTCTACGGCGCGGTCGACCTGGCGGCAATCGAATGGCCCGAACTGAGCCCCGCGCTGCTCTTTCCCCGCCAGCAGCCGCTGCAGACCGTGGCCCCGGTTGTGCCGGACACGTCCGGCGGGCTGACCATCGGCGCGCGGGTGGTCATTGTCACCGGCGGCGGCCGGCTCAGCCTGCGCCAGTCGCCGAGCATGGACGCTGCCATCATCGCCCGCGTCGAGCCGGGGACAGAGGCAGAGATCGTCGATGGCCCGGTAGTGGCCGCGTCGTACACCTGGTGGCAGGTGCGCCTGCCCGATGGCACGGAGGGCTGGGCCTCGGCAAATTGGCTGCGCTCGCAGGAATAGAGACCTCAAAGGTCTTGCCCAAAGGAGGCAAACAGTGACTCTACAAATCGGTGAGATGGTTGAAGACCGCTATCGCGTGGTCAAGCTGCTGGGGCAGGGGGGCATGGGCGCGGTGTACCGCGCCTGGGACGTGCGCCTCAACGTCCCCGTCGCCCTCAAGGAGATGTCGCCTCAGCCTGGCCTGGCTGACAATATGCTGGAGGACCTGCGGCGGCAGTTCCAGCAGGAAGCGCAGGTCCTGGCAACGCTTTCGCATCCCAGCCTGGTGCGTGTTACCGACTATTTTTCCTGGGGGGGCAACAGCTACCTGGTCATGGACTTTGTCGATGGGCAGAGCCTGGCCCAGCGCATCGAGGAGCAGGGGCCGCAGTCGGAGGCGGACGTGCTGCGCTGGACGCGGCAGTTGCTCGACGCGCTGACCTACTGCCACGAGCGCGGCGTGCTGCACCGCGACATCAAGCCGCAGAACATTATCATCACCAGCGACCGCGCCGTGCTGGTCGACTTTGGACTGGTCAAGCTATGGGACCCGCAGGACCCCCAGACGCGGACGGTGTTGCGCGGGGCAGGGACGCCGGAGTACGCCCCGCCGGAGCAGTACGACATGGGGCTGGGCCACACGGACCCGCGCAGCGACATCTACAGCCTGGGCGCGACGCTCTATCAGGCGCTGACTGCCCAGACCCCGCCGACGGCCACCCAGCGCATGGCCAATCCCTCCAGCTTTATTCCGCCGCGCCACATCCGCGCTGACATCAGCCCGGCGACCGAAGCCGCTGTGCTCAAGGCCATGGCGGTGCAGATGGATCAGCGCTTCCGCAGCGCGCCGGAGATGGCGCGGGCGCTCTTTGGCGAGGAGGGCGCGACGCGGGTGGTCACGCCGCGCGTGCCGGTCTCCACCCCCTCGCTGGCGTCGGCGGCGCCGCCATCCACACCGACGGGCGCGCCCGCTGTCGCCACGGGAACCGCGCGGCCCGCGCGACGCAAGGGCGGCGGGCGCACGCTGCTGTGGATCGGCCTGGTCGTCCTGGTCCTGGTCTGTATCTCCGTACCCATCATCCTGGCGGCGCTGGGGCTTTTAGCCGGCGGGGGCGGCAGGGAGGTCGTCACCGTCACAGCCACGCCGTCTCCCATGCGTGTTCTCCCGCCCACGAACACCCGCCCGTTTGCCCCGCCCACCCGGCCCTCGCTGCCTCCGCCGACGCGACCTCCTGAGCCGCTTCCTCAGCCGGGCGAGGTGCTCTTTGCGGACGATTTCAGCAATCCAGCTTCCGGCTGGCAGAGCGAAGACTTTGGCACTGGCAGTGTCGGCTACCGCGATGGTCGCTATGCCGTGGTCGCGGCGCAGCAGGGGACGGCAATCGTGGGGCGGGCCAACCGCGAGCTGACCAGTGTTGTCATCGAGGTCGATACCATCCAGGTCAGCGCGCCGGTGAACAACAACAACGGCTATGGCATCATCTGCCGCCTGCAAGCCAATGGCGATGGCTATCTGCTGCGCATCAGCGGCGATGGCCTTTACTCGATCTCTCGTGTCCTGAACGGCGAGTTCCAGGCGCTGGTGGATTGGACGCGCTCCGCTGTGATCAACCAGGGTAACAATACCAATCGCATCCGCGCGGTCTGCGACGGCCGCCGCCTGGTGTTGTTCGTCAATGGGGAGCGGCTGGCGACCGCGGAGGACAGCACCTTTGCCGCAGGCGACATTGGCTTCACGGCGACGACGTTCGAGGCCGAGGCGACCGAGGTGCAGTTCGACAACCTGGTGGTCTTTGCGGCAGGCCAGGCGGAGGGGAACGTGCTGTTTGCAGACGATTTCAGCGATCCGACCTCGGGCTGGGAGGTGGGAAACTATGTCGAGGGCGATGTTGGCTATGGCGATGGCTATTACTTTGCCATCTCTCGCCGTGACGGGGGGGCAATGTGGGGCAGCGCTTCTCAGAACCTGGCCGACGTCGTGATCGATGTCGATGCCACGCAGGTTGCAGGCCCGGCCAATAACCATAGCGCCTATGGAATCAAGTGTCGCGTGCAAAGCAGCGGCGCGGGAGGCGATGGCTATGCGTTTTTGATCGGCGCAAATGGCCAGTACAGCATCCAGATCGTCAGAGAGGGGAACTATAACCTGCTGGTAGGGTGGGACAGGTCGGCAGTCATCCATCAGGGCAATGCCACCAACCACATCCGCGCCGTTTGCAACGGCCCTCATCTGGCGCTCATTGTCAACGGCGAACTGCTGGCCGAGGTAGAGGATTCGATCTACACCTCAGGCGACATCTCGCTCATGGCGGTCACCCTGGAGCCGGAGGCGGTCGAGGTCCACTTCGATAATCTGGTGGTCAGAGCCCCGTAGCGAGCGAGGAGGGCAGGCAGAACGTCCCTGTCAAAGGAGGGGGTCTGCTATGACATTGCTGGAAGAAGGAACGGTTTTGCAGGGCCGTTATCGCGTCGTGCGCCAGGTGGGCGGCGGCGGCATGGGGCGGGTCTATCTGGCGCACGATACGCGCCTGGCCGACAAGCCTTGCGCGGTCAAAGAGCTGCGGCAAGACCCTCACCTGCCCCCTGCAGAGCAGGAACAGGTCACTGCCCAGTTTCACCGCGAAGCAGCCATGCTGGCTCACCTCAGCCATGCCAACCTGCCCAATGTCTATGACTATTTCCAGGAGTATGAGCGTTTCTACCTGGTGATGGACTTTGTCGAGGGCGAGACGCTGGAGCAACGGCTGTACCGCTCGCCGCAGGGCCTGCCGCCAGAGACGGTGGTCGACTGGGGCGTCCAGTTGTGCGACGTACTCACCTATCTCCACGGCCAGAACCCGCCGGTCATTTTCCGCGACCTGAAGCCGGCCAACATCATGGTCACCCCGCAGGGTCAGCTCAAGCTGATCGATTTCGGTGTGGCGCGCCTGTTCGACCCTTCCAAGGGCACCGACACGCTCAAGATGGGCACGGCGGGCTATGCGCCGCCGGAGCAATATGCCGGCCGTGGCCAGACGACGCCCCGCTCCGACATCTACAGCCTGGGGGCCACGCTGCACGAGCTGTTGACCGGCGAGGATCCGACGGCGCACCCCTTTGTTTTCAGCGTACCGCACAAGCTCAAGCCGGCTGTTCCCTTTCAACCGCCGGACCGTGCCGTGATCGCACTCGACGCGGGCCGCCATCGCTACTGGCTGCTGGCGCGGTTGGGGGTGGAAAGCGGCGCGCCGACGGTGAGATTGGAGCGTCTCAACGGCACCCCTCTCTATTTCGTCGGCAGCATCATCTCAGGAGGCATCAACCGTGGCTTCCGGAGGGCCTGGGAAAACTCGCCGCCAGTCGTTCTTCTCAATGTCCTGCCCGCACAGCTCATCATCGAGTTTGACCGTTGAGAGGAGCGCAAGATGAGCAGATGGAGCGGACAGAACATTGGCGGCTATGAGATTGCCGAAGAGATTGGCCGCGGCGGGATGGCCGTCGTCTACCGCGCCTATCAGCGTCCGCTCGACCGCTGGGTCGTCATCAAGATGCTGGACCTGGTCGGGGCAGACAAGAACTTTATCGTGCGTTTTCGCCAGGAGGCCAGGGCCATCGCTGCGCTGCGCCATCCCAACATCCTGACCGTGTACGATTATGGCGAAGAGCAGGGGGTTGCCTATATCGTTATGGAATATGCCCCTGGTGGCACGCTCAAGGACAAGCTCACCGGTCAGCCGATGGATTGGCCCGACGCAGCCACGCTGGTCATCCCCGTGGGTCGCGCGCTGGCCTACGCCCATTCCGAGGGAATCATCCACCGCGACGTCAAACCGGCCAACATCCTGCTGGCCAAGCCCGACTGGCCGCTGCTGGCCGACTTTGGGCTGGTCAAGCTGCTGAGCGGACAGCGCGGCATCACCCGGCCTGGCGTCAGCATTGGCACGCCAGCATACATCTCGCCGGAACAGGCTGTTGGCGAGGAGGTTGACCACCGCACCGACATCTATAGCCTGGCGGTGGTGTTGTACGAACTGCTGACCGGTCAGGTGCCCTTTGCTGGCGATTCGCCTGTCGAGACGATGCTGCGGCGCATCCACGAAGAGCCGCTTCCGCCCAGCCGCCTGAACCCGTGCATCTCGCCGCAGTTGGAACGGGTCATTGTGCGCGCCCTGGCTCGCGACCGCCAGGCGCGCTACCCGACCATGGAAGCGTTTGTCAACGACCTGGCGCGTCTGCCGGGGGCGACCGGCCGCGCGGTCACGCCGCCCGACTTTACCTCGACGGTGGTGATGACCCGGCGGCTGGAGGGCCTGCCCGCAGGCGCTGGCCCGCGCCTGGTCGTGATGGGCACGGGGGTGACGATCACCCTGCCCCTGCGGGCCGAGATCACCATCGGCCGGGCCGACCCGCAGGGGGGGGAAGTGCCGGACGTCGATCTGGAGCCGCATGGTGGGCGTATGGCGGGCGTCTCGCGCCGTCATGCCCGGCTCCTCTATAGCTCTGCCGGCTGGGTATTGGAAGACCTGCACAGCACCAACGGGACGTTCGTCAACGGCGAGCCTGTGCTGCCGGGACAACCGGTGGCGTTGAAAAGCGGCGACCAGGTGCGCTTTGGACAGTTGCTGCTTTCGTTTTTCGAGCGATAGACGTCAAGGGCCAGGGCGATGAGATGCTCTTGCGGCTGTGAGAATCGTCCCAACGCTCGCTTCTGCCGCCAGTGCGGCGAGCCTCTGCCTGCGGAAGCGTCGGCGGGGGCCTCGATGGTTTGTCCGACCTGCGGCGCGGCGGTCAAAGCCAGATCGCGCTATTGCCCCCGCTGCGGCAGGCCGCTCGGCGGGCCGGCACAGGCGGCCACGTCTTCTCCGCCACCTTCAGAGCCGCGATACGCCGAACCGCCCGTCCCGCCACCGCCGCGCCTGTCTCCAGGCCCCCCTCCCCAAAAGACGAGGGTTTGGCCCTGGCTGATGGCGGCCACACTGGCGTTCTTGTGCCTGATTGTGCTGATTGCGCTGGCTGTCACTGTCGGCCTCAGCATGATCTGGCGCGCTGGCCTGAGCTGGCTCGGTCTCTGCACCTATTTGCCTGCTGCCGAGAACGCTGGGCTCGTAGAGCCTTTCTGTTTTTCGACGCTCTCTGCGCCCCTGGCAGTCGATCTGAGCCGTTGCGCTTTGTCTGGTCTTGGCTATGGAGGTTGGCCATGAATCGCACTCGCCGCATTGTCTTGGCCCTGGCTGTCCTTGGCCTGGTCCTGATCCTGGTCGCCGTGGTGATCGCGCTGGTGGCGTGGTTGCCCTCTCTGACGGAGACAGCAGCCGCCGTGCCTGTTGCCCCCCCTATCGCGGGCGAGCTGTCCCTGCCGCCTTCGCTCAGCGAACTGGCCGCCCAGTATCCGCGCCTGGCGCCGATTCTGGCGGACCCGGAGCTGGACACGGTCTACAAAGAGCTCCTCATGGCCTATGAGGAAGGCGGCGTCGAGGCGGTGCGGGCGCTGGCCGAACAGCGCGGCCTGCTCACGCGCGATGACAGGGTGCTCATCACGCTGGTGCTCGACACGACGGACAACGCCGCGCTGGTCCAGCAACTGCGGGCAAACAACATCGAGGTCACCAGCGCCTACCAAGATCGCGTCAACGTGGCCATCCCCCTGGCGCTGATCGAGGAGCAGTTGGCCAGCGATGATCCGGGCGAGATTTTTAGCCGCCTGACTGAGCTGGAACACGTCATTGCTGTACGCCTGCCTGAGCGCCGCGTCCCTGATGGCAGCACGATCCCCGGCGAGGGCATCGCCGTCATTGGCGCTGACCAGTGGCAGCGCGCTGGCTACACGGGGGCGGGCATACGCATCGGCATATTGGACCTGGGCTTTGCTGGCTACGAGAACCTCCTGGGCCGCGAGCTGCCGGAGCAGGTCACCATCCAGTCTTTCGGGTCGGTCGATCCTTCCGAGGTGCATGGCCTGGCCTGCGCCGAGATCGTCCACGAGATCGCGCCGGGCGCCGAGTTGTACCTGGCCTGGTACGATGGCTCGGACGCGTCGATGGGCGCGGCGGTGGAATGGCTGCAGAGCCAGGGCGTGCATATCATCTCTCACTCGGCGGGAGGCCTGGCCGGCCCCCGTGACGGTTCGGGATGGGATGCCCGCCTGGTCGACCGCCTGGCCAGCGAGGGCGTGATCTGGTGCAACTCGTCGGGCAACGAGGCGCAGCGACATTACCGCGGTGTCTTTACAGACATGGACGGCGATGGCATCCACGAATTCGTGTCGGACATCGAGGCGATGCCCCTCTACAGCGATAACTATGTCTACGTGGTCTTGAATTGGGAGGATAACTGGCAGGCGGCTCGCCAGGATTACGATCTGTTCCTCCTGGACAGCAACGGCAATCGCCTGGCTTCTTCGCAGAACTATCAGGCTGGCGAGGCAGGTCAGCAGCCTGTCGAGGGGATCATCTACCAAACCGGCGGGAACATTGTCTATGTGATGGTTGCGGCCTATTCGGTCAGCCAGCCGGCGATGCTGGATATTTTTGCCGAGGGCGCCGACGTGGGCTATCCCAGCCCCGGCTACAGCCTCTGCCCGCCGGGCGACGCGGTTGGCTCGCTGACGGTGGGAGCGGTCAACTGGTGGGACGACTCGCTGGCCGAGTACAGCTCGCAGGGGCCAACGGCTGACGGTCGCCTCAAGCCCGACCTCTCGGCGCCAGCGGGAGTCTCTGGCAACACCTACGGCGAGCGTGGCTTTGACGGCACCTCGGCTTCTGCCCCGCACGTGGCCGGGGCGGCGGCGCTGGTCTGGCAGGCCTATCCAACCTACAGCCGGCAGGAGGTCATCAATTATCTGTTGAGCCAGTCGCTCGACCTGGGGCCGGGGGGGCCGGACACGGGCTATGGGTATGGTCGGCTGTGGCTGGGGCCGGTGCCGACGGGCCAGTCTGCGCCGGTCGTGACGCCGCAGGTGGGCACTCTCACCACACCGGCGCCGCTGCCAATGCCCACGGCGGTGCCGTATGTGACGCCAGAACCGTCGATGGGGATGGGTTTCGGCCTGCTGGCCCTGACCGGGCTGGGGTTGGTCGTCGGGGGGCTGGGTTGCGCGGGCGTATTGTTGCTGTTGATGGGGCTGCTGGGTGTGGTCATCGTGACCCGGCGTTCGCGCCCGCGTCGGCCGCAGGGAAGGCCGCCGGCGCCGCAGATGCCTCCTCCGCCTCGTCCGGCTGCTCCTCCGCGCCGGGCGGCTGCGCCTCCTCCGCCGCCGGCCCAGCCGCGTCCGCCAGCGCCGCCCGCACCGGGCGCAGCGCCGCCTCGCCCTGAGGTGCCGCCTCGCCCGGCGCCGCCGCACCAACCGCCGCCGACCGAGCCTGCTCTGCCTCAGGCTGGCCGCTGTGTTTCCTGTGGGGAGTCGCTCCGGGCCGGCGCCCGCTTCTGTCCCGCCTGCGGGGCGCCGCAGGTGGTGGCGAGCCAGCCCCGTGTGTGTCCCCAATGCGGCGCGCCGCTGCGCGAGGGAGCGCGCTTTTGCAGTCGCTGCGGATATACGGAGTAGAGCCGGTCATTAAATTCAAGTTTGCAAGTTTGCAAGTTTGCAAGTTTGCAAGTGTGCAAGCGTGCAGATGATGGGGGTATCCGTCATATTTTTGCGTCCACCAGGCTCGGGCTGCCCCTCCAGACCGTATGACTCGCAGATGTCATTCTGAGGAGCGAAGGCCGCGAAGCGGCCGAAGCGACCCTGAGCAACGTCGAAGGGAATCTCGTTTTCCGCTGACGAGATTCCCTTCGGCTTTGCTCAGGGCAGGCTTCGCTTCGCCGCCTTTGGCGGCTCGCTCAGAATGACAGGTTGGGAAACGCGAGTGTAAGCCCCATTCGACTGGAAAATGAGCCATCTCCTCTTCTCGCGCAAAAAAATGACGGACACCCCGCGGCCCAGAGATGATGGTCGGCGGTTGACATTCGGCCCAAATCGGTTATAGTAGAGCCGTCATGGCAGCCAACAACACAGCAAACGACGAGCAACCGACCATCAAAGAATTGCCGCTCCCGGAGAGGCCGCGGGAGCGGCTTGCGCGTCTGGGGCCAGCCGCCCTCTCCACCGCCGAGCTGCTGGCGATCATCCTGCGCACAGGCGTCGGCGGGGAAAATGCCCTGCTGATGGCCAGCCGCCTGCTGGCCCGCTACAACGGCCTTGCCGGCCTGGCGCGGGCCAGCCTCTCCGAACTGGTCGCCGAGCGCGGGCTGGGACTGGCCAAGGCGTCACAGCTCCAGGCCGCGCTCGAACTGGGGCGCCGGCTGACGGTCGCCTTGCCCGAAGAGCGCCTGCAAATCCGCACCCCCGCCGACGTGGCAACGGTGCTGCTGGCCGAGATGAGCCACCTGGAGCAGGAGCACTTTTGGGTGCTCTTCCTGGACACGCGCAACCGCATCCTGGGCAGCGAGCCGATCTACAAGGGCAGCCTCAACCAGTCGCAGGTGCGCATCGGCGAGGTCTTCCGCGAGGCCGTGCGCCGCAACTGCGCCGCGGTCATCGTCGCCCACAACCACCCCTCCGGCGACCCCGCGCCAAGCCCCGAAGACGTGGCCGTGACCCGCGACCTGGTCGCAGCCGGCAAGCTCCTGGGTATCGAACTGATCGACCACCTGATCATCGGCCAGGGGCGCTGGATCAGCCTGCGCGAGCGCGGCCTGGGCTTTTGACCTTGCTCCATCTGGCAGCTGGTGATACAATAGCCGCTGTCCAAATCTATCCTTTCAAGGAGTGAGGCGAGATGAGCCGGTCCGATTTTCTCCTCCGCGCCAGCCTGGAGGAAGTATCCCCCTTTGTTGCTGATCTCATTCGCTGGGAGGAAGAGCGCCAGGCGCGCAAACTGATCCTGATCCCCTCCGAGTCGAGCGCGCCCAAGGCCGTGCGCGAAGCGCTCGGCTCGGTCTTTCAGAACGTCTATGCCGAGGGCTATCCACCCCTGCGCATGACGCGCGACCCCGAAGAGCGGCTGCGCGATGTGCCCTGGCAGTTGGCCTTCTACCGCCGCTACGCCGACCGCCGCTTTTACAAGGGCGTCGAATACGTCCACTTTGTCGAGTGCCTGGCCCAGCGCCGCTGTGCCGAGCTGTTTGCCCACGGCGACCTGCGCCCGGAGCATATCCAGGTCAACGTCCAACCGCTCTCCGGCGCGGCAGCTAACCTGGCGGTCTACTGGGCGCTGATGAAGCCGGGTGACACGCTGATGGGCCTCGATCTCTTCCAGGGCGGCCACCTGACCCACGGCTCCCAGTTCAACATCTCCGGCCAACGCTATCGCGTGGCTTCCTATTCGGTCGATCCCAAGACGATGCGACTCGACTATGACGCCATCCGTGATCTGGCGCGGGCAGCGCGGCCACGGGTCATCGTCGCTGGCTACACGTCCTACCCCTGGGCACCAGACTGGGCCGCCTTTCGCGCCATTGCCGACGAGGTGGGGGCCTATCTGCTGGCCGACATCTCTCATACTGCCGGCATGGCCGCCGCTGGCGTCTACCCCAACCCCGTCGGCATCGCCGATGTGACCGTCTTTACCACGCACAAGACCATCTGCGGCCCGCGCGGCGCGGTCATTCTGACCACCAACGAGGAGCTGGGGCAGGCGATCGACATGGCCATTTTCCCTGGCGAGCAGGGCGGTCCCCACGTCAACAAGTTCGCCGCGATGGCCGTCGCCTTCGAGATCGCCCGCAGCGAGATGTTCCGCCAGTTGCAGCGGCAGATCGTCGCCAACGCCCAGGCGCTGGCAACGGCGCTGCAACGGCGCGGCCTGACCCTGGCCTATGGCGGCACGGACACGCACCTCTTGCTGATCGACCTGAAATCGCTGCCATCCAAGGGTCCTTTCAGGGTGTGGGGTGAGCCAGCGGTGCGCATCCTCGACCTGGCCGGCATTGTCGCCAACAAGAACACGATCCCCGGCGACAGCGAGACGTCGCTGGCGACCGGCATCCGCCTGGGCACGCCCTGGGTCACCCAGCGCGGGTTGGACGAGGCGGATATGGATGTGCTGGCCGGCCTCATCCACCGCCTGCTGACGAACATCCGCCCCTTTGCCTACAACGGCCTGATCGGCACCCTGCCGCGCGGCAAGGTCGAGCTGGAGGTGCTGGAAGAAGTGCGCCAGGGTGTGGCCGCGCTGGCGGAGAAAGCGGGGATCGATTTCGAGTACGAGCGGAGCGGCTACCCCCACGGGGACAAGGGGACAAGGGGACAAGGAGAGGGGGAGACAAGGGGATTGCAGGTGACGGGGTGGCGGGCGCGGCAGTTTGTGCAGCAGGTGGTGACGGCTAACATCGCCGACCTCGGCCCCGGTGATTCGCTCGTCGCTTACGTGCTCGACCGTCACGGGCAGTGGATGGACGAGGTGACGGTGGTGCGTCAGGAAGCGGATGAGTGGGGCCGCGATCGCTACCTGCTCATCCCCACGCCGTCCTGTCTGCCCCGCCTGGCCGCCTGGCTGCGCGCCCTCTCCGACGGCTATGTGCTGTTCGACAACGCCGACCTCTTCCGCAAGGTCGAAGGGCCGGTGGTGGTGGAGGAGGTGCTTGGGGACAAGGGGACAGGGGGACAAGGGGACAAGGAGAGGGGGAGACAAGGGGACAAGGAGAAGGGGGGACAAGGGGACAAGGAGACGATCGAGGAGTTGTACCGGGCGCACCCGGAGCGGTTCGATCTGACCAAGCCTTATTTCATAGGACAGGCTGCCCTCGAACATGCGATAGGCGATATGCGATACGCGATGCGCGATACGCGATACGCGATAGGCGATAGGCGATACGCGAAAACCGAATGGCATTGGGAAGAGCCGCAGGCCGCGCTCAAGCGCACGCCGCTCTACGAGGTGCACAAGGCCAGCGGGGCCAAAATGGTGCCTTTTGCCGGCTGGGAGATGCCGGTCTGGTATACCTCGGTGAGCGAGGAGCATCGCGCCGTGCGCCAGGCGGCCGGTCTCTTCGACGTGGGCCACATGGGCGTTTTCGAGGTTGCCGGGCCGCATGCCACCGCCTTCCTGGACACGGTGCTCTCCAACTATGTCGCCTGGCTGGAGGACGGTCAGTCGTGCTATGCCTACCTGCTCGACCCCGACGGCGGGGTGATCGACGACGTGATGGTCTATCGGCGCCGGCCTGACCTCTACCTGATGGTGGTCAACGCGGCGAACGAGGACAAGGACTGGGACTGGCTGAACGCGGTCAATGAGCGGCGGGTGGTGATCGACCGGCAGCGGCCGTGGGTGCAGGTGGAGGCGCCGACGACACTGCGCAATCTCAAAGACCCGCAGTGGGGGGAGCAGCAGAAGCGCGACCTGGCGCTGCAGGGGCCGGCGTCGCTGCCCACTCTCCAGATGCTGACAGGCGATCCGGCGCTCAAGAGGGCGCTGGCGCGCATCCGCCGCACGGACCTGATCGAGTGCGAGCTGGGCAGCGTGCCGCTGGTCATCGCCCGCACCGGCTACACGGGCGAAGAGTGGGGGTTCGAGATCTTTGTCCATCCCGAGGACATGGCCCTCTTGTGGAGCGCCATCCTGGAAGCGGGCGCGCCCTTTGGCGTGAAGCCAGCCGGCCTGGCGGCGCGCGACTCGACGCGCACGGAGGCTGGCCTGCCGCTCTACGGCCACGAACTGGCCGGCCCCTTCGAGATCACCCCCATCGAGGCGGGCTTCCCCGGCTATGTCAAGTACCACAAGCCCTTCTTCGTCGGCCGCGACGCGCTGCTGGCCCGCGAGGAGGGCCGCACGCGCGAGGTCATCCGCTTCCGCGTGGACGAGAAAGGCGTCCGCCGCCCACAGACCGGCGACCCGGTGGTCAACAAGAAGGGCCAACTGGTCGGCCATGTCACCAGTTGCTCGATCGACGCCGAGGGCTACCTGCTGGGGCTGGCGATTGTCAAGAAGCAGGTCAATCTGCCCGGCACGCCGATCGCCATCTTTCCCCTGGGCGGCAAGCCGCTGGCGGAAGCGACCGCCGAGGACCGCACTGTGCTGCCGGTCGAAGCGACGGTGCTGACGAGGTTCCCGCGCAAGGAAAGACGGACAGCCGGGGAGTAGCTGGTGGTTACGGGTGGGTGAGAAACTCGCCGTGAAGCGAAAAGGGGAGATGACCATGCACTCGGCACCCGACCTGATCCTGGTCACCCGGCCGATTCCCGAGGCCGGCTTGCGCCTGATCCGCGAAAGCTGTCAGGTGCGCGTCTGGGAGGAGCGGCAGCCGCTGCCCAGGGACGTGCTGCTGCGCGAGATCGCCGACTGCGACGGGCTGATCTGCCTGCTGAGCGACCGCATCGACGCGGAGGTGATCGCAGCGGGCAGGCGACTGCGCGCCATCAGCCAGTACGCCGTCGGGCTGGACAACATCGACCTGGCCGCAGCGACGGCGCGGGGCATCGCCGTGGGCCACACCCCCGGCGTGCTGACCGAGGCCACAGCAGACCTGGCCTTTGCGCTGCTGATGGCCGCCGCGCGCCGCCTGCCGGAGGGCATCGAGAACGTGCGCTCCGGCGAATGGCTCACCTGGGAGCCGCTGGGCTTTCTGGGGGTTGACGTCTGGGGGGCGACGCTGGGGCTCATCGGCCTGGGGCGCATCGGGACGGCGGTGGCCCGCCGGGGGCGTGGCTTTGCCATGCGAGTTCTCTACCATCAACCCCGCCGCAAACCGGAGTTGGAAGCCGGGCTGGGGCTGGAATATGCGGCGCTGGACGACCTGCTGGCCCAATCCGACTTTGTCAGCCTGCACTGCCCGCTCACGGAGGCGACCCGTCACCTCATCGACGAGCGGGCGCTGCGGCGCATGAAGCGCACGGCCGTGCTGGTCAATACCGCGCGCGGCCAGGTGGTGGTGACGGAGGCGTTGGAGCGGGCGCTGCGCGAGGGCTGGATCGCCGCCGCTGCGCTGGACGTCACCGATCCAGAGCCCTTGCCGCCCAACCACCCCCTGCTCAAGCTGCCCAACTGTCTGGTCGTGCCGCACATCGGCAGCGCCACCGTCCGCACGCGCGAGCGCATGGCGGTCATGGTCGCCGAGAATCTGCTGGCCGGCCTGCGTGGCGAGCGGCCGCCCCATTGCGCCAACCCCCAGCTTTTCGAGGGGCGCCAGGTCTAGATCAAGGGCAACTGCTCAACCTGTCATTCTGAGCGCCCGAAGGGCGCGAAGCCTGCCCTGAGCGAAGGCGAAGGAAATCTCGTTCTCAGAGCACGGCGAGCGATGGTCAGACTCCCAACAGTTCCATCAGCCGCCGCGCCCCCTCGATGTGTGTGGACTCCTGGGCCGGCAGGCACTCGTCCAGCGCGTGGTTGCCCATCAGCAGGCCGAAAGCGAAGGCCATGCAGGTCGCCTCACCGCAGAGGCCGCAGTTGCGCTTCGGCAGCAGCCGATAGACGTCCAGCGGTCCCACCAGGGTGTGCCGCTCGTAAGAGGGAGTGATCTCTGCCCGCCGCCGCCAGGTCTCGTTGCACAGCTCCTGGAACCAGGCCAGTTGCGCCGCTGCGTCCTCCGCCCCGTCCACCTTGGCCAGCGCCGCCCCCTCGGGGTAGAAGGTGAGGATGCGCTCGCCCCGCTTGACCGTCACCGTGTTGCCGCCGGGGTTGTACATCAGGTGCGGGACGGTGACGTTCAGATAGGGGAAGACAGGGGAGATGTCGTCGGAAAAGCGGGCCATGACCCGGTTTTTGGTCGGGTCGGCGATGCAGTCAAAGACGTGCGTGATGGTAAAGCTGTGCCAGAGGACGTCATTCTTCGTCGTCATAGAGTCTCCGGGGGACGCGGCTCACCGCCGGCCGAACAGGTTGCCAGAGACGTGGGTGATGCCCGCCCCGGGCACCTCGATCAGCACCTTTCAGCCGCCTTCCAGCAACTGCTTGACCTGTTTCTTGAGGTGCTGGTCGAGGAATGCCAGCGCGCCCGCCTCGTCCCCGTCCAACAAGATGCGGCACAGGTCGAGCAGTTCCTCGTCGGACAGCACAAGCGTCAATCCCTTCATCTTTTTACCCTGTTCCTGACCTGCGGGAGGGTCAGGGTCTCAATTGCTGCCCTTCGTCCTGAGCGCAGCTTCTACCGCCCGCTCCACCTCGTCAAGGGTCGGTGGGCGGCCGCCGACGATGAACCGTCCATCGGCGTAGCACATCGGGACGGTGCTGCCCTTGTGGAAGGCGTACTTGAGCGCCGGGCTGGGTTCCTCTGGCCACGGCATCCCCCGGGCAAAGACCACCAGCCGCACCTGGTCGGGGTAGCGGCGGACGATCTCCTCCATCACGGCGAGCACTTCGCGGCACTTGCTCGTCGGCGGTTGGGCAATGTAGGCTTCCAGTTTGATCTTCTCGCTCATGGGCATTTGTTCAGTTGTTCTTCATGCGTTGTCTGCCACCTCGGCCAGGAGGGCGACGAGCGCCTCCTGCAGGTCGGCGGGCAAGGGGGCGGCGCGCACGACCGCCGGCGCGTCGGTCAGGCGACAGCCGGCCAAGTCCCGTTCCAGCCGTTCCAGGGCCGTGCCGTCGCTGAGCAGCAGGTCGCCGCGGATGCGCGCGGCGCGGATGGCCCCGCCGTCCACATCGGCGGAGAGCAGCACCATCCCGCCGGGCGTGCGGGTCGAGACCGTCACGCCGGCGCTCTGCCGCGCGCCCAGGTTCCACTCGTCGCTGCTGTACTTGACGGCCAGTAGCTCGTCGGCCAGCGCCCGCTCCTGGGCGGTCAGCTCGTCGGGCGCGAACTCGATCCCCAGCAGTTGGGCGAGGTGGTCCACCAGCCGCGCCTGCACCTCGGCCACGTCCAGCTCCCGGCCCACCTCCCGCGCCAGCGAGGTCACCCGCTCCTGGATCGAGCGGGCCGGCTTGTCGGCGAACTTGAGCGCGGGCGGGGTCAGCGCGCGCTCCATTGCCGCCAAGTCCATGTTGACCAGGAACGTGCCGCTCTGGACGAACGCGCTGTACCAGGCGATCTGCGCCGCGCCGTGGATCTTGCGCTGGCCGACCAGCACGTCGTTCCGCCCGGCGAAGCGGGCCGCCACGCCGTAATCGGCGCAGGTGCGGATGACCGGTTCGGCGAACAGGCGATACAGTTCCTCGTCGCTGTGCGGGAACACCGTCCGTGGGAAAAAAGCCGAGGTGCAGAAACTGCCCAGGTCGTGATAGACGGCCCCGCCGCCGTTGAGGCGGCGGACGATCTTGATCCCGTGCTGGCGGCAATAGTCCACGTCCACCTCGGACCAGGTATCCTGGTACACGCCCACAAAGACAGCGCGGCGCACCTGGCGCAGGCGCAGGGTGGGGGGGAATGGCCCTCGTCTACCAGCCGCACCAGCGCCTCCTCCACGGCAAAGTGGTGGTGGGCGTCGGTAATCCCGTCGCGCAGCAGGCGCCACTCAAGGCTCATAGTACGCGCATCGCTCCCGCTTGCACTCGTCGTTGCGGGCGGCAAACTCGCAGCGGATGGTCAACGGCAGGTCCAGGCCCAGCTCGCGGCGCAGGAAATCCACCGCCGTCTCCAGCGCCAGGTAGACGCTCTGCTTGCAGCAGCGCGGGCCGCCGGCGGCGGCGATAGCCTGCAGCGTCTCGGCGGTGGCGCGGAGGGCCAGCGACCGCTCGCGGTCCTTGAGGTATGTCGCCCCGGTGAGAATGGAGGCCAGCGCGCCGACGCTGGCCGCCGCGCCGCAGTCGCCGCGCGTGCCGCACACAGAGATCGGGATGTCGGCGGTGCGGGCGATGGCCGCCTTCAGCCGCCCCGCCTTGAGCGGACGCTGACCGCTGTTGCCCAGCGCGGCCAGGACAGCGGGGGCGACCATCGCGTGGTGCGCCGGCCCGTGCATGACGATGGCCGGGTGCTGCATGATGCGGTTGACGATCCGTCCGGGGTCGCTCTCCCGCGCGCCGGCGCAGACCCGTTCGATGGCCTCCAGCGGCCCGGCCAACTGGCAGTCCTCGCAGACGTGGTGGCCGTGGGGACAGAGATAGCTGGCTGGCGTCTCCTGGCCGCAGAAGGAACAGGCGGCCACGGTATCCACCTCGACCAGCGGGGCGGCGCAGAGGACACAGCGGTAGACGCTGGGCGGGCCGCTGATCTCCGACGCGGCCGCGGCGTTCCCCTCAGGCTCAGTCGTTGGCTGAGACATCCTTCATCCTATCAGGCGCGCTCAGCGCGCGCCGATGGCCGGCAGGTCCACGGCCAGCAATTCCGCCAACTGCTCGCGCTGGGCGGCGTATTGGGCCTCCTTGAGGGCCGGGCACTCCTCCAGTTGTCGCTGTCCGGCGGCCAGTTTGTTGGCAAAGGCGAAGCAGGAGGACTCGCCGCAGGCCTTGCAGTTGGTGTGCGGCAGCAGCTTGTAGAGCTCCAGGCCGGTCGGGCGACGGCGCACCGTGTAGCTGGGCGTCAACTGGTCGCGCCGCTCCCAGGTGCGGTTGACCAGGGCGACCAGCCCCTCGACCTCGCGGATCGCTGCTTCCCGGTCCGCCACGTTGCTGACGGCGATCTGGTAGGGCTGGAAAACGATGTAGTGGCCGGCCTTGCGCCAGCCGAGGGAGGGGACCGCCGGTTCGTAGAAGGCGCCGCGCAGCGTGGCGTTCAGGTAGGGCAGCGCTTCGGTGATGTCGGTCTGCAGGCGGGCGATGGCGCTGAAACGCTCCGCGCCCGGTTCGCAGGGCGGAGTTGTCACTTCCAGGTCATATTTGTCAATCAGCATGGTGGCCCTCATGAGACACGCCGCCTCCCAGTTTCTCCAGGGCGGCCTCCAGTGAGCGGTTCGCCAGCAGCAGCGCCTCGGCAGCGGCCTCGATGTCGGCAGCGGCGCCCCCGGCCTGTCCCGCCCAACGCCGGAATTCGTCGGCATGTTCGAGGTTGTGTTCCATCCAGTGAGGGATCAGCAGACGTAGCTTTTCCATTTCATCCATGATTGTCCTCCGGTAACGATTCCAGGATCACGCGGTGCTTGAGCAGGTCAATGTCGCGGATGGCCGCCGGCACGACCTGGGGAGGGTCGAAGAAGGTGGTCAACCGCACCCCCTCCGGCACTGGCTCTACCCGCACGACATCGCGCATGATCTCCTGACCGTTCAGATAAACCGTGGCCTGACACATCTTGTTCTCCTCTTGCGTTCCAGCCGTATCTCAAGCGGCTCCGGCCAACGCCGTGAAGTCTACACCTAGT
>Ga0209227_1000630_pt1 | contig 29755 bp, 22 predicted proteins | sample YNPBryantNP2012_FD_185815 | JGI IMG/M metagenome (GOLD analysis project Ga0209227, IMG submission 185815) | Anoxygenic and chlorotrophic microbial mat microbial communities from Yellowstone National Park, USA - YNP Bryant NP 2012 (SPAdes)... ...
TCGGCCTGCGTGGGTGCTCGGACCTCCTGGCGGCGCCGCGGTGCCTGGGGGACCTGGAGGGGACGCGGCGCTGGGTTTCCGGCCCCTGGGAGGGCTTCTCAGACCTCCGGCCACAAGCCCCGACAAACCGCACGACGGATGGGCCTGCCGCGGCGAGCGACTTGCCTTTCCGGATGCGCCGCATCGGTGGACGTGCGGGGGACGGTTTCCGCGCGGCGGTCCTGCCCATCAGCCCGGCAGAAACCCTGCCGTCGGGGACGTGCGGCTCGTGGTGGGATGGACTCGCCCGACGCCTCGCGGCGTTTGAGCGCGCCGCGCTGGAGTCCGCCTCCGATGGCGGCGGGGGACCTGACCGGCGGCTGCGAATCGTCCTCGAAGAGTGCGACCGGCTTCTGGGACCCACGCAACGCGAGCACCTTACCGAGCACTCGGTCATGGTAAGCCGGCTTTCTGTTCGGCTGGGCGCGGCGTTGCGACTGGGCGATGCGGACCTGCGACGCCTCGGCGTCGCCGGCCTTTGTCACGACCTGGGCAAGTTCCTGATTCCCGAAGCCATCCTGGCCCGGCGGGGACCGCTCACCGAGGTCGAGCGACGACTGGTGAGCCGGCACCCCGAATTCAGCGCGCTCATGTGTGCGCGGCTCGGCGCCGACGGCTGGACCGTCCGCTGCGTCCGCTATCATCACGCCTGGTATGACGGTCGGAACTCGGACCGGCGCAGGGACGCGATCCCGGTCGGGGCGCGGATTCTGGCCATTGCCGATGCGTTCGTCACAATCACGTCCGGCCGGCCGTATCGGCGTGCCCGGCCACGCGCCGCTGCGCTACGCGAGTTGCGGCGGGGTTGTGGAAGACAGTTCGACCCGCGGGCGGTCGATGCGTTCACGGCCGCCCTCTCCGGCGACGACTGACGGCCGGAACCGGGGCCGGCCGGCCCAAGCGCCGTAAGCTGCAATAAGCGGTCGGCTTTCGACTTTTCGCTTCCCCAGCTGCCGGAGCAGAAGCGGGACGCCGCCTCGACGGCGTGCCGGGCCGTCGTGGTCGCGGCCGGCGGGCCGTTCCCGGAGTGATGCTCACCCTCGTGCCGCCGGTTCGCGGGCCCGTCGTTTCGCCCGGGACGGGCGGCGGCCCTCCGCACCGGACCGTCCGCCGTGACGGGTCGGGGCGCTCTGCCGCGCCGGGGATTCGTCAGTCTGCGCGCGGGGCGCCAGCGCATGCTGAAGGACCTGCTCGACGCGTTCGACGAAGACGAACTCCATCTTCGCGCGGATATCCTTGGGGATATCGACCATGTCCTTGCGGTTCCGTTCGGGCAGGATCACCGTCCGGATTCCCGCCCGGTGGGCCGCGATCACCTTCTCCTTCACGCCCCCGATCGGAAGCACAAGCCCCCGGAGCGTCACCTCGCCGGTCATCGCCACGTCGGACCGGCACGGCCGCTGCGTGAACAGCGAGACCAGGGCCGTGAACATGGATATTCCCGCCGAGGGGCCGTCCTTCGGAATCGCGCCGGCCGGGACGTGCACGTGCACGTCCACGGTCGTGAAGTTCTCGGTGATTCCCAGTTTCCTCGCGCGGCTGCGGACCAGCGACCACGCCGCCTGCGCCGACTCGCGCATCACGTCGCCGATCTGGCCCGTGAGCGTCAGGTTGCCCTTGCCCGGCATCCGGGTCGCCTCGACGAAGAGGATGTCCCCGCCGGTCGGTGTGAAGGCCAGCCCGGTGACGACGCCCGGCACGCTCGTGCGCTGCGCAACTTCCGCCAGATACTCCGGCGGCCCGAGGTACCGCGACACGGACCTCTGAGAGACGGCCACAGGCCGCCGCGACCCGCGGGCCACCTTGGCCGCAACGGCCCGGCAGATCGTTCCGATCTTGCGCTCGAGTTCGCGGACGCCCGCCTCCCGCGTGTACGACTCGATGATCTCCCGAAGGGCCGAGTCCCGGAAGCGCAGCCGCGCCGCGGTCAGGCCGTGCTCGGCGAGCTGGCGCGGCACGAGGTACCTGCGAGCGATGTGGAGCTTCTGCTCCTGCGTGTACCCGGGCAGCCGGATCAGCTCCATGCGGTCGCGCAGCGGCGCCGGGATCGGATCGATGTAGTTGGCCGTGGCGATGAACATGACCCGGGACAGATCGAACGGCACGTCCAGGTAGTGGTCGGTGAAGCTGTGATTCTGCTGGGGGTCGAGCACCTCGAGCAGCGCCGAGGCCGGATCGCCCCGGAAGTCCTGGCCGATCTTGTCCACCTCGTCGAGCATGAAGACCGGGTTGTTCGTGCCGGCCTTGCGGATCTCCTGGATGATGCGGCCCGGCAGCGCCCCGATGTACGTGCGCCGGTGGCCGCGGATGTCGGCCTCGTCACGGATGCCCCCGAGGCTGATGCGGATGAACTTCCGGCCGAGGGCCCGGGCGATCGACTGGCCCAGACTGGTCTTGCCCACCCCCGGCGGACCGGAGAAGCACAGGATGGGCCCGCGTCCGTCGGGCTTGAGCTTGCGGACGGCCAGGTACTCGAGAATCCGCTTCTTGATCTTCTCGAGGTCGTAGTGGTCGGCGTCGAGGATCCGCTCCGCCTCGGCGATGTCCAGCGAGTCCACAGTGGACACCGCCCAGGGCATGTCCGCGAGCCAGTTGAGGTAATCCAGCGCCACGGAGTATTCGGGCGAAGCCTGGGGGATCTTCGTGAGCCGGTCGAGCTGCCGGTCGGCCTCCTTCTGGACGTTCGGGGGAAGCTTGGCGGCCGCGAGCCGTTCCCGGAGCGACTCGATCTCCACCGCGCGCCCGTCGGCCTGTCCCAGCTCCTTCTGGATGGCCTTGAGCTGCTCCTGTAGAAAATACTCGCGCTGCTGCTTCTCGACCTGGCCCTTGACCTGGTCCTGAATCCGCTGGGACAGCTCGAGCATCTCGAGCTGGGCGGCGAGGATGCGATTGACCTTGCGGAGACGTTCGAGCACGTCGAAGGTCTCGAGAAGCTCCTGCTTCTGGGCCAGCTCGATCGAGAGATTGACGGTCAGGAAGTCCGCCAGCGCGCCGGGGGCGTCGATATTGGCCAGGACGGTGTTGGCCTCGTCCGGCACGTTCGGCAGCAGCTCGATGGCCCGCCGGGCATTCTGGCGGATTCCGTGGACGAGGGCCTCGAGTTCGGGGGTAGGGGTGACCTCGTCGTAATGCGCCCGCACGCGGGCGCGGAGGAACGGGTCCTGGCTTGTGATGGCCTCGATGCGGACGCGAGCGATTCCGTGGATGATAATGCTCTGCGTCCCGTCCGGCATGTTCAGCAGACGGAGAATCGCACAGGCCGTGCCGACTTCGAACAGATCCGCCGGCTGGGGGTCCTCCACTTCGGGGTTCCGCTGGGCGACGATGGCGATCAGCTTGTTGGTCCGCAGGGCCGTCTCGATGGCCCGTCGGCTTTTCTCGCGTCCGATGTTGAAGGGCATGACCGTGCCCGGGAAGGCCACCGCGTTGCGGACCGGCAGGATGGGGATCTCCTCCGGGATGGCGACCCGTCCGGGGGGCTCGCCTGCGGATGCCTGGTCGGCCCGACCGACAGGCACGGCGCCGGAACCCTGCGACTCGGGCTGCTCGGCGGGCTGCTTGACGTCCTGTTCCGCGGGATCGCTCATGGCATCGTCTGGTCGTGATCGGCCGGGTTGCTCGGCTCGGTTTTCGGAGCGAATATGGACAGAAGCCCTTCGCGGTAGTGGGCCCGCACCCGGTCCGGGTCGATCCGCCGGGGCAGCCTCACCTCGCGGTGGAACGGGCCGGAGTCGATTTCCATCATGTGGACGCAGAGGTCGTCGCCCGCGCCCTCGGGTTGCGGGTCCTTCCGCTCTCCGCGGATGACGATGCGGCTGTCCTGGGCCTGGACGTCGATCTGGCGGGCGTCCATCCCGCTGATGTCCACGCAGATCACGAACTCGCAGGTCGTCTCGTAGAGGTTCACGGCCGGCTTCCAGGGTTCGAGCCGCGAGAACCGCACGTACCCGCCGGTCATGATCTCGTCGATCATCCGACCCAGCCGCTGAGCCATGGAGGCGAACAGCTCCTCCGAGGCAACATTGATCTGGACCATGGGCCGTCCTCCGGAATCCCGCCGCATCCGAAGTCTATGGTAGTACGCCGGCCGCCCGCGTGGAAGCGGTCGCATTCCGCCGGCCTCTCGCCGCCCGCGTGGAAGCGGTCGCATTCCGCCGGCCTCCCGTCGCTCCCGGACTCCTCCTGCGACCCTACTTGGTCCGCATCCCCGTGCCAGGCGCAGTCCACGAGGTCGGACAGGCCGGGATTCCCGCTCTTGCGCAGCTGACGGGGTGCGACCTGGCGGTATTCGTCGATTCCCGCCTGGGGGAAGTGACGAAGGGTGCGGGCGATACCGCGCGGCGGCCGGCGGCGGTTGGCCTTGCCGGTCCGTGCGCGTGCCGGGTTTTGCGGGCCATGGACCGCATCGCTAGAATGCCGGCCACTTGCGGGACGAGAACAACCGGATGGCCGCCAGATACCAGTTGGGCTTCATCGGCGCGGGCAACATGGCCGAGGCGATCGCGGCCGGCGTCCTGCGCGGCGGCCTCATGCCGGCTGCCGACATGATCGCGTCCGATCCGGCGGACGACCGCCGACGGCTCTTTTCCGAGCGATATGCGATCGCAACCACAGCGGACGGGCGGGCGGTCCTCGCCGACTCCGCTCGCGTCCTGCTGGCCGTCAAACCTCAGGTTCTGAGTGAGGTCATGAACGCTCTGGCCGGGGCGTGGCGGCCGGACCACCTGATCATCACGATCCTGGCCGGCGTGGCGATCGACAGGATCGCGCAGGCGACGGGGTGTCCGCAGGCCCGGATCGTCCGGGTCATGCCGAACCTGCCGCTGGCGGTAGGGGCAGGCATCTCGGCGGTGGTCGCGGGTCGCGGGGCCGGGCCGGAGGACGTCGCCTTTGTGCGGCGGCTCTTCGAGACCGGGGGCCAGACCGTCGTGCTGGACGACGAGAGCCTTCTGGATGCGGTCACGGCGGTGTCCGGATCGGGACCCGCCTACTTCTATTACATCGTGGAGGCGATCGAGGCCGCCGCGGCAGAGGCCGGGCTGCCTGCGCCCCTGGCCAGGCGCCTGGCCGAATACGCGTGTCTCGGAGCGGCTCGGATGATGGTGGAGTCGGCCGAGGCGCCGGCCGAACTCCGTCGGCGGGTGACCAGCCGGGGCGGGACGACCCAGGCGGCCATCGAAGTGATGGAGGCGGCGGGCGTTTCCGAGGCGATCCGTCGCGCCGTTCTGGCGGCGCACCGGCGGGCGCGGGAACTCGGTGGCGGTGCGTGAGGATCGGCCCGGGGCGGCCGGGTCGTCGGGTGCAGTCGGGGTGCGTGGGCGCCCCGGTCCACGGATCCACGGGAGGTTTCGAATGGCGCGTTCGAAAGTCGTACTGATCGGAGGCCTGGTGGTGGCGACGTCGTTTCTTTCGGCGGGCTGTGCCCAGCGGAAGGTGCAGCGGTTCGGGTCCGTCATCGGCCTGAAGAAGGAGGCGATTCCGGAATACAAGCGCCTCCATGCGGAGACGTGGCCGGGCGTGCTCAAGATGATCCGCGAGGCCAATATCCGCAACTACTCCATCTATCTGACCCAGTTGCCGGACGGGAACTACTACCTCTTCAGCTACTTCGAGTACGTCGGCGACGACTTCGAGAAGGACATGGAGAAGATGAAGGCGGACAAGACCACGCAGGAGTGGTGGAAGCATACGGATCCCCTCCAGAATCCGCTGCCCGACCGCAAGCCGGGCGAGTGGTGGAAGACCATGGAAGAGGTGTTCCACACGGACTAGCGTCGGGGGCGTTCGGGCCGGACCGCCGGGCGCTCCGGCGGCGTCCGGGTTCGAGGGGGCGCGCCGGGCCTTCCTCGGGAGATTCGTTTCCTCATGCTTGCCGTACAACTGGCCATTCGCGGCATCGACCTGGCCGTCATCATTCTCTACTTCGTCGTGATCGTGGGCATCGGCTGCCTGGCGGGGCTCCGCCGCCGCGGGGCGGAGGGCCGGAACTACTTCCTGGCCGGCGGCACCCTGACCTGGCCGATCATCGGGTTGGCGCTCTTTTCCACCAACATCTCGACCATCCACCTGGTGAGCCAGGCCCAGGAGGGCTACATGAACGGGCTGGCCTACGGGAACTTCGAGTGGATGGCACCCTTCACGCTGATCTGCCTGTCCCTGTTCTTCGCGCCGTTCTACATCCGCTCGGGCGTGGCCACGCTGCCGGACTTCCTGGAGAAGCGTTACAACCGCGCCTGCCGGAACTGGCTCGCGCTGCTGTCGATCGTCTCGGCGATCTTCATCCACATCGGTTTCTCGCTCTACACCGGCGCGATCGTGCTCAAGGAGATGTTCGGCATCAGCATCATGAAGAGCATCGTCGGCATTTCCCTGCTGACGGGCCTGTACACGGTGATCGGCGGGCTGCTGGCGGTCGTGCTGACCGAGTCGCTTCAGACCATCATTCTTCTGGGCGGGGCGATCGCCATCACCTGGATTTCGTACTCGCAGGCCGGCGGATGGGAGGGGGTGGCCGGGACGCTCGCCGAACACGGCGAGTCCGTCAAGCTCACCATGCTGCGACCCGCCAGCGACCCGGCCAATCTGCCCTGGTATTCCGTGTTCCTCGGGTATCCGGTGATCGGGCTGTGGTACTGGTGTGCCGACCAGACCATCGTGCAGCGCGTGCTGGGCGCCAAGAACGAGAACCACGCCCGCGTCGGGCCGCTCTTCGCAGGATTCATCAAGATCCTGCCCGTGTTCATCTTCGTTTTCCCCGGGACCATCGCCCTGGCGCTGATTTACCAGGGCAAACTCCCGCCGCTCCCGCTTGAGACGGGTTCGGTCGGACCGGCTCAGGTGCGGCCCCTCAACGACGCCGAGCGCCGGGTCTATGACGTCATTGCCGAGGCCTCGCAGGGCGAGGCCAAGGCGGCCGGCCTTTCGCAGATCGCCGCGGCCACGGGCCTGGACCCGGCCGTTGTGGGCGCCGCCGTTTCCGCCCTGTCCGACCTGAAGCTCGTGCGGCATCGCTCGCAGGGCGTGTATGCCCACATGATCATCAACCTGCTGCCCGTGGGTCTCAAAGGCATCGTGGCCGCGGCGCTGCTGGCCGCCCTCATGAGCACCGTTTCCGGGGCGCTCAACTCCATCGCCACGCTGTTCTGTTATGACATCTACAAACAGTGGCGGCCCGATGTGTCCGACCACAGGCTGGTCATGATGGGGCGAGTCGTGACCGTCATCGCGATGATCGCCTCCATCCTCTGGTCGCCCTACGTCGAGCACTACGGGAGCATCTACCAGGGATCCAACACTCTGATCTGCTACATCGCGCCGCCCATCACGGTCGTGTTCCTGTGGGGCGTCTTCTGGCGGCGGGCCTCGGCCCGCGGGGCGTTCGTAACGTTGCTGGTAGGTTCGCTCCTGGGCGCGACGGTCTTCGTGCTCGACTGGTTCAAGGAGCATACGGGCTGGCCGGTGCCGTTCATGATGTCGGCCTTCTGGCTCTTCGTGATCTGTTCGGCGGTGCTCGTGATCTCCTCTCTGCTGACACCCGAGCCCGGGGTGGACCGGTCGGGGCTGGTGTGGGCCAGTCCGATCGAGGCGCTTCGCGGGGAGGCGTGGCGCGGGATCGGCAACTACAGGTTCCTGGCGGGGCTCCTGTTCGTCGTGATGGTGCTGCTGTATATCCGGTTCCGGTAAGGCCGCGCGGCCTCCGAGGCTCCCATGCGCATCCAGACCTGGCTCGGCCCTCTGCTCCTGCCCGCCGCGTTCGTCGGTTGCTGGCGTGAGGACGGCAGGCAGGCGCCGTCCGCCCCGCCGGCGCCTGCGGCCTCCGCTCCGGCCGTCTGCCGGCGGCCGCCCGTCGGCGGGACCGACGTCCTCCGGATCACGGTCATCCCGATGGGCAGCACCCACGAGTTCTGGAAGTCCATTCATGCCGGTGCCGTCAAGGCCGAGAGGGAGCTTCGCGGCGTGCAGATCGACTGGAGCGCGCCGATGAAGGAAGGGGACCGCGAGGCCCAGATCAACCTCGTGGAGAATGCGATCAACTCCGGCGCGCACGGCATCGCCCTGGCTCCCAGCGACAACGTGGCCCTCGTCAGGCCCGTCCGGGAGGCCGTCAAGGCGGGCATCGGCGTAGTGATCCTCGACAGCGAGTTGAGCGGCCGCCCCTGCGAGGACTACGGCAGTCTCGTCGCGACCGACAGTTACGTCGGGGGCCGCAAGGGCGGGCGGCGGCTCGGCGAGCTGCTGGGCGGCCGGGGCGATGTGCTGCTGCTGCGGTGTCAGCAGGGCTTCCTCAGCACGACGCTTCGCGAGCAGGGCTTCCTCGACGTGATGGCCGCCGAGTTTCCCGGGATCCGCATCGTCTCGTCGGATCAGTACGGCGGGGCGACGGCCGAGTCGGCCTTCGCCAAGGCCGAGAACCTGCTCAATCGGTTTCCCGATCTCGAGGGCATCTTCTGCCCGAACGAATCCACGACCTTCGGGATGCTCCGCGCGCTCCAGGCGTCCGGCCGCGCGGGCCGGGTCCGATTCGTCGGTTTCGACAGCTCGACCAAGCTGATCGAGGCGATGAGCCGCGGCGAGCTGCACGGGCTGGTCCTTCAGGATCCGATCAACATCGGCTACACGGGCGTCAAGACCCTGGTGGCCTATCTCCGCGGAGAGGAGGTTCCCGCGCGGATCGATACGGGCAGCGAGGTCGCCACGCCGGAGAACATGAACGAGCCGAGGATCCGGGAGCTGCTCTCCCCGCCGATTGAGCAGTACATCCGCTGAGCCGGCGCCTGCGATCCGGTTGCCTCCGGTCTCCGGAGGCCCGCCGTCACCGATCCGCAACGGCCCGTCGGAGGTTCACCTGCGTCCGAGCCGCCGCGGGACGATTCAGCTCGGCGGCAGAGGCAGCGCGGGCTCCGGCCCGGTGGCCTCGGCGTGCCGTATGCGCCGGCGCCTCACGGCCGGCCTGGCGGGTCGCTCGGGCTGGGTGGAACGCGGCATCGCGATCACGCCGGTGCGGGAAAGCTGCTTGATTCCGTAGGGCCGGCACAGCTCGATGAAGGCCTCGATCTTCTGCTCCGGGCCCGTGAGCTGAATAATGACCGAGTTCGGGCCCACGTCGACGATGGACCCGCGGAAGACCTCCGTCAGATGCCGCAGTTCGCCCCGGCGATCCGGCATGCAGTGGACCTGGATCAGGAGCAGGTCTCGCTCGATGCACACCTGTTCGCTGAGGTCCCGGACCTTCACCACGGTCACGATCTTGCCGAGCTGCTTGCGGATCTGCTCGAGCGTGACCTCGTCGCCGCTGGTCACGAGGACCATCCGCGAGAAGGCGGGGTCTTCCGTCCGGCCGACCACGAGGGAGTCGATATTGAATCCGCGGGCCGCGAACATCCCCGCGATGTGCGCGAGGACGCCCGGCTGGTTCTGGACCAGTACGCTGAAGATGTGTTTCCGTTCCATGTTCCTTCCTTCATGCTTCGCGCGGGGCCGGATCCCGCAGGCCCACCCCGCTGGCCGGGCCCGCTTCGGCTCGGCCGGCCGCCCCCGGACGCAGCGGCCGGGCGCGGTCGAACCGGAGCTGCTCCGGCGACAGGACCCCGCCGGACATCACGAACCGGACGGCCTCTTCGATGCTGATATCCGTCTCCCAGACCTGCTCGATCGGCAGGATCTGCATGAACCCCACCGTCGGGTTGGGAGTGTTCGCGATAAACACGGCGGCCAGATCCCGCCCCGTGTCCTTGTCCCGGATGATGGAGTTGAGGAATCCCAGTGCCTTGACTCCGGGGCGGGGAAAATCGACGAGCACGACCCGGCTGCGGGACACGTCCGTTCCGCCCGCGACGCGCGTCACGATCTGCTTGGTGGCGCGATACACGGTCTTGGCGATCGGAAGCCGGTCCACCAGGCGCTCCATGAGGGAGAGCGTCCGCCGACCGAAGACGTTGGTCGTCAGCAATCCGAGGACATACAGGAAAAACAGGGTGAGAAAAACGGCTACGAAGGGCACCATCCAGTCCAGCCGGGTGGCCCCGCTCTCGGAAATCGGCTCCTTGAAGAAGGCCGGCAGCGGACTCTTGGGGTTCTTGGCGTACTCGTCCGTCACCCATCGCGCCAGGGGCTCCGTGGCGCCCCGCATCAGATCGAACACGAACTTCACCACCACATAGGTGATGTAGATCGGGATGACCGTCAGCACGCCCGCGATGATCCGGGTACGCAGCAGCCCCCGGAAGGCCGCCCACATCGCCTGGCCGGACATGCCGCGCAGCGTACGGGGTTTCTTCTCGTCGTTTTCCACGGCCTTGGGCCCTCGCTACGGGGCGGAATCCCCCCTTGGCGCCCGTGCCGGCTCCACCATCGCGCACGTCGGTTCTCCGCGACGGATCAGGACAGCCCGCCCATCTGCATCTCGTGCAGGCTTTTGCCGGCGGCCACCATCGGGTAGACGTTCTCTTCGGGGTCGACATCGACGTCGAGAACGACAGGGCCTTCCGTGCGAAGCATCTCCTCGATGGCGTCGCGGACCTCGTCCTTCTCCCGCACGCGGATGCCCCTGGCGCCGAAGGCTTCGGCCACGCGGGCGAAGTCCGGGTTCTTCATGACGCTGGCCATGTAGCGCTTCCGGTAGAAGAGCTCCTGCCACTGTCGGACCATGCCCTGAAAGTGGTTGTTCAGGATGACCACCTTGACCGGAACCTGGTTCTCGACGGCCGTGGAGAGCTCCATGAGCGTCATCGCGAAACTCCCGTCGCCGTCGATGTCGATGACGGTCCGACCCGGGCAGCCCAGGGCGGCCCCGATCGCTGCGGGCAACCCGAAGCCCATCGTGCCCAGGCCGCCCGAGGTGATCATCTGGCGCGGAAACCGCCACCGGTAGAACTGGGCGGTCCACATCTGATGCTGACCGACCCCCGTCGCGATGATCGCGTCGCTGCGAGTGGCCTCGTTGATCTGCTCGATCACATACTGAGGCTTGATCCGGGCTGAGGCCCGGTCGTACTTGAAGGGATATCGCCGCTTCCATTCGGCGATCTGCTGGAACCACGCCGCCCGGTCGCGGGACTCGATCAGAGGCAGCAGCTCGCTCAGGATCGCCCGCGCATCTCCCACCACCGGGATGTCCACGTCGACGTTCTTGCTGATGCTCGACGGGTCCACGTCGATGTGGATGATCCGGGCCTTCGGCGCGAACGTGTCCAGCTTGCCGGTCACGCGGTCGTCGAAGCGGGCGCCCACGGCAATGAGCAGATCGCAGTTCTGCACGGAGTAGTTCGCGTAGGCGCTGCCGTGCATCCCGAGCATATGCAGCGCGTACCGCTCGTCGGCCACCTCGTCGAAGGCGCCCAGTCCCAGCAGGGTCGTGGTCACGGGGATGTTGCCCTTGCGGGCCAGTTCCCGCAGGACGTCCGAGGCCCCCGAGAGGATCACGCCCCCTCCCACATACAGGACCGGACGCTGGCTCTTGTTGATGGCCTGCGCCGCCAGCCGGATCTGCATGGAATTGCCCTTGACCCGCGGCTTGTATCCCGGCAGGTTCAGCTCCGTCTGCTCCGGCACCGGAATGGACTGGACCTGGATATCCTTGGGCAGATCCACCAGCACCGGGCCGGGTCGACCGGTCGAGGCGATGTGGAACGCCTCCCGGACCACCCGCGGCAGCTCGACGACCGACTTGACCAGCACGCAGTGCTTCGTGACCGGCCGCGTCACGCCGGTTACGTCCGCCTCCTGGAACGCGTCGTTTCCGATAGCGGCGGTGGCCACCTGGCCGGTGAAGGCCACGACCGGGATGCTGTCCATGTTCGCCGTGGCCAGCGCGGTCACCAGATTCGTCGCCCCGGGACCGCTGGTGGCGATGACCACGCCGACCCTTCCGGTCGCGCGGGCGTAGCCGTCGGCCATGTGGCCGGCCCCCTGTTCGTGGCGCGTCAGGATAAACCGCACTGGACTGTCATACAGGACGTCAAAAGTGGGGAGGATAGCGCCCCCCGGATATCCGAACACCAGCTCGACCCCGTGTTCGAGGAGCACCTCGTTGAAGAGCTGAGCGCCGGACTTCGTCAGGGGTTTGGCGGCGGGCGGGGGCGCAGTGGGCGTCCTGGTTTCCATGGTTTTTCTCCTTTCCAATAGGGTCCCATGGTCAGGTGCCGGCAGCCTCATGCACACGCGAGGCCCATTTCGGCCGGGGGGCGAACCGGCTGCGCCGGCGGCCGCCCGGCCTCGCGCTTGAAGGCCGGACTGCCGATCGCCCACACACCTGTCGGATCAACCGGATTGTCGACGGTGGGCTCTGACCCGACCCGTCATGTCTCATTATAGTAGATCGGCCGCCAGTTGCCAAGGGCTCAACCCGAACTCCCGGGGCCCGAAGCGGAGGGCACCTCATCCGCCCGGCGGGGGGCTAGTAGTTCGTCAGACCGGCCAGGTAGAACAGGTCATGCAGCCATGAGCGGCTCCAGGGCAGCTTGAGCGCGTAACCCACCGAGAACGTCGAAACCCCCAGGCTTGCCAGCAGCAGCCAGCGGCCGCCGCTGCGGCCACGCGCCCCCTCGACACCCGCCGGCAGCATGACCAGCCAGATCGGAATCAGCCAGAAGAGCCAACGAGCGCCTTGGCTTGTCCCGCCGTAGTTGCTCGTCACGGCCGTCTCGAAGCCGATCAGTACCACGGAGGCCAGCCCCGTCAGGAGGGCCAGCGGCCGCAGGGGCCCCGGGGCCCGGAGGTTCCGGACCAGGCCGACCGCCGCCACGAGGAATACCGGCGTGAGCGAAAAGAACCCGTGGTGTCCGAGAAGGAGATTGAACAGGTACCAGCCCTTCGGCTCGTCAAGCGCGTCGATGCCGGTGGGACGGGCCCAGTACGGGTCATAATGCCGGGGAAACGTCCACTGGAACGACGTCCATCGCCCCGTACAGACCCGGTTGCACACGAAGTAGGCCGCCACCGGCAGCCCCGCGGCCGCCGCGAACGCCACCACTCCGGCCGCGTTGCGACGCCGCAGCCACCACACCAGGGCGCCGCCCAGACCCGCCACCGCCGCCGCCTGAACCTCGAAGGCGGTCGCCATGCCGGCGAAGAGTCCGGCGGCAAGGTGCCAGCCGAGGCCGGCGCGCGGATTGGCGGCGATCTCGTGGAGCGCGTACATCGCGAAGAACACGCAGACGGCCGCGGGGATGTGGTTGTTCAGTGTGATGCACCAGCCGGACAGATACGTCCCGGCGGCGGCCGTGAGCAGGCAGAAGGCGAACGTGAAGGACCCCACGCCCATCTTCCCCAGCAGCCGTCCGTAGAAGGTCACCAGCAGCAGAAACGGTAGGACGTTGAACGCGATGATGATCAGCCGGCCGACGACGGCGAGGTCGTCCGCTACATTGAAGCCCAACAGGCGGCAGAAGGGCCAGGCGACGCCGGCTGCCAGTACCTGCATGAAGTACGGCTTGCTGGAATACCAGCGGGCGGACTGGGCGTGCTGCGTCGTGGGGATCGGATCGTACGTGCAGCGGTCGATCGTCCAGAAGGGCTTGTCGCCGACCCACGAGCACCGTCCGGTATGGACCATCGCCCAGATGGCGTTCCAGCGCGACGTGTCGTTGGGGGAGAGCGCCGGCGGAGTCTGGAGAACCAGCGCGAAGACGATCGCTCCCGCCAGCGTGACGGTCAGGGCGGTCCAATACCGCCGTTCGGGCGCCAGAACGGAGCGCGGCGCAGAGGCCGGGGCTTCGGGAGCATTCCGGAGGTCATTCACGAGAGCCGGTCTCCGGGGCAGGTGCCGGGTCCCTCGCGTGGCTTGTCGTCCCGGCCACCTCCGCGACACTGTACTGGAGCCTACGAGGGGGCTGGGCGGCCAGCGTCCACTCCGCCGACAGCCCCGCGGCCATCCAGACCAGGCCGAGCAGGCCCGTCACCAGGCCGGCCGCCGGGCCCATGAGCACCAGCACCGCCGTTGCCCCCGCCAGATGCAGCAGGCCTACGGTCCCGAAGAAGTGAGCCGGCCGGTGGCCGAAGCGGGACGTGAACCAGACCGTCAACAGGTCCAGGAAGCCTTTGATGAACCGTGACGCCCCGTACTTGGACCGGCCGTGCTCCCGCGGCCGGTGGTTCACGTCGATCTCCGTGACGCGAAAGCCTCGAGCAAAGGCGCGTACGGCCAGGAACCGGTGCATTTCGCCGTAGATGGCGACCTCGCGGGCCACGCTGGCCCGAAGGCACTTGAACCCGCAGACGTGGTCGTGCAGATGCAGACCGGTCGCCCAGCCGATCAGCCGGTTGAAGACGCGGCTCGGCCAGACCTTGTGCCAGGGATCGTGGCGGACCTTCTTCCAGCCGCTGACGAGGTCCCAGCCCTGCTCCATCAGCGCCAGGAACCTCGGAATCTCATGCGGGTCGTCCTGGAGGTCGGCGTCCAGCGTGAAGATCAGCTCGCCCCGCGCGTGAGCGAAGCCCGCCGACAGGGCAGCGGCCTTTCCGAAGTTGCGGCGCAGACGCACCCCCCGGATGCGGGGGTCGCGGCAGGTCATTCTCACGATCTCATTCCACGAATCGTCGGTGCTCCCGTCGTCCACGAAAATCAGTTCGGCGTCGAGCCGTTCGCGCTCGACGACTTCGAGGACCTCTGCGCTCAGCAGCGCCAGGGTCTCCTGTTCGTCCTTGGCCGGTACGACGATGCTGATCATGCGCGGCCAGCCACCGGGGTCCCCCGCCGGGGGTCGGAGTCTGGGGCGTAGAATGGCCGGTGCAGGCGACGGAGTCAAGAAGCTCGCAAGGCCGGGCCGCGCGGCACGGCGCCCGGGGCCGCTTCGGGCACCCTGGCAGAGCGCCGACGGGAGCCGTGGTTGGCTTTCTGAGGCGGCATCCCATAGGATGCCGCCTCAGAACCTCCCACACCCTTGCGAGGGCTCTGCATGATGCGCGTCACGAACGAACCGTCGCTTGTGCCGCCGAAGGAAACGCCCTGGTACCGCGGTCTGGCCCCGTACCACTGGTGGGTGCTGGCGATCGGGGCGCTGGCCTGGCTGTTCGACTGCATGGACCAGCGGCTCTTTGTGCTCTCGCGGTCGCCGGCGCTCTCGCAGCTTGTCGGCGCCCCGCAGACGGACCCGCTGGTGAAGACTTACGGGAACTATGCCACCGCCGCCATGATGGTGGGCTGGGCCGCGGGCGGCCTGTTCTTCGGAATCGTCGGGGACAAGTGGGGAAGGGCCCGGACGCTCTCGACCTCGATTCTGGTCTACTCGCTGTTTACCGGGCTGTGCGGCCTCTCGCAGCACTGGTGGGACTTCTGCGTCTACCGGTTCCTCACGGGCTGCGGGGTGGGGGGGGCCTTCGCCACGGCGGCCACGCTCATCGCCGAAACCATGCCGAACCACGCGCGCGCCTTTGCGCTCGGCATGTTCCAGGCCCTTTCGGCGGCCGGCAACATCACGGGCTCGGCGGTCGGTCGATGGGTGATTCCCCCCGAGTCGCACAAGCTGGCGGGCTGGTTCGAGGGCGGCATTCCCGGCTGGCGGCTGCTGTTCTTCGTGGGCCTGTTGCCCTCCCTGCTGGTCGTCTTCATCATGCGGACGGTCCGCGAGCCCGAGCAGTGGCACGAGGCCCGACGCACCGCCAGCCAGAACCTCCAGAAACAGATGGGGGACTGGGCCAGCCTCTTCTCGGACCCGAGGTGGCGGCGCAGCACCCTCGTGGGGGTCGGCCTGGCCGTGGCGGGTGTGGTCGGGCTGTGGGGCGCGGGGTTCTGGTCGCCCGAGCTGATCAACGAGGCGCTCACGCCTGCCGAGTACCGCGGCCCCAACGCGCCTCCGATTCCCCCGGAGGTGGCCCTTCACATCTCGAACGTGAAGACCACGGGTACGCTGATCCAGGACGTGGGGGCCTTCTTCGGGATGTTCGCGTTCACGGTTCTCGCCACCCGGCTGGGACGGCGGATCAGCTTCGCCACCTCCTTTGTGGCCGCCTTCGTCATCGTGTCCGCCGTGTTCCTGACGCTGCGTCACGAATGGCAGGTATGGTTCATGACGCCCCTCGTGGGCTTCGTGACCCTGAGCGTCTTCGGCGGGTACTCCATCTACTTCCCGGAGATCTTCCCCACGCGCCTTCGCTCCACCGGAACGGCCTTCTGCTATAACGTGGCCCGCGTCCTGAGCGCCGTAATCATGCTCCTGGAACTCCCGATCCGCAGGGCCATGACGCAGGCCGGCGTCGCCGAGGTGTTCCGCTGGGGCGCGGTGGCGATGTGCAGCTTCTACCTGCTTGGCGTGATCGTGCTCATCTGGGCGCATGAGACGAAGGGCAAGCCGCTTCCGGAAGACTGAAGCGCCTGCCCGTCGGGCCGGAGACGACATGGAGTGCGAAAGCGTAACCTCCCGGGCCGGATCGCGGTGGCCGCGGACGTGGTGCCCGGGGGCCGGTCCCGCTGCGGCGGGCGCGCCGATTCGGCAATCCGCGGCTGTGTTTTCGCCTTCGGATAAAGGGGGACGGGCCCGCGAGGCGGCCTGTTTCCGGTGAACCGCGTCCCTATATGGGCATCAGGCCCGGGGTTCCATCATGTCGGACAATGCAGAAATCGGCGTCCTGCGTGCCGCCCTCACGGGCGTGCTCGACTTCGCCCAGGACCAGGTTCAGCGGCTGATCACGAATCACCCGGACTACTTCCCGATGTACACCGCCGCGGGGAAGTGGAAACACGGCGGCGAGACCTGGACGAACTGGTGCGAGGGCTTCCTGCCGGGAATGATGTGGATCTTCTACGAACGTACCGGCGATCCCCGGTGGCGGCGGCAGGCTGAGCATTACAGCCGCCTCATCGAGCCCCGCCAGGACGATCGGAGCGTACATGATCTGGGCTTCCTCTTCTACCACGGGACCTACCGGCGATGGTACGAGGTGACCGTCCGCGACGGCCGGCCCGATGAGTCCCTGCGCGAAGTCGTCATCCGGGCCGGCCGGACCCTGGCGCTGCGCTTCCAGGAAAAAGGCCGGTACCTCTGCTCGTTCGTATCGCCGGAGTCGTGCTTCATCGACATCATGATGAACGTGCCGATCATCTGGTACGCCGGCCTGGAGACGAAGGACGACGATCTGCTGCGCATCGCCCGGCAGCATTGCGAGACGACACGCCGCTACCTCGTCCGCGGCGACGGCTCGACGGCCCACGAAGGGATCTTCGACCTGAACACAGGCGAGTTCCTCCGCCAGAGTACCCATCAGGGCTATCGGGGCGATTCGTGCTGGTCCCGGGGGCAGGCGTGGGCGCTCTACGGCTTCGCGACCTGCGCGAAGCTGACCGGGGACGTTCTCTGGTCGGACGCGTCGATGCGCTGCGTCCAGTATTTCGTCAGCCGCCTGGGCCCTCAGCGCGTCCCGCCCTGGGACTTCGATGCCCCGCCGGACCCGCGCCAGCAGCGGGATTCCTCCGCGGGGGCGATCGCCGCCGCCGGCATGTTCGAGCTGGCGGACGTGATGGCCGAGGTCTATCCGGAGAACCTGTCCACCGCCGACGGCCTGCGCCGGCTCGGCTTCGCCCTGCTGCTGGCCCTCTGCGATGAAGACTACCTGGCTTCGGACGACCCCGACTGGGAGGGCATCCTCAAGCACGGGGTGTATCACATCCACAAGAACCTCGGCGTGGATGAGTCCGTCATGTGGGGCGATTTCTTCTTCTGCGATGCCCTCAGCCGGGCCCTAGCCCTGCTGGACTCCGGCGGCCTGGCCGTCTGATTCTGCGCCCCGGCGGGACCGCCCATCCTCGCGGTCGAGGGGATCGCCGGATCGTCTCGCGAAGCGATCGCCGCTACACTGCTGTCTGCTTGACAGGATCCGTCCTCCGGCGAATGAGCAGTCTCCATCCCGATGATCCGGACGCAACCGGCCTGGCGCTGCCGGCCCTCGGCCGCCCGGCCGAGGATCTTCCTCCGGCCGCGGAGCCGGATCGCCTCTCGCCTCTGCTGACGGGTTCCGTGGGCCGGGCCCTGCTTGGGCTGGCGGTGCCCGTTCTGGCCGAGCAGATCCTCAACACGCTGGTGGGCATCACGGACATCTTTCTGGCCCGGTTCGTCGGTCCGCGGGCCACCGTGGCTGTCGGCATGGCCGCTCAGTTCGGATGGCTCATCGGCATCCTCTTCGGGCTGGTCGGGACGGCCGCGACCGCGCTGGTGGCCCGTTCTTTCGGCCAGCGAGCGTATGCACAGGCCGGCCACGTGGCCAATCAGGCGATCGGCATCGCCCTGGGCATGGGCGTCGTGTTTTCGCTCGGCGTGCTCGCGGTCGCGCCCCGTATTCCGCCGCTGTTCGGCCTCGAGAGCGACGCCGTCCCCCTGGCCGTGCGCTACGTCCGGATCGACGCCGTCGGCCACCTGCTCAGCGGAGTGCTGTTCGTGGGGAGTGCCTGCCTTCGCGGGGCGGGGGACACGCGCTCGCCGCTGGGCGTCATGATCATCGTGAACGCGTGCAACATCGCCGTGTCGGCGGTCCTGACGCTCGGCCTCGGCGGCGTGCCGACGCTGGGGGTCGCGGGCATCGCCGCGGGCACGGCCGTGGCGCGTCTGATGGGCGGCGGCCTCATCCTGCTGACCCTGGCGAGGGGTCGGGCAAGCGGGCCGGCGGCGTCGATCGACTCTGCGGCTCGCCTGCGACTGGACCGGCGTCATCTGAGGCCGCGACCCGAGACGTTTCGACGTCTGATGCGGATCGGTCTGCCGGCCGGTCTGGACGGCCTGGCCATCTGGCTGGGCCAGCTCCTGTTCGTGAAGATCATCAACGCCCTGGCGAAGGGTGACTTGCAGACGGACATCTACGCGGCCCACATCATCGGGATCCGCATCGAGTCGCTCTCCTATCTGCCGTCGTTCGCCTGGGCGACGGCGGCCGCCACGATGGTGGGCCAGTCTCTCGGGGCGGGTCGTCCCGATCGTGCCTATCGAAGCGGTCAGCTTGCGGCCCGGCAGGCGGCGACCCTTACGTTCCTGCTCGGGCTGACGTACACGCTCTTGGCACCGCAATGGTATCGGCTTTTCACGGACTCGGCCCGCGTGATCGCGATCGGCACGCCCGCCCTGCGGCTGCTGGGCCTGTTCCAGATTCCCTGCGCCCTGATGATCGTCTACGTCGGCGCCCTTCGGGGCGCCGGAGACACGAGGTTCCCGCTGTTGTTTTCGCTCGTCGGGATGGTGGTCGTAAGATTGCCGCTGGCGTACCTCGGCGGCCACGTGCTGGGCTGGGGCCTGCCGGGTGCCTGGATCGGCATGTTCGCGGACATGACGGCAAGGGCGGGACTGGGCATGTGGCGGTTCATGCAGGGCGGCTGGAAGAGGGTTCGCGTATGACGGCGGTCGCGTGCCCGGCCGGGCGCGGACGGACGGCCGGCACCCGTGGCGTGCGGCTCGCGGGGGCCGTGTTCTGGCTGACGCTGCTGCCGGCAGGGTGCCGTGACGAAGCCGCGAGCGACCCGAACCGCGTCAAGTTCCTCTGGTTCGGAAACGAGACCGAGACGCGGGCCGTCTCCTCACTCCTCCGCGAGTTCGAGCGGGACAATCCCGGCCTGCACGTCGATCTGACCGTCATCGAGTGGAACAAGTACGTCGAGAAGACCATCACCATGATGCTCGGCGGACATGCCCCCGATCTGGCCCGGATGTCCGTGCAGCACGTCCCTCGTTTCGTCGAGCTGGACGCCCTGGCTGACGTCGGCCCGGAGATCGCCCGCTGGGACATGGACGACTGGGATCCTGCCCGTCTGGCATCCTGCCGCGTGGGGGGCAAGTGGGTGGGCCTGCCCCAGAGCTCCATCGCGCTGGTGGTCTACTACAACCGGGAAGCCTTCCGGCGGATCGGCGTGTCGCCGCCGGCCACGCCGCTGGATGCCTGGACGCTCGAAGAGTTCGCCGAGGTCGCCCGACGCCTCCAGACGGACGGCGGCATGGAGTACGGCTGGGGCACATTCCGGGGCTTCTTCCCGCTCATGGCGTTCGTCTACATGCATGGGGGGCGGCTGTTTGCGGACGACCTCGAGACGCCGCGTTTTTCGTCCCCGGAGGTCCTGGCGGCGCTGCGGTGGTTCGTCGATCAGCACCGGCGCGGGATCGCCCCGCCCGCCTCCTGGTCGGCCGGCGGGGACAATGCCGACCGCCTCTTCGTACTCGGCCGCTGCGGGATGGTGGTCCAGGGCAGTTGGATGATCGCCAACTATGAGCGGCGGATCCGGGACTTCGAATGGGGGGTCACATACCTTCCTCGCGGCCTGCACGCTGGCGCCAACGTCGGCGGGGAGAACCTCGTCGTCTTCCGCACGCCCCGGAGGGCGGCGGCCCTCCGGCTGCTCGGACATCTGACATCGCCGGGGGCGATCCGTCGGTTCTGCCAGGAGGCGCGGTTCATCCCGCCCCGGGCTTCGCTGCTCCGTGACGGCCTGGACTACGGCCGGTACAACGAGTGGATGCGGGTGGCCGTGGAGCAGTCGAGGTTCTTCCGGCCGCAGTGGGGCCGGGAGCAGTCGGCCCCGGCGTTTGCCGTCGTGGCCGATCAGCTCTGCGTGCGGACGGAGATGGCCGTGCTCGGCTTGTGTCCGCCCGAGCGGGCGATGGGCGATCTGACCGAGGACTACAGGGGGCTTCGATGAACGGCACGAGCCGGTGTCGGAACGGGACGGGACGGCGCGGGTCGTCGATCGGGCGCCTTCGGCCTCCCACGGGCTTCCTGTTCCTGTTGCCGAGCCTCGTGATCGTGGCCCTGTTTTCGTTCTGGCCGCTGGTGTATTCCCTGGCGATGAGCTTCTGCCATTGGCGGATCGTCGGCCCGCCGGCCTGGTGCGGCCTGGACAACTACCTTCGTGCCGTCCGATCGCCGGTCTTCTGGACGGCCCTGACGAACACGGCCGTTTATGCCTTCGTTACGGTCCCCGCCGGCCTGGTGCTGGCGCTGGGGTCGGCGCTGCTCCTGAACCGCCGGCTGGCCGGGAGAGGCGCGTACCGGGCCGTCTTCTTCTTTCCCGTGCTCGTTTCGATGGTGGTGGTCGCGATGATCTGGAGCTGGATGTTCAGCGAGCACGTGGGCGTGATCAATCCGATACTGCGGGCGTTCGGCGTGGAACCGCGGGCCTGGCTGGCCGACCCGAAGTGGGCCTTCCGGATCATCATGGGCATGAGCGTCTGGAAGGGCTTCGGCTACGGGATGGTCATCTTCCTGGCCGGACTCGCAGCGATCCCGCGTTCGTACTACGAGGCCGCCGAGGTGGACGGGGCCGGGCCCTGGCAGCGCTTCCGGCACGTGACCTGGCCGCTGCTTCGCCCGACGACACTGTTCGTGCTCGTGACGGCGTTCATCGGTTCCTTCCAGGTGTTCGACCAGGTGTACGTGCTGACTCGCGGCGGGCCGGGCTATGCCACCACCGTCCTCGTGAGTCTGATCTACGATGAGGCGTATGTCCGGTTTCGGATGGGCTACGCCTGCGCCCTGTCCTACATCCTCTTCGGGATCGTGCTGCTCTGGACGCTGGTACAGTGGCGCATCATGCGGAGGCAGGCATGATCGCTCGGGGCCGCCTGCCGCTCGGTCGACTGGTCCTTCACCTCACGCTGCTGGCCGGCGCTGCGGCGATGCTGCTGCCCTTCCTGTTCATGGTAGCGACCGCCTGCAAGGACGAGGCCGACCTGAGCCGACCCGCCCTGCTGCCCACAAAATGGCACTGGGAGAACTTCCCGCGAGGCTGGATGTACACCGATCGGCCGCAGGGCGGCGTGCCCTGGCATCGACGGGGCATGACGCCCAGCCTTCTGGTGAGCGCCGGCGTAGCGGTGGCGACGACCGGGCTGACCGTCCTTCTTTCGGCGATGGGAGGATTCGCCCTGGCCAAGCTCCGCTTTCGCGGCTCGTCGTGGTGGTTTGCGGCGATCCTGGCGACTCTGATGGTGCCGGGTCAGGTGACGATGGTCCCGAACTTCGTCACGATCGCCCGGCTGGGGCTTTATGACTCGCTGGCCGCACTGGTCCTGCCGGCCTTGCCCCTGGCCTTCGGGATCTTTCTTATGCGGCAGTTCTTCCTGGACCTGCCCGACAGTCTGCTCGAGGCGGCCCGGCTCGATGGGGCCGGCCCCTGGCGGACCTTCTTCCGGATTGCCCTTCCGCAGTGCCGACCTGCCATGGTGACGTTGGCGATCTTCACCTTCATGGGGAGCTGGAACAGCTTTCTGTGGCCCCTGATCGTGCTGGACTCGCCGGACAAGTTCACGCTACCGGTCGCCCTGCTGCGCTTCAGCGAGCAGTACGTCACGAAGGAGAACTACCTCATGGCCGTTTCGGCTCTGACGCTCCTCCCGATCGTCCTGCTGTTCCTGTGCTTCCAGCGGGCGTTCATGACCGGCGTTACGACGACCGGCCTGAAGGAATGACCCGGCCGACGCGGGCGGATCCCGTTTCGGGGATGGACTCGGATGTTACGGCCCCACGCGCCGGCCGGCCACGAACACGTGCTCGATCTGGTCCGGGCGGATCGTGTAGAGGAGGGCCGAAACCTGTTGCTCCGGGGGCAGGCGGCCGATCCACGGCTCCGGCCGCACCACCAGCAGGTCCGCCTCGTAGCCGGGGGCGATGGCTCCGATGCGCTCGGCCAGATTCAGCGCCTCGGCGCCCCCCTTGGTAAGCAGCCACCAGGCCTCCGCGGGAGTCGGGACGGTGTCCGAGGCCGGCGGAATCGCGTGCGCCCGCAGTCCTTTGGCCGTCTGGAGGCACTGGACGGCCACATGAGGCATGAACGGGTCCGGCCCGCCGGCGACGCTGCTGCCCAGCGCCACACGAATGCCGGCCGACCGGCAGGCGGCGTAGTCCATGATGCCCGCCTCGAGGAAGAGGTTCGCGGTGGGGCAGTGGACGACGGCGCTGCCGGCCCGGGCCACCTGGTTTCGCTGCGGCCGGTTCAGGAACACGCCGTGCCCCAGAAGGGTCTGCGGCGTCAGCAGGCCCATCTCGGCCAGGAGGTCGATCTCGTCGATCCGGTCGGGAAAGCTCTCGCGGGCGGCGACCAGCTCGCTGCGGGACTCCGCGACATGCGTCTGGATGGGGCAACCGAGCATCCGCGCCAGGGCCGCGGCGCCCCTCATGAGCTTCTCGCTGCAACAGACGGGCGTACGAGGGCTGAACGCGTATAACAGACGCCCGCCCTCGCTTGCGTGCCATCGGGCGGCCAGCGACCGTGCTTCATCCAGGGCCTTGTCGGCGTCCTCGCGCAGGGGCGCCGGGCAGTTCATGTCGTTGAGCATCTTCCCGAACACAGCCCGGATGCCCCGGCGGGCAAAGACCGCGAACGCGCGATCCGCGGCTTCCGCGAAGGGACTGCCGAAGGCGGCCACGGTGGTCGTTCCGTTGGCGATCAGGCCGGTGACGAACTCTTCCGCGAGCCTCTCGCCCAGGGCGGCGTCGACGAACCGGGCTTCGGCGGGATAGATGACGTTCTCAAACCACTCGCGGAGCGGGTAACCGTCGATCCCGCGTCGGTCCCACTGGGGCAGATGCAGGTGGGCGTCCACGAAGCCCGGGACGATCCAGCGTTCCTCGCCGCCGAGCACGTCCGCGGCCTTCGTGGAGCCTTCCTCCACGTCGGCGATCCGCCCGTCGGCATCGATCCGAACGATCGCCCGGGAACGAACGCCGCAGAACGCCGCCGATGCCGGCTCCAGCAGGTTTCCGCTGATGATCGTCATATCACCTCCGCTGGGGGCAAGCCCGCGCGGATGGCGGTCTTGCTCCGGGTTTTGTTGCCTGCCGGTCTCGATGGGAACCGGGACCTTCCACGCCCCGCCACGGCGCGGGCGCCCCCATGAAGGCGCCGCACGCCCGGCGTCCGGGCGATCGGCTCGGCCGATCTCGACCCTCGCCCGGCCGTGCGCCCGCCGGCGGTCGATCCCGCGCCGCCCGCGCCCGGACCGCATGTGTCTCAACGTACGCGCCGTCCGCCGGCCGATCAAGCGGCTTGACGGGGCGTGCGGCGTCCGCTAGGGTCTTGCGATTTCAGACGGGCGATTCACCAAGGGAGTGGACCTTGCCATACGATTGCGTCGTCTGCGTAAAACAGGTCCCCGATACGGCCAACATCACCGGCGAGGCGATGAAGGCCGACGGGACCGTCAATCGGGCCGCCCTGCCGGCCATCTTCAACCCGGAGGACCTCAACGCGCTGGAGGTCGCTCTCGATGTGCGCGATCATCACGGCGGCACGGTGACGGCCCTTACGATGGGGCCGCTGTCGGCTTGCGAAGTCCTGCGTGAATGCCTCTATCGCGGAGCGGACCGGGCTATCCTCATCACGGATCGCCGCGCGGCCGGCAGCGACACGCTCGCGACCAGCTACATCCTCAGTTGCGCGATCCGGACCATCGGTCGATACGATCTGGTCCTGTGCGGGCGACAGGCCATCGATGGGGATACGGCCCAGGTCGGGCCGCAGCTCGCGGAGAAACTCGGCCTTCCGCAGATCACGTACTTCGAGCGGTTCATCGAGATCGGTCCGGCCCGAAGCCCCGGGCCGCGGGGCGGCGGCCCGGTGGTGAGGGTCCGCCGGAACGTCGGAAACGGCTGGGAGGTGCTTGAGGCGCGCCTGCCGCTGCTGCTGACCGTGCTCGACACCGCCAACGAGCCCCGTCCGCCGGCGGCCCGTCGGGTGATGCGGTTCAAGCGGGCCCGGGCGCTGGACGAGGTGGCCCGCGAGGTGGCGGCGGATATGCCCGATGCCTCGGCGGCCCAGCGCGAAGTCGAGCAGGCCCGCCGGATCGAACGGCTCAAGATGCAGGGACTTCTGATCGAACAGTGGAACCTGGACGACATCCGGGCCGACCCTTCCCGGTGCGGCATTGCCGGCTCGCCCACAAAGGTGCACCGCATCCAGTCGATTGTTCTGAAAAAGGAAGGCTACACGGATGTCCCGCCGACGGAGGAGGGTATCCGGAAGATGATCCAGGAGCTGGTCGTGGACCACACGATCGGCTGACGCCCCGGGGGCATCCGGGCCGGCCGCCCGCAATCGAGCGCCGGGCCGGACGAGCCGCCGGACGCGCAGAAACGGACCAGCGACGAATGATCGAACCGAACAGGCAAGGCGAAGTCTGGGTCTTCGCCGAACAGGAAGACGGGAGCCTTCATGACGTCTCGCTCGAGCTGTGCGAGAAGGCCCGCGACCTGGCGGATCGGCTCGGCGTGAGAATGGCGGCCCTCCTGCCGGGATGGAACGTGCGCGAGCTTTCCTACCGGCTCATCGCCCACGGGGCCGACAGGGTCTACTGCGTTCACGACACGCGGCTGGAGCACTACCGCACGCTGCCGTACGCCCGGGTCGTGTGCCGGCTGATCCAGAAGTACAGGCCGCAGATCGTCATGTACGGGGCGACGCCGCTCGGACGCGACCTCGCCCCGCGGGTCGCCTCGGAGATGAAGGCCGGGCTTACGGCCGACTGCACCGACCTTGAGATCGGCGACTACACCGACCCGCGGAGCAAGAAGGTCCACAGGAACCTGCTCCTTCAGATCCGGCCGGCCTTCGGCGGCAACATCATCGCCACGATCGTAAACCACGACTGGTGGCCCCAGATGGCCACCGTGCGCGAGGGCGTAATGCGGATGGGCCCGGGCGATCCGCGCCGCCGCGGCGAGATCGTGGACGAGAAGGTCGAGCTTGACGATCTGGACGCCGCCGTCCGCCTCATCGAGCGGCATCGTGAACCGCGCAAGGTGAACCTCAAGGCGGCCCGCGTGATCGTGGCCGGGGGGGCCGGGGTCGGCAGCCGCGAGAACTTCCGGCTGATTCACGAGCTGGCCGGGGCGATCGGCGGCGCGGTAGGGGCGTCGCGGGCGGCCGTCGACAGCGGCTTCATCGGCAAGGAGCACCAGATCGGCCAGACCGGCACGACCGTGCGGCCGGCGCTCTACATCGCCTGCGGCATCAGCGGGGCCGTACAGCACCGCGCGGGCATGGAGGAGTCGGCCAAGATCATCGCGATCAATTGGGACCGGGAGGCGCCGATCTTTTCGGTCGCCCATTACGGCATCGTCGGCGACCTCGCCAAGGTCATACCGATGATGATCAAGGCCATCAAGGAGCGCGGATCCTCCGCGGACGTCCGCCCGTCGTGAACGATCCGCGTCGAGCCGGAAGATGGATGCGGCGGTGCGGGTTCCCGGCGGTGCGGTGGCGGAAGACACCGGCGAGGACGGCCGCGCCGGACCCGCGAGCAAAGGGCGGTGACGGGCACCGGCCCGCACTCCGTTGACCGGACCGGGATCGGCGACGGAGGACGGACAGAGAACGGACCATGCCGAACTTCTTCACCGACAACGAGGACATTCAGTTCCTGTTTGACCATATCGACCTGGCGGAGATCGCAGCCGCGCAGGAGGACGGATTCGCGCCCGGCGACGGCCCGGGCAGCGAGTACGCGCCGGTGGATGCCGCCGATGCCATCGACAACTACCGCCGGATCCTGACGATCGTCGGGGACATCGCGGCGAACCGGATCGCGCCGCGTGCGGCCCAGGTGGATGCCGAGGGCAACACGCTCAATGAGGACGGGACCGTCACGCTTCACCCGGGCGTGCGCGCGAACCTCAAGGCCCTCGCGCAGGCGGATCTGATGGGCTTCACGCTGCCCCGTCGCTTCGGCGGGCTGAACTGCCCGAACCTGATCTACACCATGGCCATCGAGATCATCAGCCGCGCCGACGCCTCCCTGATGAATATCTTCGGCCTCCAGGGGATCGCGGAAACGATCAACGCCTTCGCCAGCGAGGAGATCCGGCAGGAGTACCTCCCGCACTTCGCCGCGGGCCGCTACACGGGGGCGATGGCCCTGACCGAGCCGGACGCCGGCAGCGATCTCCAGGCGGTCGGCCTGCGGGCATGGCAGGACGACGACGGGCAGTGGCGGCTCACCGGCGTCAAACGGTTCATCACCAACGGCTGCGGGGAGATCCTGCTCACGCTGGCCCGCAGCGAGCCGGACGTCAGGGACGGCCGCGGCCTGAGCCTGTTCCTGGTCGAGCGGTCGCCGCGCGTTCGCGTGCGACATCTGGAGCACAAGCTGGGCATTCACGGCTCGCCCACGTGCGAACTCGTGTACGACGACGCCCCCGCACGGCTGATCGGCGAGCGGCAGCGGGGCCTGGTGACCTACGTCATGAGCCTGATGAACGGCGCCCGCGTGGGCATCGCCGCCCAGTCGCTCGGCGTGGCCGAGGCGGCCTACCGGGCGGCCCGGCACTACGCCCACACGCGCAAGCAGTTCGGAGTGGCGATCGAGCGTTTGCCGGCCGTGGCGGAGCTGATCACGGAGATGAGGGTTGCCATCGAGGCGGCCCGCGCCCTCACGTACGAGACGAGCCGGGTGTGCGACCTCGAGAACAACAACCTCCGCGTGGTGGAGACCCGCAAGGACCTCCCGGCCGACGAGGTCAAGCGCCGCCGGAACGACGCCCGCGTGCTCAAGCGCCTCAACAGCATGCTCACGCCCATGAGCAAGTACTACGCCTCGGAGATGTGCGTCCGCGTCGCCAACGATGCGTTGCAGGTCCTCGGCGGGTCCGGGTACATGACGGATTATCCGGTCGAGCGCTATTTCCGCGACGCCCGGATCACGACGATCTACGAGGGAACGAGCCAGCTCCAGATCGTGGCGGCCGTTCGCGGCGTGTGCTCCGGGGCCTTTGAGAAGCGCATCGAGGAGTTCGAAGCCGTCCCGTGCGGCGATCCGGATCTTGAGCCCCTGCGGACGGCCCTCACGGAGGCCAAGGGGCTCGTCCTTCGGGGAATCGCCTTCGTCAAGGAGAAGGGCACCGAGTACATGGACCTGTACGGCCGCCCGCTGGTCGATGCCGCGATCGTCGTGATCGTCGGACACCTGTTGCTCCGGCAGGCGGCGGCCAACCCCCGCAAGCGGATCGTCGCGAGGCGATTCATCGAAAGGAACCTCCTCACGCTCCGTCGCGACATCGACTGGGTCTGCAGCGGCGACATGACGGCCGTGCAGCAGTACGAGGCGATTGCCGGGCCGCCCGCACCGGCGGCCTGAGACTCAGCGGAACTTCAGCCTCCGGGCGGCAAAGAGCGTCATCCGGAGCAGGAGCCAGCCGTGTCGGAAACGGCTGATGTTCGTCCGCCCGTACGTCCGCGCGCGATAGCGCACCGGCACCTCGACGATCTTGAGGTTTGCCCGGGCGGCTCCGAAGATCAGATCGAAGTCCCCGAACGGGTCGAATTCCCCGAAGTAGTGACGATTCGCCGCGATCCGTTCGTAGTCCCTCCGCCGCAGGACCTTCGTGCCGCAGAGGGTGTCGCGGAAACGCTGCCCCAGAATCCACGTGAAGGCCATGGAGAAGAACCGGTTGCCCAGCTTGTTGAGAAACCGCATCGATTCCCGTTCGAGCGGATAGACCAGACGCGTCCCGTTGATGAACTCGCCGTGGCCGCGGGCCAGGGCCTCGTAGAACTTCGGCAGATCCTCCGGCGGTACGGTCAGATCTCCGTCCAGGATCATCAGCACGTCCCCCGTGGCGGCGGCGAACCCTTTCCGGACGGCGTCCCCCTTTCCACGCCCCGGGCCCTGATGAATGAGCTTGATGTCGCGATGGGGATTGGCGGCGATGGCCCGTTCGATCTCGGCCGCCGTGCCGTCGGTGCTGTTGCCGTCCACGAAGAGGATCTCGGTGTGGAGTCCCATCTCCGGCGTGCGGGCGACGGCCGCGGCCACGTTGCCCCGTTCGTTGCGCGTCGGGATCACGACCGTGCAGGTCAGCGGCAGGGGCGGCTGAACCGCCGGGGCCGGCCGGGCAACCACGAATACGACCAGGGCCAGGTGGCGCAGCCCGGGCAGTCGCACGAGAACCCGGTTGCACAGCCCTGCCAGAAGGGGTATCCGGATCGGGCAGAGGACCTCCGTACCCTCCCGGATCACGTCGAATCCCGCCAGGCCCAGCAGGTTGGCCAGGTCGAAGCGGCTCAGCCAGTTCTGCTCGGGGACGCGCCTTCGCAGGCCGATCCGCGAGGCCGCACGCAGGATCGGTTCCCACAGGGCATTGTAGTATGCGATCAGGATGCGGGTCTGCGGTGTGCACACCTCGCGCACCCGTTCGAGCACGCGCTGCACGTCGGCGAACGTCCCCACGGAGTGGCTGAGAACGACGAAGTCGAACGGCTCGTCCAGCCGGAGCTCCTCCGGTCGGCAAGCCACCCATCGCAGCTCCGGGTGCTTTCGGGCGGCGTGTTCGATGACCTCGGGCGAGGGATCCACGCCCACGCCAAAGGAGGGCTTCAGCGAGGCCAGCAGGTCCCCCGTGCCGCATCCGATTTCCAGCACCCGCGAACCGGGCGGGATGTGAAATGCGAAGACCCGCTGCAACAGCTCGTAGTAGAACCGGTTCCGCCGCTGCCAGTATTCCAGGACCCCGGGGGCGGCCCGGTGACGGACATAGTGGGCCTCCAGCCGGGCTTTTTCCTGCTCGGCCCAGTAACCCGGATCGTAGGCACGCGCGTCAACGGGCGCTGCGGCCGACTCGTCCGCCCCCGACAGGCCCTCGCAACCCCCGGTCGCCGTCATTCGATGACCAGTTGTATGCCGACGCTCGCGCCGGCCTCGTAGAACCGGAAGGTGATGGTATCGCCGCACATGTACTGGGCGCCCAGCCCGTACAGGCGCTGCTGGCCGGTGGCGACCTGCTGACCGGTGTCCTGATCGACGAAACGGCCTCCCAGCGT
>Ga0209227_1000632_pt1 | contig 29720 bp, 20 predicted proteins | sample YNPBryantNP2012_FD_185815 | JGI IMG/M metagenome (GOLD analysis project Ga0209227, IMG submission 185815) | Anoxygenic and chlorotrophic microbial mat microbial communities from Yellowstone National Park, USA - YNP Bryant NP 2012 (SPAdes)... ...
CGCTTGCAAACCCCACCTCGTTCCGTTGTAGTAGCCATCGGGCTTCCTCCTGTGAAAAAGCAATCGTTCACAACTCAGGAGGATGCCCCTCCTCTGCCCGAATTTCCACAGGAAGGTAGACTACCTCCGGCCTGTTCACGGCGGGTCAGTTCCTTCGTTAGCCTCTCGCCTGTGAATCCCGCCCCGTCATTTTTTTGGGTGGCGCTCCGAAGTATCTGCAAACTCGGCGGTGGCCTGGCTCCGTCGGCGCACTTCTACGCCGTCTTAGCCAGCGGGGCAACTTCGGCCCGCAGCGCGTTCAGTGTTTCCAGATCGGCCGGCGTCATACGGATGCCTCGCCAGCGTTTGGCCACCTCCACCGTGAGGGCGTAGATCAGCGACAGCCCTGCCTGCTCGCCGCCCAAGGGTAAGCGCCCAGTGAACACCGTCTTGTTTTCGCCGCCTCGGATTTGCGAGGATGCGTGCGGAGGTGCGCGATGGTGAGACATGTCGAGGGCCGGGCGGCCGGGCCGAGCCGACCTCTCCTGGATTCCCGCTTGCGCGGGAATGACGCAGGGCCCGCGTTGGCGCCCTTGACGACCCATCATGCCCCGTATCGTCACCCCCGCGAAGGCGGGGGTCCAGACTCACGCCACGGGTACCCACCGGTCGCGCCCCCCTCCCGCCCGCGGGCGGCCGCGTCGGGCCTTGCCGGCCGCGGGAATGACGGGAGAGTCCGCCTTGTCGTGGATTCCCGCTTGCGCGGGAATGACGAGGGGGCGGGGGGCTGAGCTGTGTCGGGCCTTGCCGCGCGCGGGGATGACCGGGGGGTCGCCTTGTCCTGGATTCCCGCTTGCGCGGGAATGACGGAGGGGGCGGACCGGGGCGGCGCCGGCCGGCCTGGTGGCCTCGAGCAAGCGGCACGGCGTGGACCCGTTTGCCTACGTCACGGACGTGTTGACGCGGATCGGGGCGAGGCCGGTGAGCCGCCTCGATGAATTCCTGCCGGACTGCTGGAAGGCGGCCCACGCCACCGCCGCGGCCGAGTGATTCCTCATTCTTCTTCCCGCTCTCCGCACGCGCGCGATCCGCATGCCACCGGTTCGCCGTACGCCACGCGGCGTTCACAGGACGCTTACAAAGTCCTTGGTGGGCGTGGCCGTTCCTGCTTGGCTGCGCGAGTAGTACTACTCGCATTTCTGCCTCAGGTTACGGCCGCCCCGCCCGAAGACGGGTCTCCGCAACTCGCGGAGTCGGCGGGAGTTATGTCCAATCGGGGCGACTGGATTTGAACCAGCGACCTCTTGACCCCCAGTCAAGCGCTCTGGGCCAGGCTGAGCTACGCCCCGCCGCCGAACTGCGCTGCGGCCAGCGGTCCGGAGCGCAACCGGCGCGTTCATTAGATTGTCATCCGGATGGCCTGTCAACCGGATTTCCGGCGGGATCCCGTCAACGTCCCACGCGCCGGGCACTCACGGACGAGGCGTCGAAGCCTCGTACGTCAGGAACGTTTCGAGCGAGAGACGGTTCTCCTCCCAGCACGTCGCTGCATCGGCGTCGCGCGGCAGTTCGAGTGTAATCGTCGGGATCTGCCGATCTTGCCCCGCCCATGTGCCGAAGCTGCCCGGCGTAGGATACCCCATCTTCTCCCGGACCGGATAGCCGTTGCCGGCCGCCATGGCCTCCGCCAAGTCCCGGCCCGGCCCATCATAGTTCAGGCAATGCCTGCCCCGGGCAATGCTGTGAAGGGACAGGATGCGTACGGGCCTGAGCGAATCGACGACGGTCATCACCGCTTGCGTCTCCGGTTCCGCGCCCGGCGTATCGCCGCCGAAGGTCCGCCCACGTGATTGCCGGGTCCACGTAGAGGCCGGGAAGCTCCGGTTCAGATCGACTCCGCGTGCGTTCCCGCGTGTGCGGCGCGCCAGGCCATCGGGATTGACGACCGGGATGAGGCCGATCCGACGCCCCTTTGCCAGCTCGGGGTTCCTGCGGATGTGCGCGAGCAGGGCCGCGGCGGTGTCCGCGCTCGTCGGCTCGTCCCCGTGGAACGCACCCACGATCAGGATCGCCGGCTCCCCATCTCCGATCATGTGCAGCACAATGGGACGGCCTTCCACCGAACGCCCGACTTCGATGCAATGGTCGGTTATTGCGGCCGCCGTCGGGACGCCGGGCGCCGGACGGCTCGGTGCTGCGCAACCGACCATGACCAGCGCGCAGACGGTTATCGCGACGACCGCCGACCTCACCCGGCACGAATCGCGCATGGCACTCCCTTGCCGATCGCTCTACGGCTGCGGGCAGTTCTCCGTCGCCGGCCTGCCCGGACCGTTAAAACAGATCTGGAATACGGAGAAGTCCGAGACCGACACGTCTCCGTCGCTGGCGAAATCGGCCTCCGCACACTCGGCCCGCGGAAGTGCGTTGCCGGCACCGCTGAAACAACTCTGGAAGAACCCGAAGTCGGTCACGTCCACGTCGCCGTCGTAATCGAAGTCGCCCATGCCCTGGCGGCAGATCTGCTGCACCTCGTCAATATAGAGCGTGAACGGCCCCGGCGAATCGACCGCAGACAGCGCCAGATGTTCCAGCACGCCCTTTTGGTAGAAACCTGTCAATACCCCGTCGCCCGTCATCGCCCGCACCGGCTGGAACGCCGGCTTGAACAGGATCGTCTGCCACTGACCCGGTCTGGCCTCCACAAGCACGCCCTGGGGGGCCTGGCCCACGATCGACTCCGCGCCGACGAACTCGATGGTGCCCGCCGTGCCGCCGTCGGCCCCGATGGGCGCGTAGGTGTTCGTTTCACGGATTCCCAGAGAGACCCGCAGGGCGCCCGAATCCAGCCGCAGGCGGAGGCGAATGGCCTGATCAAGCCAGATGGCGGGGTTGCGGACGCCTATGGCGTTGTGGGTGGTCAGCCGCAGCCATCGTCCGGGGGCCGCGTCGAGGAACGCCCATTGCACTTTCAGGCACCTCCCCCCGTCCGAGCCGGGCACCTCCGCCGTCACCACGGACGCGTCGGGAGAGGCTGCCAGGTGGTCATCCGTCGTGCCGCTGTAACGGGGCTTGCGGAAGAGGACCTCGGCCGCTCCCTCGGGGTAGTCCTCGAAATCGGCGATCGTTACCGGCGAGCACGCCTCAACCGGCGGAATCACCAGGAATTGCATGGCCCGCCGCATCAGCTCGCGGCGGACCTCCGTGGCCGTTATGCACTCGAACGGGAATCCCAGCACGATCGCCCGGTAGCCCCCACCCTCGTACTGGACAGCCGCCGTACCCCCGCTTCCGCCGACGTAGCTCAGCGCGGCGACCGCTCCCGGCCGGGGTGCAATCCCGTCGGCCGACTCGGCCGGGTACGGGGCGCCAGAGGCCGGATCAAAGTCGAAGACCCCCATTTCCGCGAAGATACCTCCCGGGGCTCCGGCGACCTGATAGGTGCCCACCGAATCCCGCTCGTAATCCGCCTTGAGCACGTCCTCGTAGAACGTCCGGCCGGTCCCGAGGCCGTCAAGCTCCCAACCGATTTCGGAACCGCTCGCGAACAGGGCCCCGCCACCCTGAAGGTAGCCCGTCACAATGTTCTGCTCGGCGGAGGAAAACGTTTTGTCCCGACGACCTTCCTCCCCGCAGACCCAGACCACCGCGGGGTAATCACTCAGCCGCACGGCACCGGCGGCCACCGCCTCATTGCAGGTCGAGTCGAAGCCGTATCCCGCGGCCGCCAGAGCGTCGGCGTGCTGAATCACGTAGTCGAACGTGTTGACCTTCCGCAGGATCGGGCGGCGCATGGTTCCCTGGGGGATGGTCTGCGTCGGATCCTGCGTCCGATCGACGCGGTCGAACGCGCTGACGATCAGCACGCGCGGTCCGGGCGTCCCTCGCACGCGTACCGCCAGCGTCTCGGAGGGCATGGATTCGCCGCCGGCGTTCGTTGCCGTAACGCGTATGTAGGTGGTCGTGTCGGGCGGCACGTCGGACAGCGTCGCGGCAAGCACATTTCCGACCGCGGTGCCGCCGTCGAACGCCCGGCCATCCGCCGATCGGTAAACCCGGTAACCCGTGGCGGCATGTCCGCTGGCGTCCCCCGTCGGCGGGGCGCTCCAGGAGACCACCACATTCCCCGAGGCATCCTGGATCGCACGGACGTTCTCGGGCGGATCAGGGAGGAAGACCGGCGGAACCGCGCTGCCGGGAAGGCTGCTGAGGAAGAGCACCATTCCCTGCAACGTGGAGCGGGCCACCGCGTTGCGAACCCTCGGGTCCAGCAGGTTGGCCGCATCCTCGACGTTGTCGTGGAAGGCGACCTCGACGATCGTCGCATCGAACTCGTTGTCATTGTTGTAGGTCGAGATCGCCCCGTAGGCCCCCGAGTAGGGAGTAACCGTGCTCCCCCAGGGATACTCGAACAGGTGATCTATCAGATGCATGTCGGAAGCGATCTTGTTGCCGAGGATCGTGGCATACTCGGTCTGATAGGTCGTCGGGGCCGAACTGCTCACCAGACACATCGTTCCCTTGGCCGAACAGGGCGGGCTGCACCCGGCCGCGTTCGTATGGTACTCGACATAGATCCGCCGCCACCGCTCGTTGTTCACCGTCGTGCGGTTCATGGCCGCCGCCCACCGCGCCGCGGTTCCGACGTTGTCGCTCCCATCGTCGCCGGTCCCATCCCAGATGCCCGGGTTCATGCCCACCGCGTTGTTCCCCGCCTCGCTGTGCGCCCAGTACCGCGAGCATTCCTCCTCGCGCGGAAAACCGCTGGGGCGCCCCGGGCCCGGCCGCGAAATGTCCCCCATGCCGTTACCGAACCGGATCGCATCGGCAATGACGACGCCCGCGTCCGGCGAGGCATTGGTGATCTCGACGTAGCCGGCGTTCCCCGCTTCGAGCCAGTACTCGCCGAGCCAGACCCACCCTTTGCCGACCATCCGGTGGTCCACGACCACCGAACTCACTCCGCCCGCGTGCCGGATGCGGTAAGTCTGACGCACGCGATCATCGCCGTCGCGGGCCCAGCAGTACACGGGCCAGAACCCCGACACGGGGATCATGGGGACGTAGCGTGCGGTGGCCGTCTGGGCCGGAGCAGCCGCAGCCCAGCGATAGGGAACCCCGCTGACGGTCGCACCGTTTTCGTAGTACTCCTGGGTAGCCGCGCTGTCGGCCCAGGTCCCGGAGTAGGTCACGCCCGGATCGTCGTTGTCGAGCACGACTTCTTCGCTGCGGTATCCCACCGGTCGAAACGGCACCACCGTCGCCCCGGCGTTGAACAGATAATGCACCAGGTAGTTGAGCTGGTCGATGTTGCCATAGTCCTCCACCATGTCCAGCAGGAGCGGCCGCTGGAGATACCAGCTCGAACCAGCTGTCCAGCCGTGGCCCGCAGAGCAGTAGACGACCACGCCGCTGAGGGCGCCGGAGGGCTGGCCCCCGTGTGCCACCGGCCCGGCGATGCCCGCCGTGACAAGCTTTCCTCCCGCCGGCTCGGAGCCCGGGAGGGGTGGCGCGGCGGTTTCGCGCACCGCTGCCTCGGCGCTGGCCGCGTGCCCGCCAACGACCATCAACTCGACTGGTGCGTAGTCCCCCTCCCTTCCGATCCGGGCCTGGATTCGTATGCCCCCGGCAAGCCGGCCGGGATCGATCGCGTTGGCGAACGCCTCCTGCACCCGCTCGACCCAGGCTTCCCCGGCCCGGACCACGTCGAATCCCTCGGGCAGGCTGATGGCAACTTCAACGCCTACGACCGTGTACTCCAAACGATCCACGGTCGTGCCCTCCGGCAGCAACGGCCGGCCCCCTTCATCGGGCGCCAACAAGACCGTCTCGACAATTGACGACCAAGCCGGCCCTGACGCACCCATCGCGGCCGGGATGCAGAGGGCCATCAGCACCATGCCGGCGATCGCTCCGGTGCATCGCCCGGCCCGCACTCGCCAGATACGCATGCCCATCCGGACTCCTTCCCCTTACTCGGTCGGTAACGTAAGATCGGGATACCCCGTTTGCTTCATCCTACCCGCTCCGCTGGCGCAGTCCAATGGCCTTGCCGAGGTACGCGGACCCTCCCGGCAACCGCGCGAGCACTCCTCCCGAGGCCCCGCCCGCGGTGGACGCGCGGATCCCCCGCCGCTAGGCTGAGCGTCGGAGGATCAAGCGGAACCTCGCATGTCGGCGGCCGGACCAGCATTCGTAATCGACCCCTTTGTGCCGGCCTATCTTGTGCCTGCCAACCGGGCCCGGCTGGCGGACAAGGTGACCGCCGCGTTGGAAGGACTGCGCCGATGCCGGGCGTGTCCTCGCTGCTGCGAAGTCAATCGGACCGATAACCAGACGGGGGTCTGCGGGACGGGTCGGCATGCGATCGTGGCGTCTGCCGGGCCACACTACGGCGAGGAGGCCTGCCTGGTCGGGCGGCACGGCAGCGGCACGATCTTCTTTTCGATGTGCAACCTCCGCTGCGTCTTCTGCCAGAACTGGGACATCAGTCAGCAGGGCGCCGGGCGGGTGATGACGGCGCGTCAGATCGCCGCCTTGGCTCTGGACCTCCAGGCGGCCGGTTGTCACAACATCAACTTCGTCACGCCCGAGCATGTCGTGCCGCAGACGGTCGAGGCTATTGCCGAAGCCGTCGAGATGGGCCTGCGGATTCCGATCGTTTACAACACGAGTGCCTACGACTCGGTCGAATCCTTGCGGCTGCTGGAGGGCCTCGTGGACATCTATATGCCGGACTTCAAGTTCTGGTCGCCGGGCAACTGCCGGAAATACCTCGGCGCCCGCCTCTACTCCGCCTACGCCCGGGAGGCGATCGCGGAAATGCACCGTCAGGTGGGTGTTCTCAAGATCGGACCGGATGGCATCGCGCGGCGGGGTCTGCTGGTTCGCCACCTGGTCGTCCCGGGCCTTCTTGGGGACTCGGCAGAGATCTTCCACTGGCTGGCCAGGGAGATCTCACCCGATACGTTCGTGAACATCATGGGCCAGTACCATCCGGACAACCAGGTCGGACGCACGGTTCGCACGGCTCGGAGCAATACGGTCCGGTACCCCGAGCTGAACCGCCGGCCGACGGTCGAGGAGATCCGCGCCGCCTATGCCGCTGCGCGGGAGGCCGGTCTGTGGCGTTTCGACGAACCATGCCCGTAACGCATCCGGATCACCCGAGGCACGACACGGCGCGCGTCGGTGCCGGCTAGGCAGGTCGAGGCGGGACGGGCGCGCCCGGGTGCCTACCCGGAAGTGGCGGCAGCAGCGCGGGGCGGCCGGAGATTCCTCCCGTCCCGGATGCGAGTCGCGATGCTTGGACTGGCGTGGGTGTGGCTCGGCGCGCTGCCGGGCTGCGCGCCGGGACTGCACCACCAGGGAGCAAGACCGATGGGCCGATTCACCTACGACCACGGCGGCATTGTCCGGGGCCCCCGCGATCAAAAGCGCATCGCCCTGATCTTCACGGGCGGCGACTTCGGCGAGGGCACCGCATCGATCCTCGATGCCCTCGGCCGGCGGGGCATCAAGGCGTCTTTCTTCGTGACCGGCGATTATCTTCGCAATCCGAATCACCATCCGTATCTCCGCCGGATGGTGGCCGACGGGCACTATCTCGGCCCGCACTCGGATTCGCACCCGCTGTACTGCTCCTGGGAAAATCGGGCCCACACGCTGATCACCGAGGAGGCGTTCCGCGCGGACATCGAGAAAAACCTGGCCGACCTCGCCGCGTTCGGCCCTTCCCGCTCGGAGATGCGGTTCTTCATCCCCCCTTATGAGTGGTACAACGAGCAGATCGTCAAATGGGCCTCCCGGCTGGGCCTGGTCCTGTTCAACTTCACGCCAGGATCGCGCTCGAACGCCGATTGGGCCCCGGACGACCATCCGAGTTACCTGCCTTCGGAAAAGATCTACGAAAGCATTCTTACGTTCGAAGCCACCCAACCGGACGGGCTGAACGGCTTCCTGATGCTGCTGCACCTTGGGTCGGGTCCCGGTCGCACCGACAAGATGCACCCGCGGGTAGGCCCGCTTGTCGACGAACTCCACAGCCGGGGCTATGAATTCGTTCGGGTCGATGACATGCTGGCCGGCGCCGTCCCGGGTACGTGATCACGTGAGCGCTTCGGCGCGGGAGCGGCGATACCGCCCGGGCGCTTGGACCTGGCCCGGTCTGCGAACGCACGTGCGCAAACGGCCCGACGGCGCAGAGCACACCGAGGCTCGTTGCTCGTGGCGGGGGCGGCGCCCTTTCGCGATCTGCGCCGTCCTGCGTCTGGCGGCCCGGATCTGACGGCCGCACTGGATCAGAGCACATCGCGCTGCCTGGGTGCGGGCCGATTCCTTCGCGTCCGCGGCGACTGGACCCGTTGGGGAAGACGTAAGCTCTGATAGACCAACCAGTTACGATCTTTCAAGAAAACCGGGTGGACTTGACGCCCGTCAAGGCCACCCAGGCCTGTTCGCCCGATACTGTTCATCGAAATCGCACGTGCGGATAGCAATGCTTCGCGGCACTGGCATTCTGGTGAGCTTTATGGGCGTTCGGTCTTCGGTGCTGAACGGCTACGACGACCGGGACGGCCCGGTGCCGGCGGCCCGAAGGCCCGCGCCACGGTTCTCTTACGCGTGCCCGCAGGCACTATGGGATTCGGTCCCCGAGTGCAGGAGTCACACGCCATGGTCGGTAACGGATTGAAGGCTCTGTTCGTATTCAGCCTGGTGGCGGCGATCGCCATCACGCTCATCGGCGGATGGTACACGTATGAGGCGGCTCCGCCCTACCCGGGGCAGGTCGTTGCGGCGGACAGCGGAGAAGTCCTGTTCGACAGGGAGGCGCTCCTGGCCGGGCAGGCGGTCTGGCAGAAGTACGGCCTGATGGACCTCGGTTCGGTCTGGGGGCACGGAACGTACCGGGGAACGGAGTTCACGGCTGAGACGCTGCATCAGATCGGGCAGCATATGCGCGACCATCATGCCGGCGCCTTCGGGTCGCGCGAATACGCCGCGCTGAAGCCGGAGCAGCAACGAGAGGTCGACTATCAGACGATCCGAGAGCTGAAAGAGAACCGTTACGACGCCACGACGGACCGGCTCACGCTGACCCCGGCGCAGGTGACAGCCCTCCGGGCCGTGCGCGCACACTACGACCGCGTCTTCTCCGAGGGCGTACGGGACGCCAACATCAACCCGCGCGTGATTGAGAGCGCGGAGGACCGCCGGAACCTCGCCGACTTCTTCTTCTGGACCGCCTGGTGCGCCGGTACGCAGCGACCGGGCAAGGGCCTGACGTACACGAACAACTGGCCGCCGGACCGCAGCGTCGGCAACGACATAGCGCCGGCCGCCGTAGGCTGGTCGATCGCCTCACTGCTGGGTTTGATGCTGGCGACGGGGCTGGCAGTGTTCATGTTCTTCCGGCTCGACTTCCACAAGGATCTCGAAGGGCTCGAACTGGACAGCACGATCGGCCAGCGTCTGGTCCGCGCGCCCATTTCTTCAAGTCAGCGCAAGGCCGCGAAGTTCTTCGTGGTCGTGGTCGGCCTTCTGCTGGCTCAGCTCTGCATGGGCGGCCTCATGGCCCATTACACCGTCCATCCGTCCTCGTTCTACGGTCTCGATTTCATCCCCAAGTTCTTTGCTTACAACATGGTCAAGAGCTGGCATCTCCAGCTCGCGATCTTCTGGATCGCCGTGGCCTGGGTCGGGTCGGCGTTGTATCTCGGCCCGATCGCCGGCGGGCGCGAGCCGGTACGGCAGGGCCTTCTGGTGGACATCCTCTTCGGGGCGGTCGTTTTCGTGGCCGTGGGGTCGCTGATCGGTACGGCCCTGGGCGTCAAGGGTCTGGGCGGACGATTCTGGTTCTGGATCGGCCACCAAGGCTGGGAGTTCCTGGAGCTCGGCCGGCTCTGGCAGATCCTCCTGTTCGTCGGTCTGATCGCCTGGCTCGTGCTGGTCGTTCGGAGCGTCCGCCCGCACCTGCGTAAGGGCGCCGACCGCTGGGGCACCGTGCCCTTCTACACCTACTCGGCCATCGCGGTGGTATCGTTCTTCGCCTTCGGCCTGTTCTACAACCCGCGGACGCACCTGACGGTCGCGGACTTCTGGCGGTGGTGGGTCGTCCACACCTGGGTCGAGGGCGTTTTCGAGTTCTTCGCGGCCGCCGCGATCGCGTATGTCGTCACGGTCCTCGGCCTGGCGCCGAAGAAGAAAGCCCTGCGCGCCGCCTACCTGACGGCCAGTCTGGCGCTGTTCTCGGGCGTGATCGGCGTCGGCCACCACTACTACTGGTTCGGGGATCCCGACCTCTGGATCGCCCTCGGCGGCGTCGTGTCCACTATGGAGCCGGTGCCGATCCTCCTGCTGCTCATCAAGGTCGCCCTGGAGGCCAAAGGCTCGGTCGCCACCCAGGAACACTTCGCCTTCAAGTGGCCGCTCATGTTCATGGGGGCCTCCTCGCTCTGGGCGTTCCTCGGTGCCGGGGTCTTCGGGTTCATCATCACCACCCCCGTCATCAACTACTACGAGCATTCGACCTACCTCACGATGAACCACGGCCACACGGCCCTGTTCGGCACGTACGGGATGCTTGCGATCGGGCTCATGCTGTTCGCCCTTCGGGGCATGGTCCGGCCGGAACGATGGTCCAACGGGCTCCTGAAGTTCGCGTTCGTCGCGACGAACGGCGGCCTGATGGCCATGGCCGTTTTGACGCTCATGCCGGTCGGCTTCATCCAGGCCCGCGCGTCCTACATTCACGGGCTGTGGTACGCCCGAAGCCCGGCCTTCTACGAGGAGCCGTGGGTGAAGTTCATCGGCCAGTGGCGCATCGTACCCGACCTGGTGATCATCGCGGGCGTGTTGGCCCTGGTGATCTTCGTCGCCAGGGCGTTCATCCACCTCAAGCCCGTCGGCGTTCCGGACGGCGGCCAGATCACCATCCCGCCTGCTGAGGGGCAGGGCCTGGAGGGCTCTCGTCCGATCGGTCGGCCGCGCGAGCCGGTACCCGCGTAGCGCGCGCCGGCGGTGCTGGCACGAACCGCGCGGCGGCAAGGACGGCCCGAACCGGTCAGTGAAGGTGGCTGATGATGACGCAACGGCAATCGGGAGCGCCGGGGGCGAACCCCGCCGGGGAGCGCGGCACGGATCCGGAGGTCCGGCGCGATCTCAGGACGCTCGCCCGCTTCATCGAGCTGTACTGCCACCGGAGACACCGGGATTCCGCGAAGGCGCCCGCCCGGCTGAAGACCCACGACGTCGCAATGATCCATGGCCGGCCGCTCCGCTTGTGCTCCGAATGCACGAAGCTGCTGGCTCATTCGTTCGTCAAACGCAGCTCTTGCCCCATGGATCCCAAGCCGGCGTGCAAGCACTGCCCGAACCACTGTTACCACCCGGAGTACCGCGCGCGGATCCGCGAGGTGATGAAGTATTCCGGCCGCCGGATGCTTCTCAGGGGCCGGGTGGACTACCTGTTTCATCTGTTCCGTTGATCGGCGATTGGGCCGAGAACCGGAGGAAGGCGAAATTCCCATGAGCGAACTTCTCGACAATCGGTCACAGCGAATCCGCGTGCTCAAGGATGTCATCAAGGGGCTTCACGCAGGGCAGGCCCCCGAGCAGGTGAAGGAGCGGCTGGCAACCCTCGTCCGCCAGACGGATGCCTCCGAGATCGCGGCCATGGAGCAACAGCTCATGGAGGAGGGCATCACGGTTCACGAGATCCGCTCGATGTGCGACCTGCATGCGGCCGTGCTTCGTGACATCACGCAGCCGCCGCCCCGGGCCGATCTGGCTCCGGGGCACCCGGTGGACACGTTCCGGCGCGAAAACGATGCGCTGCGCGCTGCGGCCGCGAGCCTCCGCGCGGCCGTGGCGGACCTGCTTGCCGCCCCGGATACCGCCGCGCGGGTGGAAGCCACCGACCGCGCGCAGTCGGCGCTCAACGATCTCATGGACGTGGACAAGCACTATCGGCGCAAGGAACACCTGTTGTTCTCGTTCCTCGAGCGATACGGGATTACCGGGCCGTCCAAGGTGATGTGGGCCAAGGACGACGAGGTTCGCGCGGCGCTCAAGGACCTGGCCGGTGTGCTCGCAGGCATCCGCCGGTCCTTGCGGTCAGGCGCGCCGCCTCGGGCGGGCAACGAGAACGCGCGGCCCGACGACGCCGAAGCCGTGCGGCAGGCCGCGGACCGGGCGATGGAAGCCCTGCTCGGCATGATCGATAAGGAAGAGAACGTCCTGCTTCCGATGTCGCTCCAGACACTCACCGAAGGCGAGTGGGGCGAGATCTGGTCCCAGTCGCCGACGTACGGGTGGTGCCTCGTGGAGCCCCGCGAGGGCTATCGACCCCCGGCGGCCGCCGATCCGAAAGACGCCGGGGACGGACCGGGCCTCCGCGCCGTCTCCTTTCCGACCGGAAGCGTGACGCCCGAACAGTTGCAGGCGATCTTCTCCGGTCTTCCCGTGGACCTGACGTTCGTAGACGTCGACGACCGCGTCCGCTTCTTCTCCGAGGGCCCCGGTCGCGTGTTCCCCCGAAGCCGTGCCATCATCGGCCGCAAGGTCCAGCACTGCCATCCCCCCAGGAGTGTGGAGATCGTGGAGCGGATCCTGTCCGACTTCCGCGCGGGCCGGCAGAGTGCTGCCGAGTTCTGGATCAACCACCACGGCCGCTTTGTGCATATCCGATACCTCGCCCTGCGCGACGGTCGGGGCGAATACTTGGGTACACTGGAAGTTACCCAGGACCTGACAAGGCTGCGGACGCTCGAGGGGGAGCGGCGCCTGCTGGAGTACTCGGCCTGAGTGCCGGTGGGAATCCAACCTTGGGGTCCCGCTTCGCGGCAGCCGGAGAAGGGCCGCTGCGCGCAACCTTGGCGGACCGCCCCACCACAGACCGCCGGACATCAATGACTATCGGGCTGCCTGGCGGCCCTATCGGGTCCCTTCCGGCTCCGAGCGCAGCCCGGCGGCGGGCCTGATGCGACGGGGCTTTGACCGGCGCGGGGAGCGCGCGGGCGGGTGCGGGGTCGTCGATGCTGGTCGACCACCGGCGGGACGTAAAGGCTCCCCCGGCCGTTCCCGATATCGATTGGGCGGTAAGCCGGGAGTGCCAATCCATTCGCAGACAACACACGGAAGCGATCGTGATCGACGGAATCCGGCTGAGCCCGGAGGCGATACTGGAGACTCTGGAGAAGATGGACGCCGCCTGCGATGGGCCGGCGTTCGAACGGCGCCGGGACGAGCGGGTTCCCTACCGTCGGCTCGGCCTGTTGCTGCACACCTTTCACCCCGACGTGACTCTGATTGTCCCTTCGCGGGACGTGAGCCTCTCGGGTTTCTCTTTCTTATATCGGAACCTTCTCTATCCCGGTACGAACTGTGTGGCCGAACTTATCGCGCCCAACGGGCAGACCGTCAGGATCAGGGGCAAAGTCGTACGTTGTCGCCATGTGCGCGGGATCGTGCACGAAGTGGGGGTCCGGTTTGATCGCCGGTTGGATGAGGTGTGACCGGAGTGGGTGATGTCAACGTCCGGGACGAAGTGAGGTAGTTTTTTCTCGGTCCGCTGCCCGGGCGTGCCTTCCCCAAGGGTGCACCAGTAAAGTCAAGTGACCGCTGAGCCGATACAGGAAGGGGGAAACGACCGCCGGAACTCGCCCAGGCGGCGCCCGCCCCGCGCGAGCGCAGGCCCGGGGTCTTCATGGATACTCTGGTGATATTCAGCCCGCAGGTCGGACGTGTCGCAGTCTTTGTTGGTCATCGACGATAGCCCTGATATCCACTGCCTGCTCGACGTACGGCTGAGGGAGGAACGGGTGACGATCCATCACGCCACGAGCGGCCCCGAGGGGCTGCAACTGGCGCGCGAACGGCAGCCCGATCTCATCCTCTTGGATGTGGTCATGCCAGGCATGGGGGGCTTCGACGTCTGCCAAGAGCTCAAGACCGACCCAGCGACGGCGGACATCCCCGTCATCTTTCTGACCGGAAGCTCCGACTCCGTGAACAAGGTGAAGGGACTGGACCTCGGGGCTGTGGATTACATCGTCAAGCCCTTCGACGTGGCGGAGCTGCGGGCCCGCGTACGCGCGGCTCTGCGTACCGTCCGATACCAGAAGCTCCTGGCCCAGCAGGCCCAGATCGACGCGACGACGGGACTCTGGAACCGCGCCCACTTCGACCGCCGCATTCGTGAGGTCTTGTCCCTGTGCAGCCGGCATGCCCGTATCGCCAGCCTGGTGATGATGGACATCGATCGTTTCAAGAGCATCAACGACAGCTACGGCCACCCCTTCGGCGATCGCGTTCTGGAGTACGTCAGCGAGACCATCCGCTCCACGAGCCGCGCGTCGGATATCCCATGCCGTTACGGCGGCGACGAGCTGGCCATCATCCTCCCGGACACGGACCTCTCCAGCGGCCGCGCCTACGCTGACTCCCTGCGTCGCCGCGTGGCGGAGACTCCCTGGAAGCATCGCGAAGCCGCGATACAGATCACGATCAGCCTGGGGGTAAGCTGCTCGGCACAGGGCGACGGCGCCGAGGCCGCCGAGGCTCTGATCCATCGAGCGGACCAGGCGCTCTATCACGCCAAGCAGACCGGTCGCAACCGGGTGTATGCCCTGCCGGCCGTTTGCGACTGCCCCGTGTAGGTCATGGCCCGCCTTTCGCCGCGGACCGCCTACCCGAGCGGCTCGGCGTCCTCGTCGACCTCCGCGGGCTCATGAGCACTCGGCGGTCCGGTCGGAGCGGCCGCGGACCGCATCGGCCCCAGGACGCAAACTCCCTCCGCCCCCAGCAACTCCGTAAGGGCCGCGATACATGCCGCGTCGGGGCGGACCCCGCACCGCCCGTTGCAGCGCACCGTGACGCGCAGCGCGGCAGGGGTGGTCACCTCGATGAAAAGGGGGCGGTCGCCGCGATGCCGGGCCACCACGTCGCGGATCTGGTGGAGCACAGGCTCGTCGGTCGCCGCTCCAAGGCGCAGGAGCAGACCGGTGGAGAGCTTTTCGTCGGCCAGCTCGATCGGAATGATCTCCGTGACCCGCAGGGAAGGCTGTTCGCGACGCCGATCCACCTGGCCGCGGCAGAACACCACCTTGTCCAGGCCGATGACCGGGGCGAGCCGCTCAAGGTCGGAGGGAAACACGACCACCTCGACCTGTCCGGCGAGGTCCTCGAGAGTGATGAAGCCCATCTTCGCCCCCGCGTTGCGGCCGCTCTTGGTGGGCACGGTTCGGAAGCGCGTAATGATCCCCCCCAGGGTCACCTCGTCTCCGTCCGCGTAGCGCACCAGGTCCACCGTACGGGTGCTGGCGTACTTCGAGAGCGCCTGAACATGAGGCACCAGGGGATGCGACGTGACGAAGAAGCCCAGGGTGGCGCGCTCGTGTGCGAGCATCTCCGCCTCGCTCCACTCCTCGTTCGGAATGGCCGGCGACGGCCGGACGACCGGGCCGGCCAGGGCGTCGAAAAAGCACATCTGGCCGGAGCAGCGATCGGCGTGAGCGGCAGCCCCCGCCTGCATCGCCGCATCGAGCACGCTCATGAGGCCCTTCCGCATCGCGCCGGTGGAATCGAAAGCCCCGCACTTGATGAGGGCCTCGATCACCGCCCGGTTGCAGATCTGATGATCCACACGCTCACAGAAGTCGAACAGGTCGCGGAACGGGCCGCCCGCCTGTCGCGCGTTCAGGATGGCGCCGACGGCCTTCTCGCCGACCCCCTTGATCGCCCCGAGGCCGAACCGGATGGCCGCCTTTCCTCCCTCGCGGACGACTGTGAAGTCGAGGTCGGAAGTGTTGATGTCCGGAGGCTTGATGGGAATGCCCATGTGCCGGCATTCCTCGATGTACTCCGGGAGCTTGCGCGTGTTGTTCTTCTCCGAGGTCAGCAGCGCCGCCATGAACTCGACCGGGTAGTGGGCCTTCATGTAGGCCGTCCGGAAGGCCACCAGCGCGTATCCGGTCGAGTGGGCCTTGTTGAACGCGTATCCCCCGAAGCGGAGGATGTCCTCGAAGATCTGGGCGGCGGTCTCCTCGGAAAGACCGTGCGCCACGGCCCCGGCGATGAACGGCTCGCGCTCCGCGTCGATCATCGCCGTCTTCTTCTTGCTGATGGCCTTGGCGAGCCGGAATGCCCGCTTGAGTTCGATCCCGCCCAGGCGGTTCACCAGGCGCGACACCTGCTCCTGGTAGACCATGATCCCGTAGGTCTCGGCGAGCACCTCGGCGATGATCGGGTGCGCCGCTACCCACGGTTCGCCGTGCTTGCGAGCGATGTACGCCTCGATGTTGACCATCGGCCCCGGACGGAAAAGCGCGTTGGCTGCGATGAGGTCCTCGATGCGGTTGGGACGCATCTTCATCAGGACGTCGCGCATCCCGGCGGACTCGAACTGGAATACACCGCGGGTGTCCCCGCGGGCGAACAGCTCGTACACCTTCGGATCCGTCAGATCCAGCCGATCGTAGTCGACCTCCACTCCGCGCAGCCGGCGGACGAGCTGCCGGGCCCGCTCCAGCATGGTAAGCGTCTCAAGCCCGAGAAGATCCATCTTCAGCAGGCCGACCTTCTCGACCGTCGTCCCGTCGTACTGGGTGACGATCTGGTCTTCATCCGGCGGCTTGTACAGAGGAATCAGGTCGTCGAGGGGACGCCGGGCGATGACCACGCCCGCCGCGTGGACCCCCGCATGGCGGGCCAGCCCCTCGAGCTTTCGGGCGATATCGAGAATGCGACGGACCTTCTCGTCCTGCTCGCACCGGCGGCGTAGCTCCGGTTCCGCCTCGAGCGCCTTGTCGATGGTGATCTTCAGCTCCGCCGGAATGAGCTGCGAGAGCCGGTTCGCTTCGTCGAAGCCCAGGCCGAGTACGCGCGAGACGTCCTTGACCGCCGCCCGGGCCTTCAGCGTCCCGAACGTGATGATCTGGGCTACGTGCCCGTACTGGCGACGGACGTACTCGATGATCTCCGGGCGCCGCTCCTGGCAGATGTCCAGGTCGATGTCCGGACGTTCGTCACGGTCGGGATCCAGAAACCGCTCGAAGTAGAGCCCGTACCGAAGGGGGTCGGGGCTGCTGATCCCCAGACAGTAGGCTACCACGGAGCTGCACGCCGATCCGCGGGCCCCGCACGGGATCCCCTGGGAGCGTGCATACTGCACGATATCCCACACGATCAGAAAGTAGCTGGAAAACCCCTTGCTCGCGATCACGCCGAGCTCATACTCGATCCGCTCGCGGACTTCGTCCGTCAGTTCGGGATAGCGGCGGCGGGCGCCCTCGTACACCAGCTCGCGCAAGAACTCCTCGGGCCTGCGGCCGCCCGGGGGGGTGTAGAGAGGCGTGTGCACCTGCGTGAAATCCAGCTCCACGTTGCACAGCTCTGCCACACGCAGCGTATTGCTCACGGCCTCTGGATAGGCCGAGAACAGCTGGCGCATCTGCTGAGGCGTTTTCAGATAGAACTGATCCGTCTCGAACCGGAACCGGTCGGGGTCGTCGAGCTTCTTGCCCGTGCTGATGCAGCACAACACGTCATGCGCCTGAACATCGTCGTGGCTCAGATAGTGCACGTCGTTGGTGGCGATCAGCCCTACGCCCAGGCGTCGGGCAATCTCCGCCAGCTCCGGATTGAGCTCCTTCTGTTCGGGCAGCTCATGGTCTTGGATCTCGATGAAAAACCGATCCGGTCCGAAGATCTCCAGATAGCTCCGGGCGGCATCCTCGGCCGCCCGCCGATTCCGGGCGACCAGCGCCTGCGGAACCTCGCCGCCCAGACAGGTACTCGTGCAGATCAGTCCGCCGCTGTATTCCCGCAGCAGCTCCTTGTCCACGCGCGGGCGGTAGTAGAACCCCTCGCGGTAAGCGCGACTGGTGAGCTTGAGCAGGTTGTGATAGCCCTCCCGGTTCATGGCCAGGAGCAGCAGATGGTAGCTGGCCTCCGCGATCCCCCGCGCCTCGCGTTCCCGCCGGTCGCCCGGAGCGATGTACACCTCGCAGCCCAGGATCGGCTTGATGCCGGCCTTGAGGGCCGCCTGGTAGAACTCGATCGCTCCGAACAGGTTGCCGTGGTCCGTCACGGCCACGGCAGGACTGCCCTGCTCCTTGACGCGGGCGACCAGGTCGGGGATCCGGGTAGCTCCGTCCAGCAGGCTGTAGTGGGTGTGAACGTGCAGGTGGACGAACGCGTCTGACACCGGCGAACTGCCTCCGTGCGGGCCGCGGCAGCGCGACGCGGCGGCAAGCATCCTGGGAGTTGCCCCTTCGTTGACAAGGCGATGCTATCTCCCGGCCGGCGCCGTGTCAACGTAAACGGACCGGCCGCGCCGGCCCCCTCGGCCAAGTGTCGCCGCCAGCCGCTCTCGCGGCCCCCCCTTGTGGGCGGACGAGGCCACTGCCGCGAGCCGCCGGGCCGGGCTATAATGATGCGTTTGGCGGAATCCACTGACTTCAGAGCGCGGGTGCCTGTGTGAACGACGAATTCAAGCCCAGGTTGCGACCGGTGGAAGTCTTCCCGACCGAGCACGAAGGCCGCCGGATGATCCTCGTCCACGACCCCGCCGGCCTGGCCCGCGGAGTCCTCACGGTTACCGAGCCGGCGCTGTTCATCCTCTCGAAGTTCGACGGCCAGCACACCCTCCAGGAAATCCAGGATGACTTCCGCCAGGTGTTCGGGCAGCGGGTCAGCATGGAACAGCTCGAAGATCTCGCGGCCCAGCTCGACGAGCAACTCTTCCTCGACAGCCCGCGGTTTGACGAGTACGTCGCACGAAGCGAGCGCGAGTTCAACGAGGCCCCCACGCGACAGACCCAGCCCGATTCCGGGTTCGGTGTGGAGCTGCACCAGCTCCCGATCGCCCTCCGCGAGATCGTGGGCGAACCGAAGCCCGCTCCCGACGGCGGCCGCCTCGTCGCCCTGATTGCTCCGCACCTGGACCTGCGGCGCGGCCGCGAGTGCTACGCCGAGGCCTACCGACTCCTGGGCGCGGCCAACCACGCCGAGCGCTTCGTGATCCTGGGGACCAACCATTTCGGCCGGTCGGCTTCGGTGGTGGCAACCCGCAAACCGTTCGAGACGCCTCTGGGGACGGCCCCCGCCGACGGCGAGTTCCTCGAACGTCTGAACCGCCGCTGCGGCGTGGACCTGTGCGAGCGGCAGTACGACCATAAGCGGGAGCACTCCGTCGAGATCCAGGTGCTCTTCCTTCAGTACCTCATGTACCGTCGGCCCTTCCGGATCGTGCCGGCCCTGTGTCCGGACCCCTGCGGCCCTACCGGTACGGCCCCGATCGACGGACGCGGCGTGGACCTGAGAACGTTTGCAGAGGTCCTCGGCGACGAAATTGCCGCGGACCCGGTCCCGACCTGCATCATCGCAGGCGCGGACCTTTCGCACGTGGGCCGGCGATTCGGAGACGATTGCGAACTCACCGAGAGCTTTCTCAAACAGGTCGAACAGACCGACCGCGAGGCCCTCGGACACATCGAGGCCAACGAGCCGGAGGCCTTCCGGCGCTTCCTGGCCGAAACACAGAACCGCACCCGGGTGTGCAGCGCCGGTTCCATCCACGCCCTGATGACCGCCCTGAATCGGGCGTATGGACGCGACCGTCTGTCAACCCGGGTGCTCCGCTACCACCAGGCCGTCGACAAGGCCGCGCATACCTGCGTGACGTGTGCCGCGGTCGCGTTTACGCTGAAGGAATGAATGACGCCTCGGACAAGGCCCCTGCCACGGCCGCTACCAACGGGGACGCGGCCGGCTCCGGGCATGAGACGCTCGGCCTCGCTGGCCGCTTCGAGGATCTCCTCTCGGGTCGGCGCCGGGGCGCGGTGGCGGCGGCAACCCGCGCCATCCTCTGGTCGGCCTCGCAGGCATACCGTCTGGCCGTCTCGATCCGCAACACGTGGTACGACCTGGGGCTGGGGCTTGCCTCGCTCCCGGTTCCGGTCATATCCGTCGGGAATATCACGGTCGGCGGAACGGGCAAGACGCCGATGGTCATCTGGCTGGCCAATTGCTTGGCGGCCATCGGACGCAGGCCCGCGGTGGTCTGCCGGGGGTACAAGCGAAGCGCCCGCGGGCTCGCAGACGAGCTGCACCTCGTCCGCCTGCGTTGCCCTCGTGCGATCTGCATCGCCGACCCCGATCGCGTCCGCGGCGGCCGCCGTGCGATCGCCGAGGGAGCCGACGTACTCCTGCTGGATGATGGGTTTCAGCACCGACGTCTCCGGCGGGATCTTGACATCGTCCTGGTCGATGCCACCCGCCCCTTCGGCTACCGGCACCTCCTGCCGCGGGGCCTGCTCCGGGAGCCCGTTTCCTCCCTCCGGCGGGCCGGTGTGGTCGTCGTCACACGCGCGGACCAGGCGGATCCGTCTCACGTGGATTGCCTGCGGCGGGAGCTCGCGAGGCTCGCCCCGCAAACGCCGATCCTGCGGGCCGTTCATAAGCCCGCCGGCCTAGTCACCCTGGAGGGTCGGCCCGCAGATCTCCCCCCGGGGTCCCGGGAGGTCGTTGCCTTTGCCGCCATCGGCAACCCCGAAGCCTTCGACCTCACACTGCGGCAGATCGGAGTGCGCCTGAGCGGCGGCGTCACTCGCTTCCCCGATCATCACGCCTATACGCTCCGGGACTGCCAACGACTCTGCAAACTGTCCCAAGCCCGCGAGGCCGATCTCATCACAACGGAGAAGGACGCCGCCAAGCTCGCAGGGTTGAGCGTGAAATGGCCCCGCCCGATCCGGGCCCTCCGGGTCGACATCGAATTCCTCGATGAGGACGGTACAATCCTCACCCGTCTGATCGAGACGGCAATCGGTTCCTCCGAGGAGACGCATGCCCATCGACCGCTCGCGGCCCGTTGATCTTGCCCGGCTCAAGCTACGCTCCGTGCGCGACCGGCCCCACCTCGTGGACATAGGCCGCTTCGCCGGCGTCCCCTCGGAGGGCGTTTCGTTTGCGGCGTGGTTGGAATCGCTGCCCGACTACCTTGGAGCCCGTCGTCTGCGCGACGCGGTCCACGCCATCGTCCAGGCCCGTCGCGCCGGACGCCCGGTTGTGTTCGCGATGGGCGCCCACGTCGTCAAGGTCGGGTGCGGCCCCGTCATCATCGACCTGATCCAACGCGGGGTGATCACCGCGGTCGCCTGCAACGGCGCAACGGCCATCCATGATGTGGAGGTGGCGATGATGGGAGCCACCAGCGAAGATGTCGCTGCTTCGATCCGCGACGGCAGCTTCGGCATGGTCCGCGAGACGATGGCCTTCTTCGCAACCGCTGCCCGACAGGGATCCGGTCGCGGCGTCGGACTCGGCCGGGCAATCGGACGGCTGATTCTCCGCAGACGCTTCCCGTACGCACACCTGAGCATCCTCGCCGCGGCCACGCAGCTCGGGATCCCCGCAACCGTGCACGTGGCAATCGGCACCGACACGGTCCACATGGCCCCGCAGGCGGACGGAGCACGGATCGGCGAGGCGTCTCTGACGGACTTCCGGCGGCTCTGCGGCGTCGTTGCGCAACTCGGCGCGGCCCGACCCGGTGAAACCGGGGGGGTCTGGTGCAACGTAGGCTCGGCCGTCATCCTGCCCGAGGTATTCCTGAAGGCCGTTGCGGTCGCCCGCAACCTCGGTGCCGATCTCGACGCCATGACCACGGTGAACGTGGATATGCTCCGCCACTATCGTCCCGCACAAAACGTGCTCACACGGCCGGTGGCGGAGGGCCGGGGCCTGGATCTCGCGGGTCATCATGAGATTTTGCTGCCCCTGCTGCGCCAGGCAATCATTGAAGCCGCAACCGATACCCCGAGGCGCACTCCCGCACCGCCGGGGAAGCGGGGTAGCGCCTGCGCCGACGGTGCCATTCGCGATGGCAAGAGATGACCGGACATCCATGCTTGGCTGTATGGTCGTATCCAGCGTGAGGACGCCATGTCCAACCGTGCCGTCTTCTTCGACCGCGACGATACGCTGATCGAAGACCCGGGCTATCTGAACGATCCCGAGGCCGTCCGACCGATCCCCGGAGCGCCCGAGGCGGTCCGCGCCTTGCGCGAGGCCGGATACCAGATCATCGTCGCGACGAATCAATCGGGCCTGGCCCGCGGACTGCTCGACGAACCGACGCTCGAGCGGGTGCACGAGCGCATGCGCCAACTGTTCGCCGAACGGGGCGCTTTGATCGACGCGATCTACTACTGCCCCTATCTCGAAGGCCCCGAGGCGACCGTCGAGGAGTACCGCCGTCCCAGCGACTTGCGCAAACCGGCCCCCGGCATGTTCCTGCGGGCCGCCCGCGAGCGGAACATCGACCTGTCTGAGTCCTGGTCCATCGGGGATTCCGACCGCGACACCCAGGCCGGCCGGGCCGCCGGATGTCGGACGATTCAGCTCCTTCGCAAGGGCCGCCCTGCTCCGACCGCCCAGGCGGATTACTGCGCCGCCACGCTGGACGAAGCCGTGCGGATCATTCTCGCTGCGCCTCCAAGGCCCGCCGGCCCGTCCGGCCTCGATGGCCTCGAACGGATCGCCCACCATCTCCAGGAGATTGGCCAGCAGCTTCGGACCTGGGACCGCCGGATGGCCATGGCCGATTTCACGCTTTCAAAGCTCGCCGGCACCATAGCGCAGATCTTCGCGGCCGCCGCGGGCTTCTGGGCCCTGATGGGGACGATCGATCCCCCGCCGGGAGTCGTGATCTCGTCTCGATGGTTTGCGGCCATCTTCCTCCAGTTGCTGGCGCTGACCTTCTTTCTGCTGCATCGCCAGCGATAGGTCCGCCCGCCGGAGGTCCACACGGGCGGGGTTCCGGGTGGCTCTTCGCTTGACATATTGTGGTATCGTGATATATTGACCTATGATGGTGATTGCGGAAGACCGGCCGATTCCGGATGCGGTGCTGGAGCAGGCCGCGGGCGCCATGCGCGTCCTGGCTCACCCGCAGCGGCTGCGGATCTGCGAACTCCTGGGGCGGGGCAGGTTCTCGGTCGGCCAGCTTGCGGAGCGGCTCGGAACGTCCCAGAACGCCGTGAGTCAGCACCTGGCAATCATGCGGGCGCATGGGATCGTAGCCCCCCGCCGGGATGGCAGGAGCGTCTACTACCGCATCATTCATCCGGGCGCCGGATGGCTGCTCGGCTGTATCCGCCGCCATGCCGCCCGGCCCGGTCGTCGCTGACCTGTGGCCCCGATCTCGTAGCGGGCGATGGCCCGGTTTGCCCGGGGCACGCCAGCCGCGATCGATCGCGGCCGCGCCGGAGCCCGTCCCGACGGCCGCGGCGTCCCTCGGTCGGTGCGGCAGGGACTTACGAGAACGGAAGTTAACACAGGCGCGCCGGGACCGGCCCGGGCGCAATCCACAGGAGAAACTGCCCATGCCCGGAACAAAGCTGGTTATCATCGGAGGTGTCGCCGGCGGCGCCACCGCCGCCGCTCGTGCCCGGCGCCTGAGCGAAGAGGCCGAGATCGTGCTCCTGGAGCGCGGTCCCTACGTCTCATTCGCCAACTGCGGGTTGCCCTACTACATCTCCGGCGAAATCTCCAATCGCAGCGCCCTGCTCGTCCAGACCCCGGAGCGTCTCAAGGCCCGTTACAACATCGACGTCCGGGTCCACCATGAGGCCATTGCGGTCGACCGGGTGCGCAAGTCGGTCACCGTTCGAAACCTGGCGGACGACCGAACGTACACCGAACCCTACGACTACCTGATTCTTGCCCCGGGAGCCGCGCCGCTCCGCCCCGCCTTGCCAGGCGTCGACCACCCCCGTGTGTTCACGCTTCGCAGCATCCCGGACACCGATCGGATCAAATCGGCCCTCGACGCCGGCTCTCGCTCGGCCGTGGTGGTAGGCGGAGGATACATCGGTCTCGAGATGGCCGAGGCCCTGCGCCGACGCGGACTTCACGTCGATCTGGTCGAGGCCCTCGACCAGGTGATGCCGCCGCTCGATCGGGAGATGGCTGCGGATGTTCACCGGACCCTCCTCCGGAACGGCATCCGCCTGCGCCTGGGCGATTCCGCCCAATCCTTCGCGGATGAGGACGGGCGGGTGCGGGTCTGTCTGCGAAGCGGCGCGGCAATTGCCGCGGACATGGTCGTGCTGTCCATCGGCATCCGACCGGAGTCCGAGCTGGCCCGCAAGGCGGGGCTCGACGTGGACGAGCGCGGCGGCATCCGCGTCAACGACCGCATGCAGACCTCCGATCCGGCGGTCTACGCCGTCGGTGACGCGGTCACCGTCAGGGACCCGGTTACGGGCCTCGACGCCATCCTTCCGCTGGCGGGCCCGGCCAACCGCCAGGCGCGAATCGCTGCCGACAATATCTTCGGCCGCGGCGAGCGGTACCGGGGAACCCTGGGGACGGCTATCGTTCGCGTGTTCGACCTCGTGGTGGCAATGACCGGCGCAAATGAGAAGACCCTCCGCAGGGCGGGCCTCCAATACGAGAAGATCTACATCCATCCGAATCAGCACGCCGGATACTACCCGGGCGCCATGCCGATGAGCCTCAAGCTCCTCTTCGCCCCGCCGGAGGGGCGCATACTCGGTGCCCAGATCACAGGGCGCGAGGGCGTGGACAAACGGATTGACGTCCTCGCGACGGCGATGCATGCCGGCTTGACCGTCTTCGATCTCGAGCACCTCGAACTCGCCTATGCACCGCCATTCGGAGCGGCCAAGGATCCCATCAACATGGCCGGGTTCGTCGCGTCCAACGTCCTTCGTGGCGACGTGGCCATCGCCCATGCCGACGCCTTGGGCGATGCCCTTCTGCTGGACGTTCGTGAGCCCGCGGAGCACCAGGCGGGAGCGATCCCCGGCTCGAAGCTGATCCCCCTGAACCAGCTCCGGGCCCGCCACAGCGAACTTCCCACGGATCGTCCTGTTGTCGCGTACTGCCAGGTGGGCCTTCGGGGCTACCTGGCCGCACGGATTCTCCGGCAGCTCGGCTATGACGTGCGGAACCTGTCGGGCGGATACCGAACCTGGTCGGCCTTCAACCCGCCGCCCGTAACGGAGCCCTGCCCCCCACCGGAACCGCCCCCCGCGAATGACCGGGGCGAGACGGTGCGGCCCGGATCGCCGACGCCCCCGGGTAAACCCGATCCGGCCTCCTGCGTAACGCTCGACGTTCGGGGCAAGCGGTGCCCCGGGCCGATCGTGGGGATGACCCAGGCGCTCCAGGAAGTGCCGCCCGGGGGGGTCCTGCGCGTACTCTCGGACGATGCCGGCTTCGCCGCCGATGTGGCGGCCTGGTGCCGCACCGCAGGAAACGAGTTGCTCGGCCTCGAGCGCGCGGACGGTCACTGTATCGCGACGATCCGCAGAAGCGCATGCGCGCCGGCTTCCTCGGGTTCGGCGGCCGCGCCTCGCAGTACGGACAAGACGATCATCGTGTTCTCGAACGATCTCGACCGCGTGTTGGCGTCCTTCGTGATCGCCAATGGTGCCGCCGCCATGGGCCAGAAGGTGACCATGTTCTTCACCTTCTGGGGGCTGAACGTTCTGCGTCGTCCCGATCCTCCGCGCGTGAGTAAACGCCTCCTCGACCGCATGTTCGGCTGGATGATGCCGCGAGGACCCGCCCGGCTGACACTCTCGAAGATGCACATGGGCGGGCTGGGCACCGCATTGATGAAACACGTGATGCGGAGCAAGGCGGTCCCTTCCCTGCCGGACCTCATGGCTCAGGCCCGCGCGGCCGGCGTCCGCATGGTGGCCTGTAGCATGTCGATGGAGGTCATGGGCATCGGACTGGAGGAACTGGTTGATAACGTTGAGGTCGGCGGCGTCGCGGCCTTCCTGGCCAGCGCGGACGCCTCAAATGTAACGCTCTTCGTGTGACGACGGGCGCCCAAGACGCCCGTACACCCACGAACCCGGCAGGCCTTGGCGGCACCCACGGCTTCAGGGCCGGGCGTCATCTTCCGAACCTCCAGACACAAGCCGCACGCTCCGCGGCGGGGCGCCGCTCCGCTGGGGCTGACCGATAAACAGGAGCGCTGCCGGGGCGTTGACATCGGGCGCCAACCAGGCTCTAATACCTGTGGCGCACATGCGGGGCCGTAGCTCAGTTGGGAGAGCGCTTGCATGGCATGCAAGAGGTCGTGAGTTCGAATCTCATCGGCTCCATTGATCATAACTCACGCCGAACGCGACAGTTGTGTACCTGCCTCTCCGGGTTCAGCGTGGCGAAGCAGCGGTTTTGGTCCGAAGCGCGCTGCGCGCAACGCGCCGAGGCCGGACGATGCCGCGGAAAAAGGGAGTGCCCGCCTATCGCCGACGAATCACTCGCGGCCGTCAGATGGCGGTCGCCACTCTGTACGATGCCGGCACGAGACGCCGACGTGATGTGTGGTTTGGTGACTGCGGGAGCCCGGAGAGTCGCGCCCAGTCCGCCCGCGTGCTCGCCCAATGGGAGGAAAGCGGCCGCCGGCTACCGGGGCCCAGGCCGCCGATCCGCATCGCGGCCGGCCCAGGTAGGCTTGCACCTCGTCCTGAAGCGCCTCGGTCTGCATTCGCCGCGGCCCCTGACGGGCCGACTCCTCCAGTTGATCACGGACCACCCGCCGTGCCTCGTTCCAGGCCCGCTCGTCGTGCCGGTTGCCGATCCCACCTGGTTCGGTTGGAGTAACCATCGGTGTGCCTCTTGGGAAAAACGCCTTGTTCACGACTCAGGAGGACGCCCCCTTCTTTTCCGAATTCCCGCAAGATTTAGAGAGTACCTCTGCGGAGCCCCGTCCCCGACCCGCCGTGAGCCGAAGATCGCATGAGAAAGCTCCCTGCTATGCGGCGCGATCCCCGTCCCCCAACCTTGCCGCCTCAAGCGTCTTGCTCGGTGTTCCTGGCCGGGCACCGACAGCGAGAGCGACACACCACGGGCATAAGCAAGAGCGGCGATTGGTGCGCGAGCACGACGGTTTCCGATTTGCTCGTAACCGGTTAGCTGGAGGTCACACGTGGGGAGGCTGACAAGGAGAGGATTCCTGCGGCATGCCGGAGAGGCAAGTATCGCGATAGGGACGTCGCGGCTGCTGACCGGATGCACAGCGGCATTACCCATCATCCCGGAGACGCCAACCGCCGAAGGAGCCCGCGTTGCGATCGTCCGGGGATCAGACTTGGCGGCGATGGCACGCGACGCTTTGGACGCCTTCGGTGGGGCTGGCGCGTTTGTCAACACCGGCGAGACCGTGTTCATCAAGCCCAACTTCGGCGCGGTGGGGATTGTGAAGTACAACCCCATCACCAAGGGTGATGCCGTCAAACCGGAGATTGTGATCGCCGTGGCGGAGGAGTGCCTCAAAGCCGGGGCCTCCATGGTCACCATCGGCGAGGCCGGGCAGGTGGCCTCCTGGGACTGGGCGACGGTCCCCACGTTGGACGGCACGACGACCGTGGCGGCTGAAGTGGAACGATTGCGCCAGGTGTACGGCGACCGGATCAGGCTCGCGTGCCTGAACGCGGAGACTCCCGAGTGGGACCGCGTGCCGTCGCGGACTTTGCTGGGGGAGATCGAGGTCTCAAGTCTGGCAACCCGTGCGGACCGCGTCATCTCCCTGCCCGTGATTAAGACTCACCGCTGGACCCTGATGACGGGCGCAATGAAGAACCTCTTCGGACTGACCTCGGTGAACCGGTACTCCGCGCCGTTGGTGAGCAACATGCGCGCCAAGCTGCACGGCGCCGGGCTGCATCAGGTAATTGTGGACATTGCCAGCCAGATTCGGCCGGACTTCTCCATCATGGACTTCTCGATCGGCTGCGAGGGCAACGGCCCGCACGTACTGCCCGGCTGGTGGGGTACCTCGGTGGACATGCGGGATCGACTCGGGAGTTGGATGCTGCTGGCCAGTCCCGACCCCGTCGCCCTGGACGCCACGTCGGCACGTGTGATCGGCCTGGAGCCTGAAGACATCCAACACGTGGTGCGGGCCTACAGCCAAGGGCTGGGGCAGATGCTTGAGGACAAGATTGAACTCACGGGAGCTACGCTGGACGAGCTGCGTATGCCTTGGCAAGCTCCCAATCTGACCGAGGGTTTCTTCGAAGTAATCATTCCGGGCATTCACCCGCTAACGGATGGGTAGGTTTCGTTTCATGATAATGTGTGAGCGTCCTGTGAACCCCGCGTGGCGCATGGCGAAGCGGTGGCATGCGGATTGCGCGCGTGGGGAGCGGGAAGAAGAGGAATCACTCGGCCGCGGCGGTCGGGAGGGGGCGCGACCGGTGGGTGCCCGTGGCGTGAGCCTGGACCCCCGCTTTCGCAGGGGTGACGATACGGGGCGTGATGGGTCGTCAGGGGCGCCAACGCGGGCCCTGCGTCATTCCCGCGCAAGCGGGAATCCAGGAGAGCCCGGGTCCCGGCCCAGTAGTAGCCGACGAACTCGAACTCGTCATTCCCGCGCAAGCGGGAATCCAGGAGAGGTCGGCTCCGCCCGGCCGCCGGGCCCTCGATATGTCGCACCATCGCGCGCCTCCGACCGCATCCTCGCGAATCCGAGGCGGCGAAAACAAGAGGGGGTTCACAGGACGCTTATGCGGTACTCCACCGGCCGGGTCGGGCCCGCGCGGGCCGACGGCTGGGTCGAACACCCGGCGTGCCGGTGAGGCTTCGCCGCAGGTCGGCTCTGGCCCTCGCGATAAAGAGCGGACTCCTCTTCTGCGACCCCCTCCTTCCCGTCCTATCGTCTTCCGGCGTCGGCTCTCCGCCAGGCGCGCAGAGCACTGGCCCCAGCCAATACCATTCCGACCGGGATCAAGACCCGCTCGAGAACAGCAACCCACCCAGGGCGGAATCCTCGGCCCCTCGTCCACACGACCACGGGCTCGATGGCGAACCAGCCAAGTCGATCTCCTCCGTCGAGACCTCCCGAAGACATCACGCCCTCGACCAGCCGAGTTAGCTCCTCCGTCTCGATGCGCATCCGCTCAGCCTCGAGTGTGAGTCCGGCCTCGCGCACCCACGCACTCACGTCCGCCCAGCGGGGCGGCAATCCCAGGTCTTGGCCCGGATCTCCCGATCCCCTATGAAGCGACCACCGGCCGGTGGCCGCCTGGATTCGGACGTAAGGCATCCGCGCCCCGCTGCCGATCAGGTAAAGCTTGACGGAAGTGTCTGACGGCTTGCGCACCATCCGGCCCGCTGGGCCCTCGTACAGCACCCGATAGGTGCCCGATTTCGGCGTAAGCCACAGCGAGCCCGGCACACCGACCGGCTGCGGCGGCACCGCGCAGAGAATCCAGACCACTCGGTCCAGTGTCAGTCCGGCGGCAAGGACGACCAGTGGACGTGCCACCACGGAGGACGTCCAGCCCAAGCGGGGCGACCCACCGAGCTTCGCTCGGAGGGACCGCTGACGCAGTCTCATCACACCTAGGCCGACGCTCCCAAGCAGGGAAAGCCCCCACACAATCAACAAAGCAAGTTCCATGGCGCGCATCCAATCCCCCATGCCCTCGCCGCCAGCGCCCATCAGAGTTGCTCCCTACGATACGCTCGTCAGCGAAAAACGCACTTCCAGACGCGGGGAGGTAGTGTCAAGTCCTGTGTAAACTCGCCAAGGGCATCCACCGTTTCGCCTCACGCCGCGTTCGTGCGCAGCCGCACCCCCGCGAACGGCGACTCCACCACATTCGTCGTCCGCAGATGCGACCAATGCGTCTCCGGGAACCGGAAGAACGTCAAGCAGCGATCCAGATCGGCTTCCAGACCATCCGCCGCCC
>Ga0209227_1000634_pt1 | contig 29677 bp, 19 predicted proteins | sample YNPBryantNP2012_FD_185815 | JGI IMG/M metagenome (GOLD analysis project Ga0209227, IMG submission 185815) | Anoxygenic and chlorotrophic microbial mat microbial communities from Yellowstone National Park, USA - YNP Bryant NP 2012 (SPAdes)... ...
GCAACTCCAGTTCTTCGGGAAAGAGCGTGCTGCCGCCATTGCGCAGAAATCGTGCCTGATCGGCTTTGTGACTATTGTGCGCTCTTGTCGCCTCTTTCCAGGCGCGACGGTTGATTTCGTGCAGATCTTTGCGCATGGGAGCGCCTCCCTGTCCACTGCAAGACTCTCCTCGAACGACGCCCGGTTGACCCATGCTATAATCGCGCAATAAACAGCACAACGACACCTGCCAGAGCAAGCGAGCGCGGTCGCTCCGCACCTTTGCCGCGCTCGCGGTTCAAAGGAGAACATGATATGGCTACCCCTCCAGTGTACCAGAATCTGATCGGCGGGAAATTTGTCGACTCGGCGAGTGGGCGCACATTCGAGAATCGCAACCCGGCTGACACCCGTGACATCATCGGGATTTTTCAGGATAGCGACGAACGTGACGTCCAGGCGGCGGTTGAGGCGGCGAAGCGGGCATACCGTCACTGGCGGCTGGTTCCTGCACCAAAACGCGGCGAGATTCTCTTCAAAGCGGCGCAGTTGCTCGTCGAGCGCAAAGAGCAGTATGCGCGCGATATGACCCGTGAGATGGGCAAAGTGCTCAAAGAAACGCGCGGCGATGTGCAGGAAGCCATCGACATGTGTTTCTTCATGGCAGGTGAAGGGCGCCGCCTCTACGGACAAACGACCCCGTCCGAAATGCCCAACAAGTTTCAGATGTCGGTGCGTCAACCATTGGGTGTTTGTGGATTGATCACACCGTGGAACTTTCCGATGGCGATCCCTTCGTGGAAGATTCTGCCGGCGCTGATCGTCGGGAACACGGTCGTTATCAAGCCTGCGTCCGACACGCCGCTCTCAGTGTACAACCTGGTGCAGTGCCTGCTCGACGCTGGCCTCCCTGATGGTGTGGTCAACATCGTCACCGGCAGCGGCAGTCGGGTCGGCGAGCCACTCATTCGCCATCCCGATGTCCAGGTCATCTCGTTCACCGGTTCAACGGAAATTGGCAGCAAGGTTGCGCGGGTCGGTGCGGAGGGGATGAAGCACGTTTCACTGGAGATGGGCGGCAAAAACCCGATGATCGTGATGGACGACGCCAACCTGGATCTGGTGGTAGACGGCGCGATCTGGGGGGCGTTCGGCACGACGGGACAGCGGTGCACTGCCACCTCACGGCTGATCGCCCACCGCGCGATTGTCGGTGAACTGACCGAGCGCCTGGCGGATCGCGCCGAGCGGTTGAACGTCGGCAATGGTCTTGATGAAACCGTTGACATGGGACCGGCGATCAACCGGAGTCAACTCGAGACGGTGCAGCGATATGTTGAGATTGGGAAGAGCGAAGGGGCGCGGCTGGTCATTGGCGGGCAGGTGCTCCGTGATGGAGCGTATGCACACGGGTTCTTCCACCAGCCGACGATCTTCGCCGATGTGCAGCGCACCATGCGCATCGCCCAGGAAGAGATTTTCGGTCCGGTGCTGTCGATCATCACGGTGGACAGCCTGGAAGAGGCGATCGATGTCGCCAACGACGTGCCCTACGGTCTTTCGTCCGCAATTTACACCCGCGATGTCAACGCTGCTTTCCGTGCCATGCGCGATCTCTACACCGGCATCGTGTACGTGAATGCGCCGACGATTGGCGCCGAGATCCATCTTCCGTTCGGCGGCACAAAAGGAACCGGCAACGGTCACCGCGAAGGCGGCATTCAGGTGCTCGACGTTTTCAGTGAGTGGAAATCGATCTACATCGATTTTTCGGGAACGCTTCAGCGCGCACAGATCGACACCTTCCAGGTGGGGATGGAGGGATGACGGCAGCAACGAGAGAAGGAACGCAGACGCCTTCCAAAAAACCTGTCCCCGTAAGCCTACCCCCTTCTCCGACAAGGGGAGAAGGGGCGTTTTGATCACCGAATCCGGGAGATGGAACACAGGGGAGCAGCGGCGCTGCTCCCCTGCACGTCCTCACCGCAGGCGTTACGTAAGGCCCCTGTCAGTGTTCAACGGGGATAAGCGCAGCGTCGCTGCGCTGCTACGTCAGAACGGAATATCGTCTTCCTCGATCGGTTGCGGCGTGTTGCGCGCCGGAGCACGGGTTGCGCTGGCGCGCGCCGGACCGTTTGACACTGGCGCTGGCATATCAGGCGCCGAAGGGGCTGGAGCGCGACGAGGAGCGCTTCCTACCTCGCGAACGTCCGTCTCTTCTGTATCGACAGCTGGCATACGATCACCCTTTGGCGTCAGGATGATCATATCCTGGGCAACCACTTCAGTAATATACCGTTTCTCACCGGTGTTGCGATCGTCCCAGCTGCGTGTCTGCAACCTTCCCTCAATGTAGACTCGTGTTCCCTTCTTCAGATACTCGTTGCAGATTTCCGCCAGTTTGTCCCAGGCGACAATGCGGAACCATTCGGTGTCATCGTGCTGCACACCATCGCCTGATTTCCAGGAACGATTGGATGCAACACGGAATGTCGTTACTGCGCTGCCCTGGGGAGTAAACCTCATCTCCGGGTCCGCTCCCAGATGACCGGTCAGCATGACCTTGTTCAGATCCCGGGCCATGTTAAGCCTCCTCTTCCCGACTGTACCGATTTCGTCCCACCAGGACCTTCGTCTGACCGAAGCGCCCCGGATACCGGCGCGTTGCCGATGGGTTGAGTGTAGCATGCATGTTCCATTCTGTCAAGCACAAAATTTCTGTTTACTATCGGGTCTGTGAAAAGCGTACCAGGCATCGTCCGCCTGGCAGTTTGATGCGCTTTTTTTGCCGGGATTGGTGCGCGTCTGCGATTCAGGCTGTATTTCTTGCGTGGTTCACCGCTCTGTTGAAATGCCTGCGATTATGCAGTCGTCTGGTTGCCGCTCTTGTAAGCACATCATCAGGAGAAATTGTATGGTGACACGGATCGATCTCCGTCAGGTGAAGCGTACGTACACAACCCACATCGTACCCGAGGAAGCGTGCGTTGGATATATCACCCCTTCCGACAGTCCGCGCATCGGTGATCTGCTGCTTGCGGAAGTCATCAGTGTCGGGAAACATGCTGCCATTGAGACGATCAATGGATTTACCCTGAACATTTTTCCCGGCGATCTGATTATCGGCGCATTCGGAAACAGGTATGCGACCGATCAGTATGAAGGATATGTTCCTGCGCAATGGACTGAGCAGTGTGATTTGCTTTCGATCGGCGGCGTTTGTGGCGAAGTCTGCTCGGCGCACAGTTCGATGGGCGCTCCAACGCGCCTGCGGGTGCTGGGCGCGGTGTGTGATGCTTCGGGCGCTCCTCTCAATCTACGCTCTTTTGCTGCTCCCGCGCCACGTGCGCCGCATGTCGGTCAGGTGATTCTCGTCGTCGGAACGTCGATGAACTCCGGCAAAACGACGACGGTCGGTACGCTGGCGCGTGCGCTCAGTCGCGCCGGTATGCGCGTTGCAGCCGCCAAGGTCACCGGAACTGCCGCTGGCAAGGATGGCCGCTTCTTCAGGAGTTGCGGCGCCGATCCGGTGTTCGATTTTACGCACTGCGGCTTCCCTTCGACATACATGCTCAGTCAGCACGACCTGCTTGCCATCTGCGATGATCTCTTCGACCGCCTTGCGGCTGCTGAACCCGACTACAGCATTATCGAGATCGCCGATGGCATCTTTCAGCGCGAAACCCGCATGTTGCTCGCAAGCGGCGCCTTTCGCGCACGGGTGGATCATGTGTTCTTTTCCGCAGGTGATAGCCTTGGAGCGGAGTGTGGCGTGCGCCGCCTGCGCGCCGATGGATGGCCCGTCCGCGCCGTGACCGGTCTGGTTACGGCAAGTCCGCTGGCGCTCCGCGAAGCGGAGGAGGAAGCAGGCATACTGTGCCTCAGCATTGAGCATCTCGTTTACGGAGGAATCCTGCTGGATCTGGTTGGCGCTCCAAAGGCTGCGGCAGTTGGCGAGTCACAGGCCTTCCGATATGCTGCATAATCTCTACCATACGATTGAGAACCTGCGTTCGCCAGCGTTCTTCGAACGGGTGGGAGCGTGGGTGCGAGCCAACCGTTTCGTGCGCGTGCTTGTCTGGCTCGCTCCCTTTCTCCGCCCGGATCGACGACGCCTGCTGGCCGTTGCGGTGACTACGTTCCTGCTCACGATCACAGAGACCACAACTCCGGTGATTATCGGCATCTTTGTGGATGCGATGCTTGATGCAGCACCTGACTCGCGCTCAACCGGGATGAACGGCCACTGGCTGATCCTGGTCCTCCTGGCGGTCATGGCGCTGGCGCGCGGCTTCCTGGTCGCGCGCCAGCAGGCACAGATCGGCGACCTGGGTGAACGGGTGGCGGCACGCATCCGTACTCGCCTGTGGGAGCACCTGCAGGACGTTCCGCTGGATTATGTGCATCGGTGTGGTCCTGGACGCCTCTCGCTACGTTTCATCAGCGATACGCGCATGTTGCAACGCCTGATCGCCCAGGGGATTGTGCAACTGGCGCAGGACGTTCTTTTGCTTGGAGCGATCCTGGCGGCGCTGATGATCATCAACTGGCGGATGACGCTCGGCGTGGCGCTGGTGATGCCGGTGTATATCGCGCTGTTCTACCGGCTCAACCCATCCCTGCGCCACGCCAGCCGGGCGGCGCGGCGCAGTCGGAGTCGCCTGGCGGCATACCTGCACGATCGGCTTGAAGGGATGGCGGTCATCAAGACGTATGTGCGGCAGACAGCCGAAGAGCATCGGTTGAAGCGTCTGGCGCGTCGGCTTGCGCGGAATGGCGCGCGACGCGCCACACAGAGCGGCGCACTTCAAGGTCTTGCCGCCGGTGTCGTGGCGTTGAGCAGTGTCATCGTGCTGGCGCTGGCTATGTTTGAAAGCGCTTCGGGGCGGATTACTGCTGGCGGTCTGGTTTTGTTTTACACAATGCTGGCGCTGATCATTCCGATCTTCCAGCGGATCGCGGTTGCCAATCGCGTCTTCCAGGAATCGTACATCTCGCTGGAACGTCTCCAGCAGACCATGAATGTGGCGGCTGAGCGACCGGAGCGCGATACACGCCCCCCGTTGCGCGTCAGCGATGGTGAGGTGACGGTTGAGGGAGTGACCTGCCGACGTTCAGAGCGCGGCGTAGTGTTGCGGAACGTGACTCTCCGCGCTCGACGCGGCGAACTCATCGCTATTACAGGACCGAACGGCGCCGGAAAAAGCACGTTGCTGGAGTTGATCCTGGGTCTCCGTCAACCTTCCGCCGGACGGATCTGCATCGATGGTCAATCGATCACTGAGGTCGCGCTTGACTCGTTGCGTGCAGCAATCGGTTTTGTACCTCAGGATGCACCACTCCTGGACGGCACGATCGCAGAAAACATTCTGTATGGCGTGCGCAGCGGCATTCCTGAAGAACAGATCCAACGGGCTGCGGAATTGACCGGTGTCGATCAACTGGTCGCCAGACTGCCGAACGGGTGGCAAACGCGGGTTGGTCCTGGCGGCGGCAACCTTTCAGGCGGTCAACGTCAGATGGTTGCGCTTGCGCGCGCACTCGCCGCCGATCCGCCCATCCTTCTGCTGGACGAAGCCGGTTCGGCTCTCGATGCTGGCGCCGAAGAACAACTCGCCAGAACGTTGCGTCGGATTGCGCAACAGCGCACGGTTATCGTGTCGGCGCACCGTCCGGCGACACTCCTCCTTGCTGATCGCATCTACGTACTCGAACGCGGTCGTGTGGTCGAAGTTGGAACCCACGCCGATCTGATCGCAGCCAATGGCGTTTACACCCGGTTATTTCGTGCCAGCAGCACGTGAACGGCACGTCTACCCTGGATCACTGCACATCTCTCTTGCCGCGCGCCGCTTTTCACGCTAGAATATCCTGCGACGCTCTCCGCAACCGGTCAAGAGGTTCCGTGATGCGCATAGATGATGATGATGCAGCGCTTGTCAAAGCCTGTCAACGCGGCGATGCAACGGCATGGGAGACGCTGGTACGTCGGTATCAGCGTCTGATCTACACGATTCCGCGCCGTATTGGATTAGGCGATGATGACGCTGCTGAAGTGTTTCAGCGGGTTTGTGTTGCGCTTCTCGAAAATCTATCGAAGATTGAGCAACCTGAACGTATTGGCGCCTGGCTGGCAACCACGGCACGTCGAGAAAGCTGGCGACAGGTGCGCCGCATACGTCCATCGGAATCACTCGATCAGGATGATGAGCAATCGCAGGCGATGCAGATTCCCGATACCTCCTTGCTGCCTGATGAACTGCTGGAGCGCATCGAACGTCAGCATGCTGTTCGTCGGGCGCTGGAACAACTGGATGACTGGTGTCGCACCTTGCTGACGCTGCTCTTCTATCGTCCTGATCCGCCGTCGTACAGCGACATCGCCAATCAGTTCGGGATCCCGGAAGGCAGTATCGGTCCTACCCGCGCCCGATGCCTGCAAAAATTGCGCCGCGTGCTGGAAGGGAGCGGAGCATAATGTATTTTTGGAGATCGTTGATGCTCTGTTATCATGGAAATACGCGATAGCGACCGACTGAAGGAGAACCGGTCCCTATGACACCAATCACTGCTGAACAGATTATCGACCTGGCCGAGGGCCGGCTCCCGCCATCCGAAGCTGCTGCACTGCGCGCGCGTATCGCAACCGATCCCGTTGCTCAGGCTGAGTTGCAGGAGTTCGAGGCGCTTATCAGCCTGATGCGTGACGATGACAGCGTCGATGCCCCGGATCACGTGATTGCCCGCGCACTGCGTCTGATGCGACCGTCCGCTCCAGCGCCGAAGGGTGAGATCATGCGGCGGTTCATTGCGACACTGCTTGGCGATAGCTGGCAGGCGCCACTGGCCATCGGGTTACGCTCCGATCCGACGTCGTTACGAAGCCTGTCCTATCGTGCCGAAGATTATGATCTCGACCTGCAAGTCCTGCCGCGCGCCGGGCAGTGGCAACTTCGCGGGCAGGTGCTTGGTCCTGAAGTCGACGGCTCGGTAACGCTCCAGGGGGTTGATCGAACGATCAATGCGCCGCTCAATGAACTGGGGGAGTTCCATCTGCCGCTGGTGGATGCGGGCGTGTATTCGCTACTGATTACTCTGCGAACATGCGAGATTACCATCGAGCGTCTGGAGTTGAGTCCATTAACGCCCTCGATCTGAACACGTTCGCCTGTATGCTGGTCGATGCCGACGAGCGCCAGCGCGCAGCGCTCCTTGAGGAGCATGCCGCGCTGGTGGGCGTCGCACTGGCGATTACTATCAAGGATATCTGTTATGCCACCTGGGATAGCGATCCGTCACAGGCGGCGGAAGCAGCGGCAGCGCTTGCCCTTCTGGCAGAACACACTGGTGATTCCGAAATCCACGCACTGGCAACCTGGACCTCTGGCATTGCCGCGCTTGCAACCGGACACATGGAGCATGCTATCGATGACCTCGATGCTGCGGTTGAGCAGTTTTGCCGTCTGGATCAACCCCACACCGCAGCACGCGTTCAGGTTGGGAAATTGATGGCGCTGGCGATGCTGGGGCGGTATGATGAAGCGGTGGCGTGCGGCATCGCAGCACGGGACACGTTGCTGGTGCATGGCGATGACATCACTGCTGGACGTATTGAATTCAATCTGGGACATATCGCTCTGCGCCGTGACCGGTATGCCGAGGCGGAACAGTATTATCTCGCCGCTTATGCGCACTTTCAGTCTGCCGGAGACCCGGCGTTGCTCGCAAGTGTCGAAAATGCGCTGGCTGATGTTCTGGTGCGCCAGCGCCGATTCGCCGTAGCGCGTGATCTGTACGAACAGGCGCTGCGCCGCGCAGCAGAAGCCGGTCTCGATGTTATCCAGGCGTTGACCGAATGCAATCTGGGGAATCTGGCGCTGGCTCAGGGACGCTACGATCAGGCGCTGGAGTATCTGGAGCGCTCGCGACGGCGCTACCACGACCTGGGTATGCCGCACGAGTCGGCCTACGCCGACCTGGAACTGGCTGAAGCCTACCTCGAACTTAACCTTATTGCCGAAGCGGATGCTATCTATGCCCGCGTCACCCCGGTCTTCGCCTCCCTGGGGATGCGCGCCGAACAGGCATGGGCGCTGGCGCACCACGGGCAAACGGCGTTGCTCCTCGGCAATCATGCTGCCGCACGTCAGCGATTGCTCCGGGCGCGCCAGTTGTTTGAGACTGAAGGAAACGAAGTCAGCGTGGCGCTTGTCACCCTGTTCGAAGCGCACCTGCTCTACCGTGAGGGGCAGTTTCACGCTGCGGCTGCGACGGCAGTGCGCGCTGAACAGGTATTTTTTGCCGCAAATAACCGGCTTCGGCGCCTCTATGCGGCATGGCTGCGCGGCGAAGCGCTGCGTGCAGCCGGCGAACTCGCCGAAGCATTTCCTATCCTGATGGCAACCTATCGGGAAGCCGAATCCGGCTCAGCCCTGCAGATCGCCCAGCGTAGCGCAACATCACTCGGTCTCCTCGCCAGCGCCCGCGGTGATCGCGCAGCAGCCGAAGACTATCTGGAGCGCGCAATCACCATGATCGAACAGATGCGCGCTCCCCTGCCTGCTGAACAGTTTCGTACCGCCTTCGTCTCCGACAAACTCTCGCCGTTTCAGGAGATGGTGCGTATCTGCCTCGACACCGGGCGCATCATCGAGGCGCTTCATTATGTCGAGCGTGCACGCTCACGCGCACTGGTGGAAATGCTGGGCGGGTCGGTTGTGGGACCAGGCGTGCATCCGCGTGACTCGTTCGAGGCGGAAGCGTTCAGTCGCCTCGCAGCGTTGCGTCAGGAGTTGAACTGGTGCTACCAGCGTCTGAGCCGTGCAATGGAGAGCGAGCAGTATGATCACACAACAGTTGTTGATCTTCAGGCAACGGTTCAACAACACGAGATGGCTATTCTCGAATTGACCCGCCAGATACAGCAGCGCGGCGGCAGTCCGATGATGGCGTCGTCGTTCGACCTTGCCAGTCTCCAGGCGGCGCTGGGAACCGAAACCGTGTTGATTGAATATTATAGCCTCGATGAGGAGTTGCTGGCGTTTGTCGTGACATCCGACCAGGTTCGCGTGGTGCGCTTCATAGCGGATGAACCCGGCGTTGCAGCAGCAATCGATCATTTGCGCTTTCAGATCGATGCATTGCGCCGCGACGCTGGACGGAAAACCGTTCATGCCCCGTTGCTCCTGAAGCGCGCACGGCATTATCTGGCGAAGATCTATGATGCCGTGCTGCGTCCGCTGGAAGCGTTGATCGATCATCGTCGATTGATGATTGTGCCGCACCGGGCGCTGCACTATGCGCCATTTCATGCCTTCTTCGACGGCGAACGGCATGTGATCGAGCGGTATGAAGCGTGTACGGTTCCCAGCGCATCGGTGTTGTCCCATTGCCTCCGGCAGCGTACATCACACCGGAAACAGGGTGTGTTCATCGGTGTGCCAGACGCGCGCGCGCCACGGGTGCGCGATGAAATCGAGGCGATTGCGCCATTGTGGGCGGATCGTGTCGTGTTGCTCGACAGAGAGGCGACTCTGGCAGCGTTGCAGCAGTATGCGCCGCAGGCTGGCATCCTCCATCTGGCGTGTCACGGGCAGTTCCGCCCCGATAGCCCTCTCTTTTCTTCAGTGCGACTCGCCGATGGATGGCTGACAACGCTCGATGTGTATCAACTCAGGCTTGCATGTGAACTTGTTGTTCTGAGCGCCTGTGAGACCGGTATGAGCACACTGGCGCCCGGCGATGAGGTGATCGGTCTGACACGCGGGTTTCTTGCTGCCGGTGCGCCATCGATCCTGGTGAGCCTGTGGACAGTCGATGATACGACGACAGCGGAGTTGATGACGACGTTCTACACCCTGCTGCGCGACGGCGAACGACCCGCTGCCGCGCTACGCCAGGCGCAGCGCACATTGATGGAACGCTATCCTCACCCCTTCTTCTGGGCGCCGTTCACCCTCGTCGGTCGGTGGTGACGGTTCATCAAACTGGATTTTGCTCCTTTTTCTTTGTCGCATTGTATTTTCATCCGCACCGGGCGCTCTGTTCAAGTGGCAATGGTTGCCACATCTGATCCGGATAGTAAGGAGCACTCTTATGCACGTGCGCTCGTTTCTTGGTATAAGCCTGATGTCGCTGGCATTGCTGTTGCCATTCCTCGTCGCACAGCAGGTGCAGGCGCAGAGCGCCGATGAGTATGTCGCTGACGAGATTGTGATCAAACTGTTCGACAGCGCCGATCTGCCGGCTGTTGCCGGGCAGTACAACCTCTCGCTGCCGCCGCTCGATCAGTTCGGTACGCGTCCGATCTATCGATTGCGCATCAGCGATGGCGTCGATCCACAGGTCAAGGCCGAACAGATCAAACCCTCCAACGGCGGAGGCGATGCGCGGGTCGAGTTTGCCGAGCCAAACTATCTGGCGCAAACCCCCGAAGGGCGACGGGGTCGGAGTCGATGGGTTATTGGCGGTGATGCTGGCACATATGCTGCACAGTGGACACCGCAGAAACTGCGGCTGAGCCAGGCGCACACGATCAGTCGTGGCGCTGGCGTTGTTGTGGCAGTGCTGGATACCGGCGTCGATATGAGCCACCCGGCACTGGCAGGGCGTCTCGTTCCCGGTTTCGACTTCGTTGATTTCGATGCCATTCCCCAGGAAGAAGGCAGCGCTGGCGTCAATGCCGGTTACGGTCATGGCACCCACGTTGCAGGACTGGTGGCGCTGGTCGCCCCTGAGGCGCAGATCATGCCGGTACGTGTGCTGGACCGGGATGGCGTGGGCAATATCTGGGTGCTTGCCGAAGGTCTGCGTTATGCGGTCGATCCGGATGGCGACCCGAATACGAACGATGGCGCCGATGTCATCAATCTGAGTCTCGGCACGCTGCGGCGCACGCAACTGCTGGAACAGATTGTAGCTGAGGCTGCCTGTGTGAATGATGATGACGACGACGATGACAATGACGATGACGATCGTTGTCGCACGACGGGCGGCGCTATCGTGGTTGCTGCTGCCGGCAATAGTGCTGACAGCACGCCGCAGTATCCCGCAGCCGAAGCAGTCGAAGGGGTGGTTGCGGTGGCTGCCAGCACCCGATTGGACACACTCGCCGGTTTCTCGACACGCGGTTCATGGGTACGGCTCAGCGCCCCCGGCGATCAGGTGATCAGCACAGTTCCCGGCGGGGCATACGCCACCTGGAGCGGAACATCGATGGCAGCGCCGCACGTCGCCGGCGTGGCAGCGTTGATCCGTGCGCATCAACCAGGGTTGAACGCTGTTGACGTTGCGCAACGCCTGATCACAACCGCGCAACCAATCTGTGCGCCTGCTCCTGCTCGCCTGGATGCTGCGGCTGCGCTTGGTCTCGGCACACAACCATATGTCTGCCCCGCTACGGCGATCTATCTCCCACTCACAGCAACCCCGATGTAGCCCCCCATCGGGTGCGCTGCGTCACAGCGCACCCCATGCGACGCAAAGCCCGCATTCGCCGAAGGCGCAGGATGTATCTTTTCCGCCAACACGACGGCACAAAATGCATCCTGCGCCTTGTTCCGCTTTTGTGGAATAGATTGCCGTTGCCTCCAGTCAGACACGCTCGATGTCACACGTCGCTGTTTCTGTTTTCACTTTTCTGCAACCGACTATAATAGGACAATCATAATCCCGTCCTTCCAGGTGCAACGCGGCACAGCGTTGCACATCATTGCGGCATGATGCTCACCAGAGAATCGGCGTCCTGGCATCAACCCACTGCCTGGGAGCGAAGCGAAGGTTCGCCCGCTCCGTTCGGTCCGACGTGGGTTCCTGCGGCTCAGGGGTACAATTTCGCGCTCTTCTCGCGGCACGCGACGAGTGTAACGCTGCTGATCTATAGCGCCGACGACGTTATGACGCCGATCTATCGTCATCATCTCGATCCGCGTCGCAACAAAACGCAGCATGTCTGGCACTGCTGGGTTCCGGCTTCCGCCATTCCAGGCGGGCGCTACTATGCGTACCACGTCGATGGACCGCGCGTACCGGAAGAGGGGCACCGATTCGATCCGACGAAGATTGTCCTCGATCCATACGCGCCAGAGGTCTTCTTTCCGCCGAACTACAGTCGCGAGGCGGCGATGCGTCCGGGTCCGAACGACGGACGCGCGCCGCTCGGCGTGCTGCCCCGCCACAAACCGCCCTACCACTGGCACGACGACGCGCGCCCGAATCACACCCACGATCTGATCGTCTATGAACTGCACGTGCGCGGCTTTACCGCGCGCGCCAATTCGGGGGTTACACCGGAAGAGCGCGGCACATTCATCGGCTTGACCCGGAAGATTCCTTATCTGCTGGAACTGGGGGTGACGGCTATCGAACTCTTGCCGGTCCATCAGTTCGATCCGCAGGAAGGGAACTACTGGGGGTATATGACCCTCAACTTCTTCTCACCACACAGCGGCTACGCCATCGAGGATCCGCACCGCGAGTTCTGCGAGATGGTCAGAGCCATGCACGCAGCTGGCATCGAAGTCTGGCTGGATGTGGTCTACAACCACACGAGCGAGGGTGATGAGCGCGGACCGACGTACTCCTACCGGGCGATTGACAACCGGAGTTATTATCTGCTCACACCCGACCGGCGCCAGTACATTAACACCAGCGGCTGCGGCAACACGCTGCGCTGCGCCAATCCGGTCGTGCGCACGCTGATCATCGATAGCCTCGATACCTGGATCCGCTCGATGCGCGTCGATGGCTTTCGCTTCGATCTTGCATCGATCCTGGCGCGCAACAACGATGGGTCGCTCAATCACGAAGATCCGGCGCTGATCCACGAGATCAGCATGCTTGGTCAGCGTCACGGCGTGCGCCTGATCGCCGAAGCGTGGGACATCAGCGCCTACCTGCTGGGACGCGCCTTTCCGGGGATGACGTGGCGCCAGTGGAATGGCAAGTTCCGCGACGATGTGCGCTCATTTGTGCGCGGCGATCCCGGCAAAGTCGGTGACGTGATGTGTCGCCTGTACGGCAGCGATGATCTGTTCCCCGATACGCTGGCAGACTCGTATCGCCCGACGCAGAGCGTCAATTTTGTGACCTCACACGACGGATTTTGCCTGTACGATCTGGTGTCCTACAATCAGAAGCACAACTGGGCGAATGGGCATCAAAACACTGACGGAACCGATCAGAACTTTAGCTGGAACTGCGGTTGGGAAGGAGACGAAGGGGCGCCGCCGGAGGTGCTGGCGTTGCGTCGCCGTCAGGCGCGGAATTTCTTCACGCTGCTCATGCTGGCGAACGGCACGCCGATGTTCTGCGCCGGCGATGAGTTCCTCAATACCCAACGCGGCAACAACAATCCGTACAACCAGGACAATGAGACCACCTGGCTCGACTGGGATTTGCTGGAGCGCAATCGTGATATGTTTCGCTTTGTCAAGACGCTGATCGCGTTCCGCAAAGCGCACCCTTCAATCCACCGCAGCCGTTTCTGGCGCGATGACGTGCGCTGGTACGGCGTCAATGGTCCCCCCGACACATCGTATGAGTCGCATGCGTTCGCCTATTGCCTGCACGGGGCGTCGGTCGGCGATTGCGATCTCTATGTGATGATCAACGCCTTTTGGGAAGATCTGATCTTTGCCATCCAGGAACATCCGCCGGGCGGGTGGTGGCGGGTCATCGATACAGCACGCCCTTCTCCCGATGATATATACGAGGCGGGGCATGAGACCCCGGTCTGTCAACCGTTCTATACCGTCGGCGCTCGTTCGGTAGTGGTGTTGCGCTCGCGCACCGCGCAGGAACTCCTGCGCGCGCAGACTTTCGATGAGAAGCGGTAGGACGATCGATCTACCTTGACAACCCGCTCCTGGCGTGCTACCATTTTACACGCTCCTGGTGTCGTGCCGGTGTAGCTCAGTGGTTAGAGCGAACGACTCATAATCGTTAGGTCACTGGTTCGATCCCAGTCACCGGCACCACTTCTTTTCCCCTTCTCACCGTTCCAGCAACCCGCCATGCCCCAGTTCGATAATGTCGCGTCGGGTGATGCGCTCGCCGCTCAGCAATCGCGGCAGCAACAGATCAACGATGTTGGTCGCGCGGGAGCGGACGCAGCCAGGCGCGCCGAGGATCGGTATCCCCTGCGGGGTTCCGTCGTCCAGGTATGCCAGTAAGAGCAGGTTCCCCGGTTCGACCGGGGAACCGTAGTGCTCGATATGTCCACCAGCCATCCGAATACCCTGGGGTGTTACGTCGTCGCGGTCCATGATCGATGTTTCACCGGCAGTGATCAGCAGATCGGCGCCGACAGCGTGGAGTGCAGCAATCCCTTCCGCCACCTCGTGCTCGTCCAGCGCAGCATAGCGCACCGCACCCACCATCGAGCCGAGTTCTGCGACACGGGCTTCGATGGCGGGAAGCACCAGGCGCGTGATGCGTTCGCGCGCTTCGGGACTGACGACCAGCAGTACGCCGACGTGCCGTTGCTGCAACGGTCGCACCCCTACGACGCCGCCTGCGTCGACGCCAATCCGCTCCGCCTGTTGAACCAGCGCTTCGGGCAGCGCAAATGGAATGATCTTGATCGTTGCGACGCGCCTGCGCCGACGGACCAGCGCGTGGTTCGGCAGCGTGGCAATGGTCAGTCCGTCGATCGCATTGATTGCCAGGAGCGCTGCTTTTTCCACCACGACCACCCCATCCGCCTCTGCAAGCAGATTCACCCGGCTGTGCACGGCGTCGGTCGCCGTCACACCCGGACGGCAGACGACCGCAGCAAGACGCCTGGCGGCTGCGTCCTCATGAACATCACCCGGCTCCAGCACTGCCACGCGCACCGAAGCAATTCCCAGCGCGCGCAGGCGCGTCACATCATCATCGGTCAGGCGCTTTCCCTTCGGCAGCGCCTTATGTCCGGCGGCATCGGCGATATTATGACGTAGAATATGACCGACTGCCTGGTCGATGGGGAGCGTCGCAAGAAACATAGCGCAACCTCAATCATTCATGCGTCGAGCAAACGGCGGGCGTGCGTATAGGCTTCAGGCGTATCGATGTCGAGCAACGGGCGCTCATCATCGAAATGGATGAGATGCACCCGCGCCGGATCGCGGGCAATCACCCCACGCGCGCCCTGATCCCCTTTGATGGTCAACAATTCCCCAAACATCGCCCGGTCGAACAGCACCGGATTGCCGCGCACACCGGCGAACACCGGCGCAACGACCGGTACACGCCAGTCGCGCCAGGCATCGATCAGCGCATTGATGATTGCAGCAGTCACGAACGGTTGATCGCCGAGCAGGATGAGCGCCGCCTCGGCACCGACGGAGAGCGCAGCAATACCGGCGCGCAGCGAGGTGCTCTGACCCTCCCCTGCGCGCGGGTTGGGCACGATCCGGATCGGCAGGTCGGCGAGCGCTGCTGCAACCGCTGCATCGGCGTCGGCAGTGACCACGATGACCTCATCGAGCCTGGCAGCGAGCGCGGTTGCGGCGATCACACGCACAAGCGGACGACCGCCCCAATCGAGGAGTTGCTTGGGCTGCCCCATGCGCGATGACGATCCGGCAGCCAGGATGATGCCTGCAATCATAATCAGCGAATGCGTGGTTGTTCGTACACTTCCATCAGCGGCACACCGTACCGCTCGACGCGCATGACCGGCTGGCGACCCGCCTTCCAGCGTTCGATCTTGGGATGAGCTGCAAATCCGGTCTGCCGGTAGGCAACGATTACATAATCGGCATCCGAGATGTCAGCTGGCATACCTTCCAGCCCATATCGATTGAACAGCGACCCGGCGCCGGGTGCGAGCGCGACGCGCACATCAGGACGCAGCCGACCGATGAACTGGTAGGTGAGCAGGACATCGTGGCTCCAGTCCTCTGCCCAGACGATGGCGCCTGGCGGTGCGTGGGCATTGATGTACGGCAGCGCCCGGGCATAGGTTTCGCACCAGTAGGTGGTTTCCAGCCCCAGGCGCGTCGCTCCGCGCAAGCCTCCCACCGCTTCCGAGTAGTAGGAGAGCAGGTGCGGATACATATGTGCAGTAATCGTCAGATGTGGTGCAAACAGCACGGTGCACCCAAGCGCAACCGCCAGCGTCGTGAAACGCTCTAGAGCGCGCTGTTCGAGCGCGCGGCGCAACGCACGCCCCAATCCGTCGAGACCAATGCCAGCCAGGGCGGCAACGAAGAGAAATGACGGCATGAACAAACGCTCATTGTCATACACCATCGTGCGCCCGGTCGTCAGCGCCAGCAGCGGCACGAGTACGCCGAGCGACCAGAGCGCAATCTGCGCCCCCTGATCACGTTGCGTTGGGTGGCCAGAGCGGAGAGCGACAACAGCGCGGATCAAGCTGGCGAACGCCAGAATCAAGATCACCAGCGGCGTCACAGCAACCAGCATCACAAACGGGAAGTGCCACGGGGGAGGCATATACGCCTCACCGAAGTACCACTGCCCGATCTTCCAGTGATCCACCGTAATGAAGCGGATGTACCCGATCAACCGCGCCACGGTGTCGTGGTACAGCCAGGGCCAGAACCCGACAAACGTCGGCAGACCGATAATCCCCGCGATAAACAGGCGTCGCACCAGAAACGCGTGACGCGCAAACGCCAGCATCCAGAGAAAGAGCATCGGCAGCACGAACAACGCATTGATTTTTGTTGCCAGCGCCGCGCCCCAGGCGACGCCAAGCGCCATGTCCCAGGCGATGCTGCTGCGGTGACGGGTATGCCAGAAGAGCATAGTCACCAGGAAGAACGCGACCGCTGCCGGAACATCGAGCGCTGCCAGATGCGCGTGGAAAAAGAAACGTGGCAGACTGATCAGTGCAACCGCAGACGCAATTCCCGCCCATACGCCAAAACTGCTCGCCACAGCAGCGTACAGCGCACCGACTGCGATGGCGACCAGGATCATATTTCCCAACCGCTGGGCTGGCAGGTCATCGAGAAACTGGCGCGCCACCATCCACACCATTCCCGACCAGATTTTGTCGAGCGGGGGATGTTCGTGGTTTATTTCCCAAAAACGATCGATCGTCCCCGGTTGAAGCGCATCGCCGGGATCCGTCGCCAGATGCTCGAACCAGGCTGCATACGACCTCGCTGCCATCAGGTACACCGGCTCATCCCACGTCAATCCGATCTGCGGTTCGGTGATAAGCAACAGGAAGACTGTCAGTACTGCCAGGAAGAGCGCTATCACGCCGTGTTGCACGGCGAATCGCCTGTGCGCATGGTCAACCTGATGCAACCGGGGAAGAGCGGAAGGAGCGGTCATCATACGGTACATCGCAGATCACAGTCTGCGCTCCTGTCACCCAGAGGCGCCTTCGTCCCTGAGCAGCACTTGCAGGGCGTTGTTCTGGATGATAGCACGCAGTGTGCGTCAGCGCAACGCGCAACACGCAGGCGCTCAGAGAAGAACCGCGTATGCTATAATGCATCACCGATGGGCGCATGATCGTCTTTTCGCGCATACCGCTTCGGCGCACGAATGCGACGGGTATGTTCGCATACAGGTGCACTGGACGAAGCGCCGATACAAACACAGCACACGACGCATTTCCACACGTTGCTGTGAACATTGTCCGTTTCGCAACAACACATTCCATCCGCGAAACGCGGAGGAGATCCAATGAAAGCATTCTTCGAGAAACTACTCGGCTTTGGTCCAGATCGAGCAATCAAGCAGATCGAACCAATCGTGCGACAGATCAACAGCCTCGAACCATCGGTCGAGGCGCTCTCCGACGCTGAACTGCGCGCCAAAACCGATGAATTCAAGCAGCGTCTCGCCGACGGCGAAACGCTTGATGATCTGCTTCCCGAAGCGTTTGCCGTCGTGCGTGAGGCGGCGCGCCGCACCATCGGTCAGCGCCACTACGACGTGCAGTTGATAGGCGGCATTGTGCTGCACCAGGGCAAGATCGCCGAGATGAAGACCGGCGAAGGGAAAACGCTGGTGGCGACCCTGCCGCTCTACCTGAATGCGCTGACCGGCAGGGGGTGCCATCTGGTCACGGTCAACGACTATCTGGCAAAAGTCGGCGCAGGATGGATGGGACCGATCTACCATCTGCTCGGTCTGAGCGTCGCCACAATTTCGCACGAATATTCGGCGATCTACGATCCGGATTATGTCGATCCAAAGGCGAACCCCGACGATCAGCGTCTGGTTCACTGGCGTCCCTGTACGCGGCGCGAAGCCTACCTTGCGGATATTACCTATGGGACGAATAACGAGTTCGGGTTCGACTACCTGCGTGACAATATGGCGTGGGATCTCGCACAGCTGGTGCAGCGCGAACTGCACTATGCGATTGTCGATGAGGTGGACAACATCCTGATCGACGAGGCGCGCACGCCGTTGATTATTTCCGGTCCGGCGCAGGAGAGCGGCGATGAATATCGCCGGTTTGCCACGCTGGTGCGCCATCTCAAACCCAGCCCCTACACGCCCGACCAGATCAAGAAGCAGATGATCGAGGATCCAGAGGGCGATTTCGTCATCGAACCGCGCTCGAAGAGTATTCAGTTGACCGATCAGGGCGTGGCGAAGATCGAGCGATTGTTGAAGATTCCCGAAGGGGAGTCGCTCTACGACCCGAAATACTACCGCCTGACCCACTATCTGGACAATGCGCTGCGGGCCGAGTTCATCTACCAGCGCGACCGGGATTACATTGTCGAACATGGCGAGGTCATCATCGTCGATGAGTTCACCGGTCGCAAGATGCCAGGGCGCCGCTGGTCCGACGGTCTGCACCAGGCGGTGGAGGCGAAGGAGGGCGTGAAGCCGCGCCAGGAGAATGTCACCCTGGCGACGATCACGTTCCAGAACTACTTCCGCATGTACCAGAAACTTGCCGGTATGACCGGTACTGCCTACACCGAACGTGAGGAGTTCGCCAAGATCTACAATCTGGAAGTCGTCGTCATTCCGACGCACCGCCCGATGATCCGCAAGGATTATGATGACCAGATCTACCGGTCTGAGAAGGCGAAGTTCGAGGCGGTGATCCGGGAGATCGAGGAAATGCACGCCATCGGGCGACCGGTGCTGGTCGGCACCACGTCGGTCGAGACTTCAGAGCGGTTGAGCGAGATGCTGAAGCGGCGCGGCATCAAGCATGAAGTGCTGAACGCCAAGTATCACGAGCGCGAAGCGCGGATCGTGGCGCAGGCGGGGCGCAAGGGCGCAGTGACCATTGCCACGAATATGGCGGGGCGCGGTACCGACATTCTGCTTGGCGGCAACCCGGATGGTCTGATTGAAGAGATCCTTGCGCAACGCGGCATTAAAATCGAGCAGGCGACGCCGGAACAGATCCGGGCGGCGCAGGAAGAAGCGCGGCGCATCACTGAAGCTGAGGGTAAAGAGGTGCGCGAACTGGGCGGGTTGCACATCATCGGCACTGAGCGCCACGAATCGCGGCGCATTGACAACCAGCTGCGCGGGCGCGCCGGTCGTCAGGGCGATCCCGGTTCTTCGCGCTTCTATCTGTCGCTCGAAGATGACCTGCTGCGGCGCTTCGGTCCAATGGACCGTGTCAAGGGGCTGATGGAGCGGCTTGGCGTCGATGACAGCCTGCCGATCGAAGCCGGGTTGATCAATCGTACCATCGAAAGTGCTCAAACGCGCGTCGAAGGGTACAACTTCGATGTGCGCAAACATACCGTCGAGTTCGACGATGTGATGAACAAGCAACGCACGGTCATCTACGCCGACCGGCGCAGGATTCTGGAAGGCGAGAACATGCGCGAGCGGGTGCTCGACATGATTGCCGATGAGGTGCATGCCCTGGTTGAACGCTACCTGCCGGAAACGAAGGGGCGCGCTGACGACTTCGAGGAGTGGGATATCGAGGGATTGGTGCGCGCAGTGCGCACAATCGACCCGTTGCTCGACGAAACGAAACTGTCGCCGGATCAGCTTGAACATCTCTCGCGCCAGGAGATCGAAGATGCGATCATGCAGGCAATCGAGGACGACTACCAGGAGCGCGAGAAAGCCATCGGCGAAGAGAACATGCGCTACGTCGAACGGCGCATGATGCTCGGCGCTATCGACCGTCAATGGATCGATTACCTGACCGGCATGGAGGATCTGCGTCAGGAGATCGGGTTGCAGGCTGTCGCGCAGCGCGATCCGCTCATCGAGTATCAGCGGAATGCCTACACGATGTTCGAAGAACTGAAAGCCAATATCCAGCGCGACATCGTCTACCAGATTATTCCGGTTTCCTTCCAGTACGAGCAGCATCTGCGCCAGGTGGAAGCCGAGCAGCAGCGACGCCTGCTTGCTGCGCAACAGGCGGGCGCTGCCGATGGCAATGCAAAGGGAGCGCGGACGGTTCGCCACAGTGTGCGTCTCCCCGGTCGCAACGAACCCTGCCCGTGCGGGAGCGGGAAGAAGTTCAAGGTCTGCCACTGGGGTCGTGAGGAAGAACTGATCGCTCTGCTGCAACAGCGCCAGGCGGATCAGCACGCGGCGGTTGCTGCGGATACGCCAGCGCAACCGGCGCCACAAGCAACGGCAACCAGACCGCCGACGTCACAGGTTCCGCGTGGACGCGCCGCTCCGCCACCCGCGAACCCACAACCACGCAGCGGCAAATCGCCTGCCCAGGCGCCGCGCGGCAAGGGTGCATCCGCCCGAAAGAAGTGAATCGAAAGGTGAGAGACCTATGACAACCATTTCGCGACCGCGACCGGTTCTGCTGGTCATCCGCGACGGGTGGGGCGAACGTGATGAGATCGAGGGGAACGGGGTCAAACTGGCGCGCACGCCATACGATGACCGCTGGCGCGCCGAATGCCCCTTTACGCTGGTGCGTGCTGCCGCAAAGGACGTCGGTCTGCCAGCCGGGCAGATGGGCAACTCTGAAGTCGGACATCTGAACCTGGGCGCCGGGTTCATCGTGCGCCAGGATATTACGGTGATCGACGACTCGATCGCCGATGGAACGTTTTTCACCAATCCGGTGCTCTGCACCGCTTTCCGCACCGTCAGAGACCGCGGCACGGCGCTGCATCTGATGGGACTGCTCGGTCCAGGCGGTGTGCACAGTCACGTCAACCACACCAAAGCGTTGCTCGAACTGGCGAAACGCGAAGGTCTGGAGCGCGTCTATGTGCATCTCTTCACCGATGGGCGCGATACCATGCCGCAGAGCGGGATTGAGTTTGCGCGTGATCTGCTCGCATTTATGGCGGAACGCCAGATCGGTCGGGTCGCTTCGGTGGTGGGGCGCTACTATGCGATGGACCGCGACAAACGTTGGGAGCGCACAAAGCAGGCGTATGATCTGCTGACGAAAGGCGTCGGGCGTCCCGCCCCTGACGCGCTGACGGCGATCCAGCGTTCGTATGACGAAGGTGTGACCGATGAGTTCATCAAGCCAGCGGTGGTCGTGGACGAAGCCGGTCAACCGGTGGCGACCATCGGCGATGGTGATGCGGTTGTCTGTTTCAACTTCCGCGCCGACCGGGTGCGACAGATCAGCCGCGCCTTCACCCTGCCCGACTTCGATGGCTTCGAGCGTGAGATGTTGCGCGACCTGATCTATATTGCGATGACCGAGTACGAGAAGAACATGCCGTACCAGGTCGCGTTCCAGAACGACGATGTGGCTGTGCCGCTGGCAAAAGTGATCAGCGACGCCGGGCTGCGGCAATTCCATGCGGCAGAAACCGAGAAATATCCGCATGTCACCTTCTTCTTCAACGGCGGGCGCGAGCACCCCTTCCCCGGTGAGGACTGGCAGATCGTGCCTTCGCCGAAGGACGTGCCAACCTACGACCTCAAACCGGAAATGAGCGCCTACGGCGTGCGTGATGTCGTGCTGCAAGCGATTGCGTCCGATCAGTACGATTTCATTCTGGTCAACTACGCGAACCCTGACATGGTCGGGCACACCGGCGTGATCCCGGCGGTGGTGAAAGCGTGCGAAGTTGTCGATGAATGCACTGGCGCAATCGTCGATGCAGTGGTTGCACGTGGCGGCGTGGCGCTCGTCATGGCAGACCACGGCAACGCCGAACTCATGATCGACCCGGAGACCGGCGGACCGCACACCGCCCACACGACCAACCCGGTGCCCACGTATCTGATCGCCGCTCCGGGTCTGGGGCTGAACAAAGGGCGGGTGGCGTTGCGCGACGGCGGACGGCTCGCCGATGTGGCGCCGACGATCCTCGACCTCCTGGGTCTCGATCCGGCGCCGCAGATGACCGGCAAAAGCCTGATCGTGCGGTGAACCGTCGTCCTCCACAGGCGCAGAAGCCGGCAGGCGAAGGTGCTGCCTTCGCCTGCCCGTGTGACTGCCATACCCCCTGAGATCTTCAGCCGTGGCCGCCGTGTCGCGCGAGACGCCCCGTTTTCGGCAAAGCGCAGACCGAACTTCATTTCGGTCACCGTGTCGGGAGCGCGATTCTGGGATCGTTCAACCCTGTCCAATTGGTTCAACCTCTATGGGAACTACTATAAATCCGCTCTACCGAACGAGCCGTGGGGCTGATGGAGATTGAGAAATAAATCCGCTATGCGCCCTTGCCGTGGGGCTGAAGCCCTCGGCTATGCAAGGCAAAGCCCGCATTCGCGGGCGCGATGTTGCGCGTGCGGGCTGAAGCCCTCCCTGAGCGCATGGAAGCCCCTGCGGGGCTGGCGTGTCGGTTATCCTTGCCATATGCCGGAGGAACCTGGATTGATCCAGCCCGTAGGGCTTGCCCGACCTCAGCCAGGGCTTCAGCCCGCCGGCGGCGAAGATGGAACGCCCCAGAAATCCGGTCAAGGGTCAACATATCTCAGAACTGCTATAAATCCGCTATACTGCGCTAGCCGTGGGGCTAATGGAGATTGAGAAATAAATCCGGTATGCGCCCTTGCCGTGGGGCTGAAGCTCTCAGCTCAGCAACTTCTGGGTAGTCGGGGGATTCCTGTCCACTATGATCAGATGGAGTATGAAAAGGACGTTCAGACGCTGAAAGAGTCTGGTCGGCTATCACCATCACCATGATTGTTGTCTGCGATGCTTCAGCGCTGATTATAGTAGTTGTCACAAAGATTGAACCTGTTGAACGAGGTTGAACGCTCCTGGGAATTGCGCGCCCCACGCGGTGACCGAAATAAATTTCGGTCTACACTCCGCTGGACGCGGGCGTCTCGCGCGACACGGCAGACCTGGACAAGGGTCAACGTATCTGAGAACTGCTATAACCTGGTGCGCATTGGCGAACTGGATCTGCTGCAGTACGTCTGTTGAACCGCTCCGACGCCCCATATTCATCCTGCTTGCAACCTATGCGAACATATGTTACTGTGATACTGTCTGATTTCGGATCGGCGCCAGAGCGACGGTTATGGCTCGCGCAAAGCAATCATCATCAGGGCGCAAATCGGCAGGCGCACAGCGGAAACGCACCGGCGCAGCATCACCCCCTGCGCTGCGTCCTGAGCATCAGCGCGAATTGTTCGCGCTTGCTCTTATTGCTGTCGCAGCAGTAACGGTCGTTTTCTATGTGACCGGTACGGCTGGCGTGATCGGCGCATCATGGGTCGAACTGACCCGCCGCCTGCTGGGATGGGGCGCCCTGGTGGTTCCGTTGTCGCTTGGATTGTTGGGGCTGGCAATCCTCCTCCAGGAACAGTATGAGGATGTGCGTCTGACCGGTGCAACGGTAATCGGCACGGCGCTGGTGTTGACAGCACTGCTGGTGCTGCTGGAGTTTTCGATCGGCGTGCGCGAAGGTCTCGATGCGCGCGTCGGCGAAGGGGGCGGCATCGCCGGGTACGCTGTGCTGGCGCTCCTCTCACAGGCAATCGGACGACCGGCGGCATTCGTGGTTGCATGTCTGACAGGGCTGGCGGGTATCTTGCTGACCTTCGACATTACCCTGCACGAGTTGTTCTCGTCGCTGCGCGATGGTTTTGCGCGTTTCTGGGCAACGGTATGGAACCCGGGTCGAAAACACGCTGCGGCGCCGTCGGTGCCAGCGGTGCGCCAGCCGGCAACTGACAAAAACGCAGCGACGAACTACGTTCCACCGCCACAGTCCGGCGGCGACGATATTGTGCCCACGCCGATTGCTGAACGTCCAACCCGCGCCAGTCTGTTTCAGCGCCCCGAAACGCGCGCACGTCGCACACCGGCGCAACAACCAACCGCTGAGCCTGCACCCAAAGCCAGTCCGGGAAACGCCACCCCCGGCAATACAACGCTGCTCACCAATTTGCTGACAACACCGACGCCGGGTACGCCCTCGGAGGTCGTGCAAAAAGCGCTCGAAGGGTTTGAGATTTCGCAGGTGCACCGCGCCTGGCCCCTGCCGTCGCTCGACGTGCTGGAAAGTTACCCGGAAGGAACGATCACCGATGAAGAGAAGCGGCTGCGGTCGCGCCTGATCGAAGAGACGCTGGCGAGTTTCAAAGTCGAGGCGCAGGTCGTCGGGGTGAATACCGGTCCTGCCGTGACGCAGTTCGAGCTGCAGCCGGCGGTCGGCGTCAAGGTTTCCAAAATCACTACCCTGGAGAAAGACCTGGCGCTGGCGCTGGCGGCGACGTCCATCCGCATCGAAGCGCCCATTCCCGGCAAAAACGTGATCGGCATCGAGGTCCCCAACTCCGCAATCTCAATTGTCGGTATGCGCGAGGTGATCGAGAGCGAAGAGTTCGAGCGCGCGAAAGGGCGACTGAAATGGCCCCTCGGCAAGGATGTCTCTGGAACGCCGGTGATTGCCGCGCTCGACCGGATGCCGCACGCACTGATGGCTGGCGCGACCGGCACCGGCAAGAGCGCGGGCATTAATGCGCTGGTTTGCTCATTGCTGCTCAAACATACCCCTGACGAATTGAAGTTCATCATGGTCGACCCGAAGATGGTCGAGTTGATCGTCTACAATCGGATTCCGCATATGCTCTCGCCGGTTGTGACGGAACTCGAACGGGTGGTGCCGACGTTGAAGTGGGCGACGCGCGAGATGGAGCGCCGGTACAAAGTGTTCGCGCGGTATGGTTTTCGCAATATCGAAGGGTACAACAGCGCTGCGCGTCGCCGCGCCGATCTCGAACCGCTCCCCTACATCGTCATCATTATCGACGAACTGGCAGACCTGATGATGATGGCGCCGGACGAGGTCGAGACGTTGATCTGCCGCCTGGCGCAGATGGCGCGCGCCACCGGCATCCATCTTGTCATCGCCACGCAGCGTCCATCGGTAGATGTGGTGACCGGGTTGATCAAGGCAAACTTCCCGACCCGCATTGCGTTCGCCGTCACTTCGCAGACCGACTCGCGCGTCATTCTTGACATGAACGGCGCCGAACAGTTGCTTGGGCGCGGTGATATGCTCTATATGGCGGCAGACGCGGCACGCCCGATCCGCCTGCAGGGCACCTGGGTTTCAGAAGCGGAAGTGGAACGGATTGTGCAGTTCTGGCGCAATGCCACGCCGCCGGAAACGGGTGATGAGCAGAAGAAAACCGGCGCAGCGGCGAAGGAACAGTCCGACGACCAGGGCGGCATGCAACCGCCAGGCGAGTTCCTCAGCGCAGCCGAACAGGATGAACTGCTGCCACAGGCGATCAAACTGGTGCAACAGCACTCGCGCGCATCAGCGTCGCTGCTGCAACGCCGGCTGCGCATCGGCTACAGCAAAGCGGCGCAACTCATCGATCTGCTCGAACAACAGGGGATTGTCGGTCCGGCGGAAGATGGACGCAGTCGAGAGGTGTTGAAGCGATCCGAACATGGCGATGAAGCATGAGCGTCGGATCAACCGTCATTGCCCGATTCCGCCCCGTGTCGCCTCCGCCAGACAGTCAGACGATCTCCACATCACGCCCATACGCCTTGCGGAACAACCGTGATCCGCGGTTCGCGTCCCAGATCTCCACGGTTGCATCACCGACGGTGCGCGCCGTCATCCGGACTGTATCACCAATCTCGACGGCAATATCCTGCACCACCTGACACTTCCGACGCTCCAGATATTCGGCGATCCGGAGCAGCGCCGCCAGCCGGGAAACGCGCGATTCATCGTCGGGGTGCAGCAGTTCGCGCAACGCCCCGAGCGACACATCTCCCTTGCGGTGGAACTGGACCAGGAGCGCGATCAGCGCAATCTCGCGGTGGGTGAACCCCTGCAACGCACTATTCAGCACCAGATACGCCCCGTGTTTATGATGGTCATAGTAGTTGACCGCCAATCCAATATCGTGCAGGGTTGCCGCGTAGCCGAGGAGCGTGCGTTCCCACTCGCCATAGTTGTGCAGCGGGCGCAGCTGGTCGAACATCGACAACGCCAGATCGCGCACCTTGGCAGCGTGCAGAACCTCGTAGTTGTAGATGCGCGCCAGGTTCTGCACGCTGAAACTGCGCATATCGGCAAACAACGGCGGTTGCTCGCCAACCAGGAAGTGCTCGTAAAAAATCCCTTCGCGCAACCCCTGACCGCCGACGGTCAGCGACTCGAACGCGCCACGTCGCATCAGGTGCGCCAGAATGACGCCGCCGGGAAGGATAAGATCGGCACGATCACGCCGCAGACCGGGAACTTCCTCACGCTGGCGCTGGTTCATGCCGCGCAACTGTTCGATCAGCGCCTCGAGACGCTCACGCGTCAGCACGTATCCGTGGACGCGGTCAAGAGGATAGTTGTGCACTTTTTGATCGATCTCCGCCAGTGTGCGAATCGTGCCGCCAACGCCGACCAGCATCGGACCCTGATCAACGCTCAACCAGTCGAGTGCAGCGAAATAGTCGGCGATGCCCGCTTCGAGCGCGCGGAAATCCTTGGGGCTGATCGGGTCGGAGTGAACGAACCGTTCCATTGCGCGCAACGCCCCGATGGGCTGACTGAACCAGCGCAGGAAGCCGCGTCCGCGCACCTGCGACACCTGTGTGCTGCCACCGCCAATATCGATGACGAACCCATCGCGCAGGTCGATCGAATTGACAACGCCAAGGTAACCGTAGTATGCCTCCTCGCGCGCGCTGAGCACCCGCATCGGCAAACCTGCTTCGGCGGCGACACGGGCGATGAATTCCGCCTGATTGGTCGCCTCGCGGACAGCGCTCGTCGCAACCGGAACAATCGTCTGCACATGCTCCGAGTGACTCAGCGTATGGAACAAACGCATCGTCGCAACCGCCCGATCCATCGCTGCCGGTTTCAACCGACCGTCGGGACCGATGCCCTCCGCCAGGCGCACATTTTCGCGCACTTCGTCGAGCAGGCGGAAGGAGTGATGTGGCGTGTACCCCATCACAATCATGCGTGTGGTGTTCGATCCCAGATCGATAATGCCGATGCGTTTTTGCATAGGTGCAACTCCGATGCTTCTCGCTCTGTACGCATCGGTGGAGTTACAGGGAGAGCGTCCGGCTCAATTCGTGCAGGCGACGCTCCATCCGCGCAGCTGCTTCACGGTACATCGCGCGATGTTTCCGCACCGCCGCAAGTTCACGTTGCAGTGCAAGCGCCCAAATGGCAAGAGCGGCGATAATGACAAGCCAGAAAATCGTGCGCATAGCAGTGTCCTCAGAGGTGCGATGGCAGAACTCTCTTCCCGCCACCATTCTACTCGATCCCAACCAGAGAAACAACTGACAGACGACACCAGACCATTGGTGAGGAGAGTATTGGTACAGAGGATATGTCGTAATCAGGTCGATCGCCTCGTGGTAAGATAGCCGGGATGTCGTTCGCACCCGGCGCAGCGGCAATCTGCTCGAAGGTTGAGCCTGCGCCATATCTGACAACAGGAAGGAACACGTATGTCCACCCCTCTTCGCATTGGCGTCGTCGGCGCCGGCGCGGTCGTCGTTCACGGTCACGTTCCCTCACTCCAGGCGATACCCGGCGTCCAGGTAACTGCGATCTGCGACACGAACCTGGCGCGCGCGCAGGAGGTCGCCGCAAAGTTCCATATCCCTCACGTTTTTGCCGATTACCGTGATCTGATTGCACTGGACGAGGTTGATGCGATCACCATAGCAGTCCCGAACGTGTTTCACGCGCCTGTCGCGATTGCGGCGCTGAAAGCAGGAAAGCATGTGTTGTGTGAAAAACCGCTGGCAACCAGTGTCGAGGACGGTGAGGCGATGGTTGCTGCTGCCGAAAAAGCCGGCAGGATACTTGCCGTCAACATGAGCAACCGTCCGCGCCCTGAAATCCTGATGCTCCGCCAGATGGCGCAGGCAGGGAAGTTCGGCAACATCACCTATGCGCTGGGGCGCATGCTGCGGCGCAACGGCATTCCTGGCTACGGCTCGTGGTTTACGCGCAAGGAACTGGCTGGCGGCGGCGCGACGATGGATATTGGCGTGCATATGCTCGACATGGTGTACTGGATTCTGGGGTTCCCGCCGGTCAGCGCCGTGCGCGGCGAGATCCAGGCGGTTCACGGACCCTATGAGCGCGGACTCGGTGGATGGGGCGCCGACCGCGTGCCAGGCGGCGTATTCGATGTGGACGACCTGGCGGCAATCCATCTGCGCCTGGCGCATGGCGGGTTGGTGACGATCGAGGTCACCTGGGCGATCCACGCGCGCAACGAAGAGCGTATTCAGATTGCCGGCGATCTGGCGGGTGCGGATTATTTCCCCGATCTGTACGGCAGGGACCATCCGTTGCGGATCTACCGCGCCGAAGATGGTGTGCCGGTTGAGATCATGCCCGATGTACCGAAGAAAGAATGGGCATGGGCGGAAGGGTTCCGTCACTTTATTGCCGCCTGTCGCGGCGAAGGCGCACCGCTGGCAACCGGCGCCGAAGGGCTGACAGTGCTGCGCCTGCTCGACGCCGCCTATCGCTCGGCAGCCGCAGGGAAAGAGGTGAAAATGGACGGTTGAACGCGACCGTCACGGTCTTTTCCCGTACCCCATCGCAGTGCAGCCATTTCTGCCCGGCGCGACCGTTGAGGTCGCCACATTGTCTGAGTGGACGTGACCTCAACGGTCTTCCCTCCATGCCTCATGGCGGTACAGTTCTTCTGACGATTGTTGCGGTCTCCAGTTCAGGTGAGCGTATATCAGCGCCAGAAAAGGAATTGACGTGACAGATATCGAGATTCAGCAGGCTCAACCTGAAGACGTAGAAGTGCTCAGAAAAACCGCGATAGCCGCCAAAAGTTATTGGAACTACCCGGATTATCTCATCCAGCAATGGTCTCAAACGCCCATTATTACACCCGATTCGCTCCATAACGACATCGTTTATGCAGCGCGGATCGGCTCGCTGATTATCGGATGGTATCGCCTGCTGGTGCGTTTACCGGCTGTAGTTTTGGAAGATTTATGGGTATTGCCGGATTACATCGGTAAAGGTATTGGCAGGAAACTATTCGAGCACGCAATCGAACAGGCTCAACTATCCGGCGCGGATCATCTCGAACTGGACGCTGACCCAAACGCAGCGCCTTTTTATATGCGAATGGGTTGTCACCCTGTCGGGGAACGCATATCAGAGTGGGGGCGGGCTATTCCGCATATGGTCTACGATCTACGCATTCAGAAAACGACGTCTGATCGATGAACAAAGCGACCTCAACGCTGAGCGGTCGCACATCGACAAATTAACACCTTCACGGCGCGTGGTCATTTCCCCATCGCCGCGCCGCCGCGCCGTCGCGCGAGCCGGTCTGATGCACGCGGAGGGATGTCGCGCCAGGCGCCCGTTTCCAG